>JAEEGH010010700.1_pt1 | contig 20986 bp, 19 predicted proteins | sample 9134181 | NCBI WGS metagenome assembly JAEEGH01 (sample SAMN16246544, study PRJNA631951) | gut metagenome | biome: gut microbiome; feature: rumen; material: DP-attached | host: Bos | place: Iran: Karaj | collected 2018-10
CAACTGAAAATGGCAAAACCATAGTAAGGTTTATGAAACGACAACAACTGATATTAGGCTTAATGATGACTGTGCTGACCGTTTTGGCGCAGACGGACACCATCCCGATGATCAAGATTGTGCCCCAGCGGTTGCCTGACCTGAACATCCCCCGTTTCTGCCACGGTACGTTCTTTGCCGACGGTGAACTGACGGTGACGGGTGGTCATACCTCCAGCTTCGTACCCACGCCTACCGCCGAATTCCTCAAGGACGGCAAATGGCAGGTGTTGCAGATGGCTTATACCCACGACGACGGTCTGTGTGTGCCGCTCCGCAACGGCAAAGTGCTCCTGGCTGGCGGCTATGAGAAGAATCTGGGCGTGGGGCAGACTATCGAGGCAGAACAGTATGATCCCACCACCCATACCTTCGAGGGCTTCGGCTGCCTCGACAGACGGCGAACCCAGGTCTCCGGCATCGAACTGCCTAACGGACAGGTGGTCGCAGCAGGCAACTGGTATCATCCCGATGCCATCGAGACCTATGATGGCGGTATGTATTTCGAGACGGCCCGTGACGTGTCCTTGCATCGCAGTCGCCCCTATCTCTTCCGTACCTCCAACGGCGACGTGATGGTGATAAGCGGTTGCTGGGATAACTACGGAAAGCCCATTACCAGTAACATTGTCGACCGTCTGAAGGGCGAGCCGTTTCGCGTATCGTTATTAGAAACGTGGAAGCCTTACCTGTTTGGTCATACTCCCCGTAGCGATGACAGCTTTATCGGCGACGATGAGAAGGGCGACTGCGCCTACCTCCTTCCTGTTCAGGACTCCACGGGCCAGGTGGCCATCGCCGAAGTGCGCGATACGGTCTTCTCACTCCTTCCCACCACTGTGCACATTCCCATGAAGAGCCGTTTTGGTGGGATTTCCTATTACACCCCCGTCGTCGTTGACCGTCAGTCGCAGCGTGGCTACATCATAGGTAGCGACACGCTCTGCCGGAAATACATCCTTTGCATCGAGTATGCTCAGCAGCCCGCCCCGCTGACACTCTACTATACTGATCCGTTGACGGATGCCGACGGGTGTATTCCCGTCCTGTCGCCAGAAGGTCACTTGGTCACCACTGGCGGTATTATTCATGGTGGCACCTGGTTTACACCCTCTGCTGCTGTCTGGCTCTTTCCCGTGGGTAACCCTATCGCTACTGCTGAAGCAAAGGACAGCCCCATCTGGCCTTGGATCCTCCTTGCAGGTCTGGTTGTCCTGGCGCTCCTCGCGTACCTTATTATATATAAAAGGCGGCTTCAGACTCCTAAGAACACGACTCCTGAGGTGACGGCTCCTGAGCCTGCCCCTGATTCACCTCGCGATGAACAGCTGATGCAGCGCATCATCCGCCTGATGGAAGAGCAGCGCCCGTATCTCGACAGTGACCTGAAACAGGCAGATGTGGCTACAGCACTTGGCGTACGCTTAGACGAAGTGTCGCGTTGCATCAATTCCAATGCCTTCAATTTCTCTCAGTTCGTCAACGGATATCGTATCGAATATGCCAAGCAACTGATGCTTCGGAAGCCGGGCATCAAGATGACGCAGGTAGCCATAGAGTCGGGATTCTCCAACGATACCAACTTCTTCCGCACCTTCAAGGCCATCGTTGGGATGACTCCCAGCGAGTGGGCTTCGCAGAAAACGACTTACAAATCATAAATTGTAAGTCGTTTTTTATAAATTGTAAGCCTTTTTGCTGATAATATCCCTACCTTTGTGGCCAGTATGATCCACATAGGCAGTCTCATCGAACAGGAACTACGCAGGCAAGACCGGTCCGTAACATGGTTTGCCAGCGAGTTGCATTTTGACCGCACCAATGTCTACAAGGTTTTCAAGAAGAAAAGCATCGACACCCTGCTGCTGGAGAATATCTGCGTCATCCTCCGACACAACTTCTCGTATCTTTGCGCCAAATATTAATTTAAAATAGAAATAGTAATATGAAAGGAAAATTATTAATGATGATGTTCCTGCTGGCCTGCCCCATGGCGTTGCTGGCAGACGATGACCCAGAAAGTGCTGGGCTGTTGAAAGCCAACGGCTCGGTGGGTGGAACCATGGACTTTGAGCACCACATCGACTGGTATAAGTTCGAATTGCCAGAGGATGGTAGTATTACGCTGACGGCAACTCCCTCCGCAGGACTCGACTTATCTGACATCTCAGTGTCTGTCAAACCTGAAGAATCTTATTACACCAGGGCTACTGCGTCGTGCGCCGAGCGTCAGGTTCTCGTTATCTCCGAGGACGCCTATAAGGCTGGCACCTATTGGGTTAAAGTGTCTCGCCGCTACAGCATATGGGATAAAAAAATAGGCGGTGAAGGCTCTTACACTCTCCGTCTGGATTTTAATCACAATCCCCATCCCAACGATGCCGAGCCCAACGACACGTGGGATCAGGCTACGCGTAAACTCACCCCGGGCGAGACCGTCTACGGCCACATCGGATATTTCTACTCCGGGAACAGTGATATAGACAAGGAGGACTGGTACATGATAGAAGTTCCCTCTGACGGTAAGGTCACGCTGAAGGCCACACCCCTCGGCACCACGTTTATCGCCTCGCTCGAAATCTTGCAAAAGTACGATCCCAATGACGAATCTGACTATAACATTCGTCATCGCATGACAGTCACGACCGATAAGTTGGAAACAGTCGAGGGCTCCCAGATAGACTGCAAGCCCGGCACTTATTGGGTACGACTCTACATGAATTATAGCATGTGGGCCTATACTGGTTGTGGCAGCTATGAGTTTACGTACGATTTTACACCCGATCCGTTGGAGAATGACGCTGAGCCTAATGATACGTGGGACCAAGCCACACTCACCATAGCCAACGGCGAGACCGTCACAGGACATCTGGGATACTACTTGTGGGGTAACGAGGAGGTCGACCGCACAGACTGGTACAAGATTGAAGTGCCTGAATACGGTGAGGTTAAGTTAGAGGCTACGCCCCATGCCATTCCTTGGGCAGAGTCAGTGGAAGGTCAAGACGATGGCGTCATGTATCTTGGGACATTAGCCCTCTTTACACCCAATGGTGACTATACGGACTGCGCTCTCAGGAATGAATTAAGTAATGGTGAACGAGGAAAGACACTCACGCTGACTGTCACTGACTGCAAGCCCGGAACTTATTATGTCCGACTGATGCAGCACTTCAACATGTGGATATATAATGGCTGCGGCTCATATACTTTGAACTATAAGTTTTCTCCCGCAATAAGCGACCGTGAGCCGAATGATACGCATGAGAATGCCGAAACCATTGAATCTGGTTGGAATATATCTGGGCTTCTTGGATATTATTACTGGAGTTACTACTCTGGCAAACAGGATATTGACACGGACGACTGGTATAGATTGATCATAACAGAACCGTGTGTGTTGACCATTGATGCTGCTATCGAAACTTACATTCCTACCAACGTCCCTCTCAATGCAGGATTCTCTGTTCTAAAGGAAGCTAATATGGAACATGAATTAGGTAGAATTAATATAGATAGGGATAAGGAATGGACTACACTGACGATAGATGCAAAGGAACCAGACACCTATTTCATACATGTATGGCGTGCCGTGAATATATGGGCAGACATGGGTCACGGAGGCTACATTCTTTATGTGGATAGTAGCGCAGCTAGTTCTATTCAGGCTATTGGTCAAGATACAGACGATAACTGGATTATCCGTGACCTCGGCGGCAAACAAGTCGCAAGCGGCAGGGGCGCACTCTCGCAACTTCAACTGGCACCTGGCGTATATATTCTGCATCAGGGAAAGATGGCTAAGAAGTTCGTTGTATCACAGCGGGGACAGTCCCCATTGTGAGAAAACTGTATAACACAGCCTCCCGCCGAGTGACAGGCGGCGGGAGGAATTAGACAGAGTGCGGATGGCTTCTGCTGTCCGCACTTTTTTTATGAAATGTTTGCGTCATGATTATTAATCCCCTAATAAGACGCATGGCTTGTCGGAGATACTCTTCATGACGCCGTCTATTTGGTGGGTTGAGCATCGAAAAGAGTCTATTTAGGCTCCTGTTGTGTTAAATTTGTGTTAAAGTCGGAGGGTGTATCGACTTTTGAAACACCCTCTGTTGTATATTTGCACCGTCCTTCGCGACAATAAATATGTAATCACTCTAAAAACTTTGAATTATGAAATGGAAATTTAACATTGTCAAGACCATCACGACTCCCATTGAGTTTGAGGCAGAAAACTTTGTAGAGGCTTTAAGCAAAGCCCAGACTCTGGCATCAGAGGTAGATACAGACCACGGGACTGTGAATTACACGATAGACACAAGACCTTCGGATTCTCAGATAAAATGGGCCGACCATTAAGAAAGGGAACAAGAATCGCAAAAATGATTTGGAGATATAAATAACTTTACTCGGAACGCATATGAAACCTGCACAGATTTTCAACCAGTATATCTGGATTATCAACACGCTCAAGACTTGTGGTAAACTCACCCTGGCGCAACTGGACCAGAAGTGGCGGGATGCCAAGAAGGCTGAAGGCAATCCGTTGCCGCGATCGTCGTTCAACCGGCATCGCGACGCCATTCGCGACATGTTCGGAGTCGACATCGAGTGCGAGCCCAATACATACAAATACTACATCAGCAACCCCGAGGTGCTGAACAACGACTCGATCGAGCGGCATCTGTTTTCCACGCTCGCCGTTCACGGGATGCTGGCTGACAGTGCCTCGATTCGCGACCGCATCCTCATGGAGTATGCCCCCGCTGGCGAGGAGTTTCTGGAGCCGATTATCCGCGCCATGAAGACTGGCCATCGGCTGCGTATGGGCTATAAGAAGTTTGAGGACGAGGGTTACGTGAAGATCGTCTGCCCCTACGTCCTGAAACGTTCGCAGCAGCGTTGGTATCTGTTGGCGAAGAACGAAAAGGAGCAGTTGCGATGCTTTGCGCTCGACGACCGCATGAGCATGATGGAACCTACGGACGAGACGTTCGATATGCCACAGGATTTCTCGTCGGAGGGTTATTTTGCAGATTATTTCGGTGTGCTGACAGTCGACATTCCTATGGCTCATGTCGTGGTGCGTGCCTACGACCGTACGCCCTACTATCTGCGCACGCTGCCGCTGCACCACTCGCAGTGTGAGCTGCAGTCGGGCGACAACTATACCGACTTCGCGTTCGACATTCGTCCTACCGACGATTTCCTGAACAAACTGTTCTCGTACCGCAAGGGCATCGAAGTGCTGGAACCTGCCGACGTCCGACAAAGAATGAAGGATATGATAGCCGAGATGGCTCAGTTATATAAATAACTAAAAATGAGATTTTAAAATGAAAAAAGAAAAATTGTTTGAGATTAAGTCCTGGCGCGATGATGTCAGGAGCGGATTGGACCGCGAGAAGGACCTCATCAGTAAGAGATGTAATGAGGTGAATGCCTATGACCGTCTGTTGGATGCGTTGGATGAAGTGTTTGAAGAGGTTGACGATCTCACCGAGAAGGTGGAAAGGAAACAGGAGGAGATTGACGACCTGGATGAGCAGCTGGAGCAGAAGGATGCCGAGATAGCCGACTTGCGGCGGCAGTTGCTGGAAGCGCAGAACGAGCATCTGGAGTCGGAACGGCAGCACCTGGAGGCCGAGGTGAATGCGAAGCCGATGGAGATTCACAACCACTTCGGCGCGGGTAGCAACTCGCAGGTGTTTAACGACAAGGTGAACGGTCGGTTTACCAAGCAAGTAAAGAAAGACAAGAAAGATAAAAAGGATAAAAAGAACAAACAATGGAAGAAAATAGTCAGAAAAATGTTGTAAACAACTTCGAGGCAGGTTCGAACTGCCAGGTGTTTAACGGTAATATCACGGGCTGCACGTTTGCCATGCCCGGCTCGTCGGTGACGCAGCAGGCGGCAGTAAGCGAGGCGATGGCAGAGACGGTGGAGAGGGTCGAGACTGTTGAGATTCCCGAGGTGCTGGCCAATAGCGAACTATGGGAAAAGGTGGTCGATGCGGGTTTGGTGGACGACAATGGTCAGCCTACCGTATCGCGCCCTGAGGCTGCGCTGATGGCCGATATGATTGCCGAGCGACTTGGCATCGCCCATAAGTGGAAGCTGTTCGAAAAGCTTTGGCATCGGAATAACATGCGGGGCGATTACAATACAGCGCTCAACCAAAGGAAGTCGATTGCTTTCCAAGAAAAAATCAAGAAGCTATTAAGTTGATAATCAGCCGTTTGCGATAAGCCGTACCCCCTACGCGTACCCACTGCGTAGGGGGTTTTTATTTTTTTTTCGCCGTACCTTTGCATCGTCGAAAGTTGATAATCAACAAATCGACGGTGCTGTTTGACATATTGATACAACCGAAGAGAGAGAGTTAGTTAACGTACGTGTATGCGTACATAGTTATTTACATTTAGACAAGATAAAAATATGATGCAGAAAACAAAGATTTATTTAGTAGGAACACTCCAGGATCTGGCCAATATGTTTGATCCGGAGGAGAAAGACAACGTGAGTGTATTAACCGACCGACTGATGTTTAATTAAGGTATGGGAAGAAGTAAGAAGATTACAGAAACGAAGTACCTGACGAACGCGTTCGGGGTTACGATCAAGGTCTGCTGTGCCTCGTGTCAGTTCAGGCAGCTGAACACTGAGCAGCGCACCTGTGAGAAGAAAAAGCGAGCAGTAGAATCGAGTGAGGTTTGCTTGCACTGGAAACTGGGCGACCGGCTGAAAGATGTCGGTAAGTCGAAGGGGAAGGTGCAGCGAAGACAATATCAGAAATTCCTGCTGGAGATACGTGAGAAGGAGAGCCGATACAAGGAGATGGGGCTGCCCATCAAGGCAAAGACGCTGGATGAGATTCATGCGGAGTTTGAAACCAGGTTCGGTTCGAGATTCATGGACTTTGAATAATTGATAGTTTGGGGGTCGGTCTGACGACCTCAAAATTAAACAAAATTTGAACCAAAATTAAATAAAATCTAAGTATAACATTTCGACAAACAAACAAAACATTATGGAACAACAAAGACAAACAAACAACAGCGAGAGAAAGTATTCGGCAACGAAGATGAGCTTGCCGGTAGTGTACAACAAAGAGAACGGTCTGCCTTATGTGATGAGGATGTATCGTGATGCCAGCTACGTATTGCTGCGTAACGGTCAGAAGCCCTTGTTCAACAGACGCCCGTCGGAGGATATGCCGAAGGAAGAAAACCTTGCTTTCCTGGGTTGGGTAGGTGTTGAGATTGGTCATTTGGCCCTGCGTAACTGGATGGACGACCTGTGCAGCGCCATTCCCCAGATGACCGTTCAGGATGTGAAGGATGCGTTCCGCGAGCTGAAGACTGCCGGAGTGGTATTCCAAAAGACCAGTAAGGTTCCCTTGGTACGCTTCAGCGTCTATGAGCATCAGGTCAACGACAGAAAGGTCTGCTGCTTCGTGTCTTCGCTCGACTCTGATGTCTGGATGAATGTTACGAGTAGCAGTTCTGAGGATCTCGGTGCCGTGAAGGAGTTTCTCCACCAGATGCAGGTGTTTGGACTCTGCAAGAACTTCCGATTCGAAGTCGATGGTGGCGAAGAGGCTCTTGGCGAGAAGGTGAAGCTGGAACTGGAAGCCATCTTTGGTCCGAAGGAAAAGACAGTCGTGAATTGAGAGTTGGGGTCGGTCTGACGACCTCAAAATTAAACAAAATTTGAACCAAAATTAAAAAATCTAAGTATAACATTTCGACAAACTAAAGATTATGAAGACAAGTGAGAAATTAAAGAATCAGTTGATGGTATTTGAGGGGTTGCGGACGAAGGCGTATACGGACGCTGCTGGTGTGCTGACCATCGGTTACGGTCATACGAAGGGTGTCAAGCAGGGTGACAAGATCTCGCCGTTCTGGGCGCAGGAACTGCTGCAGATGGATATCGACGATACCGAGAAAGAGGTCAAGGAGCTGGGTGTTGCCCGTACCGAAGGACAGTTGGACGCGCTGGTGTCGTTTGCCTTTAACGTGGGCATCGGGCGACTGAAGGAATCTACGCTGCTGAAAGTCATTCGTGAAGGGAGTTCGAAGAACCAGATCAAGAAGGAGTTCAAGCGGTGGGTGTATGCTGACGGTAAGCGGTTACGCGGATTGGAGTTGAGACGCGAATGGGAGAGTCGCAGATTTTTTGAATAAACACGAATTACCACGAATTGAACACGAATTTTTCATTAATTATATGGGAAATTACATGGGCAATTAAATGGCAATTATATGTTAAAATAAACACAAAACAAGCATTATGGAAACAAAAATCATGAAGGTAGTGGCGCAGGGTGAGACTTTTACTGTGCCTAGCAAGAAGAGTGAGAACGGCCAGCTAGCCAAGTGTGTAATCCGTTTGAAGGAACTGAACGATTTCGGCGACGAGATCATTGCGACGATGCTGGGTAACCAGGCTTCCTGTCGCTTTGCCATCGGTGCTGTCGTAGCGGTGAACCTGAGGATGGGAACCCACGAGAACAACGGGCAGTTCTATCAGGACATTACGGTGAACGACATCAGGGAGGTATAGGAGTCACACAGAACTTTCCGATTGAGCGAGAGCAGAGCCAAATATATTTGAGCTATGCCGAGCGTGAGGAAAGTCAACGAAGTTAAAACACAGAAATCACAGAAAGTTTAACTAACACGAATTACCACGAATTGAACACGAATTTTTCATTAATTATATGGGAAATTATATGGGCAATTAGATGATAATTACATGTTAAAAACAGAAGTTAAATTAAAAATTTTCGACTATGAGAAAGTATTAATGAGTAAGAAGCAGAACATGGTGATGCTGTCGGCAGAGGTAGCAGTCACAAAGATGGAGAACGGGTTGCGTTATGTGCAGATTTTGCCGGAGAACCCACGTGTAGGAATGGTAGAGCCGTTTTGCGCTCGAGGTCGGGGACAGATGCTGTCGAACGGCACCTTCGACTTCGTGCAGACGAAGCGCCACAGGTGCAAGCCCGAATTCAAAGGGCCTCACATCAGCCTGTCGTACGGGGCTGATGGCTACGATAGGGTGGTGTTTGTACTGCCTAACGAACAGCGCGAGGAGCTGGCGAAGATCTACCAGAAAGAGTCGGCAATGGTCTTGGCCTACATGAGCGAACATTTTTACCATAAGAAGAACACTAAGAAGAGCGTATGACACAACAAATTGCAGGAAACAGTCAGCACACGGGAGGCAGGCGGAACCGTGGGTATGCTGAAAGTTGGACTCGGGAGCAGCTGGATGGGCTGCTCTCCGAGGGCTGGCTGAAGAAGATGGTCGCCGACATCCGCGGGGGCGACGAGAAGCTGAAGGACAAGCTACCGTTCATCTGTCCGCACTATTCAGCATTTAACAACAACCACCGGGCGCAGAAGGACATCATCCCCGAGGCGTTTACGTTTATGACGTGCGTCGATGTGGACGACCTGAAACTGGTGAAGAAGGCCATCAAGAGCACCAAGGCCGTCATTGCCGACGAGATGTCCGACTGGCAGGATCTGGTGTTGCGCATGGACTATTCGGCGCGTAAGAAGCTGCACATCTGGTTGCGGTTGCCCATCGGAAAAACCATCGGGGAAACGCAGGAAGCATTCTGTAAGGAGATTGACATCCCCTATGACGAGAGCTGCGTCACACCTGAACGGTACATCTATCTGACGGGTATCGAAGAGGAGATCTATCGTTCGCCAAATTGGCTCGAGGCTATTCCTGAGGCAGAGCTGGAGGAACGCCGTGAGGCTTTCTTGATGCGAGGGCTGGACGTCGACGGTAGGGCTTTAAAATCATCTGTTACGGGACAGTCCCCCAGTGCGACTTGTCGCACAGATGGGACAGTCCCGGGGAGCGCGGAGGAGACAGTACTCCCGGATGAGCGGACGCGGTTTATTGCGCAGGGTGTGATGAAGGAGAAGGGCTTGGAAGAGAGCGACTTTCTGGACGAGGGCGGTCGGCATACGACGGTAAAAGTGTTTCTGACCGGAGCCACGCAGCTGCTGACGAAGGCGGAGATGAACGGGGTGTTGAGCGAACTGATGCCCGAGCATTGGCAGGACCAGAACATCCAACAGCTGGTGAGCGACTTCTACCAGAAATACACCGATCCGAACCAGCGTCTGCTGAAGTATCAGGAACAGTTGTTTGCCAAGAGCCGGAGAATTGTGGTGTCGTCAGAGTCCCCTCTCCAGTCGGAGAGGGCGGAGGGTGAGGCTCCCCCTGAGATGCCGGAGAAGAAACCCAAGCTGATTGAGCTGATTACCAGCCGGACCCCCGACATCTACAAGGCTGCTGTAGCCCATGCGGCATTCCCGTCGTTGGCAACGCACTTGTGCGGAGTGCGCTTCACCTACACCGACAATGTGGAGCATGAAGCAACCTTGATGAACTGCCTGATGGCTGGTACGGGTGCCGGTAAGGGCTGTATCGACGAGCCGATTCGCCACATCATGGCCGACATCAAGCACCGCGACGAAGAGAACGAACGCCGTGAGGCGGAGTGGAAGAAGGACTGTCAGAAGAAGGGTGCCAACAAGGATAAGCTGGTTCGTCCGGAAGGACTGGTTATCCAGATGATAGACCCCGATATGACGAAGCCCGCATTGGTGACGCGTATGGATGAAGCTGAAGGCCACTTTGTCTACGTCAAGCTGAACGAGCTGGATCTGTTCGAACAACTGAAGGGCCAGACTGGCAAGCAGCATTTCCAACTGATGTGTCTGGCCTTCGACCCGGGGGCTGAATACGGTCAGACGCGTATTGGTACGCAGTCGGTGACGGCGCGTCCCGTATGCCGCTTCAACTGGAATGCCTGTACGACGATTCTGAAGGGTAGGAAGTTTTTCAGTCGCGTGCTGACCGACGGTCCCATCTCGCGCATCAACTTCTGTACAATCCCCGAGACGGAGATCGGTGCCGAGCAGCCCGTCTATGGCGCTTACGATGTGGCGTTCGACGAAGCCCTGAAGCCGTATATCGACAACCTTGTGTCGGCGCGTGGATTGATAGACTGCCCACAGGCCTATAAGTTGGCGAAGAAGCTGCAGCAGGAGTGTGCTGAGTTCGCCCGCCTGTCGCAGTCGGAGGTGTACTGGAACCTGAGCCATCGTGCTTGCGTCATCGCCTGGCTGAAGGCTTGCGTGCTGTATGTCGCCAACGGTCAGAAGTGGGAGCGGTCGATCGAGGATTTCATCCGCTGGAGTCTGAACTACGACCTCTGGTGCAAGATGCAGTTCTTCGCTGCTGACATTGAGAAGGCAGTTAATGGCGATGGCGACCGCGTTGGCACCCGTGGGCCGCGTAACCTGCTGGAACTGCTGCCCGATGAGTTTACCCTCGATGATGCCATCAGGGCGCGACGCCAGCAGGGCCTACCGGACAGGGGCGCTTCGCAGATGATTAGGATGTGGAAACATAGGAACTATGTGTTACAGATAACAGATAACAGTTTTCAGAAGAGCGATAAGTTTAAGAACAAGTAAGTTTTAAATTAGGAATTAGAAATTATGATTAGTAACGTAGAAATTAACAAAGATGTCAAACTCTCCCAGCATTTCACGCTGGGGGAGCTTTGCAAGACGAGTGTGAAGACGAAGGATGGAAATATTCCGAGTCATGTACATATTGAGAACTTAAAGAGAGTCACCAATTGGCTCGAAAGGCTAAGGTTGCGATGCAACCAAATGAGAAATGAAAGAAATGAAGGGAATGAAAGAAATGGAAATGAAGAAATGAGAAATGAGCCACGCGGGGAGGTGCCGATTATTATTAACAGCGGATACAGGAGTCCGCAGGTGAATGAGGCCGTGGGCGGAGCGACGGGGAGTAATCACCTGACGGGGTGTGCGGTGGATATTCGGTGCAAGGGGATAGAGCAGGCGATACGCTACGCGTTTATACTCTTAGACATCAGCGAGGAGCGCGGAGAGCCTTTTGATGAGCTGCTCATCGAAAAGAGCGCGAAGAGCGTGTGGGTGCACTTTGCGGTGAAACCCTGCGAAAATCGACGACGCGTCGATTTTCTAAATAAAAAATAATAAATAAAAAATAAAGAAAAGTCGGGCTGGCGTGAGGCAGGTCCGATTTTTTTTACTAACCTTGACTTCGTCGAAGATAGGCTGCACCTCAAAAATATCCAAATTTATTTGACCCTTGGTCAATTTTTTCGCGACTCAGCAAACGAAATGCAAGCATTTCTTTGCATTTGCTGCTCAAAAATTTGGTATTTTGTTCGTTTTAATCAACTTTCTCACGCTCAGAAATGAAAATTTATTCTCATTTCGTTCGCTTAATCGAAATTTTGCACTATTTTTGCAAACGACTTAAAAACAAATGACGATGAATATGCGGAAAATGATGGTGTTGGTGGCCCTGATGTGGGTGGCAGTGGCGGTGCAGGCAGCGACGCAGGAGGAGCTGCGGGAGCGGATTAAGCAGCACTGCTATGCGGACTATAAGCAGATGTACCGGCAGCCGGAGGGTGGGGCGCTGATATACCCCTACCTGACGCCCGGCAGCAGACAGTATGCCCGCGTGCTGTGGGACTGGGACTCGTGGCTGTCGGACGTGGCGCTGCGGCAGATTCTGGCTGATACGGGCTCGGAGGGTGACAAGCGCGAGGCACTGGTGTACGAACAGGGCTGCGTGCTGAACTACCTGGCGTATACGTCGGAGACGGACGGATATATGCCGATGGTGGTGGATGCGGAGAGTGACCCTGCGAAGATGAAGCCCAAGGACATCTACGCCACGAACATGCACAAACCCGTCATAGCCCAGCATGCGGCATTCATCACGCAGCAGGGTGGGGGCGATGCCTCGTGGCTGCGCGAGGGCTTTGGGCGGATGCAGGCCTTCATCCGAAACTATCAGCAGCACCACCGCCACGAGGCGACGGGACTGTTCTATTGGCAGGACGACTTGGCCATCGGCGTGGACAACGACCCATCGATCTTCTTCCGTCCGAAACGTAGTTCCGCATCGATATACCTGAACTGTCTGATGGTGCGCGAATTGCAGGCCATGGCCTATCTGGCCGGGCGGCTGGAGATGGCGGAGGCGGCACGGCAGTATGAGGCCGATGCCGAGGCACTGCGACAGGCCGTCAGAACGTACTGCTGGGACGAGAAGGACGGCATGTACTACTCGGTGGACCTGAATCTGCTGCCCTATACCGGTGAACCGCAAATCATCTTCGGCAAGCCTTTCGTGCTGCACAAGGGGGCACCACGCGACTATCCCTGTCTGATTCAGCGACTGGGTTCGTGGTCGGGCTTCATGGCGCTGTGGGCTGGCATAGCCACACAGGAGCAGGCCCAGCGCATGGTGCGCGAGAACCTGCTGGACGAGCGTACCTTCTGGGCACCCTACGGCGTGCGCACACTGTCGAAACTGGAGAAGATGTACAACCTGCGGGCGACGAACAATCCCTCGAACTGGCAGGGGCCCATCTGGGGCATCTCGAACTATATGGTGTTCCGCGGACTGGCGGACTACGGTTTCGAGCAGGAAGCACGCCAGATGGCCGAGAAGACCATCGCCCTGTTTGGCAACGACCTGGAACGGGAAGGTGCGCTGCACGAATACTACAACCCCGAAACGGGTGCGCCCATCATGAACAAGGGTTTCCAGAACTGGAACTACCTGGTGCTGAACATGATTGCCTGGGTGGAAGGCCGTCCTGTGGTCAGGGAGTTTGCGGCGGCATCGTCGCCACAGCAGTATCAGGTGCCCGTCAGCGAGGATCACGAACAGATGCTGACGGGGCGATTTGAGCCGACGTGGGAGTCGCTGGAAACGCACCAGACGCCGGAGTGGTTCCGCGATGCGAAGTTTGGTATCTGGGCACACTGGGGACCGCAGTGCGTGGAGGGCTCAGGCGACTGGATGGCCCGCGGCATGTATCAGGAGGGCAGTGGACAGTATAAATACCACGTGGAGCACTACGGCCATCCGTCGGAGGTGGGATTCAAGGACATACTGCCGCTGTTCAAGGCCGAACGGTGGGATCCCGAGGCACTGGTGGAACGCTACAAGCGCTGTGGGGCGCAGTACTTCTTCGTGCTGGGCAACCATCACGACAACTACGACCTGTGGGACTCGCAATACCAGCCGTGGAACTCGAAGAACATCGGACCGAAGCGTGACATCTTGGACGGATGGGCCAAGGCTGCCAAGAAGGCCGGACTGCCGTTGGGCATCTCGTTCCATGCGGATCATGCGTGGACGTGGTACGAGACGGCACAGCGTTACGACATGAACGGCAAGAAAGCGGGCGTGTATTACGATGGAAGGAGTAAGAAGGAAGATGGAAAAGGCAAATGGTGGGAAGGACTGGATCCGCAGATGTTGTACCAGCAGAACCATCCGATGAGCGAACGCTCGTGGGCCAACAATAGCATTCACGGTCAGTGGGATTGGAGCCATGGAGCGTGTCCGCCATCCGAGGAGTTCGTCACCAATTTCTACGACCGTACGCTGGATGCCATCAACCGCTATGAGCCCGACCTCATCTATTTCGATGTGACGGTGCTGCCGTTCTATCCGGTGAGCGACTGCGGACTGAAGATTGCCACCCACATGTATAACAAGAATCCGCGTGCGGTGGTGTTTGGCAAGATACTGAGCGACGCTCAGAAGAAGGCCCTGACGTGGGATGTGGAGCGCGGCGCACCCAACCAGATCATGCCTGAGGCATGGCAGACATGTAACTGCATCGGCGGGTGGCACTACAATACAGGCATCTACGAGAACGGACGCTACAAGAGTGCTGCACAGGTGGTGAAACAGCTGGTGGATATCGTATCGAAGAACGGTAATCTGCTGCTGTCGATCCCTCTGCGAGCCGACGGCACCTACGACGAGAAGGAGGCAGCCATACTGGACGACTTGGAGGCTTGGATGACGGTGAATAAGGAAAGTATCCTAGGTACCCGCCCGTGGGTGAAGTTTGGTGAGGGTCCCGTGGCCGAGAAGGACATCAAGATCAACGCCCAGGGATTCAACGACGGACAGTTTGCCGGCATGGACTATCGCGATATCCGCTTCAACCAGACAAAGAATGCCCTGTATGTCACCGCCATGGGCTGGCCCGAGGACGGACGGCTCGTCGTGAAGTCGCTGGCCAAGGGTAATAAGGACTTCCGGAAAACCATCACCAGCGTGACGCTGCTGGGCTATGGCCGTCTGAAGGTGCAGCAGACGTCGGAGGGCCTCGTGGTCAATCTGCCCAAACCTGTGAATAAAATCGCACCTGTACTGAAAATAACTAAATAAGCCATCATCATGATGATTTTTAAGTGATTTATTTGGCATTTCGTTCCTTTTTTCTTAATTTTGCAGCCCGAAAGTATAAACATAGGAAAAGGATAAGGTTATGAAAGTTGCAATTGTGGGTGCCTCAGGCGCCGTGGGCCAGGAGTTTCTGCGCCTGCTTGATGAGAGAAATTTCCCGATGGATGAACTCGTGCTGTTTGGCTCGGAACGGTCGGCAGGCACGAAGTATACTTTCCGTGGCAAGGAGTTGACCGTGAAGCTGTTGCAGCACAACGACGACTTCAAGGACATCGACATTGCCTTCACCTCTGCTGGTGCCGGCACGTCGAAGGAGTTTGCCGAGACGATTACCAAGTATGGTGCCGTGATGATTGACAACTCGAGTGCGTTCCGCATGGACGACGATGTACCCTTGGTGGTTCCCGAGTGTAATGCTGAGGATGCGCTGAAGCGTCCCCGTGGCATCATTGCCAACCCCAACTGTACGACCATTATGATGGTAGTAGTCCTGCAGCCCCTGGAGAATATCTCGCACATCAAGCGCATCCACGTCTCATCGTATCAGAGTGCCTCGGGTGCCGGTGCTGCCGCTATGGCCGAATTGCAGCAGCAGTATAAGGAGATGGTCGAGACGGGCGAGGTGAAGACGATTAAGAAGTTCCCCCACCAGCTGGCCTACAACGTCATTCCGCAGATTGACGTGTTCCAGCCCAATGGCTACACGAAGGAAGAGATGAAGATGTACAACGAGACGCGTAAGATTATGCACACCGACGCCAAGTGCTCGGCTATGTGTGTGCGTGTCAGCTCACTGCGCAGCCACTCAGAGAGCGTGTGGATTGAGACCGAGCGCCCCATCAGCGTCGAGGAGGCTCAGAAGGCCATTGCCGCTGCTCCCGGTTGTACGCTGGTGGACGATCCCGCAACATTGACATATCCCATGCCGCTTGAGACTGCCGGCAAGGACGACGTCTTCGTAGGTCGTGTGCGCAAGGACCTCTCGGACGAGAATGGTCTGACCTTCTGGCTCTCGGGCGACCAGATTCGCAAGGGTGCCGCCCTGAACGCCGTTCAGATTGGTGAATACCTGGTGCAAGCGAGAGACCTGCCATGCTTCGCATGAGCAGGCCCGAGCGTAGCAAGGCATGACCAAGGGTCAATACCTTATAAAAGTAGGCAACGTAAAATAACTATTATTAGGTATTGCATATTAAAAAAATAATGTGTACTTTTGCAGGCGCAAAGGTGCACATTATTATTTTAAGAACATAAGCTTATGAAGAAAATTTCTACTCTATTTTTGATGCTGTCGGCACTGCTGGCACTGCCGCAGGTGGCCCGTGCAGCTGATTATGACGTCGAGGCTGGTACGCAGCCGCTCACTGTGACCTTCGACTTCAGCGATCCTAACTTCCGCGAGGATATCGGTGAGAAGGTGGCCGATCCGAAGGGTAACGTCATCAACGATACGTATTTCATCGACAATGTGTCGCTGCAGATTACCGCAGGTTCGGCAGCCAGCAAACTGTATAAGGATGCCAGTCGTGGTCAGAATCTGGCCATCTATAAGGAGTTCGCCACGATGACCTTCCGCGCTCCTGAGGGCTATGCCATCACGGCCATAGAGTTTACTGCTGCAGGCAATAGCAATATCGACAAGTTTACGGCCAGCAGTGGTGCCATCGAAGGAATGAAGTGGACGGGCAATGCCGAGGGTGTACGTTTCCTGCAGGGTGCCACGTCGAATCTGGCCAATGCCATTGTGACGCTGGCAGCCAAGGACGAGACGACTGCAGCGTTGGCTCCCATCGAGTATACGGAGTGTGCTGACATCAATGCCTTCAATCAGCTGTCGGCAGGCGCATACGCCAAGGTGAAGCTGACTGATGCTGAGGTTATCGGCATCTCGGCCGACGGCTATTCTACCGTGTGGATTCAGGATGCTACGGGTGGTTGCTGGTTACAGTACACCTCACTGAACAGCGTTTTGCAGGAGAAGACCAAGCTCAACGGCTTTGTGTATGTCGTAGCCCGTCCTAATTCTGGCAACGTACAGATGAAGGAGACCGAGGATACGCCGAAGAGCGAGATTACTATTACTGAGATCAGCGACTACACCATCGTGGAGGGTACGTTGGCCGAGGTCAATGTCGCCGCCAACAAGAATAAGGTGGTGAAGATTACGGGTGCCTCGTTTGTGGCCACCAATGCCACGACGGGTACGCTGACGCAGGGCGACGCCTCTATTGCCGTCAGCAACGGCTCTGCTACTGCCAACCAGCAGTTGCACAAGATTGCTGACAGCTGGACGAAAGACCAGGCTATTGATAACGTCACCATCGTGGCTATCCTGGTAGGTAAGTCGGCAACAGAGAACCAGCTGCTGCCCATCTCGATGACTAGCGAGGCTGCGGGCATTAGTGAAGTGGAAAGTGGAAAGTGGAAAGTAGAAAGTTGCTACAACCTGCAGGGTGTTCGCCTGAACCAGTTGCAACGCGGCATTAATATTGTGAATGGTAAAAAGATTGTAGTGAAGTAATCATTTACCTTGAAGCAAATAAAGAGGTCTGAGTTTTGGCTCAGACCTCTCTTTTTATCGCTCAATGCGCTGCAACTCCGTGTCGCCAGGCTTGAAGAGCAGGCCCGTACACGTCTTGGCATCCGCCTTGTAGGCCTTCAGTTCGACCTTGTCCCACTGAATCTGGTCCGTGCGCTGGGCCAGGGGAGCGTGGGGAATCAGCGAACCGTCGCGCACCAGTATGATGGCGGGAACTTTTCCTGCTTTGATGGTCTGCCAGCCACCATCGTACACCTTGCCCGACTGGTAGTCAATCCACTTGCCACGCGGCAGATACACGTTGCGCTCGTTGCCGCTTTCCAGCAGCGGTGCCACCATCATCTGCGAACCAAACATATACGCATCCTCTACGAGCCACGCTCCCGGGTCGTCGGGGAATTCCACCAGCAGGGCACGTACCATAGGCAGTCCACGCTCCGAGCAGTCCTTCGCCTGGGCATAGACGTACGGCATCAACCGGTATTTCATCTCGGCAGCCTCGCGGAAGGCCTTGGTGAACGACTCGCTGATGAGCCACGGTTCGGTGGGAGGTGCTCCGTGGGCACGGGTGTGGCTCGACAGGAAACCGAAGGGCAGCCAGCGGCGGTAGATGTCCTCGGGCGAGGCGGTGACAAAACCGCCCATGTCGTGACTCCAGAACGAAAAGCCGCTGAGTCCGAACGACAGACCGCCACGCAGGTCGCCCAGCATGCCCGTATTCGTCGTCGCTGCATCGCCGCCCCAGTGCAGAGCATAGCGCTGTGAGCCTGCCCATGCCGAGCGTGCCCAGATGACACCCTCGCCGGGGTACTGACGCTCTACGGCCTCCCACAGGGCCTTGTTATAGCGCACGGGATACAGGTTGTGCTCATACAGTCCGCCCTTGCCGCTATGGTAGAAACCGTTGTAGGGTGCAGCCTCGCCGAAGTCGCACTTGATGGTCGAAACGCCCTGCTTCAGCAGACCGGTAATCTTCGACTGGTACCACGTGACGGTCTGCGGATTCGAGAAGTCGAGCACGGCATCCTCGTACGGCATGCCGCCATCGGCATTGCGCACGTGGAGATTGTTTTTGACAATCTCACCAAAGAACCGGTTCTTCGGCGTGAAGTACGGCAACTGCCACAGACACGTGTGGAAACCGTCCTTGGCCAGCTGTTTCAGCATGGCGACAGGGTCTGGGAAGCGGTCCTTGGCAAACTCGTAGTCGCACTGCCAGTCTACGCCAAACCATCCCGTGTCGAAGTGGATGACGTCCGAGGGAATCTTGTGTTTACGCAGCTGACGGGCAATCTCCAGGCCTTCCTCCTGCGAGAAATAGGTGATGCGGCTCATCCATGTGCCGAAGGTCCACAACGGCAGCATGGGCGACTTGCCTGTGATGTTGGTGTATTCGTTCAGGATATCTTTGGGGGAACCGAAGAACACGAAGAGATCCAGCTGTTCGTCGGCCATAAACAGTCGCGTGGCACCGATATACGATGCACCGAAGTCGGCTGTCACGGGTGCCGAGGTATGCATAAAGATGCCATAGCCGCGGTTCGAGAAGAAGAACGGCACGGGCTTGTACTGTCCGTCGGTCTCTGGCCCCTGCGGATCGGTCACCATCAGCTGCATCTTCTGGCCCACCTTGTTCAGTGCGCCAAACGACTCGCCACCGCCATAGATACGCTCGCCCGGGGCTATTGTCCACACGGGGTTCACGCTGCGCGAGTTGTCGCTGCCCCGCTTGATGAACGAGAAGGGCAACAGCTTCACTTGACTCGAGTCATTGTCGATGATGTGGCGCGTCTGCGTCATCACCTTCCCACGGCTGTCCTTCAGCACGATGCGCCACGGGTACTTCTGTATCTCCACGCTGCCGTAGGCCGTTTTGTATGCGATGGTTTTGCCATCGCTTGTAGAACGCCATGCGGCAGACGTCGGCACCGCCCCGGCCAGCATCAGGCTCTCGCTGTCGTTGCGGGGCGTCTCGATGGGTGACGTCGCCATGCGTATTCTTATGCACCGCTCGCTCACAAAGTCAATCTTCAGCCTCAGGTTCGGATCGTTGTCATACTGCGTGTCGGGGAAGTCCAGCATCTGCATTCGTACGGGCCAGTAGCCGTTCAGGTTGAATGCCTGGCGCGGACTGAGCCGGTAGCGCTTCCAATTCACCGTTCCCTCACCCTTTGCCACGTCGAACGATGCCAGCGAGTCGGCCAGAAAATACGTGTTACTCAGGTCGTTGAAATCGCCCGATTGGTCTTTGGGCATACACTGCAGGTACTGCACACCTGCCGATGTCACGAGCTGCGCCTGTGCCGTCATCGCCACAGCCGCCAGACATGCGATACTGATAATTTTCTTCATATTTTTATGTAGGTTAGTTTAACTGATAATACTGTTTCAGAACGTGCAGCCGAGGGCCAGCGAGAGCTGGGTGTGCTGACTGCCGAGGGTGTAGTCGTAGTTCTCGGTGGCCTTGCGGTAGTCGATGCCGAGGCGGGCGTGGGTTTTCAGACGGGTGCCAGGGAACAGGAAGGCATATTTCACACGAGCGCCCAGCAGATATTGTGGGGCGACGAGATACTGGTACTCGCGATAGAGGAAGGCGGGCATGGTAGATGTAAGAGGTAAGACGTCAGATGTCTGAGGGGTGAAGGTGCCGTCCTGGTAGGGGTCGCCGGATCCCTTTTGCCAGGCGGCATTCAGGGTGAACGACCAGACGCCCTGACGCGTCAGTATGTTGCGGGTGGCAGCGATAGATAGGGTGTTTGTCGTGAGTTGTTGGTGGCGGTAGTAGGGATAGAGGTAGGCCGACTGGCGGCGCTCGCAGCGGGTATAGCCTGCCGCGAGGTCCCACGTAGGCAGTCCGCCCCGGATGCCCCATTGGGCGCGCAGCAGGGTGGAGAAGTCGTACCACTTCTTGGTGCCGGTCTCCACAGGGTCGTAGTATTCGTAGTAGTTGGCACCGCTGGCGTTGGTAAGCTCGCGGAAGGTCTCGGCATGGTTGGTGAGGTCCTCGGAGGCGTAGTTAACATCGAGGGTAAACCTCGATGTACTGTGGGTATAGGTGAGGCGGCCCTGGAGACGCAGGATGT
>JAEEGH010010701.1_pt1 | contig 20985 bp, 16 predicted proteins | sample 9134181 | NCBI WGS metagenome assembly JAEEGH01 (sample SAMN16246544, study PRJNA631951) | gut metagenome | biome: gut microbiome; feature: rumen; material: DP-attached | host: Bos | place: Iran: Karaj | collected 2018-10
AAACGCTTTTCTTGCAAGACATAAAAGAACTGTAGAGTCTTTTCCGATAGACCAGAGCATGCACAGACTTTTGAACTGACTGTATGCCTCGCGCAGTATATGTATGCTTCTGTTTTCGAGCCTGTCTAAATGGTCCATATGTTCTCCTTTGCATTTACGATAAGAAATCCTTTTGCGTTGAGCGGGTCTTTGCGGTTATATCTCATGGGCGTCAGGTCTCCCTGAAGAAAAATACCGCCCGCGCATTCCGCCACCGACTGCATTGCGCACGTATCCCACTCATAGGTATCTGCAAACCTGTAATAACAGTCCGCTTTTCCCGCAGCGATAAAACAGCCCTTTATGCTGCTGCCGCACTGAACGGTCTTTTCGATCTTATCTTTGTATTTTTCAGTAAGCGCTTTCGTTTTTTCGTCAAGAAAAGAACGTGAGCACATAAACGTTATCTTATCTGTTTTATCTGAAACAAAAATGCGGTCTTTTTCATCAAAAATATCTTTGATGCTTTCCGCTTTTGCCGCAAATGCTCCGCGCCCGGTAAAAGAGTAGTATATCTCGCCGGTTACGGGAATGTAAACCGCTCCCGCGATCGCTCTGCCGCAGTGCGAAAGCCCTATATTTACGGTAAATTCGCCGTTTTTCGAAACAAACTCCTTTGTGCCGTCAAGAGGGTCGATAATAAAACAGAAGTCGTTTTCAAGCCTGTCCCCGCTGTCTGCAGTCTCTTCTGACAGTCTTGCGAAATCAGGGAAATTTTCAGCAAGCGTTTCGTTTATGTATCTGTCGGCGGCCTTGTCTGCGTCCGTGAGCGGAGAATTATCCGATTTATATTCGACCGAAAAACCTTTGTTATATATTTCGAGTATCCTTTTGCCCGCCTCTACAGCCGTGTTTACCATCACCTTGGCAACTTGCGCGGCGCTTTGCAGAAAATTATGATAGTCAAAAACCTTTTTCGCGCATTCTTCAACGGTCATTTCGTCTGTTTTCAGCAGGATATCCGGATACGGCGGAGCTTCGTAAGGCGACGATACGCCCGTAAACTCCTTTATCTGCCCTTCAAACGCCTTTTTATAAAGACCTTTCGGGTCTCTTTCTGCGCAGACGTCAAGCGGAGCGTCAACATATATCTCAACAAACGCGGCAAAAGAGGAGATGATCTTTCTTGCGTTTTCTCTCTGATCTTCTTTCGGACTTATCGCGCTTACAAGCACCGTAAGCCCCGCCTGAGCCATGAGAGCCGACGTTTCCGCGATCCGTCTTATATTCTCGTTTCTGTCTTCTTCCGAAAATCCGAGATCTGAATTGAGTCCGAACCGAAGATTGTCACCGTCAAGCAGAAATGTTTTTATTCCCGCGGCGTAAAGCATTTTTTCCGTTTCGCACGCGACCGTGGACTTGCCTGAACCCGAAAGCCCCGTAAACCACAAAACGCAGCCGCGCTGTCCCATAAGAGACGCACGCTGATGTTGTGTGATCCCGCTTTTATGATATGTTATGTTTTTCATAAGATACAACTCCGAAAATGCGGTATAATACTTAATTATACTATCCGTATTCAAAAAAATCAAGAGCAAAAAGCACTTTCATGCGGTTTTATTCAAAAAAATGCCGAAAAATTCAAAAACCGTATTGAAAAACACATTAAAATATGGTAATATGATAAAAATCGAAAGAGAGAAAATGATATGACCGTTACAGTTATCGGAAGAGGACACTCTGGCACACGCTCAATATCGCATACGCTTTCGGCAAGCGGATTTTTTATGGGCGAGCCTCTGAATGTTTCGGGAGACCTTCTTCCCCCCGAAAAAATGTATGACGCATGCCGTGTTTTTGCAAAATACGTTGAATATAAGGGAAATATGGCATGGGATTTCTCAAAAGTCCTTTCGATGGACCCGACGCAGGAATTCACAACTCTTATTGAAGAATATCTTCATACCGTGCTCGAAAGCGAAAACGAGCTGAAGGGATGGAAGATACCCGAAACCACGCTCGTTTATCCGTGGATAGTGAAAATGTTTCCCGATATAAAATACATCCACTGGGTAAGAGACCCGAGAGACTGCATTTTAGGCGGACATATTACCGACGACCTTTCCGTTTTCGGAATAAAATACGATAAGACCGACGACGTGCGCTTCAACCGCGCCGTGAGCTGGAAATATCAGCGCGAAATAATGAAAGCCACGCCCGCTCCCGAAAACGTTATTTCCGTCCGCTTTGAGGATATGGTCTTTTCGCAGGAAAAAACGCTTGAACGCCTTTCGGACTTTCTCGGCGTTCCTCTGGCGAAAATAGAAATGCGCCCCGACTCGGTAGGAAGATACAAGACCGACGAAGGAACGCATATGTTTGACTTTTTTGCCGAAGACATCGCGGAATGCGGATACGAAAAAGAATAAAATCAAAATAAAATCAGAAAAAATCAAAAGCGAAGAGAACTCTTCGCTTTTTTTATGCTGCAAAGTCTTTTCTTATTTTAAAAATCGGGAATAAAACATTTATAAGTAATGATGCGGTGACTTTTTCTGCCATAAGGCGGAGTAAAAACGTTCGCGGCGGTTACGGTATCAGTTTTTTTGCCGCCTTTCAAGCTCTGTTATTATTTTATGTATTGCGTTTTCATCGCACGAAACGGTTATAAAGTCCGCGGCAGCTTTAAGATTTTCAGATGCGTTTGAAACGGCAAAGCCTACGTCGGCTTTTATTATCATTTCAAGGTCGTTGTCGTAATTCCCCGCAGAAACGGCAAGACGTGAAGACGTCAGCTTTTTTATTTCGCAAAGCGCGCTGCCTTTCCCCGCCTCGCGCGCAAACATTTCAAGCCCTTCGCCCCAGCCTCGCGCAAATTTGTATGACGGAAATAGACCGGGGATAAGAACGCTGAGTTTTTCGGTTTCATCGCGCGGCTGCATAAACATTATATCGTAAATTTTCTCGTTCACGTCAGAAAACGTTTTTTCCGAGATATCTCCTGCGTGAGCTGAAAAAAGAAAGCTTTCGAAATGAATGCCGATATCCGAGTTTTTCGCACAGGTCGCCGCTATTTTCAGCACGTCATCCTTCGCACTTTCGGGCAGCGGATATTTCGATACTGCCTCCCGTTTTTCACGGTCATATATCATCGAGCCGTTGAGAGTGATAAGATACGTGTTCGGAACGAAAATATCGGTGAATTTATCGAAATGTCTCGGCGGTCTGCCGGAAGCGACGGTGAAAAGTCCGCCGTTTTGCTGAAAATACCGTATCGCTTCCGCATTTTTCTCGCTTATTCTGCCCTCGCTGTCCGTCAGCGTGCCGTCCATATCCGTGGCAAGAAGAATCCCGTCAAATATACCCATAAAAAATCCTTTTTTGTTTGTTAAAAAAAGTATACCATATTATTTTGATTCCGTCAACAGTAAAAATCCCTGTCTTTTAAGGACAGGGATTTATATTTCAAAGCCTTTTTCAGTCTGTTATGCTGTTTTCCGCTTCGTCCGCACGACGGGAATATACGGTAAGACCGCCGCTCTGAGCGTCCGCAATCGATTCCTGAGCCTTTGCCATCTGCTCCTGAAGGGCGGGATCGTTCGGGTCGGGATTTCCGCTTGTTGCGGCGTTTATTATTCCTCCCATTATCTTTGCCATATCGGTAGTCGCTTTAAGATCGCGTTTCTGCGCTTTTGAAAGACCGAAGCTGAAAAGTCCGCGTTCCGAGTCGTGAATGCCGAAGATATAGTCTAGATGCTGCAGCGCATTGTCTGCGTAGTCCGTATCTTTTTCGGTTTTTCTGAAACAGAGCCTGATCTCGCGCCTGATATACGGATGTGGGCGAAGTCCCTTCTTTGCTGCGGCGTCGTTGAAGCCGAGAGGCTGAACGAGACGCAGGATAACGCCGTCTTCCTTAAACGTTTCCGCTCCGCCGTCGGAGGGCTTGTCGGTTTCCTTGTAATACTCGTAAGAAGCTATTTCATCGTAGCGGATAACTTCGCGGTTCACCTTGTTTTTCACGTTTCTGCGGTCAAATATGCTCAGCATGCCTGTATCGTCGCAGAATTCGATCGCAAACTCTTTTACCGTACTCGGATAAAGACTTGTTTTTTTGAAGCACTGTTCATGAATTCTGTTTCGCTTTGCCATAAAATCGATATGCTCGCGAACGGTTTCTTTGTCCATCTCGGAAAGTCTTACAAACTGACTGCATTTTCTTGCGCAGTCGCTGCAGACGTATTCCTTGTTTTTGATCTTGTCTCTGCGCATAACACCGCATTCCGCTCCGCACAGAGCGCATGTTTTTTTGCCGAACAGTTTGTCAAAAAGCCCCATTTTTTAGCTCCTTCGTTTATTTATTGTAATTAAATTATAGCATAGCGATAACCTTATGTCAATACGGTAAAGACGCTAATTTGCGGATTTTTGCATAAAAATTCCCTGCCGTAAGACAGGGAATATCAGGTGGTTTTTTCAGACAGCGGAGTCGGTGATCGCGGTGAACGCCTTCGCGAATTTTTCCGCTTTTTCTTTTGCAAGTTCTCCCGTTTTGTCGCTTACCATAACGTAAAGCTTAACTTTCGGCTCGGTGCCTGAAGGACGGATAACGAGAACGCTGCCGTCTTCCATTGTGTAATAAAGCACGTTTGACGGCGGCAGACCTTCTATTCCGCCCATATAGTCCTTTCTTTCGGCAACGGCAACGCCGGCAAGTTCGTTTATCGGATTTTCCCTGAGCGCTGACATAAGCTTCTTCATTTTTTCAAGACCGTCAAATCCGGGCATCTGGATATTGATCGTTTTTTCGTAATATGTGCCGAACTCCGCGAAGAGATCGCAGAGCGCGTCCCAGAGAGTATGTCCTTTTTCCGCGCAGTATGCCGCCGCCTCCGAAATAAGCAGGGAGGCAAAAACGCTGTCTTTGTCGTGCGCGTAATCGCCCGCAAGGAAACCGTAGCTTTCTTCAAAACCGAAAACGAAGGAGTGCTCGCCGGTCTTTTTGAAAAGATTCATCTTTTCGCCTATGAATTTGAAGCCTGTAAGAACGTTTACTATCGAAGCGCCGTATTTTTCACAAATTTTAGTAGCAAGCTCGGTAGTAACTATCGTTTTTACCGCGCAGGCGTTTTCGGGCAGCGTGCCGAGCGCCTTTCTTGAACGCAGGATATAATCGAGAAGCAGGCAGCCTATCTGGTTGCCGGTGATTATCTTATACTCTCCGTCGTCCGAAACAAGTATTCCCATTCTGTCCGCATCGGGGTCAGTGCCTATGATAAGATCGGCGTGATGCTCTTTTGCAATTTCAATGGCTCTCGTGAATCCTTCGGGGTTTTCGGGGTTGGGGGATTTGACCGTGGGGAAGTTGCCGTCAAGGACCATCTGCTCGGGCACGGTCACGATATTTGTAAAGCCCGCTCTTTTAAGAACTTCGGGTACAAGTCTGTAACCGGAGCCGTGGAACGGAGTGTAAACTATGCACATATCGTGCTGCTTTTTGATAAGATCAGGGTCTATGCGCTGTTCGAGCACTTTTTCGAGATATCTGTTGTCGTATTCCTTGTCAAGGACCTTGATGACCTTTTTCGCCTCTTCAAAAGACACGGTCTTTACGCCTTCGAGCATATCTGTCTTTTTCATCTGAGCAAAAACAACGTCTGCGTGTTCGGGCGAAAGCTGAGCTCCGTCGTCCCAGTAAACCTTATAACCGTTATATTCCTTCGGATTGTGGGACGCCGTTATAACTATGCCCGCGATGCAGCAAAGGTCTGTTACGGCGAAAGAAAGCTCGGGAGTGGGACGGAGTTCGTCAAAAAGATAAACGTTTATCCCGTTTGCAACAAGCACGCATGCCGCCTGCTCGGCAAATTCGCGCGAAAAATTACGGCTGTCGTGAGCGATGACAACATGTGCGTCCTTAATATTTTTTGAATTTATAAGATCCGCAAGCGCCTGCGTTGCGTGACGGACCGTATATACGTTCATTCTTCTCGTGCCCGCGCCTATAGTTCCGCGAAGACCGCCCGTGCCGAACTCGAGAAGTCCCGCAAATCTGTCTTCAAGCTCCGCTTTATCCGTTACGGCTTCAAGCTCTTTTTTTGTGTTTTCATCAACGAACGGGCTGTCTATCCATGTTTTTACGTCCATTTTTTCTGTCCTCCGTTATATTTATATAGTAAAGATTATATCTGAGAAAGCGCTTTTGCGATCTGATCGGGGCAGGATGTCGGTCTCGCGCCGCACGTTATGCCCGAAAACTTTCTGATAACCTCGTCCTTATCCATGCCTACAAGAATACTCGATATTCCTTTGAGGTTTCCGTTGCAGCCGCCTATGACTTCAACAGACTCTATTTTATTGTCGTCGTTTACGGTAATGTTTATCTCTCTTGAGCAGGTGCCTTTTGTTTTGTAGTTTACTGTTTTCATCAAATCACCTCATTTATGATATTTTATATTGTTGTTTATCGTGAACGCCCTGTAGATCTGTTCGAGTAAAATTATGCGCATGAGCTGATGCGGAAAAGTCATTTTTGAAAATGAAAGCTTCAGATCGGCATGCGCCTTCACTTCTTTGTCAAGTCCGTCCGAGCCGCCGATAACAAACGTTATCTTCTGAGACGTCTGCGCGGTTTTTTCGATGAATTTTGCAAGGTCTTCCGAGGACATTCCGTCCCCTTCAACGCACAGCGCTACGGTTTTACCCTTTATGCTTTTTATAACGGCGTCCTTTTCCTTTTCGGGCGAGCTTTCGGGCGTTTCAATGATCTCAAGGTCGCAGAATCTCGAAAGGCGTTTTATGTATTCCGCCGCGGCGTCTTTCAGATATTTTTCTTTAAGATTTCCCACGCAGACTATTCTTACGCCTATCATTTCGATCCTCCCGAATACCTATATATAATATGTTAGCATAAAATACGAAAAAAATCAAGTGATGCCGCCGTCTTTTTTACGTAGTTTTGAAAATCCGCCGCAATTTCGGCGCGCGGAACAAAAGTTTACAAATTATTTGCAGGTTTTTTCGCCGTTTCTATTGAGAAAGACGGCTTTTTGTGGTATAATTCATTTACTGTATGGAAAATAAGGAGATCATATATGAAACTCGGCATCGTAGGTTTGCCCAATGTGGGCAAAAGCACTCTTTTCAACGCCATAACCAACACAAATGTGGACGCAGAAAACTATCCGTTCTGCACAATAGAGCCGAATGTGGGGGTAGTTGCCGTTCCCGATGAAAGACTTGACGTTTTGACTAAAATGTATGAGCCTCTTAAAACAACTCACGCTGTAATCGAATTCGTTGATATCGCAGGCCTTGTAAAAGGCGCATCGAGAGGCGAGGGGTTGGGCAACAAATTTCTTTCGCATATAAGAGAAGTTGACGCGATCGTGCACGTCGTGCGCTGTTTTGACGACGACAATATCGTCCATGTTGACGGCAGCGTTGACCCTGTAAGAGATATAGAAACGATAAATCTCGAACTCGTTTACGCCGATATGGAAACGGCGGAAAAAATGTGCATCCGCGCCGAAAAAAATGCTAAGGGCGATAAGACCCTTGCCGCCGAAGCCGCGCTTTTTGCCCGCGCGAAAACGTTTCTTGAGTCCGGCAGACCTCTTCACGCAATGGAAATGACAGACGATGAAAAATCCGTTTTATCCGCCGGCAGCTTTCTTACCTTGAAACCGGTTATTTACGCCGCAAATATGAGCGACGCCGATTTCGCCGCAAGAGAAACGAATGCCTATTTCAGCTCCGTAAAGGAATATGCGGAAAAAGAAGGATCTCAGATCCTTCCCGTATGCGCCAAATTCGAAAAAGAGATCTCGGAGCTTTCGGAAGAAGAAAAACTCATTTTTCTTGAAGATATAGGGCTTGAAGAAAGCGGTCTTTCAAGACTGATAAAAGTATCATATTCAACTCTCGGTCTCATCAGCTATCTCACCGCAGGCCGCGACGAGGTCCGCGCATGGACGATAACAAAAGGCACAAAAGCGCCTGCCGCGGCAGGAAAAATACACAGCGACTTTGAAAAAGGATTTATCCGCGCCGAAGTTGTTGCCTTTGACGATCTTGTTGCGTGCGGTTCGATGAACGCCGCAAAAGAAAAGGGTCTTGTGAGAAGCGAAGGAAAAACGTATGAAATGAAAGACGGAGACGTTGTTTTGTTCAGATTTAACGTATAAGAAAGGGCAGCAAATGAAAAATCTACTGTTTATAGGCAACAGTCTTATAAGGACAGGCTCTGTTCCCGAAAACACCGCAAAGCTTTTTAAGGAAAACGGCGCGGATATAAACGTTTCTGCATGCAAAAAAGACGGCTACACGCTTGCTATGCATGACGCGGATTTTGCGAAGGGCGACTTTGAAAACGAACTCGCAGCCGCCGATACAGTCGTTTTGCAGGAATACGGCACGGAATATTATTCAACGCGTAATTCGGTCGAAAAAATAATAAACCGTCTTAAAGCAGGAGCGGAGGTCTATTATCTTTTAACCGAATGGGAAGTGGGCAGAAACAGGATAAACGAGCTTCGTTCTTTGCCTGTCCGCTTTATTCCGTCCGGTCATATCCACGACAGAGCGGTAAAAGAAAACATATTCGATTACGACGAGCTGCATCTGCCCGAGGATTACCATCCGTCTTTTTTATACGGCAAAATAGCTGCCGCCGCCGTATATCTTTCCGTTACCGGTGCATTTCCCGAAAAAGCCGATGAGGACATAAATAAAGTCAGAGATATTATAATAGAAGAAAACAAAACCGAAAACAATCTCCTTTCCGTTCTTGTCGTCGGAGGCGGCGGAAGGGAACACGCTATCATAAAAAGTCTTATTGAGTCTCGCCGCACGGGGCTTCTTTATGCCGCGCCGGGCAACGGAGGCACTCAGCTTGATTATGTGCAGAATATCGATCTGAAAGCGACCGATGTTGACGGAGTGGTTAAATTCTCCAAAGAAAACGCGATAGATCTCGTTGTTGTGGCTCCTGACGATCCGCTTATGCTGGGCATGGTCGATGCGCTCGAAAAAGAAGGGATAAAAGCGTTCGGTCCAAGAAAAAACGCCGCCATAATAGAGGGCAGCAAGGTCTTTTCAAAGCAGCTCATGAAAAAATACGGTATCCCCACCGCGCCGTTTGAAGTTTTTGACGATTATGAACAGGCGTGCGCATATGTGAAAAAGCACGGTGCGCCCATAGTTGTAAAAGCGGACGGTCTTGCTCTGGGCAAAGGTGTTGTTGTGGCTCAGACCGTTGACGAGGCGTTGGAAGCGCTGACCGAAATAATGTGCAACAGAATATTCGGGGAGTCCGGCGCGAAGGTAGTGCTTGAAGACTGTCTTTACGGCAGGGAGATATCCGTTCTTGCCTTTACTGATGGTAAAACGCTCCGTCCGATGGTCTCTTCTCAGGACCATAAACGCGCGTATGACGGCAATAAGGGTCCGAATACCGGCGGTATGGGCACTCTTGCGCCGAGCCCGGTATATACTGCCGAAGTTGCAAAAGAATGTATGGAAAAAATATTCATACCTACCGTAAATGCGATGAAAGCGGAAGGACGGACCTTTAAGGGTGTTTTGTATTTCGGACTTATGCTCACAAAAGACGGAGTGAAGGTAATAGAATACAATTCACGCTTCGGCGACCCCGAAACACAGGTCGTTCTGCCCCTGCTTGACGGAGATCTTCTTGACATTATGGAATCGGTAGTTGACGAAAAACTCGATTCAGTAGATTTTTCATGGATCGACGCCGCTGCGGTATGCGTTGTAATGGCTTCGGGAGGATATCCGAAAAAATACGAAAAAGGGTATGTGATCTCATTCGGCGACGGAATAACGTCAAGAATATATCACGCGGGCACAACGATCAAAGACGGAATGGTCGTAACATCGGGCGGACGCGTTCTCGGCGTTACCGCAATAGGCTCGACTGTTGCCGAAGCTGCTGCGGACGCCTATGAGGATGTTGAAAAAATTCATTTCAAAGATTGCTATTACAGAAAAGATATCGGAAGATAATATCCGAGCATTTATTGATCTGATAAATAACCGGGACATTGCGGCAGAATAAAGCTGCAGTGTCCTCTTTTTTTGCCGATGCTCAAAAAAACAGGAAAAAATCGGAAATATTGCGAAAAAACGCTTGACAAACCCGAAGTAATGTGATATAATAATCGAGCTCCCGCAAAAAGGGAGGGAGCCGCAGAGAAGCGGCGGCGATCAGTTCACATAAAGTTCACAAAAAAAGGTATTGACAAAGTGAATGTAGTGTGGTATAATAATCAAGCTCGCTCAAAGAGAGCGGAGCGAAAGATGGACCTTGAAAATTAAACAGTGAAACCCTGTAAAGAGATGAGAGAAAACTCATCGGGGAAGAAATTGAGTACAAGAAATTGATACTCTGTCGATTCTTTGAAAAAACGAACGAACCAGATTAGAAATGATCTGGGACAAACTCAAAAAGACATAAAGGCTTCCAAGGAAGTCTTAAAGATACTTTATTGAGAGTTTGATCCTGGCTCAGGATGAACGCTGGCGGCGTGCTTAACACATGCAAGTCGAACGGAGTTTAATGGAATGCGACTTCGGTCAAATGAAATTAAACTTAGTGGCGGACGGGTGAGTAACGTGTGAGCAACCTGCCTTTCAGAGGGGGATAACGCAGAGAAATTTGCGCTAATACCGCATGACATGTCGGAATCGCATGGATCTGACATCAAAGGAGCAATCCGCTGAGAGATGGGCTCGCATCCGATTAGATAGTTGGTGAGGTAATGGCTCACCAAGTCGACGATCGGTAGCCGGACTGAGAGGTTGAACGGCCACATTGGAACTGAGATACGGTCCAGACTCCTACGGGAGGCAGCAGTGGGGAATATTGGGCAATGGGCGAAAGCCTGACCCAGCAACGCCGCGTGAGGGAAGAAGGTCTTCGGATTGTAAACCTTTGTCTTATGGGACGATAATGACGGTACCATAGGAGGAAGCCACGACTAACTACGTGCCAGCAGTCGCGGTAATACGTAGGTGGCGAGCGTTATCCGGAATTATTGGGTGTAAAGGGTGCGTAGGCGGGATGTAAAGTCAGATGTGAAATGCCGCAGCTTAACTGCGGAGCTGCATTTGAAACTTATGTTCTTGAGTGCGGTAGAGGTAAGCGGAATTCCCAGTGTAGCGGTGAAATGCGTAGATATTGGGAGGAACACCAGTGGCGAAGGCGGCTTACTGGGCCGTTACTGACGCTGAGGCACGAAAGTGTGGGGAGCAAACAGGATTAGATACCCTGGTAGTCCACACCGTAAACGATGATTACTAGGTGTAGGGCGGTCAGACCGTTCTGTGCCGGAGTTAACACAATAAGTAATCCACCTGGGGAGTACGGCCGCAAGGTTGAAACTCAAAGGAATTGACGGGGGCCCGCACAAGCAGTGGAGTATGTGGTTTAATTCGACGCTACGCGAAAAACCTTACCAGGTCTTGACATCTAACTAACGAAGTAGAGATACATCAGGTGCCCTTCGGGGAAAGTTAAGACAGGTGGTGCATGGTTGTCGTCAGCTCGTGTCGTGAGATGTTGGGTTAAGTCCCGCAACGAGCGCAACCCTTATTGTTAGTTGCTACGCAAGAGCACTCTAGCAAGACTGCCGTTGACAAAACGGAGGAAGGTGGGGATGACGTCAAATCATCATGCCCTTTATGACCTGGGCTACACACGTACTACAATGGCGGTTAACAAAGGGGAGCGAAGGAGTGATCCGGAGCAAATCTCAAAAAGCCGTCTCAGTTCAGATTGCAGGCTGCAACTCGCCTGCATGAAGTCGGAATTGCTAGTAATCGTGAATCAGCATGTCACGGTGAATACGTTCCCGGGCCTTGTACACACCGCCCGTCAAGCCATGAAAGTCGGGAATACCCGAAGTCTGTTGTTGAACCGCAAGGAGGCGCAGCCGAAGGTAGGCTCGATGATTGGGGTTAAGTCGTAACAAGGTAGCCGTATCGGAAGGTGCGGCTGGATCACCTCCTTTCTAAGGAGAAACGCGGATGCGAACACGACGTATCCGATATCCTGATACAGGAATCATCACTGTTTAATTTTTGGGGTTCATTGAACCTCGTGAGTATGGGGGTGTAGCTCATCTGGGAGAGCACCTGCCTTGCAAGCAGGGGGTAAGGAGTTCGATCCTCCTCATCTCCACCATTACCTTATTTTGAGGTAACTCACCATTGCACCTTGAAAAACGAATAACACGAAATTAAGTGAAGAGAAGACAAAGATTAGGGTAGGGATGAAGAATCCCACTACAATAATTTTTAGAGAATCTTTAATTCAAGCGAAAATTTCGAAAGAAAGAGAAAACCAGAAGACCGAAAGCAAGAGGTTAAGCTAGAAAGAGCACAAGGTGAATGCCTTGACACTGGGAGCCGAAGAAGGACGTGACAAGCTGCGATAAGCTGCGGGGAGCTGCACATGAGCTACGATCCGCAGATATCCGAATGGGGAAACCTCAATACCGGCAAGGGTATTGACCGTATAATGAATACATAGTTATGCGGAGGGAACCGTCTGAAGTGAAACATCTAAGTAGGGCGAGGAAGAGAAATCAACCGAGATTTCGTAAGTAGCGGCGAGCGAACGCGAAAGAGGCTAAACCTGTCATAGCAATATGATGGGGGTTTTGGACAGCACAGGTCACATTGATTCATAGCAGAACTGCATGGGAAGGCAGACGAAACAAAGTGAGAGTCTTGTATGCGAAATGAAGAGATGGGCTGCTGGATCCGGAGTAGTGCGGGACACGAGGAATCCCGTATGAAGACAGGGGGACCACCCTCTAAGCCTAAATACTACCCAGTGAGCGATAGCGAAATAGTACTGTGAAGGAAAGGTGAAAAGCACCCCGGGAGGGGAGTGAAACAGAACCTGAAACCTTGTGTTTACAAGCACACAAAGCACATCAAGGTGCGATGTGGTACTTTTTGTAGAACGGTCCGGCGAGTTATAGTATGCAGTCATGGTTAAGTACTTAGAGGTACGGAGCCCAAGGGAAACCGAGTGTAAACAGCGCGAATATTGCATGCCATAGACCCGAAACCGGGTGACCTATCCATGAGCAGGTTGAAGTGGAGGTAAAACTCCATGGAGGACCGAACCGACCTCCGTTGAAAAGGCGGCGGATGACTTGTGGATAGCGGAGAAATTCCAATCGAACTCGGATATAGCTGGTTCTCCCCGAAATAGCTTTAGGGCTAGCCTCAACAGCGCAAAGCGTAAGTGATTACCGGAGGTAAAGCACTGACCGGACGAGGGGTCGAGAGATTACCAAATCCTATCAAACTCTGAATGCCGGCTAATCAATGTTGGGAGTCAGACAGTGTGAGATAAGTCTCATTGTCAAAAGGGAAACAGCCCAGACCCACAGCTAAGGTCCCAAATACATGTTAAGTGGAAAAGGATGTGGAATTGCTAAAACAACCAGGATGTTGGCTTAGAAGCAGCCACTCATTAAAAGAGTGCGTAATAGCTCACTGGTCGAGTGATTCTGCGCCGAAGATGTAACGGGGCTCAAACATGTAACCGAAGCTTGGGATATACAGTAATGTATATGGTAGGGGAGCGTTCCGTGGTAGGGTGAAGCTGCAGCGTAAGCGGTGGTGGACAAAGCGGAAGTGAGAATGCCGGAATAAGTAGCGAGAATTATGTGAGAATCATAATGGCCGAAAGTCTGAGGTTTCCGGGGGAAGGTTCGTCCGCCCCGGGTTAGCCGGAGCTAAGGTGAGGCCGCGAGGCGTAGCCGATGCACATACGGTAGACATTCCGTAGCCATCGAAGTTGTTAAGTAAGATGACACTTGGTAATAGTATAACCCCGTCGTTGGTTGAATGGGGCGTAAGGGACCGAAATTTAGTAGGGAAGTATATGATGTACCGAGGCGAGAAAAGTTTTATGTATTAACGAGATGACCGTACCGCAAACCGACACAGGTAGACGAGGAGAGAATCCTAAGGCCAGCGAGAGAAAGGTTGTTAAGGAACTCGGCAAGTTGACCCCGTAACTTAGGGAAAAGGGGTGCTCTGGAAACAGAGTCGCAGAGAATAGGCCCAGGCGACTGTTTAGCAAAAACACAGGTCTCTGCTAAATCGAAAGATGAAGTATAGGGGCTGACGCCTGCCCAGTGCTGGAAGGTTAAGGGGATATGTCAGAGCAATCGAAGCATTGAACCGAAGCCCCAGTGAACGGCGGCCGTAACTATAACGGTCCTAAGGTAGCGAAATTCCTTGTCAGGTAAGTTCTGACCCGCACGAATGGCGTAACGATCTGGGCACTGTCTCAACAGCCTGCTCGGTGAAATTGTAGAACTGGTGAAGATGCCAGTTACCCGCGATTAGACGGAAAGACCCCATGGAGCTTTACTGTAGCTTGATATTGGGTTCTGGTGATAGATGTACAGGATAGGTGGGAGGCTATGAAGCACAGGCGTCAGCTTGTGTGGAGCCGCTGTTGGGATACCACTCTTTTGTTACCGGAATTCTAACCTGTTCCCGTGAATCCGGGAAGGGGACACTGTCAGGTAGGCAGTTTGACTGGGGCGGTCGCCTCCAAAAGAGTAACGGAGGCGTTCAAAGGTTAGCTCAGCATGGACGGAAACCATGCATAGAGTGCAAACGCGTAAGCTAGCCTAACTGCGAGAGCGACGGTTCGAGCAGTAACGAAAGTTGGAGTTAGTGATCCGGTGGTATGTGAGTGGAAATGCCATCGCTCAACGGATAAAAGCTACCCTGGGGATAACAGGCTGATCTCCCCCAAGCGTCCACAGCGACGGGGAGGTTTGGCACCTCGATGTCGGCTCATCACATCCTGGGGCTGAATTCGGTCCCAAGGGTTCGGCTGTCCGCCGATTAAAGTGGTACGCGAGCTGGGTTCAGAACGTCGTGAGACAGTTCGGTCCCTATCTATCGCGGGCGCAGGATATTTGAAAGGAGCTGTCCTTAGTACGAGAGGACCGGGATGGACGCACCTCTGGTGCACCAGTTGTCACGCCAGTGGCACAGCTGGGTAGCTACGTGCGGATGGGATAAACGCTGAAAGCATCTAAGCGTGAAGCCCTCCTTAAGATAAGATATCCCATAGCGTAAGCTAGTAAGACCCCACGAAGACTACGTGGTAAATAGGTCAGAAATGTAAGTACAGTGATGTATTCAGTTAACTGATACTAATAGGTCGAGGGCTTAACCTAAGCGAAAAGGTAATCTGGAAGCTTGAATGAAGATAGGAAACTCTGATTAAAAGTAGTGTTATTCGTTTTTCAGGGCGCAATGACCTGAAAAAGTTCAGGGCGCAATGACCTGAAAAAGTTCAGGGCGCAATGCTCTGAATAAAGAGGAAAAGTCGGTGTCTATGACGGCGAGGATCCACCCGTTCCCATTCCGAACACGGTAGTTAAGCTCGCGGGTGCTGAAAATACTTGGTTGGCGACGACCCGGGAAGATAAGTCGATGCCGACTCTCCTCTTTTTTTATTTTTAAGGCCCGGTGGTCAAGTGGTCAAGACGGTGGCCTCTCACGCCGCAATCAGGAGTTCGACTCTCCTCCGGGTCACCAGCTATCCCTATATAGGGGCCATTAGCTCAGTTGGTCAGAGCTACCGGCTCATAACCGGTTGGTCCGGGGTTCGAGTCCCTGATGGCCCACCAGAAACAAGCCTGTTGTTTTCAGACAATAGGCTTGTTTCATTTTTATATTTGTTGTTCTCCTGTTTTTTCTTTCTTTTCTGTTCTCTATTCTGTGTTCATATTGACATAGCCACGTTTATATGTTATACTTTTAATAATCTTATTTGTGCGGAGGCAAAAGTGATTATCAAAAAAATATTTTTCGATCTTGATGGTGTGCTTGCTGATTTTGACCGCGGTGTTATCGAGCTTGCTCATTCTCAGGTTCTCGATCAGGCTTCTGAAGATTTTGTCAGAGAAGACAAAATGTGGTCTGATATCAGTAAGGTTCCGCATTTCTATTTCAACTTATCACCAATGCCAGGCGCTTTAAAAATGTTTAATGAAGTCTATGCAGAATATGGGGACCGCGTAGAAATACTTTCAGGTATTCCAAAGCCTCGTCGCGGCGTGGTCGATGCAGCAGAAGACAAGATAAGGTGGTCTCATCTTTATCTTTCCCCAAATATTAAGGTAAATATTGTTTTTAAGGAACAGAAAAAGAATTTCTGCTCCGGCATCGACTGTATTCTTATAGATGATCTCAATGCAAACATTGAATCGTGGAAAAACAGCGGCGGAATCGGAATTTTGCATATTTCCCCGGATTCAACGCTGTCTGAGCTCAGAAGCATCGAACTTATGTGATCTGATATAAGGAGGTAAACATATGCTGCTTATCAAAAACGGTTCTATCAAGCCTATGGTCGGTAACGATATCAAAAACGGGTGTGTTCTGATAGGAGACGACGGAAAAATTATCTCTGTTCAGCAGGACATAGAAGCTTCTTACGGTACGGACGTTATCGATGCTGAGGGAAAGCTTGTTACTCCCGGCTGCGTTGAGGCGCATTGCCATATTGGCGTTCATAACACAGCAATGAGGTGGGAGGGCGCTGACTTCAACGAAATTTCCGATCCTATAACGCCGCAGATGCGCGCAATTGACGGAATTAATCCTATCGATGAAGCTTTTGGCCTTGCAATTAAAAACGGCGTCACTTCTGCATGTACCGGTCCCGGTAGCGCAAACGTTGTAGGAGGCACTTTTGCAGCAATCAAACTCGTCGGCAACAGAATTGACGATATGATCATCAAAAATCCTGCTGCTATGAAATGCGCATTCGGCGAAAACCCTAAAGGCGTTTACGGACAGAGCGGCAAAAAGGCTCCTTATACGCGAATGGCAGTAGCTTCAATGCTCAGAGAACTGCTTTTCAAGGCAAAAAACTACTATGAGGCAAAGCAGAACGGAAAAGAACCTGCGTTTGATATGAAGCTTGAAGCTATGGTTCCCGTTATAAAAAAGGAGATCCCTCTTAAGGCGCACGCTCACCGCGCAGACGACATTTTTACTTCGATACGTATTGCGAAGGAATTTGACGTTCTTCTGACCCTTGATCACTGCACTGACGGCGCATTGATTGCCGAACAGCTTGCAGACGAAGGATATCCTGCGTTTATCGGTCCGTCATTTGGCGCAAAAACTAAAATAGAGCTTCAGGGTAAAGATTTCAAGACACCCGGTGAGCTTTATAAAGCAGGGGTGAAGGTAAGCATCATCACTGATGCGCCCGTAATACCGCTTCAGTATCTTCCTATGTGCGCAGGATTCGCAGCCGATTCCGGTCTTCCGTATGAGGAAGCATGGAAAGCCATAACTATCAATCCCGCTGAATCTATCGGAATTGCCGACCGCGTCGGAAGTCTTGAACCTGGGAAGGACGGAGATGTGGTAATCTGGAACGCAGATCCTCTTACGACCGTTGCGGCAAGCGCTTTTGTTACAGTTGTCAACGGTAAGATCGTCTACCGTGCAGGATAATTAAAGATATTATTACAATACATTCCATATTCGGGGTATTCCGTTTGTTGTAAATTCAAAGCCATACAGGAGCAAGTCGCTCCCGTATGGCTTTTTTTATTCTTTTTGTTGAACCGGTAAAAGTTTTATAATAAAGTATCGAAAAACTATATTTAATTGTTTATAACTATTTTGTCACAATCACGGTAAGATGTCAAGATATTTATAAAATCACAATTATTTTTATTGACTTGATAAACCTTAGATGATAAAATTCAGGATGAACAAAACTGGCTGATTTTATATCAGTTGGCTTTTACCAATAGCATTATTAACCGTTTTTTTTTTGAAAAGAAAACCACTGGATTTGTACCTTATTATTTAATTTAAAATAAATCACAAATGAAGGAAACCAAAATGGCAAAGATCTTTAATCTGAAAACACTTGCACTTATTCTCGCAGTCGTGATGGCTCTGTCGGTATTTGCATCCTGCGCAGATAATTCTACCGATACCGACAAGCCCTCTAACGACAATGTCTCTGATACTGTTCAGGACAATGAACAGGCAGCAGGCAATGAGCAGACAGAGGAAAACTATGACGGAAAGCTCGTTTTTGACCATTCCATGGAACTCAAATATGCTAAATGCTTTTCAGTTGACTATTACAAGGGCGGGTATAAGCTTATAAAACTTATTGACGACACAACAATGCTCGTTGTTCCCGAAGGAATGAGCGTTCCTGCCGACAAACCCGAGAATGCTATAGTTCTTCAGCAGCCCGTAACGAATATCCTCGTTTCATCAACACCCGTTACATCTCTTATCAATTCGATAGGAGCCCTTGATGCCATCAGCCTTACAACATATGATGCCGACTCCTGGTATATCGATGACGTAAAACAGGCGATCTTAGACGGCAAGATCACTTATATAGGCGATTACAAGGCCCCCGACTATGAAATGATCACGGCAGCGGGAACAAAATTTGCATTTTTCTCAACCATGCTTACCGACGACGTCAAGGAACAGCTTATCAATATTGGCGTAGACGTTGCTCTTGACCAGTCTGCTCAGGAAGATCATCCTCTCGCAAGAGTAGAATGGGCAAAACTCTACGGTGCGATCTTCAACAAAGAAGAAAATGCCGAAGAGGTATTCAATACTCAGGCGAAATACGTTGACGAGCTTTCAAAACTCGATAAAACAGGCAAAACAGTTTCGATGTTTTATATCACCTCAAAAGGCGTTCTTTATGCGCGCAATGCCGATGACTATATGGCAAAAATGATAGCCCTCGCAGGCGGCGAATACGCCCTTTCTGACGTAGGCGTAGGTGAAACAGGAACCGCAAAAATGGAAATGGAAGCATTTTTCGATAAAGCAAAAGACTCTGATTACATCGTTTATATCTGGTCTATGGGCGGAAAACCCGAAAATCTTGCGGCATTTATCGAAAGAGCGGATATCCTTGCAGATATGAAGGCTGTTAAAGAAGGAAACGTATGGTGCACAACACCCGACTACTTCCAGATTCAGAATACGATAGGCAGTATGATAAACGATATCAGACTTATGATGGATGCAGATGCTTCGACCGATAATCTGACCTATCTGTTCCGTCTTAAATAATGGGCGCTCTCAATAAAAACAATAATACGAATACCATGCGGTTCTGCATGGTATTCGTGTCATTTATAATTCTGTATATTCTTGCCGTTTTCTGGAATATTATGAGCGGAAGCGTCAATATTTCAGTCTCTGAGATGGCAGATATTATATTTAAGGGCGACGCGACAAACTCCGTTGCTTACAACGTGATCTGGAAGATCCGTCTTCCGAGACTCATGCTTGCTTCTCTTCTGGGAGGCGCACTTTCGCTTTCCGGATTTCTTATTCAAACATTTTTCAGAAATCCCATCGCAGGTCCGTTTGTTCTCGGTATATCGTCGGGAGCAAAAATGTTCCTTGCCGTCGTTACGATTGCAATGAACGGTTTTTTCAGCAGTATGCCGCTTTCTGTTACGGTTATAGCGTCTTTTGTGGGATCATTGCTGTCAATGCTGCTCGTTCTTCTTTTTACCGGCAGAGTTAAAAATATGTCAATGCTTCTTGTTATCGGTATAATGATAAGTTACATATGCTCCGCCGTAACTGACTTGCTGATAAACTTCGCGAATGAATCGGATATCGTAAATCTTACGCACTGGTCTCTCGGCAGCTTTTCAGCGGCGTCATGGCAGGATGTGAAAATATCCGCTTTTATAATCATTCCGGCATTTATCGCTATTTTCTGTTTTTCAAAGCCGATGTTCGCATATTCTCTCGGAGAAGAATATGCTCAAAGTCTTGGGCTTAACGTAAAGCTTTTCAGAGTTTTTCTCGTTATCGCCACAGGCATTCTTTCCGCATGTGTCGTTTCGTTTGCAGGACCGATTTCATTCGTCGGCATTGCGGTCCCTCATATAGCAAGAATGGTTCTTAAAACATCAAAGCCCATAATAATGATCCCCGCAACGTTTTTGCTCGGCGCGTTTTTCTGCGTTATCTGCGATCTTGCCGCAAGAATGCTTTTTTCGCCTACGGAGCTTTCGATCAGCACCGTTACAAGCGTTATCGGAGCGCCGATAGTTATCTGGCTGATGATATCAAGGAGAAAAAATGGAAACTGATAAGGAAAACACACGACTGAAGACTGACGTTGTTATTGAAAAAAAATACGATCAGCACGGCATTCCAAAACTTGAAATGAATTCCGCCACCGTCGGATATAATGGTGTACCTTTGATCTCCGATATCAATATTTCGGTAGAAAAAGGGGAGATAGTATCTCTTATAGGACCAAACGGAGCAGGCAAATCGACCATTCTTAAAAGTATCACGCGCCACCTTGCAATGATTGCCGGCACAGTTTATATAGACGGCAAAAATATGCGTGTAATGAACGGAAGAGAAACGGCTCTAAAAATGTCAGTCATGCTTACAGATCGACTGAAGCCGGATCTTATGACCTGCCGGGAACTCGTATCAGCAGGGCGCTATCCTTACACGGGCGGGTTCGGACTTCTTTCTCAGAAAGATAAGGATATAATCGAAAGATCTCTCGCTCGTGTAAACGCATTGGATATTGCCGATAAAGAGATCACTGCAATAAGCGACGGTCAGCGCCAGCGCGTTTTGCTCGCAAGGGCGCTTTGTCAGGAACCTGAAATAATCGTTCTTGACGAGCCTACATCCTATCTTGACATTCGAAATAAAATAGAGCTTCTCGATATCCTTTCGGAAATGGCAAAAAAAGAAAAAATAGCCGTTATCATGAGTCTTCATGAGATAGATCTCGCCGAAAGGATCTCCGATAAGATCGTATGTGTGAAGGGCGACCGTATATATTCATACGGCACAGCGTCGGAGATTTTTTCGGATACGAATATCGCGTCTCTTTACAATATTAAAAAAGGGCACTTTAATGCTCTTTTAGGCAGTATAGAG
>JAEEGH010010708.1_pt1 | contig 20975 bp, 17 predicted proteins | sample 9134181 | NCBI WGS metagenome assembly JAEEGH01 (sample SAMN16246544, study PRJNA631951) | gut metagenome | biome: gut microbiome; feature: rumen; material: DP-attached | host: Bos | place: Iran: Karaj | collected 2018-10
CCGTATAGTCAGGGGAAGGGCTGTCACCAGTCTTCCTCCTCTTCCTCTTCGTCCCACACGTTGCGGCGCCGGCGGGCAGCGGGGTCTTTCTCGCCGTCCTCATCCACGCCGCCGTAGTCGATGCCGTTGTTCGACGTGACGCTTTCGGAAGTGCAGACCATCATTGTCATTCCCATTCTCACCACCTCTGTCAGTGGCTTCATGTATGTCTTTTTCATACTCGTGATCAAGAATTAAATATTTTACTTAACAACCATCTTCTTTCCGTTATTGATGTACAGGCCCTTCCTAGGAGTCTCCACCCTGCGACCCTGTAAATCATAATAACTGTTAGAGTTATGGTTAACGTTAACGTTACTTATCCCCGTTGCCTCGTTGAAGCTGAAGCTGATGCGGGCGCCAGCCTGTTCCACGTCTGACAGCACATCCATTAGCCAGAAATAGCCGCGGAAAGCCTTCATCTTCGTATTGCCTGTAGAGTACCAGAACTTATTGCCGCTGATGAACAGGCAGCTCTCTGGAACCACCGTGTTTGCCTGGTAGACACCGGTGAAGCTGCCGTAGAGTACGTATCTCGGATTGTTTACAGGTCTTCCGTTATCATACCTTGCGATGGCATTGTCCGGGGCAGGGTCGATGACTGCCGTTGTCGTGAACTCAGTAATGTCCGCAGACGTCTTTATGAGGTAGGGGTAGTTTGCACAAAGCCCGTATGCCAATGCATCTTCAAAGTTGATGATGATATTATCTTCATCGTCTATTTCATAATCAATGAATTCTTCCAACTGCACATCGTCGCCGAAGACTTCCTTCAACTGCCCCTCGCTCATATCAAACGGCAGGCAGATGGTGCTCCACTCGCTCGCCTTGATGGTGCGTTTCACGAGCACCTCCACCTCGCCGTCGCTGGCCTCAGGAGCCGTTTCAGAATTCTCGTCAAGCACCACGCGGCTGTCCACCGACTCAACGATGGTGACGGTGAATGAGGAACCGGGGGCATCGATGTCTTCCTCATCAACATTACTCAGCACTACATTTTGGACTGTTGCATCAAACACCTCACCGACAGTCATGTCAGCATTGGCCTGCAGCGTGAGGTAGGCAATTGCTCCCGACGTGCCTGCGATGCTCTGTCTTTCGGTGTTGTAGCCCAGCACGGTGTAGGTGTTGTTCTCCTCATCTGTCAGGCTCTTTTGCAGCATATAGTTATCAATAGCAGTCAGTCTGGCTGCCTTCTCCACTTTCACGAGAGAAACCCCTGCGGGCAGCGTCACTTCAAACTGGAATCCGCCGTAGCTCATGTCTGCACTGGTGAGCATTACTTCCACCACGGCTTCTCCGCCTTTAGGAACGTTGGCATTAGCAATGGTAATGCCGTCAGCAGCCCTCGTCTGAACTGCCCATGCGGTAAATGCCATAAAGGCAAAAATTATTTTTTTCATTTTCTTTTTTTGTTTATTGATGGATATGATTGTTATTGCGGGTCAAGCATTTGTTTTTTTGCAGGTGTATTCTTTGTTGGATTGACCTTCAGGATGATGTTGGCAATGCCCATGATGTCGGTCACATTCACGCGGTTGTCGTTATTTACGTCGGCGGCCTTTACGTTGAAATTGTTGCTGGGCTGCTTCAGGATATAGTTGGCCACAGCCATGATGTCCGTCACGTTCACCCGATTGTCGCGGTTGGCATCGCCTGTCAGGTATTTCTCCACGGTGATAGTCGTGCTGAAGTCTGCCAGATCTTCCTGACTCTCGTCAACGCCCGAAGCCACAATGTCGCTGAAGGTCATCGTATAGTCGCCCTCCGCCATCTCGTCAGCCACGTCGACCGTCATCGTGAACAGTGCACCGTCGTTGCCAGTAAACGACAGGCGGTTGCTGTTGTACAGCAGAATCTGCCAGGTGTTGTCCCCCGTCTGGCTCTTCTGCAGCACGAAGTCATCACTCAGCCGCTCCGTCTTCGTCACCTTGTTCAGCGTGATGCCCTCAGGCAGCGTCACCTCAAACTGCAGCCCACCGTATTCCGCCACATTCTCAAACAACACAGGAATCACAGTCTGCGAGCCGCAGCGTACCGATGTCTCTTCTGCATAGAGGCGGCTGGGAGTGACAGGGGCTGGCATCTCAATAATTTCCTTGAATTGTTTCCAAACATCAGCTGTCTCGTAGTCGGTCTTGCTGCCGTAGGGAACATATAACGTAGCATTAGCTCTGTTGCTGAATACATTATAGTTAATGTTGATAGGAGTTTCCATCATAGCTATTACTGATGTCAGGCTGGAACAACCTTCGAAAGCCTTGTCCACTATGCTCGTCACGCTGGGGGGAAACACCACTGATGCTAGGCCGCTGCACTTCCAAAAAGCACAATAGCCGATGTTTGTTACGCCAGAAGGGATAGTAACCGACGTTAGACCATTTAAATTATCGAAAGTATTATCAAAAGCCCAGTCGGCAATCCCCACCGTACCATCTTTGAAGGTTATACTTGTGTTTGAAGGTATAGTTCCTTTGTACCCACACACCCAGTTGTCAACATAGAACACACCTGTAGGCGAATTATTATAAATACCTGTATTGAGGAATGCTGCATACCCGATCATCATCATACTCGAAGGTATAATCACTGAAATCAAGCTGCTGCAGTTCTGAAAAGCTGCCTGCCCCATGATCGTCACACCTTCAGGAATAATCACCGAAGTCAGGCTGCTGCATTTACTGAAAGCCTCATTACCTATCCTCAATACGCCAGAAGGAATAGTCACAGAGGTCAAGCTGCAATTAAAGAATGCAAGCAGACCGATACTGGTTACACCAGAAGGAATTATGACTGATCTTAGTTCGCTACATTCGTAGAAAGCTTTATCTCCAATACTTGTAAGCCCAGTAAAGAATTGCAATTCTTCAAAAGAAATGATGTCTATGTTATTTGTGAAGACATTTTCCAGAGAAGTTACGGCAGCTGCCTCGGCCTCACTAAGCTCACCATCTTCGTTAGTATCCCAGTTGGCAACACACAGAGCTTTGACATTGGCATCAGCAAACACTATGTTTGGCGAGAATGGCGCCATCTCTACAATCTCCTTGAACTCCTTCCATATGATTGCTTTTTCGTATGCAGCTTTACTGCCATCAGGTACATAAAGGGTGGCGTTGGCACGATTCGTAAAAACACTCTCTGTAATGCTTATAGGTGCTGCCCTCTTCACTGTTATTGACGTTAGGTTGTCGCAACTATGAAATGCCATGTTCCCAATATTTTCCACTTTTTCCCCAATGACCACAGAGAGCAAATCATCGCAATGCCAAAATGCAGCTTCTCCGATAGCTGTTACCAGGTCAGGTACAACTACAGATGTTAGTTTCTCACAATTATAAAAGGCGTAGCTACCAATGTTCGTGACTCCTTCAGGTATATCAATTGTATTCATTAACATACAATGAGAGAAAGCAGAGTTATCTATGCTTGTTACGCTATTTGGAATAATTGTGTTGTTACATCCCCAAAGCAATTTGTTGGTTTTGGTCTCGATAATAGCATTACAGTTGTTACGTGAATCGTATTTGGTGTTCCCGTTTTCAACAGTTATTGAGGTCAGTCCCAGTCCACAATCCAGAAAAGCTGCATTGCCGATGTTATTCACACTACTCGGGATTTTCAGAGATTTTAAACTCTCGCAGTCGAAGAATGCGCAGCGTCCTATGGATGTTACATTGTCTGGTATGATGATTGAAGTCAACTTAGTGCAATAGTAAAACTCTTCATCTCGTATACTGGTCAAGCCTGTGAAATAACGAAATTCATCAAAGGATTTTATATATCTATTGTCCTTGAATGCGAATCCCAAAGATGTTACGGCGGCGGCTTCATCTTCGCTTAGTTCTCCATCACCATCAGTATCCCATTTTGACACACAAATATCTTTGACGTTATAGTCAGCAAAAGTTATTATTGGCGACATTTCTACAATTTCTTTGAAATCTTGCCAATACGGTGCTGTCATGTATGCTTCCTTACAACCTGCAGGAACATAAAGGGTAGCATTAGTACGATTTGAAAAAACACTTTCATCAATACTAACAGGAACTTCCATTCTTACTGTTACCGAGGTTAGATTATCGCATTCTGCAAAGGCACTTTCTCCTATATCACATTGAGGTATATCTACAGATTTCAAACCACTGCACCCATAGAATGCGCCACCATTTATACAATAAACACTTTTGGGAATGATAATGGACGATAGTTTAGTACACCGTGCAAAAGCTCCGCTAAGAATATCCGTTACACTATTTGGTATAACAATCGATGTTATTTCACTTCCATAAAATGCGCCACTTCCAATACTTTCTACCCTATAATAATGTGTCTCTTCATGTGTGTATTCATCTCCCCATTCATATGTATCTGTAACAACCACTGTTCTCGATATTTCTGAAGGAATGGTTATATCTCCTGAGTATGAAGAAGGAATTGATATCATTGCGTCATCTTCACTAACCGCAGTGGCATTCGGATGCACTACATCAACACTATAATCCTGATAAGGGCTATAGCGATAATAGATTCCGTCCACCTCAAAAGGTTCACATTGAGCATAGGACTTCGCTCCAACTACTATGCTCATAAGCATAGTGAAGAGGAAAGTAATGTGTAATTGTTTCATGTAATTTATATATTTTTACTGTTTCCAACGTGTTGCCTACCCGCTCCCCCAGCCTCGGCGGTTATACTTAAAGTGAATGGAAACAAAAAAAGGCATGGGAGATTCTTACTCTCGCCCATCCCTGTGTTCAGGCCTTCGCATTGCCTCTCTCCAAGGATAAGCAACGCAAGCCAGCCCACGCCGAGTGATATTATAAATGCACAATAGGCTATACATTATTATATATATAGCTACACATGTGGATATAAATCACCCACGCAGGCGTTCACCGTTGCATTACCTCTGTTGAGAGTTTCAATGTTACGAAGTTTGAACACACAGAATGTAACGTCCGTAAACGCCTTTTTCCCTCGGCCAGCCCTACAAACGGCTTCGTCGGCCTCAGGATTCCATCGATGTCTTGACCCGCCCTGCCCGCAGGAGCTGGCTAGGTCGATGCAAAGATACGAAAAAGGTGTGAACACGCAAAGAAAAAGGCGGAAAAATTTGGAAGTAACGGGAAAAATGCCTATCTTTGCAACGTCAAAGCTTAGTTTTGGCTATCCGGGCAGAATCCCGAGTTGGGGCAGGACCATATCGCCACCGTCCCGTTTAAAGAGTTGTTTAGGCAACTCTTTATTTATTATACCTCCTGCAGAAAGTATTGAAAAAGTCTTTGCTCTCCGTGGAACTCCGTTTTAAAAGGATTGACTTTTTCCCTTTGAACACAAGAACTTCCATGGCATTAGGATTGATTTCGAAATACCTCTTAATACAACTGGCTAATGATACGGCACGATAGTTCGTAGTGATGTTTAACAATACATGAGTAGTCTGCCCTTGACCCGCCCTGCCCGCAGGAGCTGGCTTGGTCGATGCAAAGATACGAACAAAAAACTGAACCGCCAAGCGATTCGCACGATTATTTTCAAACTGTCTTATTCTCCGATGTCATCCCTCCTTCTGCGGAAGAGGACGGCGACGATGATGGGTGCTCCTACGAGGGCTGTGACGCTGTTGATGGGCAGGGCACCCTCGAAGCCGGGCATACGGGCAATGAGATTGCACAGCAGGGCAAGGGCGGCTCCGCAGAGAGCCGTGGCAGGCATGAGGATGCGGTGGTCGCTGCTGCGGAAGATGGCACGAGCGAGGTGTGGCACGGCGAGGCCGATGAACATGATGGGGCCGCAGAAGGCCGTGACGATGGCGACGAGCACGCCGCTGGACACGATGACCATCATGCGGGCGCGGCGGATGTTCAGGCCGAGGTTGGCGGCATAGTTATCGCCCAGCAGCATCAGGTTCATGGGTTTTACCAGGAGGCAGGCCAGCGGCAGCAGGACAGCCATCAGCACGATGAACAGCAGCATCTCGTCGCCCGACACACGGCTGAACGACCCCAGTCCCCAGACGACAAACGCCTTGACGTCCTCCTCGGGCGACAGGAACTTCAGCACGCCGATGATGGCGTTGGCCAGATAGCCTATCATGACACCTATTATTAATAAGGTGACGTTGCCCTTGACCCGCTGCGACACCCAGAGAATGAGCATCAGTACGGCAAGAGCTCCCACCACGGCTGCGACACTCATGGCGGCATCGCCAAGATAGCCCAAGCGTGAGAGTGCCACACCGCCTAACTGTCCTGAGAGCAGTACGACGAAGGCTACGCCGAGGGCTGCCCCGTTGCTGATGCCGAGGACGGAAGGACCAGCCAGCGGATTGCGGAAGACGGTTTGCATCTGTAGTCCGCTGACGGCCAGTCCGGCTCCTGCAGTGATGGCGGTAAGTGCCTGTGGCAGGCGCGATTGCAGAACGATGTTGGTAGGAATCTCCGCTGCGTCACCACCCATGAGGATGGTCAGTATCTCGCCTACGGGGATGCGTACTGTACCAAGCAACAGGTTCAACACCAGCAGCACGGCGATGGACACGAATAAAACTATAAACTTCGAAAATCTCATTTCAGTAATCGGTAGTATTTCGGTTCGTAGTCAGGTTCGACGAGTTCTGGATGGAAGATGGCGACGAAGTCCTTCAACAGCACGTCAGGTTCTACGGGCGTTATCTCGTAGTAGGCCTGCTGCTTCATGTTGCAATAGATAACCTTCCGCTCTTTGAAAGCCTTGAAGAGTTCGTTGCGCGGTTCGCTGGCCTTCAGCGCGTCGTACGAGAAATCACCTGGATAGCTGTTCAGGATGCGCCAGTAGTCGGCATTGGCGGCGAGGGCATACATCTTCTCGAACTCCAGGTTTTCGCCGCTCGTCTCGTCGTCGTCAATGACATAGCGTGCTCCTGCGTCACGGAATATCTGCGCCAGGTAGTTCTTGCCGCCCACGGCGTGCCACGTACCATAGTGCATCTCGCCGCTGGTGACGGTGGGAAGATCTTGGGACTTTGAACTTTGGTCTTTGGCCGTAGAACTTTGAACTTTGGACTTTAATTCGTTGTAGCGCTGTTCGACAGAATCGAAAAGAACAGTGGCCTCGCGCTCCTTGCCAATAAACATGCCGACGAGCTTGACCCATTCGGCCTGTCCTAACGGGTCGAGTTCTTTATAGCCCAGGTGGGGTACGAGAGTGATGCCTGTTTCCTTAATGGCATCGTAGCCGCCACGCTTCGAGGGTGAAATGAAGATGACGTCTGGGTTGGCAGCGAGAATGAGTTCTGTGTCGAACTCGCCCTCCATGCCGATTTTCACGATACTGCCGTCTTTCACGCGCTGGCGGATGTCTTTGTTAAAGAGATTCTTGGTTCCCGTAATGCCCTTCACCACGTCGTGGGCTTGGAGCACGGTGAAGTTCGACAGTTGAAGCGCCGTCATGCAGATGGTGCTCTTGATAGGTACGCGAACCTTGGTATAGCCATCGGGAACGGGGGTGTCGTCGCTGCGGACAAGTGCGAAATGGTCTTTACGGCCGATGTCTACCAGTCGCACACCAGCCGAGTCGCGGACGTTGAAGAAGGTGGCATACTTCACTTCCATGCTGATGACAGAGTCTTGACTATCAGCATCAGCTACTTTTCCACTTTGGCCACTACAGGCCATCATCACAGCAACGGTGACAATTATCCATGATATTTTCTTCATGTTGACAATATTTGATAGATTCGTTCGATATTGACATGCTGGCGGACATGGTCAGCCAGTTTGTTATACTGTTCGTCCTTGAATTCAGCAAGACTTTGATAATTACGAGAGCCGTCCTCAGAATTCTCACGAGAACCGTCCCCATGATTCACCCTCTTCCTTAACAGGTGTTCGATGACGGGTGTGTTGTCGAGAAAGCCGTGAATGTAAGTGCCGAGGCAATGGTCGGTCTGACAAATGACTTCCTCCGTGTCGCTGATGCCCTGGTGAATCTCGTAGCCCTGACAAGTCTGCCCGTTGAATTGGAAGGTGACTTGGCGTGTCGTCTTTTCGGCAGTCATCGTGGTGTGGATGGGCAGGAGACCAAGGCCAGGCAGACTGGTTATGCTGCCCTCTATGCCGTCAGGGTCTTCAACGGTCTCGCCCAACATTTGATAGCCACCACAGATGCCAATCACCATCTTGCCCTCACGATGGGCACGCTGGATAGCCTGGGCGCAACCGTTGCGGCGTAACTCCATGAGGTCGTCCAGCGTCGATTTCGTACCAGGCAGCACAATGATGTCGGCCTGCTGGATGTCAGAAGTGTTGTTGGTGTAGAAGAGGTTGACGCGAGGGTCACGCTCCAACGTGTCGAAGTCGGTATAGTTGCTGATGTGTCGCAGGAGGACGACTGCCACATTTACCTTGTCCTCAGCCAATTGCCGGCGCTTCTGCTCCAGGGCAACACTATCTTCCTCGTCGATGTAGATGTCTTTATAATAAGGTATGACGCCCAGTACGGGAACGCCGCAAATCTCTTCCAACATCCGTCGTCCTTCGTCGAAGAGGCGCATGTCGCCGCGGAACTTATTGATGATAATGCCCTTGATGAGTTTCCTGTCCTCAGGCGACTGGAGCATGATGCTGCCATAGACTGATGCAAACACGCCACCGCGGTCGATGTCACCCACCAGGATGACGTCAGCTTTCGCGTGACGTGCCATCGACATGTTCACCAAGTCGCGGTCTTTCAGATTGATCTCCGCAATACTCCCAGCGCCCTCCATCACTATGGGATTATATCGTGCGGCCAGACGGTCATAGGCATCGCAAACCTCCTTCCGAAAGTCAAAAGTACACAAAGGGGACGGTTCTCTCTGCGAGAGTGTGGCGTTGCAATCTTTTTGTGTACTTTTTCCCCAATAGTCGTACGCATCTTTGTTGCCAATGGGTTTCCCGTTGAGCACCACTTGCGAGGTGTGGTCGGAGCTGGGCTTCAGCAACAGCGGGTTCATGTCCGTATGACAGGGAATCCCTGCCGCCTCAGCCTGTACGGCCTGTGCACGGCCTATCTCCAGCCCCTCAGGAGTGACATAGCTGTTCAGCGCCATGTTCTGTGCCTTGAATGGTGCCGGTTGATAGCCGTCCTGCCTGAAGATGCGACAGAAGGCAGCAGCCACGATGCTTTTGCCGACATCGCTGCCCGTACCTGCAAACATGACGGGATGGAGTAATTTTCTCATTATAATATCACTATTCACTTTTTACTATTCATTAGGGCAAAGCTCGCATACAAATGGGTATAACTGGCTAATACATTCTTATATCTGAATACTGGCGTATCGACAGGTTCACCTTTGGCATCATAGACCTGGACGATGCTCTTAGGCACTTCGCCCATGAATTGCGTATAGTGGAACTCGTGACCTCTGTATTCCTTCCCGTTGAGCACGAAGCGACGATAGCCCAGCGAGAGTTTGCGGTCTTGATGGCGGGCGGTGATGGAGTAGGGTAGGACGCCACACATCTCGTACTCTCCGTCGTCCGTCACAATGCTTTTACACAGGTACATCATGCCTCCGCACTCAGCAACAATCCTGCCTCCTCGTTCAGCATAGTCCTTGATAGCCTTGCGACCAGCCTCGTTTCTCACCAAAGCAGCCAGGTGCTTCTCGGGATAGCCTCCAGGCAGATAGAGTAAATCAATGTCGTCGAACGATGGCACTTCCATCTCAGGGTCGAAGAACCGAACCTGTACGAAGCTGTCAATCGTCTCTTGATACAGAAACGAGAACGATTCCTTATTGCGAGCTATCAGAGCGCTAACAGTTCCTGCCATCTTACGTGTTCCTCAATTTGTTTTATCAATGACTGATACTCTATATGTTCTGAGAAGTCAAGCCCCAAATAGCGCGAGCCTTGTTCGAGCGAAGCATCCTTTGGAAGGTAGCCCAGGCATTCGATGTCTAAATCGTCACAAACCTGTTGCAGCATCTGGAAATGCTTCTGCGAGCCCACCTTATTAAATATAACGCCTGCGAAGCGGACGTCCTCCCTGAAATGGATGAAGCCAGAGAGCAATGCCGCCATTGAATAGGCTGCAGACTTGGCATCGATAACCAACACCACTGGAATATCCAGCACGCGGGCAATCTCATACGACGAACCGAGCTCTCGGTCGTATCCATCGAAGAGTCCCATCATGCCCTCGACGATGCAGACGTCGGCATCGTCGCCATAACGGGTAAACAACTCTCGCACATGTTCTGGCGTAGCCATGAAGGTGTCGAGGTTGATGCTGGGTCTGCCGCATACTGCCTCGTGGAACTTCGTATCGATATAGTCCGGTCCGCACTTGAACGGCTGCACCTTCATGCCCTTCTGCGTCAGCAATGCCATCAGTCCCCTGGCAATCGTCGTCTTGCCAGAGCCGCTCATGGGTGCTGCTATCAGAATTGCTGTCTTCATCTTGGCTGCAAAGATAATAAAAAAGTCAAAAAGTCAAAAGGTAAAAAGTAAAAAGGTAATTCATCACCTTTACCTTTTTAGTTTTTTTACCCTTTTACTTTTTTACCTTTTCAATATACAAGTCTTGTATATCCGGCACTTCGCCCAGACCTTCCAGTCGGACTTCAACCATGAGACCTTCCTTTTCAAGGGCCTCTTTCCATTCTACTGAGATGTCGTTGTTGGCATGGTCGCCAGCCACGAAGAGCAGCGGCACCAAGGTCACTTTACGACCTTTCATCGACTTAATCTGAGCCAGTGCCGTCTCTTGTGTGGGATACCCCTCAATGGTCGCTACGTGGTAGTTGCCATGTCCACCAGCCCGCAGCATATAGTCGAGCTGACTATAGAGTGCCGTCGCAGGGCCTTCCGTTCCATGTCCAACGAAGAGCACATGCTCGCGTTTCTTGGCGTCGGCAACATGGCGGTTTACCAAGACCTGGCACACCTTCTTGGCGTCCTCTACGGTATAGAGCAACGGCGTGCTCACCCAGATGCTGTCGAAGAAAGGGCGTACTTGCTCGACATCCTTCCGCAGACGTTCCATCTCGATGCCGTCGATGACGTACGAAGGCTGTATCTTCACCGTCCTGACTCCTTCGCTGCGCAATCGCAATAATGCATCGATGGGCGTATCCTTATGGATGCCGCGCTTATCGAGACGCTTCATGACTATGCGCGAGGTATAGGCTTCGCGGACTATCATGCTAGGGAACGCTTGTGCAGCTTTCTGGTTGATGGCGTCAATGGTCTTTGCCCGTGTCGCGTCATACGTCGTACCGAAGTGTACCATCAACAAAGCAGTGTCCTGCGCCCAGCATGTAGCCGAGCACAGGAACACCAAAAACAAACTTATATAATAATACACGTATTTCATCACACGCTTGTGATTTTAGATTATTTTGTGACAGTATATGTATCACCCTCCAATAGACGGATTTGCTCGAAGTAATAGCCCTCGGCAACCTTCACACCCACGCTGACCTTACCTGTAGCTACGTCGTAAACGTAAATCTGAGGCTGGGAGGTCTCTGTGTTCGTTCCGAAATAGACTTTGTTCTCCTTCTCGACAAAAGTTGAACGCTGTGAGAAGCGACCGCTGCTATAGGGTATCTCAGAGCCACTGAAGCTCATACGGGTACGGGTTCCGGCGTTCAGGTCAACGATACTGTAATAGTGGGCGTAGCTGTCGATAGCGGTACCGAGCGTGCTGTCATCGTGACGAGAATAGCAGAACACCTTGCCATTGCCGAGATACTGCGTGGTCAGCAGCTTACCATCGCTATTGGGGAATCCGTTGTATGTGGCGTCAATGTTAAACTCACCCTTCTTGATGCGGAGCAATTTGCCTTCCTCGCCGATTTCCGTGTCGCTGAAAGCTGCTATATAGAGGTTGCCTGCCTCGTCGAAGAAGGTAGTCTGCTGGAGCAGTTCACCGTATGCGGAACCTGCTGTCTCGGCGGGGAAGGGGCAGAGGTGGTTCTGCTCGACATCCATATTAGCTGCATTGAGGGTAACGACATGGAAGGTCTCTTCCTTGGTAGCCTTACGGCCTGAACCCTTCTTCTGATAGTAGAAGTAGATGAGCTTGTCGTCGCTTGCACGATAGGCCAGGATGCCGCTAGTGGTAAACGAGTCCCAAGTACCTTCCAATGAGAGGTTGAGGGTGCCTTCGCTGATAATCCTCATGTCGTTCGCATTCAGCTTAGTCCATACGATGGCGTTCTTGTCGCCGTTGGCTGCCATGATAACGAGCGTGCTGTCGTTCATCCATGCATGGCAATATTGGCGGGGATTGTAGGTGTTTTTCGTGAAAGGCTGTGTCTTCACCACCTTCATCTGTCCGTTTTCATAGCGCAGCTTGACGAAGCGGTCGCCGCTGACAGGCACCTGATAGTAATACTTGCCTTTGACGATGGCTTCCATCGTGTAGTCGGCATTGATTTCTGTTCCGGCGTTCTTGAAGTCCACCACAGATCCGGCTTTCAGCGAGTCGCGGGTCTGCATAATGGTCGTTACGTCGCGGCCCATACCGCCCTGTTTGCCTACGGTAACTGTCAGGTCGAAGTGATACGGTGTGATTTCCTCGATGACGGGAGTTTTCTTGTTGTCGTCATCATCGTCACTTGAACATGCCGTGAAGAGGGCCATGCCCATCATCAAGACTGCAAAACTTAAAAAATACTTTTTCATTTTTGTTGTTTAAATGTTTAAATGTTTATTGTATAACGTTTATTGTTTATTGTATCAGTACTCTGAATTTCGCAAACAATGTCCGACCTGGTTTCTGCAACTTGTAATTGTCATAGACGGTTGCGTCGAACAGGTTCTGGCAGTCAAGCGACACATTATAACGGCCATTCTGCCACGAATAGGTGATGTTGGCCCCGACAATGTTCTTCTCAGGAATGCGGGCCTTTGTATCCAGGGCGCCATAGCCTTCCCACGAGAGGAAGAACCAGTGAACCCATTGGTAGTCAATGCCTAACTGCAGACGGTCGGTTTTCTGAAAGAGCTGACGGAACTGATAGCGGGCTTCGGCTGAGGCATAGAACCAAGGACGGTTGGGCACGTGGTTGTTGTAGGTGACAGACGGTTTGCCGTCGGTCTTGAACTCCTGACGGTCGCGAGCATCCTGCCAAGTGACATTTCCCATGACCTGCAAACGCTGCTGCCAGTCGTAGCGAAGTTCACCCTCAATACCTTTGATATGTACGGCAGGCTCGTTGACATACTGCATCATACCCTCTTTCTCCGACACTTGTGGCTGGATGTAGTTATCGACGTAACGCAAATAACCGTTCACCTCATACGACAGCGTATGGTCGTTATTCTTCAGGGTGCCGAAGATTCCTATGTTAAAGTTATCGCTCTTCTCGGGTTCCAGTTTAGTATTGGCATAGATGGTTGTACCGTTACCTAACAGTTCACGGGCCAGCGGCAGGCGCACGCTATGCTCGTAACTGGCCTTGACGGCAAGAGGCTCAAATATCTGGTATCTGATTCCGATGCCGCCACCAAAGTTGTTGCTGGTCGAGGAACCTTGTACCTCGCGTGAACCAGTCACCGTGGGAATATCCGTCTGATTAATGTTTAGATGATTCACGTAGTCTTTCAGGAATAAAGTATTGTTAAGTTTTCCGCTGAACAGCGACTGGTTGTAAGTCAATCCGATGATATGCTTGGCCAGTACGTCGTTGGCCGCTTCGAATGTCTTGTCAACGTCGTCCCAACGGTTGTTGCCCGTACGATTCAAGGCATAGCTCAAGTCCAACAGATGCTCATCGCTGAAGCGGTATTTCAGATTCGCGCGTCCGATGGTGAGAGGACGTTTAAAATGGCGCAGCGTACGGGCACGGCCGGTAATCTCGTTGCGCGAACTCTTGATATACTCTCCGTCCCAATTATATTTGCGATAGGCCGTATCCACAGCCTGCGAATGATCCCATGTGTGCGACAGAGACAAACTGGCACTGAGGTCCTTCAGCAGGAAATCGCGCTTCAGATAGTTGGCGCCGATGCTCCAGGCTTCACTACGACGTTCGGCCTCGCCAATCACCTTGGTCTGGATTTGTCCCGTCTGTATCTCCTTGTTCACCTTATTATATGAAGCGCTCACGAAAAACTCGTCAGTCCACCACTTGTCCGTAAAGCCCACTTCCAACTGGCCAATCAGTGACAGATAGTCGTCATGGAAACGGCGTCGGTCGGCAGTAACATATTCACGCAACTCCTCGTTCCAAACCTCCACGCCATGCATCATATAGTCGTTCTTAGAGTAGTTGACACCTAAGGTGGGGCGGATGGTAAGTCCGTTCTTCAGCACATATTGGGCATTCAGATCTGCCTTGTGGGTATGGAAAGAGCCGAAGCCATAGCTGGCGTCAAGGTAGTTGGTCTTCTTGCGGTTGGTAACGATGTTCACGGCACCGCCCAGCGCATCGCTGCTGAGCCATGTGGGCACCACGCCCTTGTATATCTCTATATGGTCAATGAGGTTTACGGGCAGGTTGGCCAGTGTCACCCCACTACCTTTTGTGTCTAAGGGGACTCCGTCGATGAAGTAGCGTACTGAGTTGCCAGACATGCCGTTGATTGACAAGTCGAAGTCACTTCCGACGCCCCCGTCTTCGCGCACCTTCACACCAGCAGTACGGTCTATCAGACCGCTAAGCGAACTGATGCTGCTCACCATTGAGCGCACGTCGATGGCATTCACCGATAAAGCTCCTTCGCGCAGCTTCTGGGTCTTCGACTTGCCTGTGACGGTGACGTTGTCTAATGTCACGGAGTCCCTCATCTGGCTCTTACGACGCTTGTCCTGGGCAGAGGCTGTCAGAACCCCTGCCATCAATAGCAGCAACGCGAAATAAAAACTTTTTCTTCTCATCTTTGGACCCCTCTGCTCTTACTTGTAATAAGGAGATGCTGTCTCACGACAGCACCTCCATAGGCAAACTTATATAATAATACACGTATATACATCTTTTTATTCCTCAGAACATAGAACGCCGTGGCCGGCCACAGCATGCTTGCCAGCAAACCAGTTCTTTTCAGAACGGCAGTCAACTCTTTCCTATTCTTTGACATAAAATAATCACTCTTCGAGAGTGTGTCCTTGCAATGAAAGTGTGGTGTTGCAATCACTTTTAACTCTTAACTTTCCGCCCAGCCCTATTCCCGGGGCCTACGCTTCATTAGTCCGACATGGCAGGTTTCCTGGCTCTCTCCGAAAAGTCCACCTTCCCAACACTTCTCACTTTTCATTGTTAACTATTCATTAGCGAAGCTTTTCACTTTTCACTATTCACTAGCGAAGCGTTTTGAAGCGTCAGTGGTTTCTTTGGACTTCCCATAATGGAGATTACAGTAGCGGGTACTGCTCAGGTCTCTCACCTGATTCCCTCTCTTCCCCCGTTAATGCGTGCCACACTCGTTCCTTTAGAAGGCGTGGGAAACACGGAAGAATCACCAAATCGACTGCAAAAGTATATAATAACAAGGTAAATACAAAACAAAAATACATTTTTTTTGCTTTTTCCTAAAAAAAAACGTAAAAAGTTTGGCAGTTACAAAAAAAGTCCTTACCTTTGCACCCGCAATTAAGGAACGGAGGTTCCGTAGCTCAACTGAATAGAGCATCTGACTACGGATCAGAAGGTTGTGGGTTTGAATCCCGCCGGAATCACAAGAAGGTTGGTAAGTAAGTGAAAATCACTAACTTGCCAATTTTTCTTTTATTGACAACAATGAAAAGTACTGTAATGAAAGTTGTCGTTTCACAGGAAATAGAACAGGTCTGTCCTGAGTTCGTTGGGGCTTGTGTGGAGGCTATGGTGGTTAATACACCGTATAATAGTGAGTTGTGGCAGGAGATAGAAATCCTTGGCAACAGGTATCGCACAACGCTGACCACGGAATCGCTGAAGGAAATGACGAGCATAGCAGCTACGAGACGGGTATATAAGGCTTGTGGCAAAGACCCGTCGCGTTACCGTCCAGCCTCAGAGGCATTGATACGTCGTGTGCTGCAGGGTAAGGAGCTGTACCAAAGAGATACCCTCGTCGATCTGGTAAACCTGGCATCTGTCGCCTTTGGCTACAGCATTGGCGGCTTTGATGCGGACAAGTTCGTGGGTGACACGCTGACACTGGGTGTAGGTCGTGAGGGAGAGCCATACGAAGGAATTGGTCGCGGTATGATAAACATCCACGGGCTGCCAGTCTATCGTGATGCACAGGGTGGGGTGGGGACTCCCACCAGTGACCACGAACGTACAAAGATGACCATAGACACAAGGCATCTGGTGGTGCTCATCAACGGCTATGATGGCAACGAGAAACGGGTGCGCGAGAATGCAGAATACATCCAGACCTTGCTCCAGAAGTATTGTCAGAGCGATGGCGGAACCTACTTTATATACAAATAAGTTCAGCCTTGTGGCCTGACAGGTTCTGATTACCTATACAAATAGCGCCTGGGCAACTAACTTAGCCATACAAATTAATTCTTTTTCAGACCTGCCGCTTCAAGTTTCTGAAGGCAGGCCTTTGCCAATGCAGGATCAGTGGCCTCCAGATAGCGCAAAGCATAATGGCGCCCCATCATCCTATAACCCTCACTACTGAAATGTACGTTGTCATCGCTGGGCAGGCACCCTTCGGAAGACACGACATAAGTATTGGGATAATGGTTGGCGATGTCGTTGATAGTGGGGTTGGCATGTGCGCAGACACCATTGTACTCCTTGCGAACCACCTCGCCACCATCAGTCGTTGCCATACTGAGATAGCGGTCACTTACTGTCATGTCCTGCTCCTCGATGGGAGCCATCCCTGCCATGTTCGACTGTCCGAAACAAAGGAAGATCCAGAAGTCTTCTGACTGTTCAGAGTGTGACGTTGCACTCTGGTCTTGCGCCTGTAACTGTAATGATGCCATAAACATTATTATTGCTAATATAACCTGTTTCATAAATGTCTCTTTTTATCTGTTAAGGGCTCGCCAAAAGCGAGCCCTCTGTTATTATTCCATGAATTAGAATATATTATTTCCACCAGAAATCATCCTGGAATTCACCCTGTACATAGTTGGTGAATTTCTTGTTCTCATTGGCAATGTTCTTTCTCTCGGCAACTGGTTTGAACGTATCGTCAACCAATATCTTACAGGCGGCTTCGCCTGTATTGGCTTTGAGTTCCATCCATACATTCTCCTTAAAGACCTCGATTTTGATATTCTTAATCTTTTCAGGAGTTGTATATTCGCCATTAACATCAAAGGTAACTGGCTCCACATTGGGACCTGCACCAGTGTTATACATCTTATATTCGCCCTTTTCGTTGGGAGTTGTTTCTCCAAACAGACCGTGAACCTCTATGCCCATGACTTTCAGCGGAAGCACACCGCCAGCACAGATCAGCTTCAGTGTAGTCATGCCACCTTCTGCCTTCACTACATCGAAAACGACATCGTTAAAGTCGAAGTCACTGGATTCTGAAGCCGACAGGTCCTCTGCAATCACGCGATAGAGTGGGTTGCCGCCCTTGAATCCTGGACTACATGGTGTCTCGGGAATGTTGTAGTTGGGCTTACCTGACTTGAAGCCTGCTGCATAGATGTTGTTGGCTATGCTGAAACCGTCTTTTTCATAAATAAACGGCTGGGGAACATAAGTACCGCTGCCATCGCTGTCCATTCCCTGAGCAAAGTGTGTCTCTGCAGAAACGTACAAGTTGCCACCGTAAGTCACTGCACCATGACTATTTATACTTTCAAGATCTGGGTCTCTGGCAATATTCTTAGCCTGGAAGACAGCATATCCGCCTGTTGTAGGACCAAAGATTCCGAATCCATTCTCACTGCCACGTCCTGACTCAAGAATAGCTGTTTCCTCAACTACGAATACAGCATCCTGACCCATCACGATTACAAACGGCCCCGATACGGCGCCAGTACTTGCCCTTCCTCCGTCAAAATACTTAGTCAACACACCGCCGCCGCTATCAATCTTAAAATCTCCTTGTTCTGATGAAATGTTCATTGCAAAATCATTTTCCACTTCAAGGAAACAATTGTTGATCACGTTCTTGCTTCCGCCTATGTATGCATAGTCATGAGTCAGCCAATGTCCATTGTTTACCCAGCCAGAGTTGTTGGAATTGATTTCAGTAGTGCCGGAAACGTTCCACCCATCATTATTCTGCACAGCACCTGCGTTCACCACAACGGTTTCAGAATTGATGGTGCCATCGTTGACGATTCTGCTCTCATTGCTTTCAACATTCACACTGCTTGCACTCAGCGTACCGACATTATAGAGGAAGCTGGACGTGTTGACTTCAAAAGTTCCGACACGGATGGTTCCGTGGTTGTACACCTTCGTGCTGTTGTTAGCCTTGAGGAGTTCTGCAGTTTCAAGTGTTGCACCTTCTGCAATATAGATGGCTGCAACATTGAAATTGATGGCACTAACCTTGCCTAATTTCAAGGTAGCCCCCTCAAGCAGGAAGATTTCCGAACGATAATCTGGAGCAAACTTAGGTGCCCCGGCATCGGTGTCTCCGTTGGATAAATCGACGGTACCCGTTACATAAATCTTGCTTGCGCCAGACCACGTAGAAACGGATTGGGTTTCCGCATCAATGTAATAAGAACCAGCTCCTGCTCCCCATGTTGGTAGTTTGTTAACACCTTCTGGTACAGCATCCAGGAAATTGCTGGGATCACAATCACCAGGGAAAGTAATGGTAGGCTGAATGTGGCCTCTATACGAAGCGTATGTGCCCACAGCACGGGTTAAGGCGCGCGAATTGGCATTCCTGCTGCTGAAGCCCCAGTCTACATTGGAGCCAACCCTACCAAAGGCTTTCTCAAAAGCAACAGCATACTTTGCGTTTATGGCCTCTTCCACTTTCTCCTCACTATAAGAGAAATCATCATGACTGCATGATGAAAGTATCGTCGCCCCCAACATGGAGGTTGCAAACAATACAATACCGAAATAGTTTTTATTCATAATAGTTAACGTTTAGAAATTATACCTTAAGTCAATTTTCACGTACAAATATAGTCAAAATTGGGCAATAATAGGTTGTTTTGGCGAAATATTTAAGATAAATTATGAAATATCAATTTGTAATCAGACTGCATTGGCGAATCCATCATCTCCTAAAGTTCTATAAATGATAAGCCAAAATGACTGATAATTGGGCAAAAATGGTTAACTTCGCCGAATCATTTAAGAGAATATATGAAGAAGGCTTTTTTATTTGTCCTGGGCATGATGCTCTTGACAGTCGGATTTACAGGTTGTAAGTATTCCAAGCCCCTCGACGGGCCTGGTATGGAACTCGATTCGGCTGACGTTGCGGCTTTAGACTCCATGAATGTCTCAGAGCTGACTTATGCCAATATGGCCGGTATATACGATGACGAAGGACAGGAAAGCCGTATCAGTCTGAATACGGACGGAACCGCCTCGTGGTGTATGATAGGAAGTCTTAACTATACGGAATATACCTATAGGATCGAGGGCAATACCATCTGCATGAAAGCCAAGGAAGTGGACTCAGAGGAGGAATGCTATGAGTATGATCCAGATACCCGTACCTTGAAGAACGAGCAGGGTGCCGTCTACTACAGGCAGGTTGTAGAATGAATGCTCAGACGGCATGACTACATACTATTTTAAGACTTCTTTCATCCACTCTTCTGCAATTGTAGGCCAAAGTGAGGTACTGCCTGGCTGGCTCCTAAGCGATATGGAATGTCTGCCAAAGGGGAAAATATGCAGGGAGCAGTTCTTCACGTCAGCTTGCTGCAAGGCAGAAAAGTATTTCACGCTATTCGATACATTCACGGCACGGTCGTCTGCAGCGTGTATCAATAATGTAGGCGGATTGTCCTTGGTTACCATCTCGTCGAACTTGTTCTTCTCCATCAACTCTGCTATTATTGGGGGCTGACCTTTATAGCCATATTCGCTGATGACGGGACTGACAAGTATGCAGAAACTCGGACGGAACAGCTGTCGGTCAAGCGAGTCGCCACAGGCACTTAGGTCCTGGCTGATAGTAGATACGCCTGCACAGACATGGCCACCGGCACTGCATCCCATCACGCCTACCTGATTTGGGTCGATGCCATATTCTGCTGCATGAGCACGCACCCAGCGCACGGCACGCTGTGCATCCTGGAAAGGTACAATCGTCGCATCCTTGACATCGGGCTGGATCGGCAACCTGTGGAGCAACACAAAGGCTGTCACGCCAAAGCTGTTGAGCCACTTGGCGAAACTGACTCCTGCCGTCTCGTAGGCCTGCTTGATATATCCGCCGCCAGGAATAACAATCACAGCCTTGTTGGTCCGCTCTTCTAGTCCAGGCACGTATGCATACAGTCTTGGCTGTTCGGCTCGCCATATGCGGTTTCCCGAAATCGAGTCATAATGCTGCGTTCCCACCGTGTTTGGCATCGTCACGCCCTCATAGAGATTAATGCGGCGATGTGAGAACAAATCGCTCTCTTGTGCACTTGCGGTAAACAAAACCATTGTCGCGATTGCCAATATCAATAATTTTCTCTTCATTCTTCGTATATTTTATTTACTTATATCGTTATCTCAATCTGAATACCCTCTGGCCCAAGAATACAACTTTCGTAATAGCCATCACCTGTTATTCGTGGGCCACTGATAATCTTGTAGCCAGCTTTTCGTACCATTATTTCACAAATTCTCTTAAATGATTCCGCGAAGTTAACCATTTTTGCCCAATTATCAGTCATTTGGGCTTGTCATTTATAAAACTTTAGGAGATGATGACTCTCTGTATCTGAATACAAAAGCCCCCTCCTTTTGCGGAGAGGGCTCTGTGCTTGGAGTAAACAAAGCCCCCTCCATTTGCTGGAGAGGGCTTTTCCATTCTGTCCCCTGAGCTTTGTGTAACCAACCTCCCCTCCTTTGG
>JAEEGH010010710.1_pt1 | contig 20974 bp, 18 predicted proteins | sample 9134181 | NCBI WGS metagenome assembly JAEEGH01 (sample SAMN16246544, study PRJNA631951) | gut metagenome | biome: gut microbiome; feature: rumen; material: DP-attached | host: Bos | place: Iran: Karaj | collected 2018-10
CAGCTTGTGCTCCACACCGTCGAGGGTGACGAAAGGAGTGCCTTCGGGCATTGTCTTCACGACCACTTTCTTTCCGAGAATCATGTCGGCATCGAAGCAGTGGAGCGGTTGGCCAAATGCCATCATCACATAGTTCGTGATATCGACGATGTTATTGATGGGACGCAGACCTATGGTCGTGAGTTTGTCCTTCAGCCACTTGGGCGATTCTTTCACCTCACAGTTTTTCACCGTCACACCACAATAACGGGGACAAGCCTCCGTGTTCTCAACAACGATGTCAATATCGAGGTCGTGATTGTCAACCTTAAAGGCATCGACTGACGGACGATGCAAAGCCGTTTCGTAACCGTTCTGACGCAAGTAAGCGTAGAAGTCGCGGGCTACGCCCCAGTGGGAGCATGCATCCGAGTGGTTGGGCGTGATGTCTACCTCAATCTCCCAGTCGCTCTCCAGTTTAAAATACTTGGCGGCAGGCATACCGACGGGCGTGTCCTCGGGCAACACCATGATGCCTTCGTGACTCGTGCCTACGCCGATTTCGTCCTCGGCACAAATCATGCCGCAGGAATCGACACCGCGCAGCTTCGACTTCTTAATCTGAAATTCCTTGTCGCCGTCGTACAGCACACAGCCCAGGTCGGCCACAATGACCTTCTGGCCTGCTGCCACGTTAGGTGCGCCGCACACAATCTGCGACGGCTCCTCACGTCCCAGGTCAACGGTCGTGACGTGCAGGTGGTCTGAGTTCGGGTGCATCTCGCAGGTCAACACCTTGCCCACGTAGAGACCCTTCAGTCCGCCCTTGATGCTCTGCACTTCTTCCAGTGCGTCAACTTCAAGTCCTGTCGATGTCAGCGCGTCGCACACCTCCTGTGGCGTCAGCGTGAAATCAACATACTCTTTCAACCATTTATACGAAATATTCATTGCAATGTTATTTGATGTCCTTAAAAACGCGTGCAAAGGTACGAAAAAGTTTTTAGTTATAAGTTATCAGTTATCAGTTTTTTAGTTATAATTTTTATTTTTTTCTGCAGCGGCAGCAAATTATTCACTCTTCACTCTTCACTTTTCACTATTTTTCGTACCTTTGCACACATGATATTCTATTTTTCAGGTACAGGCAACACGAAGTGGGCGGCCATGCAGCTGGCTGAAGCCACTGGCGAACAACTCATCTACATACCCGACGAGCTGCGCAAGGACCGTCGTGAATACGTGCTCCGCGACGACGAGCGCCTGGGTTTCTGCTTCCCCACCCACGGATGGCAGCCGCCACGCATCGTCCGCCAGTTCGTCCGTCGCTCCACCTTCCGTCTGCAACCCTCCACCTACGTCTATGCCCTCACCACCTGCGGCGACAACATGGGCGAGCTGATGACCATCTTCCGCAAGGAGCTGCAGGCAATCGGCATCCCTCTCCACAGCACCTTCACCGTTGTCATGCCCGAGTCGAACGTCTGTTTCCCGTTCCTGCATCTGGACACCCCCGAGAAGGAGCGCCGGAAGATAGCGGCTGCCAAGGAGCGCATGGTGCACATTGCCGAGGTGGTCGTCAGCCGGCAGAAGGGAGTCAGCGAGTTGGTGAAGGGAGCCATTCCCCGCACCTATTCCTACGTCATCGGCGGCTACTACAACAAGCACCTCATCAACGACGAGAAGTTCTGGGTTGACAAGGATGCCTGCATCCAGTGCGGCATTTGTGCCAGGCTCTGTCCCGTGGATGACATCACAGGAACACCGCCCCTGTGGAACCACAACGGACAATGCACCAACTGCCTTGCCTGCTACCACCACTGCCCCCGTCACGCCATCCACTGGGGCAAGATGAAGCGCGGACAGTACTACTTCAAGGACAAGGAGTAACATGATTACACCCCAAAACACTCCCCCGCCACTCCAACAAGGAATGGCGGGGGATGGTGTCTTCTGCTTCTTACAAAAGAAAGACGAAGAAAACTTCGAAATAGAAAAAAATATATACAAATAATTAGCATTTCTTTTTCGATTATGCCGATAATTGGTTATATTTGCAGTCAAGTGCACAGCGGACCCTACTGTGTTTCTTATCCATATCTGGAGGCCCTGAGCCCATATACTCTGATAAGTCGTGCCTACGCTATCGCATAGGCATTAACTTGTCGTTTGAGTATATTATATCTTTGAATTTCTCAGGTTCCCAGATATTACCAACAACATTAATGCTGTATTGTTTTTTCCTCAAAAATCATACCGCCACCCTGCACTCAGGAAGCAAACCGTAGTTTGCGTCGTTTACGACGATGGGCAGATACTTGGTGCAAAAATACAAAAAACTTTGGAAAGAAAAACTCTTTGGGACAAAAAAACTAATTATTATGGCCCAAAAATATGGTAGGGCTTATCGTGGATTCTTCTTGACGTCCCACTTCTTATGGTGGATTTTCTCGAGTACCGGAGCCAGGCACTCCTCTAATTCTGCACCGACTTGGCATAATTCATCGCATTTACTTCTATGGTAATTAATCGGACTGTCGTAGTACTTATAGTTTTCAGCATCGTTGGAGTCCGTCTGTTTTTTCATAGCACTCTCCAAATTACCTATCTTGCCAAGGTCAGGGATGATGTAATGCAACAGCTTGTCAAACTGTTTCCGGCCTGTGTTTTTAGAAGTTATTCCATATTTGTTGCATACGAATCTGAGTCTGTCTAAGTATAGACCTTTATTGGTGCAGACCTTGATCCATGTGTATTCATTCATGTTATTGACAAATAGCTTATAGGTCTCGTCGTCATCGAAAGTCAGGATGCTCTGTACGTCTTTAGGAAGGTCTTTGATGTGACGATATTCTGACAAACCTGTAAAATCGGACTCCTCGAAAAGAGGCGATCCTGTCTCGTCAGATGCTTTCTGTGTCATGTCCTCTTTCGACATGACTTCTGTTGAGGTCGTTGTGTTGTATCCCATCATCATTTGTACCCTCAACGCCTCCTTACGCTCTTCTGCCTCGAAGCGACTAATAAGGGAGTCTTTGATGTCTTTCAACGAAAGGACAAAGCGCTGGTGTCCTTCAACGAGTTTTGGATTTTTAATATTGGTATATGTCTCATACAAATGATGTATATCTGCCCACTTTTCTGCCATCCATTCTATAGCAAGGTTTATGTCCGACAAGTTCCGAACATAATATAGGAAGTCAAAAATGAAATTCAGATTCCAGCCTCTTGTTACTTCTTCCATATCCATAATAAGGAAGTCGGCCCGGGATTTCATGTAAATCCTGGCTAACTCCTCAGCGCTGACCAATGTAGTGGAGTCAGCAGCGTGTAGGTCTTTCCAATCTATTTCATTTTCTCTGCTTTCCACAAGTTAATACGTTTATCAACCTCCTCTTTAGGCAATCGAGGGTTAATGCTATACAGTTGTTGCAGTTTCTCTACCGCAATCTGACGGGAAATCTTGTCGAGTTCTACAAGGTTGTCAAAGACATAGATTACTCCATGGACCTCTACTCCGTCATAGGTTGAGGCTGTTCGCAACTTACGGTCACCAGTCAGCAGGATATAGTTATTCACCTTGGCATAATACCATACCGAACAGTCAGTCAGAGACAAATTGGTTCTATTCACATATTGTTGGTACAGACCTCCAATCTCCAACAGTTCTTTTGCTTCCAAGACAGGAACAACAAGACGCTTATCAGATTTGTATCTGGCCACTGTTGCATGTTGCCCTTCCCTTTGCAACTCAAGCATCACAAAATCCGTTGTATGGACCTCCCAGGGAAGAGAGAAAAACTCCTCCAGTAGCCCGACCTCATATAAGTCGATGAATATATTTGTATCGTTTACAACTATCTTTTTCATTAAATCACGTTCAAATGCTTACGGACGGTGCTGACTGAGCTATGGAGAAGATTGGCAGCCTTCGAAGTGCTGATCAAATCTTTTGCCGCAGCAGCATAAACCATCGTCTCAAATTTAGTGGAGAAGCCTTCCTTGTAGAAAGAGTCTTCAACAAACTGCTTCCATGCGTCATCGTTATTCTTGCGAATGCAGAAGGTCTTGTATTTGCTGTCATTGATGATGCCCAAATCATGTAGCTTGTGCATGATGGCGTCAAAGGAGATACCATACACCACCTGCAACTGTCGGACTTCGTAAGTGGAAATCTTCTCACCAGGACTGAAGACCGTTCGCACTACTATCGATGGTAAAAGCATCTCGTTGGCGAATGCATCACAAAGATGCTCCTTCTCGCGTAAAGTCAACGAGGGAGGGAACCGTTTGTCGAACAGGAGATGGCCCAACTCGTGCATCGTGGTAAACCGGCGACGTTCCACATGACTTTGGTTCTTGTTGAGAACAACAATATAGTCCTTGCCGTTGACAATACCACTAACACCGTCAAAGCCACTCGGTGCTTCCGTGCAAATCACCTTAATGCCGTGTTCCTCCAACACATCCTGTACATTTCCGATGGCATCATAGCCCAGTTGCCATTCCTCTCTTAAACGATTGGCTTGTTCTTGCATCTGAGCTGGGGTAAAAAGTAGATTGCCATCCGTCTGAAGAACAGTTTCCTTGTCCTTGCCGAGAATTTCCTCTACTTCCAAATAACGTTCAACTTCGTCCTGAATGCGTACTTTCAAAGCATTGACATCCTTGGCTTTGGTATCGGACTTCTTACGGAAGGATACCTTAAACTCATTTAAGTCGAAAGTAAATGGGCGGAAGAAATAGTCAGGGTCTACATCCAATGCAGTAGCTAAGGCTATTAAGACGGTGCTGTTGGGCATCATCTTGCCAGTCTCGTACTTGGAAATAGCTTGTTTTGAAACGCTATTTCCAATCATGGAGACAAGCTGGTCCATGGATATTTTCTTTAATATCCTAGCTTGTCTGAGACGTTGTGAAAATACATTTAACAATTCTGCCATAATTCTAAATTTGATTTCGTTGACAAAGTTACTAATTTTTAAATTATGTCAACCGGAAATACATTTTTTCTTACTGTTTCAAGTGGATATTTAACATATTTTTAATATTTTGGTGCTATAAAGAATATTTTACCATTTTGATGAACTTATATGTGAACTTTTTTGTGAACTCAATATGAACCCAAGTGAACTTGCATGAACTTTTCGAACATTGTGAACTTCGTGAACCTGAAAACGCCAATTTCAGACTATACTCATCGTAAAAGGTTAACTTTGCAGCGTAATTACAACCTCGGGTAAAAGCTGAGCACGGCTCCGGGCACGAGATGAAGTACGCCTATCTATGTCATCGTGTAAGTGCGAGAGGGCATTTTAATACCAATAATAAAAAATGAAAAAGGTATTTAATCCCAACACTAAGGCAGGCTCACAGGAACAGAACGAACCTCGCCTTCTCGGAAGCATCGTTGAGGAGATGCTCCATGGTAACTCACCGCTCGCAAAGGGCTATCGTCAGTACATCGCTTCCCAGGAGAACGGGGAAGATGAAGAGCAAGGTTGGAACGTCAGCACGGAACTGGGCTGCGACGTAAAAACAATCCTTCGTAGTGACAAGCGGATGTTGGTCAACAAAGAGTATCTGGGCATCTTGAAACTCGACTCTGATACTGAGATTGAAGATTTCCGCTACCGTGACGCTCACATGACGTTCACCGAAGCAACTCTCTCGTCTTCTACAGGTCGGCGCAATGTCTGCACCTTCAATGGTGAGCACATCACATGCACCAAACGCCTAAATGGTACGGCACGCCTGAACTTTAAGAGTTTAAAGCAGAATGTGTATTCCGACATAGACAATTTTGCGAGAGAAGTTGCGAACGAGATTCGTGAGGCTTTATATGGCCTTGTAGAAGAAGAGTAACCACTTGAAATCTCAAATCTCAATTATCTCAATTAAAAATTATATCTACATCTCTTCTTTATAAATCATATAACTTATTAATAATCAAGTATATATAATATATACGAAGGATGCGGTAATAGCAAAAAAAGTAATTGAGATATTGAGATTTGAGATAGCTAAAGCATCAAACAGTATTAAGTAACAATTTAAAACGTTTAAAGACAATGACTTACAATATTTTTTCTAACCAGCCGCAGGAGCCAAGTACAGGCCGCGGCACCGAGTTTCTCAAGTTTCTCACCTCAAAAGCCTCTGAAAAGATGCGTCAGCCACTGAAACCTATGGCTTTCCCTGCCTTGTCGGCACATGTTTCCTCTGAAGTGAAGATGAAGTACAGCGACGGGAAATACTATGAGATAGGCGCAGGTCAGCTTGGACATCTTATAGGTGTGTCGGGTATTGGCAAGCGCGAACTGAGTCATCTGGTCGGTGCGATATGCCGCGACTTTGAAGCTCACGATACAGCAGAGTTTCAGCGCCTCGCCTTATGGTCCTCCCAGATGAAGTCGAGGGCTGCTAACAAGACTAAGCCGGAGAGACCTTCGGATATCTATTTTCTCTATCCACCCGAGGACGTCACAAAGCCGGCATTCGCTCAGAATTGTCAGGCTCTTGAGCAGAATGGCGGTCTTACCCAGTATCTGAATCTGAGTGAGTGTGAAGCCGCTACTCGTATAGCAGGTTCGAAGACCCAAATGAGCGTACTCATCAGGAATGCCTTCGACGTTGAGAGAGGTGGGGGCCAACTTCGTGCTTCTGAGAGCGGCATTTCTGCGAATCCTATTATCAGACTCTGTATGAGTATGAGCAGTACGCCAGAGGTCGCGCAAGCCTTCTACAAACGTGACATGAGAAATGGTTTCTTCTCACGTGTCAACATTGCCTACGTGCCTCGCGGCGAGCGCATCGGCAAGATTCCTAAGCAGAAGGACTATGATGAGGATTATCTCGCTGAGATGGATCAGTATTTACTGCGTTTGAAGAATGCTCGTGGTAGTTTCCATGTAAAGCAGCTCAACCGTGTGGCTGACCAGCTGGCCGAGGAGATGGTTGACTTGGCTAACCTCTGCGATTCGGATGACGTTTTTGAAATTTCGCACAGAAGCATTTTCTCAAGTTGGAAGAAAGCCGCCGTGCTCTGGTTACTGAACGACATGACCTATACACGTAGCATTGGTGAGTGGATGGTCTATTTCTGCTATTACGATTTGTGGGCTCGTCTGCAGGTGTTCGATCAGATGATTTCTCCCAGCGAAGTTCAGCTGGAAGAGTCGCGCAAGCGCGGACAGGTGAATATGCTGGAGAGTCTGCCGAACCCCTTTTCTGAGCAGCAGTTGGAAAACCTGCGCGTTAGCCTGGGCAGAAGCAAGGATGGAACGAAGCACCAGATTTCGGTTTGGGCGAACAGAAATTTCATCACCTACTCCAACCAGACGGGACTCTACACGAAGACCGAGGAATACTTGAAGAATGCCTAATGCTTAGTTATGATGGAAAAGTATGAACTTCAGAAGCTTCGCGACCTGCCCATTGAGGGGGTCGCGGAGCGACTCGGACTCCAGGTTTCGCGGCACAAGTGCCTCTGCCCGTTCCATGATGACCGCCACCCCAGCCTCTCGTTCTCCGTCCGCAGGAACACCTTCCGCTGCTTCGTCTGCGGAGCATCGGGCGGACCTATCGACCTGGTGATGAAGTATCTGGACAAAGACTTCCTTGATGCCTGCCGCTGGTTGGCAGACGAAAACAACATCATCCTGACAGAGTATCAGCCAAAAGAAGTAGAGTCTCCCAAGCCGTTCGATGCCAGCCGCTACGAGCGCTTCTTCGAACGGCCATGGCTGAACGACGAGGCGCGGCGGTTTCTCTATAATGAGCGGCGGCTGGACGAGCGTGTGGTGCGCTGGTGCCGGCTGACGTCGTGGCGTGACAAGCGGGGCGTGCCTTGGCTGCAGATACCGTACTACGACCGCGAGGGGCGTCTGGTGGGCGTTCAGAACCGCAATTTGGTGAAGGGTGCCCTACCCCGCTTCCGCTTCCCTCAAGGGGCTGAATGCGGCATCTACAACCTGCCCGTGCTGAACCGCCTGCAACCGCATGACGAGCTGTGGATCACCGAGGGCTGCTCCGACTGCTGGGCCATGCTCTCCGCTGGCCACAAGGCCATCGCCATCCCGTCGGCAACGCTGCTCACCAGGAAGGACGTGGAACTCCTGCAAGGGTTATCGTCAGGAGCCTCCCCTTTCGGGGAGGTTGGTGGGACTCCTTCTTTCCACATGTACCCCGACCGCGACGCCCCGGGCGAACGGCTCTTCCTCCAGCTGCAGCAGGTGCTGCCCACGCTCCAGCACCACCAGCTGCCCCCCGGATGCAAGGACTTCAGCGAGTATTATGTGAAGGGGTTAGCGGTTAGCGGTTAGGGGTTATCGAATAATTTCTGATTAATTTCTGGCAATTTCTTTCAAAAAAAGCGAGCGTGCCGTTTGTGTCGAATGCAAGCGGCGCTTTTACGTTCAAAATCGGTGCTTTTCCGCGCTCAAAACGGCGTTTTCGGATGGTCAAAACGGCACTTTCAGAACGTTAAAGAAATAGTAGAATAAAAGTACTAAAAAGTTTGTAAATAAATGGCTTAAAATTTGGTTGTTTCAAATATTTTTCGTACCTTTGTAGTGTAATAAAACGAAGACGAAATAGAAAGACGAAAACGATAAATCAAGTTGGTCTGATACCACGAGAAACAACCTTTTAATGCTTAATGCATAATCTTTAATGTTTAACCCTTTAATTTTCTAACATCATGGCAGTAAATTTTGTATTACAAGTGAACAACAACCGCAAGAGCGACTACTACGGACAGCAGGTCGCACGTGTCAAACTGCTGGGTAACATCGACACCGACAAGGTGGCGGAAATCATCCAGCGCAACGCCTCGGTGAAGCGGTCCGACGTGAAAGCCGTGCTCGCGGAACTGGCAGAGGTCATCACCGACCAGCTGGAGGCTGGCTTCGCAGTCAAGCTGGACGGCATCGGCAGCTTCTCGCCCCGCATGCGTGCCAAGTACCAAGAGGTAACCGACGAGGAGCCCTACGACGTCGAGGAGAACGTGAAGTCCGTGGGCGTGCTGTTCCGCGCCGAGCGCAAGAAGACCAGCAGCGGCACCATCCAGACGCTCATGCCCGAACGTAAGCTCAAGCGCTACGAGAACTACGTGCAGCAGACCAAGCCGCAGCCGGAACCGTAGTTGAGAGTTGAGAGTTTAAAGTTGAGAGTTTAGAGTTTACGGCTTAAAGCCCAGGAACGAACGGAAAGGCTGGACAGTTTAGGGGACACCCTGGCTGCCCGGCCTCTCTTTTTGCCGTCCCTCCAACCTACTCTACCAATAAAAATATGCTAAATAATCAAAAGAAATCATGGAGATATGAAAATAAATGAGTAAATTTGCAGGAAGATTCAACTAATAAGGAAAAAAATATCTATTAATTAACTATTATGAACGACAACAAAATTATGAATCGTGCAGCCGATAATATTCGTATCCTGGCTGCTGCTATGGTAGAAAAAGCAAAGTCTGGTCACCCCGGAGGTGCTATGGGCGGCGCAGATTTCATCAACACGCTTTACAGCGAATTCCTGGTCTATGACCCCGAGAACCCCGCATGGGAAGGTCGCGACCGCTTCTTCCTCGACCCCGGTCACATGGCTCCGATGCTCTATTCGCAGCTGGCCCTCATCGGCAAGTACGACCTGGAGGACCTGAAGAACCTGCGCCAGTGGGGCAGCGTAACCCCCGGCCACCCCGAGCGCGAGCTGGAGCGCGGCATTGAGAACACCTCCGGTCCGCTGGGACAGGGCCACACCTTCGCAGTAGGTGCCGCCATCGCCGCCAAGTTCCTCAAGGCCCGCCTGGGCAACGTGATGAACCAGACCATCTACGCCTACATCTCCGACGGCGGTGTGCAGGAGGAGATTTCTCAGGGCGCAGGCCGTATTGCCGGCAACCTGGGACTGGACAACCTCATCATGTTCTACGACGCCAACGACATCCAGCTCTCCACCCGCACCGAGGTGGTGACCTGCGAGGATACAGCCAAGAAGTACGAGGCCTGGGGATGGTTCGTGCAGAAGATTGACGGCAACGACGTTGACCAGATCCGCGACGCCATCAAGAAGGCTCAGGCCGAGAAGGAGCGCCCGAGTCTCATCATCGGCCATTGCGTCATGGGCAAGGGTGCCCGCAAGGCCGACGGCTCCAGCTACGAGTCGAACTGCGCCACGCACGGCGCTCCCCTGGGCGGCGACAACTTCGTCCAGACGATGAAGAACCTGGGTGCCGACCCCGAGAATCCGTTTGTCATCTTCCCCGAGGTGCAGGAGCTGTACGCCAAGCGCCGCGAGGAGCTGAAGAAGATAGTAGCCGAGCGCTACGCCGAGAAGGCTGAGTGGGCCAAGGGACATCCCGTACAGGCCAAGCAGCTGGAGGAGTGGTTCTCAGGAAAGGCTCCGAAGATTGACTGGACGAAGGTGGAGCAGAAGCCCGGCTCGGCAACCCGCAGCGCCTCGGCAGCCGTTCTCGGTCAGCTGGCCGAGCAGGTGCCCAACATGATCTGCGCATCGGCCGACCTGTCGAACTCCGACAACACCAACGGCTTCCTGAAGAAGACCAAGGACATTGTGAAGGGCGACTTCAGCGGCGCATTCTTCGAGGCTGGCGTAGCCGAGCTCACCATGGCCTGCTGCTGTATCGGCATGGCGCTGCACGGTGGTGTCATCCCCGCCTGCGGCACGTTCTTCGTATTCTCCGACTACATGAAGCCCGCCGTCCGCATGGCTGCCCTCATGGAGCTGCCCGTGAAGTTCATCTGGACGCACGACGCCTTCCGTGTCGGCGAGGACGGTCCTACGCACGAGCCCGTTGAGCAGGAGGCACAGATCCGTCTCATGGAGAAGCTGAAGAACCACCACGGAAAGAACTCCGTACTCGTCGTACGTCCTGCCGATGCCGAGGAGACCACCGTCTGCTGGCGCATGGCCATGGAGAACGTTGACACGCCCACGGCACTCATCTTCTCACGCCAGAACATCGACATGCTGCCCGAGGGCAACGACTACACACAGGCCACGAAGGGTGCCTACGTGGTTGCCGGCTCTGATGCCGACTACGACGTCATCCTGCTGGCTTCCGGTTCCGAGGTGTCAACCCTCGAGGCAGGTGCCAAGCTGCTGGCTGCCGACGGCATCAAGACACGCGTGGTCAGCGTACCCTCCGAGGGACTGTTCCGCAGCCAGCCGAAGGAGTACCAGCAGAGCGTGCTGCCCGCAGGCAAGAAGAAGTTCGGACTGACCGCCGGTCTGCCCGTCAACCTGGAAGGTCTGGTAGGTGCCGACGGCTGCGTATGGGGTCTGGAGAGCTTCGGATTCTCCGCTCCCTACAAGGTGCTCGACGAGAAACTCGGATTCACCGGCCAGAACGTCTATGAGCAGGTGAAGAAATTGCTGGCATAGTCCTCCAACAATTAATAACGAAACGATTATGAACAAAAACGAGAAATTTGTCATTACCATCAACCGCGAGCTGGGTAGCGGCGGTCGTACCGTAGGACGCAAACTGGCGGAAAAGCTGGGTGTGACCTTCTACGACAAGTGGCTCATCAACGAACTGAAGAACAAGTTCCACCTGAGTACCGAAGAGGTAGAGAAAGTCAAGGGCGGCAACAGCTCCTGGTGGCGCGAACTGCTGAACTCAGCCGTCTTCATGGGCCAGCACATGGGCGAGATGGGCAGCGTGCCACACACCCCGGAGGATGAGTTCCACATGGTAACCACCGACGAGATGTTCAAGGTAGAGACCGAAATATTCCGTCATCTTGCCGACAACGAGTCGTGCATCGTCGCCGGACGCAGCGGCTTCTACGTGTTCCGTGACCACCCCAACCGTCTGAGCATCCTCATCCAGGCCTCCATGCCCCACCGCGTGGAGCGTGTCATGCGCAAGCAGAACATGACCGAGGACGAGGCACGCAAGACCATTGAGAAGGTTGACAAGATGCGTGAGAACTACGTCAACAAATACACGAAGACCTCGCGCTACGACACACGTAACTACAACCTCGTCATATCGGCCGACGACAAGACCGAAGACGAAATCGTGGAGCTTATCATGAAGTTCATCGGATAGTTTAATAATGATTTCCTAATTCACAAAGAAAGAGAATATTATGGAAGTAAAGACAGTTGGTGTAGCCTGCGACCACGCAGGCTACGCTCTCAAGAAATTCGTATTGGAGTATCTCGAGAAGAAAGGTTATCCCTACAAGGACTACGGCACGTGGAGCGACGCCTCGGTTGACTACCCCGACTTCGGTCATGCGCTGGCCGAAGGCATCGAGAGCGGCGAGGTGTATCCCGGCATCGCCATCTGCGGCTCGGGCGAAGGCATCAGCATCACGCTCAACAAGCACCAGCAGGTACGCGCCGGACTGTGCTGGATACCCGAGATAGCACACCTCATCCGTCAGCATAACGACGCCAACGTGCTCGTCATGCCCGGACGCTTCATCGACAACAAGACCGCCGAGAAGATTATGGACGAGTTCTTTACAGCCACCTTCGAGGGCGGCCGTCACCAGAAGCGCGTTGATAAGATTCCCGTACAGAAGTAAGATGACGATGAAGTATCGCTTTCTGAAATACACTAACATGCTGAGGATGACGGCAATGGCTGTCATCCTCACTCTTATGCCCCTGAGCATCGACGCCCAGGAGCTGCAGGCAAAAATCAACATCAACCACAGCCAGATACAGGGCACCGACGCCAGCATCTTCGAGAACCTGCAACAGACCATGGAGCAGTTCTTCAACGAGCGACAATGGACACCCCTGCAGTTCCAGAAAAACGAACGCATACAATGCAGCTTCAATCTTACCGTCACGAAGCACGACAAGACAGCCAACACGTTTACCTGCACGGCACTCATCCAGGCCAACAGACCGGTCTATAACTCTGCCTACACCACCACATTATATAATAATACCGACAAAAACTTCGACTTCGAGTTTGCACAGTTCGACCAGCTGAACTACAACGACGAGATGGTCGATAATCAACTGACGGCACTACTCGCCTACTACGCATACCTCATCATCGGACTCGACCTCGACAGTTTCTCGCCACTCGGCGGTACCGAGGTGCTGCAACGATGCATGAACCTGGTGAACAACGCACAGGACCTGGGATATGCCGGATGGAAGGCCTTCGACGACAGCCGCAACCGCTTCGCCATCATCAACGACTACCTGGAGGAGTCCATGAAACCCTTCCGGCAGCTGCAGTACGACTACTACCGCAACGGACTGGACGAGATGGCAAACAACGCCGAGCGGGGACGCACCAATGTGACGGCAGCTCTGCAGGACGACCTGAAGGCGGCACACGACAACAAACCGCTCAGCCTGCTGCCCCAGATATGGACCGACTACAAGCGCGACGAGATAGCCAACATCTACAAAGGCAAGGGTACCCAGAAGGAGAAAGAGAGCATCTACGACCTGCTGTTCTCCATCAACGCGGCACAAAGCAACGCCTGGGAGGAAATCAAGAAATAACACAAGATGTTACGACAACTATATATCAAGAACTATACGCTCATCGAACAGCTGGACATGCAGTTCTACCCGGGCTTCTCGGTACTCACCGGCGAGACGGGAGCCGGAAAGAGCATCATACTCGGCGCCATCGGACTGCTGCTCGGACAACGGGCCGACTCGAAGGTCATCAAGAGCGGATGCGACCGTTGCTTCATAGAGGCACACTTCGACATAGCCGGCTACGGACTGGAGCCGCTGTTCCAGGAGAACGACATAGACTACGACGCGGACGACTGCATCATCAGGCGCGAACTGACCGCTGCAGGCAAGAGCCGGGCCTTCGTCAACGACACACCCGTACCGCTCGCCCTGCTCAAGGAAATGGGCGAACAGCTGGTGGACATCCACTCGCAGCACCAGAACCTGCTGCTCAACAAACACGACTTCCAGCTGAGCGTGCTCGACATGGTCAGCCGCGGACAGGGGGCCAAGAGCCAGCTCGACGACTACCAGCAGGCCTTCGCACTTTACCACGCCACCACACAACAGCTCAACGAGACCAGGGAAAGCATAGCACGCAACCGCGACAATGCCGACTTCCTGCAGTTCCAGTATAACGAGCTGGCCAGCACACGACTGGTGGATGACGAACAGGAGGAACTGGAACAGAAACAGGACACCATGTCGCATGCCGAGGACATCAAGAGTGCACTCTACCAGACCGACAACGCCCTGTCGGCAGACGGAACGGGCATCGTGGAACAGCTGAAGAATGCCATGCAAGCACTACGCAGCATAGAGAGAGTACTGCCCGCAGCTGCCGAACTGACCGAACGCATGGACAGCTGCCATATAGAACTCAAGGACATGGCACAGGACATCAGCAGCCTGCTGGACGACGTGGACTTCGACCCCTCGCAGCTGGATGCCGTCAACAGCCGGCTGGACCGCATCTACGAACTGGAAAAGAAATACCATTGCGAGACCATCGCCGACCTGCTGGCACTACAGGAGCAGCTGAAGCAACAGCTCTCGGCCATCGAGAACGGCGACGAGGCACTCGCAGAACTGGAAGCCAGATGCAAGGAACAGGAAACGGCATGCAAGCGACTGGCCGACGACCTGACGCTGCTGCGCCGTAAGGCCGCCAAGGAGGTGGAACAGCAGATGCGCCAACGCCTGGTGCCCCTGGGCATGCCCCACGTGCGCTTCGAGGTGAGCATGGAGCAGACAGCACTCAACCAGCACGGACAGGACAAGGTGGCATTCCTCTTCAGCGCCAACACCTCAACGCCGCTACAGCCTGTGGCACAGGTGGCTTCGGGCGGCGAGATAGCCCGCGTCATGCTGGCCTTGAAAGCGATGATGTTCACCACGCACCACTCGCCCGTCGCCAGCTACCCCACCATCATCTTCGACGAGATAGACACGGGCGTGAGCGGAAAGATAGCCGAGAGCATGGCCCACATGATGCAGGAGATGGGACAGGACGGACACCAGGTCATCAGCATCACACACCTGCCGCAGATTGCCGCCCTGGGCAACAAGCACTACAGGGTGTTCAAGGAGGAGACACCACAGGGTACCGCCAGCCGTATGATGCTGCTGGACGACGACCAGCGCGTGCGTGAGATTGCCCAGATGCTGAGCGGAAGCGACATTACGGAGGCTGCCGTCAACAACGCGAAGGAGCTGTTAGGCGGCGCATGAAGCAGAGAAGCAGAACAACAATACGGAAAAACAAGAATCGGAAAGAAAATGAAACATAGGATCATCATGAAATGGAGTTTAAGAGCGATGATGGGCTGCTTGTTCATCATCTCTCAGTCGTCATGGAGCAACGTTGCAGCACAAAGCTGGGCATCGAAGGCCATGAAGTCGGTCTTCACCCTGAAGACGTTTGGTGCCGACGGCGCCCTGATAGGCAGCAGCAACGGCTTCTTCGTCAGCGAGAACGGCGATGCGGTCAGCAGTTTCACGCCCTTCGTCGGCGCCACACGTGCTGTCATCATCGATGCCGCAGGCAAGGAGATGCCCGTGGAGAGCATGCTGGGAGCCAACGAGATGTACGACGTGGCCAAGTTCCGCGTCTCGGGCAAGAAGACGGCCTTCCTCACGATGGCTGCCGCCAACGCCCAGACCGGACAGCAGGTATGGATGCTGCCCTATGCCGTCAAGAAGTCGGAACCCATAAGCGGACAGATTGACAAGGCAGAGACCTTCCAGGAATCGTACGCCTACTACACCCTCAAGCTGCCGATGCCGCAGAATGCCGAGGGCTGTCCGTTGATGAACCAAAACGGCGAGGTGGTAGGAATGATGCAACCGGCAGCCAACAGTCAGGCAGCCAACGGTCAGCAGACGGCCTATGCCATCAGCGCCCGCTACGTCAACGACATGAAGGTGACGGGCTTCAGCCTGCACGATGCCTCGCTCAAGCGGACAAACATCAAGATTGCCTTACCCGACAACAAGGACGAGGCCCTGCTGATGATGTACATGGCCGGCACGACGCTCGACTCCACAGGCTACGTCAACATAGTGGACGAATTCATTGCCAGGTTCCCCGATGCCGAGGACGGTTACATCAACCGCGCCCAGCTGGCTTACAACGGCAACGACTTCGCAACGGCAGCACGCTACATGCAGCAGGCCATCAGCATGAGCAACCCGAAGGACAACGCACACTTCGCCTACAGCCGCATGATTTACACCTACTGCCTGCAACATGCTGACAGCCAGTTTGCCGACTGGACGCTGGACAAGGCAGCTGAAGAGGCAAAGACGGCCTACGACATCAGTCAGCAGGCGGCCTACAAGCACCAGCTGGCACAGATTCTCTTCGCGCAGAAGAAATACGACGACGCGCTGGCTCTCTTCAACGAACTGGCAACGTCGGACATGCGTGGTGCCGAAGTCTATTACGAGACGGCACGATGCTACGAGATGAAGGGCGACACGACAAAGATGATGGCGTTGCTGGATAGTGCGGTCAACGTCTTCACAAAGCCCTACCTGAAAGAGGCGGCACCCTACATCTGGGCACGCGCCATGGCACGCATGAATGCCGGCAAGCATCGGTTGGCTGTGCAGGACATGAACGAGTACGAGCAGCTGATTGCCACGGGACTGAATGCGCAGTTCTACTTCATACGCGAACAGGCGGAAGTGGCAGGAAAGCAGTTCCAGCAGGCGCTGGACGACATCACCAAAGCCACGCAGCTGGCTCCCGAAGACCCCGACTATTTTGCCGAGAAAGCCTCGTTGGAAACCCGCGTGGGACTGTACGACGAAGCGGCAGCATCGGCACGCGAATGCATCCGACTGGCTCCGCAAGGCAGCGACGGGTACCTGCTGCTTGGCGTGGCACTCTGTCAGAAGGGCGACAAGAAAAATGGCCTTCCGCAGATACAGAAAGCCAAGGAACTGGGTAACGGCCAGGCAGACGCCCTGCTGGAACGTTACAAATAGACGACTACTTTATCAGACAACAGAGGGGGTGCCTCAGAAAACAGCACCCTCGTCGGTCGGAGCTTCGAATGGCATGTCATTTGGCGGGAAGTCACCTGATGTGCCATTCATTCTGCTGCCACGTATCTCGCCACCACCATCGTCAGGATGTTGAGAGGAACGCAGGCTGCTGGTGTCAGGATTCTCGAAACGCGTGTACTCCTTCGCGAATTTCAGCACAACCATATCCGTAGCTCCCTTACGATGCTTGGCGATGATAATCTCGGCCTTGCCGCGCAGTTCGTTGCCGTGGTCGTCCTGTTTGAAGCCATAGTACTCCGGACGATGCACGAAGAGCACCATATCGGCATCCTGCTCAATGGCACCCGACTCACGAAGGTCGCTCAGCTGAGGACGCTTGCCCTCGTTGCCCTCACGGTTCTCCACACCACGGTTCAGCTGACTAAGCGCAAGAATGGGGATGTTCAGCTCCTTGGCCAGTCCTTTCAGCGAACGCGAAATGGTGCTCACCTCTTCCTGGCGGCTGGAGAAGCGCATGCCGCTGGCATTCATCAGCTGCAGGTAGTCAATCATGATGAGCCTGACACCATGTTCGCGGACCAGACGGCGTGCCTTCGTACGCAACTCAAAGACGGAAAGCGAGGGCGTGTCATCCACATAAAGCGGGGCACCCAGAAGGGCCGGCAGACGCTTGTCGAGCCGTTCCCACTCCGAGTCGTCCAGCTGGCCGTTCAGAATCTTCGAACCGGCAATCTCGCAACAGTTGGCTATCAGACGGTTGACCAGCTGCACGTTCGACATCTCAAGCGAGAAGAAGGCCATCGGTATCTGCTGGTCGGCAGCTATGTTCTTCGCCAGCGACAAGGCAAAGGCCGTCTTACCCATGGCAGGACGTCCGGCAAGAATGACCAGGTCGCTGTCCTGCCAGCCGCTGGTCAGCTTGTCCAGTTGGTAATAGCCCGTAGGAATACCCGTCATACCGCCCTTGTTGGCAGCAGCCTTCTGAATGACCTCTACGGCATTCCTGATGACCGGGTCTATCTGCGTGAAGTCCTTCTTCAAGTTTCGCTGGGACAGCTCGAAAAGCGAACCTTCGGCATGCTGCATCAGCTCGTCAATATCGCTGGTCTCATCGAAGGCATAGGTCTCGATGTCACCGGCAAACGATATCAGCTGGCGGGCTAATGACTTCTGCGCAATGATGTGGGCGTGGTACTCGATGTTGGCCGACGAGGCAACACGCGAACTCAGTTCCGAGATATAGACCGGACCGCCTACCTGTTCCAGCGTGCCGTTCTTGGCCAGCTGCTCGGTTACGGTAAGCACATCGACCGGCCGCTCGTCCACGCTCAGGTCGCAAATGGCACGATAGACCATCTGATTACGGGGTTCGTAGAAACTCTCGGGACGTAGCGTCTCACAAACGACGGCATAGGCGTCCTTGTCAATCATCAAGGCACCTAAGACAGCCTTCTCCACCTCAGGAGCCTGGGGCTGCAAACGTCCTAATTCCTTGTCAACGGGTAAGGGTTTACGCGGCTTGCGCGCGTTGGTTTTATTCTGTTCGGGCATAGTATTTTTCTTTTGCGTCTGCAAAGATAAAATAAAGTTTAGAGTTTAGGGTTGAGAGTTGAGAGTTTTTGCTGCCGCTTAACCTTTTTTACAAAAAAAACAGATAACTCATAACTCATAACTCATAACTTTTTCCTACCTTTGTGCCCATGATTACACACCCCATAGCAAAAATAAACCTCGGGCTGAACGTCGTAGAACGACGGCCCGACGGTTACCATAACCTGGAAACGGTATTCTACCCCATACCCATAAGTGACGAACTGGAAGTGACGGTAGCAGGTAACGGCTTACAGGAAAAAGAGTGCGAACTGACGCTCGAGGGCATCCAGATTGAGGGCGACGTGCAGAAGAACCTCGTGGTACGCGCCTATCAGATGCTGAAGGAGGATTTCCCCGACATGCCTCGCGTGCGCGCACGACTTAAGAAAGGAATTCCCACACAGGCAGGAATGGGCGGAGGCTCCAGCGACGGCGCCTTTATGCTCGTCATGCTCAACAAGCTGTGCCGGCTCGGGCTGACCAACGAGCAACTGAAGGGCTATGCTGCCCGTCTGGGTGCTGACTGCGCATTCTTCATCGACCCGCAACCGCAATATGCCGAGGGCATCGGCGAACGGCTCACACCGCTTTCTGCTGACAGCCTGCCGCTTGGTGGCTACTACATCGGCATTGTGCGTCCTGACGTCCCCGTTTCAACCAAGGAGGCCTATTCGCTCATCACGCCAAAACGACCTCAGCAGAACTGCCGCGATATCGTCATGCAACCCGTCGGAACGTGGCGCGACGCACTTGTCAACGACTTCGAGGAGGGCATCTTCCGCCTGCATCCCGAATTGGGCGAGGTCAAGGCACGGCTCTACGACCTGGGGGCCGTCTATGCCGCCATGAGCGGCTCCGGCAGCGCCCTCTTCGGACTGTTCCGCGAGCCGGTCGAACTGCCGTTCCACAACATGTTCACCTGGACTTCTCCACTCACCAAATGACAAATGAACAAGCCTGAGAAAATCATACTCGGCATCGACCCGGGAACCAACATCATGGGCTATGGGCTCATACGCGTTCAGGACGGCAAGGCCGAGATGCTGTCGATGGGGGTCATCGACCTGCGTAAGTTTGCCGACGGGTACCTGAAGCTGGGACATATCTTCGAGCGCGTGACAGGCATCATCGACAGCTACCTGCCCGACGAGATGGCCATCGAGGCGCCCTTCTTCGGCAAGAACGTACAGTCGATGCTGAAACTGGGACGTGCCCAGGGAACGGCTATTGCTGCCGCCATCCATCATGGCGTACCCATTCACGAATATGCCCCCATGAAAATCAAGATGGCCATCACGGGTAACGGCAATGCCTCGAAGGAACAGGTGGCCGGTATGCTGCAACGCCTGCTGAAACTCTCGGCTGACGACGTCAATACTTTCATGGATGCTACCGATGCCCTCGGTGCCGCCTACTGCCACTACCTGCAGATGAATCGCCCGGAGTCGCCTGCCCACTACCGCAGCTGGAAAGACTTTGCAAATAAAAACAAGGATAAAATCCACTAACCGATAACTGATAACCGATAACTGATAACTGATAACTAATGATAACCGCCATCGTAGGCCGCAACGCAAGCGGCAAGACACAATACGTAGAGCAGATGCGCCGCCGTCTGTCCAGCGACACCGTGCGCTACATTGCCTTCCGCGACACCTATGGGCCTGCCGTTGACGGCCAGTACTACCTGCAACTGCGCTGGAACCAGCACGATATTGACCCAGAAATGCCAACCGTCAGGGAAGCTCTCTGCAGAAGTAAAGGGAATGCCGACCCCAAACCTCTCCTCACCTCCTTCGGATTAGAGGGTAGCATGGACAAGCACATCATCACCCTCTCGAGTGGTGAGCTGCGGAAATTCCAACTGATAAAGACGTTGCAGCACAACCCCAAGACGCTCATCCTCGACAACCCCTTCATCGGACTGGATGCCGAGACCCGTCAGCAGTTGCGCGAACTCCTGCTACGTATCGCCACCGAACAGCAGATAGACCTCTATCTCGTTCTTTCCAAGAGCGACGACATACCTGACTACGTGGAGCGTATCATCGATATGGACCAGCAGGGGCGTGAACTCCCCCTGGATGATTACTTGAGCCATCGAGCACCCTTCCCTACCCGTGTGCTGACAGAAGAGCTGGAACAGGCTGTTCTCCACTCACCACTCACCACTCACCACTCACCAGAAGAAGACGAAGTCATCCGCATGACCAACGTCAGCATCCGCTATGGTGAGCGTACCATACTCAAGGACCTCAACTGGACGGTACGTCGTGGTGAGCGCTGGGCATTGAGTGGCCAGAACGGTGCAGGCAAATCGACGTTGCTGTCACTCGTCTGTGCCGACAACCCGCAGGGCTATGCCTGCGACATCAGGCTCTTCGGGCACCAACGTGGCGAACAGGGAGTAAGTATCTGGGAC
>JAEEGH010010711.1_pt1 | contig 20973 bp, 20 predicted proteins | sample 9134181 | NCBI WGS metagenome assembly JAEEGH01 (sample SAMN16246544, study PRJNA631951) | gut metagenome | biome: gut microbiome; feature: rumen; material: DP-attached | host: Bos | place: Iran: Karaj | collected 2018-10
GGGAATCGAAAGCAAGCTTTCATTCCTCTCGCTCCTAGAAGCCTTGTAAATTTAATCATTATCTGATTCAGAACGACTATCCAAATCCAAGAAATTAAAACGGTTCGTTTCTTTTTACCCAAGTGCTTCACATAAGAAAGCACTCGCTTCTTGTACTACTTCTGTCTATGTAAATCTTTCAAAGAACTCTTTCTTTTTGTGCCTCAGCCCAGATTTTTGAGCGAAAGCGAGTGCAAAGGTACAACAAATATCAATACGCTCCAAATTTTTAAGCATAAATTTTTAGAAATACATAAACTTTTTCGGAATTGCTGACAAAATAGGCTGTTCTTGCAGCATAAAAATATGGGAATCGTGCTATCGCATAGCAAAATTCCCATATAATATATAATAATGTACGCACGAGAACTACTCTCGGCGGCCAAAAATTCTCAGCAGATAAATAAAGAGATTTATGAAGTCAAGATAGAGGGTAAGAGCACCCAGTAAAGCCAATTTCTGGGCACCTTCACTTGCATCAGGAGCCATCAGTAACATGTTCTTGATCTTCTGGGAGTCATAAGCCGTCAAGCCGACGAAGACCAAAACACCCAGATAGCTCAGGATCATCTCAAGACCTGTGCTCTTCAGGAAAATATTCACGACCGTGGCAATGATAATACCAATCAGTGCCATAAAGAGGATCTTCCCCATAGATGACAAATCGGTCTTGGTGGTATAACCGATGAGCGCCATGACGGCAAAAGTACCTGCAGTGATAAAGAACACACTCGCAATACTCGACATCGTATAGATGATGAATATTGACGAGAGCACTGCGCCATTGATGACAGAATAAAGCACAAACATCAAAGTGGCAGTTGTCAGCGACAGTTTATTGATGGCTGCGCTAATACCAATCACTAATGCGAACTCTGCAATGACCAATCCCCCAAAAAGAAGCTGGTTGGTAAACAAAGCATTCATAATGCCTGGGCTTGTAGCCACACCATACGCTGTCACACCTGTAAGCACCAGTGCCAAAGTCATCCACACATAAACTTTCCGCATCAAGACGGGAAAGGCTGCCGACATCGAGAGCTCCCGCTCACGTGTCACGGCATCAAAATTCAATTCATTATAATTCATACGCATAATCTTATTTTATCGTTCTACATTCATCATCATACAAATATGATGCCACAAAGTTAAGCAAATACTTTTAATAAACTATAAAATAAGAATAGAAAATATGTAATTATTAGTATTTTTGAAACTTTTTCACTATATTTGTACCCGACTTGCAGACTATAAGTAATACACTAACAAATATGAAGATCGGTCTTTTTATTCCCTGTTATGTTGATGTGGTTTACCCTGAAGTGGGAGTCGCCACATACAAACTACTAACACATTTGGGGCTTGATGTGGATTATCCACTCAATCAAACCTGCTGTGGACAGCCCATGGCGAATGCCGGATTTGAGAAGCAGGCCATTCCGCTTGCGGAAAAGTTCGAAGACAAGTTCAATGGGTTTGATTATGTCGTAGCACCATCTGTCAGTTGCACGGCTTTCGTGAAATTAAACTATCCAAGACTGTTGAAAGGTCATCATGAATGCACCACTTCCGAGAAGATTATGGACGTGGTAGAATTCCTGCACGACGTCATCAGAGTGGATAGGCGTCTCGGCACCTTCCCCCACAAGGTTAGTCTTCACAACTCATGTCATGGTGTCAGAGAACTCGGGCTCAGTTCGCCCAGCGAGGAGAATGTGCCAAAGTTCAATAAGATAAAAGACTTGTTAGAACTGGTCGACGGCATTCAAGTGGTAGAACCCGAGCGTCCTGACGAGTGCTGTGGTTTCGGCGGTATGTTCGCTATAGAAGAGACTTCCGTCAGCGCCCAGATGGGTAGGGACAAAGTGGAGCGCCATATTCAGACTGGGGCCAGTTATGTGACGGGGCCAGACTGTTCCTGTCTGATGCACATGGCCGGTATCGCCAAGAAAGAAGGCATGAACATCCAGTTCAAGCATGTGGTAGAAATCCTGGCTGCCGGGCTCTGATGAGTGAAGAGTGAAAAGTGAAGAGTGAAGATTTTTGAGTGAAGAATTATGAGTACAGGACATAGCAAAGCAGCAAAAGAGTTCTTGAAGAACCAGACATACGCCAAGTGGCACGATGCCACTTTCTGGTCAGTACGCACCAAACGTGACAAAATGGCATACGGTCTTGACGAGTGGGAGCAGTTACGAGAAAAGGCCTCGTTGATCAAGCGACATACCATCACCCACCTAGACGAATATCTCGACCAGTTCTCTACGAATGCAGAAAAGAACGGTTGCATCGTCCATTGGGCTAAGGATGCCCGCGAATTCAATCAGATTGTGTACGGCATTCTGAAGCAGCACAACGTGAAGAAGATGGTAAAGTCGAAGTCGATGCTGACAGAAGAGTGCGAGATGAACCCCTATCTGGAAGCGAAGGGCATCGAGGTCGTAGAGACTGACCTCGGCGAGCGCATCATCCAACTGAAGGGTCAGAAGCCGAGTCACATCGTGATGCCCGCCATCCATCTGAACCACGATGACGTAGGCGAGCTGTTTGAAGAGAAGGGTATCTCGACGGAGAAAGGCAATCACGACCCCACCTATCTCACTTATCGCGCCCGTCTCAGTCTGCGTAACGAATTCCTCACGGCAGATGCCGGTATGACGGGCGGCAACTTCGGCATTGCCTCCACAGGCGATATCGTGGTATGCACCAACGAGGGCAATGCCGACATGTCGACTTCTTGCCCGAAGTTGCATATCGCTGCCATCGGCCTGGAGAAAATCATCCCCGACTATGATTGTCTGGCCGTATTCCAGCGCATGCTCTGCCGCGCAGGAACTGGTCAGCCCACAACCACCTACACCTCACACTTCCGCAAGGCCCGTCCAACGGCAGAACCGATGCACATCATCCTGGTAGACAATGGCCGCAGTGAGTGGATCAGCAATCCTGAACACTGGGAATCACTGAAGTGTATCCGTTGCGGATCGTGCATGAACAGCTGTCCCGTGTATCGTCGCAGTGGCGGTTATTCCTACAGTTATTTCATTCCCGGGCCTATCGGCATCAACCTCGGTATGCTCCGTAATCCACAAAAGCACTCCGGCAATGTCAGCGCCTGCACACTCTGCAACAGTTGTCAGACACTCTGCCCCGTAAAGGTGAACCTTGGCGACCAGATCTACCTGTGGCGCCAGCAACTTGACGAATTCGGAACAGCCAATCCTCAGAAGAAACTCATGTGTAAGGGTATGAGTGTGCTCTATGGCAGCAGCGGCATCTACAATGCAGCCACAGCCATGGCTCCAATGGCCAACCTGATACCTTCGCCCCTGATGAACCTGAAACTGAATCCATGGGCAGAAGGCCATAAGATGATGACTTTCCCGAAGGAGACATTCCATGCCATGTGGAAGAAGGGTAAAGTGAAATAATAATCGGTAATAGATTCGAAAACAATATGAGTAGCAAAGAAGTCATTCTGTCGAAATACAGAAGAAACATAAAGCAGAAATTTGACATGCCTTCGCTCGACGACATCAAGGCAGTCACCTACCCTGACCCCCTGTTGCAGTTCACGACGATGACCGAGAGTGTAGGAGGACATGTGGTGGAGGTGAAAGAAGGTCAGGACATTAACCAGATGATCAAGGAACTCTATCCCGATGCCAAGGAGATAGCCTCTAACCTGCCAGAAATCACGATTGCCACCCGCAATCCTGACACCATCGAAAGTGCACAGGCTCTGAACGGCACCGATGTTGGCATCATCCGCGGAAAGTTCGGCGTGGCAGAGAACGCCTGCATCTGGATTCCCCAGCAGATGAAGGAGAAGGCTGTCTGCTTTATCTCCGAGAACCTGATTATCCTGTTGCCAAAGTCGCAGATTGTGAACAACATGCACGAGGCATACAAACGCATTGAATTCGACCAGACATACGACGGCTACGGCACCTTCATCAGTGGTCCTTCGAAGACCGCAGATATTGCACAAGTGCTGGTGATGGGTGCCCAGGCTGCGCGCAGTGTCACAGTGCTGTTACTACCGGAATAACGAAAGCGAAGTCTCGGCAGGAATCAGCTACGCTATAGCCGTGTGAATGCATTGAGGAGACAGACAACCTTTTCGGCTTCTTCGTTTGTCATCGCCTGATGACAAGGGATACTCAATTCCTGCGAATGAATCTGCTCCGTAATAGGCAATGAGCAGGCATTCCATTCCGCATAACACTTCTGTCGATGCGGAGGGGTCGGATAATGGATCTGTGTCTCAACCCCGTGTTCGTGAAGATACGACTGTAACGCATCACGCTTGTCACAGAATACAGGGAAGATGTGCCAGACAGAATCACGTTCAGGCATAGGAATCCGTATCAGAGGATTCTTCACCTTATTAATATATATAGAGGCAATTTCCTTACGGCGGGCATTGTCTTGAACAAGATATTTCAGTTTCACATCCAGCAATGCTGCCTGTATTTCATCCATACGGGAATTGCGGCCCTGGTAATCATGAACATATTTCTGAAAACTCCCATAGTTACCCAGTGCCCTAACAATATCCGCCAACTGTGCATCATCAGTCGTCACAGCCCCGGCATCACCTAAGGCGCCCAGATTCTTTCCCGGATAGAAGCTATGCCCTGCAGCATCGCCTAAAGAGCCCGTCGTATGCGCACCAAAGCTACAACCATGAGCCTGTGCATTGTCTTCTATCAGTTTAAGACCATGACACTTGCAAATATCGCCAATGCGCTCCGTATAGGCACAAATGCCATAGAGGTGAACTATCATCAGAGCCCGTGTACGTGGGGTGATGGCACGCTCTATCTTTTCATCGTCAATCTGAAGAGTATCAAGTGACGGTTCCACCAGGACTGGAGTCAGTCCGCAGGCTGTTATGGCTAATATACTTGCGATATAGGTATTCGCCGGTACGATAACCTCGTCACCTTCCTGCATGACACCCATCTCGATATAGGCTCGGAATATCAGCGTCAATGCATCGAGCCCATTACCGCAGCCAACGCAATAACGGCTGCCGATAAAAGCAGCATAATGGCTCTCAAACAAACGAGTAGCCTCACCCTTCAGATACCAACCACTATTGAGAACCCGACTGATGGCCTCACGCAGTTCGGCATCGTGCTGATCGTTGATTCTCTTCAGATCGAGATACTTTATCATAGCGTCCATTCATAAGTGTCGTAGCAAACAGCCCTAGCGCCAAAGCCTTCTTTCTGAAAGATAAGCTGGGCATTCAGATCGGCACTGTCGTTGCTGGTGGATTTGCCGAAGTCGATGTAGCGGTAAGTGGCAAAGACCTTGTGAAGCAGTTCATCAAATAGCAAGTCGATAGCACCGCAAGCCTTACCTTCAGCAGTGGCGGAGATATACTGGGTATGCAGCACCTGCGGCGTGAGGAACAGCACAGTTCCACCCAACACCTGCTCACCATCGAAGACCATAAACAATCGAATTTTATCAGGGAAACGACTATTCAGAAGTATCAGTTCCTCTGCCGAATGCACAGGACGAACACCATATTTCTTCGTCAAGTTTGCGTTCAGCACCTGCCAGAAAGCAGCAAAGTCTGTGCTCTCCCGCACTTGCAATCCCTTTCTTTGTGCTTTCCGGATACCCGAGCGACGGGATTCTGCAAAGGGCAGACGGCGCTCAGAGATGATGGCTGAAGATATATCACGGATAATAAGTCGCGCAAAGCAGACACTCGTCAGCGCAAACAGATCCTCCTCAGCTGGTTGCTGGTAATAAATCCAAGGAATCGCCTTATACACCACCTTTCTGACAGCAATGCAGCGCAGGTAATCATTGATCGCTTCAAAAGCCTCCTGAACACCTTTGGCAGCACATTTATCGCTCATAACCAGACCGCCGTAGGTCAATCCGCCATGACTGGTTAGCACTTCACCCTTGATATTTGCAGGCAGTAAGGCATACAGCACCCCACGACGGTAGATCATCAGCGAACAGTCTTCAAAACGGTCGGCATGATAGTCCATGAAGCGGCGATCGAAAAGGAAAGTGCCGTTTTTCGATGCAGCCACGAACTTGTTCCATTCATCATGATGTGCTGAAGTATATCTAACTATTTCGAACATCCGACGTATTTCAGGAAATCATCATAATCATAGATGTAATCATCCTCTTCATAATGTTCGGATGCCAGCACGAGACAAACCGCTCCTGATGAGAAATCATCAAGCGTCCGCCAAGTATTGACATCTATCAGCAGCCCTTGCCAAGGATGATTCAAGAGAACGGTCTTGCGTTCATAGCCGTTGTCGAGCGTCACGTGGAAAGACCCACTCAACGCTACGACAAACTGCTTTAAACGTTTATGTGCATGACCGCCACGACTTTCGCCACCAGGAACGTCATAGACCCAATAGGCCCGCTTGATGTCGAATGGCACCATCGTCAGAGCCTCGGCAAATGTCAGATTGCCGCGAGGATCCATGATCTTTGGCAGTTCGATAATCTTAATCTCTAAGCTTTGCATAGGGGTCAGTTCCTAACACCGTCTTTGCCAGACGCTTTGCCTTGTCGCGAAGGGCATTGACATCATCGCCCACCTCTCCGTAGCAGAGCACTACACCCATACGGCGACCCTTGTGAGCCTCGGGCTTTCCGAAGATGCGGATGCGGGTACGATCCTCCTTCAGAGCCTCATCGAGGTTGTAAGGCAACAGCGATCTGTCCACGGGGCTCGAAGCCTCGGTGGGTGACAGGATCACCGCACTTGCTCCTGCATGCTCCAGATGAATGGCAGGAATAGGCAGACCCATAACGGCACGGAAATGCAGTTCGAACTCAGAGAGGTTCGTGGTATGACCAAGCGTCACCATACCTGTATCATGTGGACGCGGCGACAGTTCTGAGAAGATCACCTCACCCTGCTTTGTCAGGAAGAACTCTACGCCCCAGATACCTGCACCCGTCAAAGCCTTCGTCACCTTGTCGGCCATCATCTGAGCCTGTTTCAGAGCCTCATCAGAAATCTTATACGGCTGCCACGACTCACGATAGTCACCCGATTTCTGCACATGTCCGATGGGCGGACAGAACAGCGTGGGCCATCCGTGCTGCTGCGTCACCGTCAGAAGGGTGAACTCCGAGTCGAAATCGATGAATTCCTCGATGATGACTTCCTTCACATCGCCACGACTTCCTTCCATAGCCTCCTTGAAGGCCTGTTCCAGTTCACCGTCGTTATGAACATAGCTCTGACCATGACCAGACGAAGACATCAGCGGTTTCACCACACAGGGAAATCCTATCTCATCGGCAGCAGCCTTGAACTCCTCGAAGGTCTTGGCATAGAAATACTTAGCCGTACGCAGACCCAGTTCCTTGGCAGCGAGATCGCGGATAGCACGACGGTTCATCGTGTAGTTCACGGCACGGGCAGAGGGAACAACCTGAATGCCCTGTTCCTCGAACTTGAAGAGACGCTCCGTGCGGATGGCCTCGATCTCAGGTACGATGATGTCGGGCTTATGCTTGTTGACAACGGCCTCCAGGGCATCGCCATCAAGCATCGAGAACACTTCACGCTCGTCAGCCACCTGCATGGCTGGGGCATTGTCATAACGGTCACAGGCAATCACGTACTGTCCAGCACGCATGGCGGCAATCACGAACTCCTTACCGAGTTCTCCTGAGCCTAAAAGCAAGATCTTCTTCATAACGTTTATCGGTTTGCGTACATATTATCATAATACTTCTGATAGTCACCGGAGGTCACGTTGTCCAGCCACTCCTGGTTGTCGAGATACCAGCGGACGGTCTTCTCGATACCCTCCTCGAACTGCAGACTGGGCTCCCAGCCGAGTTCACGCTGGAGTTTCGTGGAATCGATGGCATAGCGCAGGTCGTGGCCGGCACGGTCTGTGACGAAGGTGATAAGATCCATATCCTCACCTTCCTTACGACCCAACAGACGGTCAACAGTCTTGATGACCACCTTGATGATATCGATATTCTTCCACTCGTTGAAACCACCGATGTTATAGGTATCGGCGATCTTACCCTCATGGAAGATGAGGTCGATGGCACGGGCATGATCCTCAACAAACAACCAGTCACGCACATTCTCACCCTTGCCATAGACGGGCAACGGCTTGCGATGGCGGATATTATTAATGAAGAGCGGAATCAGTTTCTCGGGGAACTGATAAGGGCCGTAGTTATTCGAACAGTTTGTCACGACAACGGGCATGCCATAAGTATCATGGTAGGCACGAACAAAGTGATCAGAAGAAGCCTTCGCAGCAGAATAAGGTGAGTGCGGGTTGTACTTCGTGGTTTCCAGGAAGAACTTGTCACCGTATGCCAGATGATGCTCTGCACTCGAGGCCGTCGTGGTGAACGGAGGTTCGATACCCTCAGGATGAGTCAGTTCGAGAGCACCATACACCTCATCGGTAGAAATGTGATAGAAGCGCTTGCCCTCGTACTTCTCCGGCAGAGACTCCCAATAGAGTTTCGCAGCCTGCAACAGCGACAGCGTACCCATCACGTTGGTCTTGGCAAAGGTGAAGGGATCCTTGATGGAACGGTCCACGTGACTCTCTGCAGCGAGGTGGATGATGCCATCGACCTTCTTGTCCTGCATCAATTTGTAGAAAGCATCGAAGTCGCAGATATCCATCTTCACGAACTCGTAGTTAGGTGCCTTCTCAATGTCCTTGAGGTTTGCCAGGTTGCCGGCATACGTCAATTTGTCGAGGTTAATGATGTGATACTCAGGATACTTGTTCACGAACAGGCGAACAACATGGGAGCCAATAAAACCCGCTCCTCCAGTAATGACGATTGTTTTCATTTCCTATTTTGTTTTAATTTTCTGAATTATTTTCTTTATTAAATAGACTGCCAAAACCACAGCCGCAATGACAAACAGAGGCATATAATTCTGCAGGTCGTTGTCTATGAATTGGTTGATACCCTGCATAATTCCCTTGCCCAATGTCTGCATAAACTCCATCATACATTTTTCCCTAACGTTATCACCTCTAGATCTTTAAATACCTTTCCTTCGATGGTCAGGCGGACGAGGGTTCTCTCCTTGTGCCAGCCTTGAAGACCGGCAGCACCGGGATTGATATGCAGCAGCCCTAAAGTCTTGTCGTACTTCACTTTCAAGATATGTGAATGACCAGCGACAAAGAGCTGCGGCGGATTGGCAAAAAGTGTCGAACGCACGCTGAAGTCGTAGTTGCCGGGATAGCCGCCGATATGTTTGATGAGCACATCGACATCCTCGCACTTAAATCGGTTCAGTTCACGGTACATCAGCCTCAGGTCTCCGCCGTCGCAGTTACCATAGACTGCCCTGAACGGACGGAAGGCAGCCAGTTTCTCTGCCACCTCCACATTACCGATATCGCCTGCGTGCCAGATCTCGTCACAGGGTTCGAAATAGTGCAAGTACTTCTCGTCCCAAAACGAGTGCGTATCGCTAAGTATTCCTATTTTCTTCATATCACATTGATCAGACCACCCCTACCCCTCCTATTCAGGAGGGGAAAGAGATACTCTGCTATCTCATATTTGAAATCTTTTTCTAATAAATGCTGCAATAATCTTCTCCGTCTCCACCAGTCCCAACACGCTGGAATCGATGCAGAGGTCGTAACTCTCGGCAGCGCCCCACTTCTTACCCGTATAATAATTATAGTAGGCAGCACGGTCTGACTCCTTCTGCTCAATGAACTTCCGGGCTGCATCGTGGTCGAGATGCTGTTTGTTCATAATCTGATCGATACGATACTTCATCGAGGCGGTGATAAAGACATTCACCGTATTGGGGAAGTCACGCAGCACATAGTCGGCACAACGGCCTACAAACACACATGATCCCTCCTTGGCCGCCTTCTGGATGGCGTCGCTCTGGAACTGGAAAAGACTCTCCTGCGAGAAGTTCGTCTTATACATGCTGCCACCGCTGATGTGCGAGGTCTGTATATTGAACAGTCCCTTGAAGAAGCCCTTCTTCTCATCGTTCTGTTCGAAGAACTTCTCACTGAATCCGCTCTCCTTGGCCGCCAGATTCATGATTTCCTTGTCGTAGTACTTCGCCTGGAAATCGAGCGCGAGCATCCTTCCGATGTCGTGGCCCCCGCTTCCAAGCTGCCTTCCTACATTGATGATAATATGCTTCATGAGTGTTTGATTTTTTTCATATACCAAATCAGCATGGGAATCGTCATCGCAAACGATCCGAAGTCACTGGCGGGCATCGCATACCACACACCATCCAAATCCCATAGCAAAGGGAACACGTATGCCATCGGCAACAACAGGAACAGTTGTCTCGAGAGCGAGAGGAAAATGCTCACCTTCACCTTTCCGATGCACTGGAAGAAGTTGGTGATGGTGGCCTGTGAACCTACGACGAAGAACACCAGCATATCGAGCTTGATGCCTTTTGCAGCGAGGTCAAGCAACGTTGCATCTGCCGTAAAGATACGGGCTATCTGCCTCGGGAAGAGCATCGAGAGTCCCCACCCTACCAACAAGATAGCCGTAGCACAGGCAATCGCCAGCCACAGACAGCGGAACATACGGTCGAATTTCACGGCACCGTAATTATAGCCCACTATCGGCTGCATACCCTGGGTAATACCGATGACGAACATGAAGAACACCATCACCACGGAGTTGGCTATCGAATAGGCGCCCACAGCCATATCACCGCCATAACGCACAAACTGGTTGTTCATGAAGATCACGATTATACAGCTGGTGGCATTCATCAGGAAGGGGGATATGCCGATGCTGATAATATTCCTCACCAGCACACCTTTCAATTTATAGATGCCCCGTTTCAGGTGCAGCAGTTCTTTCGGATTGGAGAATATCCACATCTGCCAGCAGAGCGCCATCGACTGAGAACTGATTGTTGCCAAGGCCGCACCGCGAATGCCCCAGCGGAACCACCACACAAAGGCAACAACCAACAACACATTCATGCCCACCGTAAACAATGTGGCATACATCGCATGACGGGGTTTGCCTGCCGCTCGCAGCACGGCGTTCATTCCGAAGTACATGTGGGTGACCATATTGCCCAGCAGAATCACAATCATGAACTCACGGGCGTATGGCAATGTCACCTCGGAAGCACCGAAGAAAAGCAGGATCGGATCGAGGAACACCAGACTGACCAGCATGAACAGGAATCCGATGATCAGGTTCAGCGTCACCGTATTGCCTAACAGATGTTCAGCCGTCTGATAATCCTTCTGTCCCAGTTTCACACTGATACACGTCGAAGAACCCACACCCACCGCAGCACCGAAGGCAGCACTCAAGTTCATGAAGGGGAATGTGATGCCCAGACCTGCAATAGCTTCCGGACCCACAATCTGACCGATCATGGCACGGTCGATGATGTTATAGAGACTCGAAGCCGTCATCGCGACGATAGCGGGCAAGGCATACTGCCAAAGCAGTTGTCCTACAGGCTTCTGTCCCAGTTCGAGTGCGGCTTGCTTGTTGTCCATATCCTCTTGTTACGTTCTAAAACGGTGCAAAGGTACGAATAAACATGCAAAATACCAAATAAATTTGGTTATTTTCGAACAATTCAAAAAAACTTTGTACCTTTGCAGTCGCAATGCATATTAACTGTCTGTTCAGACTTATAACCTGCCTGTTGGTCGCCGTCATCTGTCAGATACCGTCCAACGTGAGTGCCAGTACCAGGAAGAAGTATCCCGGCGGGAAATGTTATATCTGGCGCTACACACTGAAAGACAAGCAGGGTTCCCCCTACTCCCTCGAACACCCGGGTCGCTGGCTCTCGCATAAAGCCGTCGAGCGCCGTAAGCGTCAGGGCATCAGCATCGATTCCACAGACTTACCCGTCAATGCCAAATACCTCCGGCAGATAGAGAACAGTCTCAGCCAACGACAGCCGGGAGAGAAACGTTCAAAGGCAGAATGGGGCATTGTCGGCACCAGCCGATGGAACAACACCGTCCTCGTACGTTCCAACGACACCACCTTATTAAAGCATCTGGCTACACTTGACTGCATCACCCAGTCCCAGTGTGTATGGACATCCCCCGACTCCATCGACCGTTACGTCAAACATACCTATCACGAGACTTTTAACCCCTGGGATAGCATCAAGGGTGTGACCTACGGCAACGGTAAGGATCAGTTGGAGATGCTCCAAGGACAGCGTCTGCACAACATCGGACTCCGTGGTAAGGGTATGACCATCGCCGTGCTCGACGGGGGATTCCAGAATGTAAACGTCATCCCAGCTTTTACGCAGGCGAACATCGCCGGTTCCAAGGACTTTGTCTATCCTAACAGTCCGTTCTTCTACCAAGAGACGGATCACGGCACGAAGGTGCTCTCCGCCATGGCCGCTAACGTTCCCAACGTACTTATCGGCACGGCTCCTGAAGCCCGTTACTGGCTATTGCGCTGTGAAGACCAGCAGACGGAACAGCCCGTAGAGGAAGACTATTGGGCAATGGCAGCAGAATTTGCCGATTCCGCAGGTGTCGACATCATCAGTTCCAGTCTCGGCTACAACGACTACGACAGCGTCCCTGACTACTACCACCAGCGAGATCTCGACGGGCAGACGGCACTCATCAGCCGCACGGCCTCGATGCTGGCAAAGAAAGGTATTATCCTCGTCAACTCGGCAGGAAACAGCGGCATGGGTCCGTGGAAGAAAATCTCATTCCCTGCCGATGCCAACGACATTCTCACCGTAGGCGCTGTGAATATGGAGAAAAAGAACGCTCCTTTCAGTGGCGTCGGTCCCACCCAGGATGGTCGTGTGAAGCCCGATGTCATGGCACTTGGCAGTCCGGCGTCTCTCATCTCAGGCCGTGGCAGCATCGTCAGGGATATGGGCACATCGTTCTCCACGCCACTGGTGGCGGGCCTTGTTGCCTGTCTGTGGCAGGCCATGCCAGAGAAGACTGCTTTGGAGATTATCGAACTGGTACGACAAACCAGTAATAATGCCAAAGAACCTGACAATATCTTCGGCTACGGCATCCCCAACTTCTGGCGAGCCTACATGATCGGAAAGGTGGAAAAGTGAAAAGGTAAAAAGGTGAAAAGTGAGCAGCATGTAACCCTCTATGAGCTTAATCACCTGGTGAGCAAGGTGATTGAGAGCGAGATGCCCAGTGAATATTGGGTAGAGGCTGAACTGTCGGAATGTCGTGAGTCTCGCGGTCACTGTTATATGGAACTCATTCAGAAAGACGAGCGCACCGCCACGCCTATCGCCAAAGCCTCAGCCAAATGCTGGGCCAACAAATGGATGCTCATCCGCCCAGGTTTTGAACGCACCACCGGACAACGGCTCCATGCAGGCATGAAGGTGTTGTTGAAAGTATTTGCCCAATTCCACGAGGCCTACGGCTTCTCATGGATCGTCACCGATATCGACCCCACCTACACTCTGGGTGACATGGCCCGCAAACGCCAGGAAATTATCCGACAACTGAAAGAAGAAGGTGTCTTCGATTTACAAAAGGAACTCCAACTCCCCCTTTTCTGCCAGCGCATCGCCGTCATCAGCAGCGAAACAGCCGCAGGCTACGGTGACTTCTGCAACCAGCTCGCCGATAATCCCTACGGCTTCAAATTCTGTACCCAGCTTTTCCCTGCCATCATGCAGGGCGAGGGTGTCGAGCAGAGCATCATCGCTGCATTGGAACGCATCTATTCTCTCACCTCTTACCTCTCACCTCCTACCTCTGATTTCGACTGTGTTGTCATTATAAGAGGTGGTGGTGCCACCAGCGATATGTCAGGTTTCGACACATTGGCATTGGCAGAGAACGTAGCCAATTTTCCCCTGCCCATCATCACCGGCATCGGCCACGATCGCGACGAGAGTGTCCTCGATATGGTCTCCCACATCAGAGTAAAGACACCCACCGCTGCAGCATCCCTCTTAATAGATCACCTCAAGACAGTGCTCGACACCATCAACGAATCCCAGACTCGTCTCACCCGCTACGCCCTGCAAAGACTCTCAACACTTAGCACCCAGCTCTCAACGATTGCCGAGACACTGCCAAGGATATTCTCCACCGTTAAGACGCGACAAGAAGCACGCCTTGATGCTCTCAACAGCCGCCTCATCAATCACGCCCAACAGACAATCATCAATGGGAAACTAACCATTGTCAATATAGAGAAGCAACTCCCTCTCCTCCTCGACCGTCGTCTGATGGCAGAGAAGCATCGCCTGCAACTCAGCGAGGAGAAAACAAAGAATCTCGACCCCACTCTACTCCTCAAACGCGGTTACAGCATCACCCTCAAAGACGGCAAAACCGTCCGTGATGCCTCAACCCTCCACCCTGGCGACACTATCGAAACCCGTCTCGCTAACGGAACCATCCATTCCACCGTCACCAAATAAAAATATGTTACTCTCAATATGTTAATATGTTACTATGTCTTTAAAACTACTATGTCTTTAAAATAAATTACTATGTCTAAAGAACCAAAATACGAAGCCGCCTTTGCGGAATTACAGTCCATCGTCAACAAGATGGAGAACGACGAACTCGACATCGATCAGCTGTCGGAACAGTTGAAGCGCGCCCAGGAACTCATCAAGCTCTGCAAGGACAAACTGACCAAGACCGACGAGGAAATCAAGAAAATCCTTGCCGAAAAGTAAGTTTTCGGCTAAAAATGTTGTGAATGTGGCACGAAATGTGTACTTTTGCAAGCAGAATCAAAACTTTAACAAATAAAAGAGATATGAAGAATTTAGATTGGGGTAGTCTGTCGTTCGGCTACATGAAGACCGACTACAATGTGCGTTGTTACTATCGCGATGGTAAATGGGGTGAAATCGAAGTTTGCTCCGACGAGTATCTGAACCTCCACATGGCAGCCACCTGCCTGCACTACGGTCAGGAGGCATTCGAAGGTCTGAAGGCCTACCGTTGTCCTGACGGCAAGGTGCGCATCTTCCGTGTCGACGAGAATGCAGCCCGTCTGCAGAGCACCTGCCGTGGCATCATGATGCCTGAGGTCAGCACCGAGCTCTTCACGGAGATGGTGAAGAAGGTGGTACGCCTGAACCAGGAGTGGATTCCCACCTACGAGAGCGGTGCCACCCTGTATATCCGTCCGCTGCTCATCGGTACCAGTGCCCAGGTGGGTGTTCATCCCGCAAAGGAGTACTGCTTCCTCATCTTCGTCACACCCGTAGGCCCATACTTCAAGGGTGGTTTCGCAGCTAATCCTTATGTGATCATCCGCGACTACGACCGTTCGGCTCCCCTCGGTACTGGTAAGTATAAGGTGGGTGGTAACTATGCCGCTTCCCTCTTCGCCAACAACCTGGCCCACGAGAAGGGTTATGCCTGCGAGTTCTACCTCGACGCCAAGGAAAAGAAATATATGGACGAGTGCGGTGCAGCCAACTTCTTCGGTATCAAGAACAACACCTATGTCACCCCGAAGTCAACCTCTATCCTCCCTTCTATCACCAACAAGTCGTTGATGCAGGTGGCTGAGGACTTAGGCATGAAAGTGGAGCGTCGCCCCATCCCCGAGGAGGAACTGGAGACCTTCGAGGAGGCTGGTGCTTGTGGAACGGCTGCCGTCATCTCACCTATTTCTTATATTGACGACCTCGACACCGGCAAGCGTTACTCCTTCGGTGAGAAGCCGGGGCCGATGTCCAAGAAGCTCTTCGACACCCTCCGTGGCATTCAGTACGGTGAGATCGAGGACAAGCACGGCTGGACAACGGTTGTCATAGAATAATGGGCAAAGGCAAACTGGCGAAATTCGCCGATATGGCATCTTATGAGAACGTGTTCCAATACCCCTTTTCGGTAGTGGAACATGTTCCCTTTGAGATGAAGGGACACTGGCGGGAGCAGTATTTTCATAACGACCACCCCATTGTCCTCGAACTCGGCTGTGGCAAGGGGGAATACACGGTGGAAATGGCCAAGCTTTACCCTGACACCAACTTCGTCGGCGTCGATATCAAAGGTGCCCGTATGTGGACTGGCGCCACGCAGGCCCTCCACGAAGGACTGAAGAACGTCGCCTTCCTCCGCACGAACATCGAGATCATCGAGCGCTTTTTCTCTGAGAACGAAGTACAGGAGATCTGGCTCACCTTCTCCGACCCCCAGATGAAGAATCCCCGCAAGCGTCTCACCTCCACCTACTTCATGGAGCGTTATCGCAAGTTCCTCGTCGACGGCGGCATCATCCACCTGAAGACCGACTCCAACTTCCTCTTCACCTACACCACCTACATGGTGGAGCACAACCATCTGCCCGTGCTCCTGAGCACGAGAGACCTTTATTCAGAAAACTCCGAAAACTCTGAATACTCTGAGGCCGCATCCATCCAAACCTACTACGAATCCATGTGGATTGCCCGTGGTCTGAACATCAAATACATGAAATGGCGCCTGCCCCGCACGGGCACCCTCTCTGAACCCGACGTCGAGATCGAACTCGATGATTACCGCTCCTATCACCGCACCAAGCGGAGTTCCCTTGACAAAGCCAAGTAAAGGTGAAAAGGTGAAAGAGTGAAAAGGTAAAAAACAATCATTAAATAATTTAGAATATGACAAACAAATGTTTTATTAAAAAGGCAAAAGGCATGGTGATAGGCGTTTCACTTCTTCACCTTCTCACCTTTTCACCTTTAACTGCTTCCGCACAAGTATCAAAGAATGTGACGGTAGATGCCGTCGGAAAACTCTCCGAACAGATCGGAAACGATGAAAAGTTCAAAATCTCTGAGCTGAAAGTCAGCGGCCCACTTAATGCTGCCGACATCAAACTGTTCCAGCAGATTGTCAACCGCACCAAGGCCAACGAGAAGAAAGGCGAGTGTGTGGTCACAAGCGTCGACATCTCCGAAGCTGTCTTCACCGAAGGCAAGACGGCCATACCTACGAACACCCTTCCCAACGGTCTCTTCCAGGGAGCCAGCAAACTCACGAAGGTGGTCCTGCCCGCAGGCATCACCAGCCTCGGCAAGGGCTGTTTCGAGGACTGCAAATCGCTCACCTCGGTCCAGATTCCAGAGAGCGTGACCGCCCTCGATGACGAAACCTTCAAGGACTGCGAGAACCTGACCTCCATCACCATCCCGCAGAGTGTCACGAAGCTCGGCGATGAAGTCTTCGAGAACTGCAAGGTCCTCTCCGAGATTGAGATTCCCGAGGGTGTGAAGACCATCGGCAAGCAGGCCTTCAACGGTTGCAAGTCACTCAACAACATCAACATCAAGGCGAAGATCGACAAGATCGACAACACCGCCTTCAAGGACTGTGAGAGCCTCAGCGCCATCACCCTCCCGGAGAGTGTGAAGTCTATCGGCACCGATGCCTTCCGCGACTGTAAGAGCCTCGCCAACGTCGAACTGCCCGAGGACTGCAAGGAGATCGGCAACTCTGCTTTCGAAGACTGTCAGAGTCTGGAGAAAATCGACCTGACAAAGGTGGAGAAGATGGGCAGCAATGCCTTTGAGGAATGTAAGAGCCTCCAGGCTGTCAACTTCGACAAGCTTTCGAAGCTCGGCAGCGGTGTCTTCAAGAACTGCGTTGCTCTCAAAATTGTCACCATCGAGGGCGGTCTCGACGAGATCGGTTCCGACACCTTCCAGGGCTGTACCAGTCTGGATTCCATCAGTCTGCCTGCCACGGTGAAGACCATCGGCAACAGCGCCTTCGAGAAGTGCCAGAGCTTAGGACAGATCGACCTCCCCATAGCCCTGACGAAGATCGGTTCCGGAGCCTTTGAGGAATGTACCTCCCTCCGTCAGATCATCGTCCCCACTATGGTGAAGTCCATCGGCAGCAGTGCCTTCGAGGGCTGCTCCACACTCGACAGCGTGGCCATCAACGGTATGATCACGGAGATTGATAGCAAGACGTTCTACCGCTGCAACGCCCTGCGCCGCATCACACTGCCAAACTCGATCAAGAAGATCGACACCAAGGCCTTCCAGGAGTGTACCAGCCTGCAGGACATCGACCTGCCCGTCAGTCTGACCAGCATTGGCGACGATGCCTTCGAGAAGTGCAGTTCGCTGCAGAGCATCAAGCTGCCCGTAGCCGTCACCAGCATCGGCAGCGATGCCTTCATGGAATGTACCATGCTCAGCCAGGTGGAGCTCTCCACAGCCCTGAAGAAGATCGGCGGCTCGGCCTTCGCCAAGTGTCCGTCGCTCAAGGAAGTGATCCTCAACTCCCCTGCTCCCCCCTCCATCTCCAAGAGCACATTCAAGGGTTGCATGCCCGCTTACATCATCCCGCGTGGCAGCCTGCCCGTCTATATCGCTCATAAGGACTGGAAGTCCATCACCGGATACCGAGAGAAGTAATGACTTTATATCCTCAACTCATCATGGATGCGCTGGCAACGGTGACGTATGCCGGCACGAAGAAAAACCTCGTGGAGAGCGGCATGGTGGCCGACACTCCGTCGGTCGCCGCCCCTGCCACGGAGGGAGAACCCTGGAAGGTTAAGGTCGTACTGGAATTCCCACGCGACACCGACCCCTTCCTCAAGTCCACTGTCAAAGCCGCCGAAGCTGCGATTAAGTATCATTGTCAGAAGCTCTCCGAGTCCTCTGAAGACTCAGAGTTCTCCGACGAGGTCTCTGTCGAGATCGTCACCGAGTTCAAGTCCGCTCCCCGTCCTGAGGTCGAACAGCTGCTGCCTGGCGTCAAAAACATCATCGCCGTCAGCTCCGGCAAAGGAGGCGTCGGGAAATCGACCGTCTCTGCCAATCTCGCCATCGCCCTCGCCCGTCTCGGCTATCGTGTGGGACTTCTCGACACCGACATCTTCGGTCCTTCGATGCCCAAGATGTTCGATGTCGAAGACGAACGCCCCTACGCTGTCAAGAAAGACGGTCGCGACCTCATCTGTCCCATCGAGAAATACGGCGTGAAATTGCTGTCCATCGGTTTCTTCGTCTCCCCCACCACTGCCACGCTCTGGCGAGGCGGCATGGCGACGAGCGCCCTCAAGCAGCTTATCGCCGATGCAGACTGGGGCGAGCTCGACTATTTCATCCTCGACACGCCTCCTGGCACCAGCGACATCCATCTGACGCTCCTCCAGACGCTCCCCATCACGGGAGCCGTCATCGTCTCGACGCCCCAGCAGGTAGCCCTCGCCGACGCCCGCAAAGGTATCGACATGTACCGCAACGAGAAGGTCAACGTGCCCATCCTCGGCCTCATCGAAAATATGGCGTGGTTTACCCCTGCCGAGTTGCCCGAGAACCGCTACTACATCTTCGGCAAGGAAGGCTGCAAGCACCTCGCTGAAGAGATGAACGTTCCCCTGCTCGCTCAGATTCCCCTTGTACAGAGCATCTGCGACAACGGCGATGCCGGCACCCCCGCCGCCCTCAGCAGCGACACAGCCACGGGCCTCGCCTTCATCAACCTTGCCCAGGCTGTCGTCACCGTCGTCAACCGCCGCAACAAGGAACAGCCCAAGACGAAAATCGTCGGCATGAAATAACGACAAATACCCCTAAAAAGGCTGCTGCCAAGGTCATTTCATTTTCTCTTAACACGAATTACCATTAATGTACACGAATTCTCATTAATCATTGATGTGACATTCATGTTCCATTCGTGGTAATTCGTGTCTAATATAACTTGATTTCATTTTCAATCGAGTAAGTTGAAGTTTCTCACTTTCTCACTTTCTCAATTATGACAGGAAGGTTTTTATAGTGCTCTCCCAAGGATTTACTATACTATACAAATTTTATTACAATATTATATTAATTATTATATATTATATATAATATATAATAATTAAAATTCTATTGAATGAAACCAGCAGAATGTTCCTGTCATAATTGAGAAAGTGAGAAAGTGAGAAAGTTAAGGACAGAGAGTTCAGGCTAAGTAAAGCCCGAGTTTACAGTTAGCAGAGTCGGAGTTTAGTCTAAGTAAAGTCAGAGATGCCTAAAAGGCCTGAGAAGGGGCGCTGCATCTTCGAGTACGGCTACATCGCACAGAGCGATGTGCGCACCGTGAGAGGCAAGCAGAAGCGCTTCCTGAAGAAGGAGACGCCGATCAGAGAGAATCTATTTGTTTGCGATATTGATGCCGGGTTTGTCCTTTAATACGGAACGGACCTGACGCTTCCTCCGGAGGACAGTTATGCGCTGCTTGGCATGGCGGCGCGAGAGACGCATCTCAAAGCCGTAGACCAGGTAGGCCATGAAGAGGTAGAACACAACGAGTGCCCAGAGGCAACGTACCTCGAATACAACATCACCAAGCGTGGCACCCATCGAGTTGAGACGGGTGTAGGCCCGGATGCCGAAGGTGCAGGGGAAGAGCCAGGAGACACCCTGCCAATAGCCCGGAATGGCCGACTGCGGCCACGAGATGCCGCTCATGAAGAGCAACGGCAGCGAGAGGAACACCACGAGCAACATGACATTCTCACGGTAGTGAACCAGACAGGACACCGTCATTCCGAAGAATACGCACGACAGCAGATAGGGTATCATCATCGCCAGCAGATCCTGCCAGGCGGCGAGTTGCGGGAAGTGGAATATCCTCGGCACGACGAGGATGAGGAACGTGCCCATGACGGCATAGACCATGAGATAGCAGAGGGCCTTGCCGCAGATGACGCGCATCACCGAAGAGTAACAGCGGTGGATGGGCACGAGGTCGCTGTAACGGCTGCGCTCACGGGCCGTACCTGCCGCCAGACCGATGCCGAGCACCAGCGTCTGCTGGATGATGAGGATGAGCACTGCGGGCAGGACAGAGGAGCCATAGCCGCCCTGGGGATTGAAGATGGCCACATCTGTGACTTCCAAAGGACTGGTGGTGATCAGGTCTTCACGGACGGTATAGTTGCCTGCGAGTTTCTTCTGTATCT
>JAEEGH010010714.1_pt1 | contig 20972 bp, 19 predicted proteins | sample 9134181 | NCBI WGS metagenome assembly JAEEGH01 (sample SAMN16246544, study PRJNA631951) | gut metagenome | biome: gut microbiome; feature: rumen; material: DP-attached | host: Bos | place: Iran: Karaj | collected 2018-10
ATGTCAGGAGGTATATAAAGTGCCGTAGGTACGTAGGAGTAAGCTTAATAATTCCGTCGTACCTACGGCACTCTATATACTATGCTCTAGGAACAGGGGTTCCGCTACGCTTCTCCTCCGTCGCCAGAGGAGTTCTGGCTCCCCTCATCAGGCACGGATGGCCCAAGGGCAATCCTCTAAAGGCCTTCTTCGCCCTGTCTAAGTTCCAACCACCCCTACGGGGTTTGCAGGTCAACTCCTATATCATTACCTTGTGTTATTCGTGTTTTGCTAACTGTCGAGGCAACAGCTGAGGTCGGCACGCCAGTCGGCGTTTTTCTCAACGAGGAGGGTGTGGATGCCAAGGCGGGCAGCAGCTTCTACGTTGGCTGCGCTATCGTCGAGGAAGAGGGTTTCGGAGGGGAGAATGGCGGCATCAGTAAGCATGTGGCGGAAGATGCCTTCGGCGGGTTTCATGATGCCGACCTCATATGAGGTGTAGCACTTGTCCATGAAGCTGCTGAGCGGACGGCCATAGGCACAGAAGGCTGGACTCTCGGCCCACTGCTGCACGTAGGGGTTGGTGTTGGAGAGCAGGAAAGTGCGGTAGCCGCGGCGGCGCAGTTCGTCGATAGTATCAAGGCGGCTTAGGTCTACGGGGCCGCCGACATAGCCGAGCCAGGCCGACAGGACTTCGTCGTTGGTGAGCTCGCGGTGGCACATCTGGCTAAGTTCCTTACGGAAGGCGTCGGGCTTGATGCGTCCTGACTCCAGTTCTTCGAAGATGCCGCGCTGGTGGTAGCGGTCGAGACGCTGGTCGGCATCGGCAAGCCCTATCCGCTTGAAGCTCTCTACGGCTCCTTCGTAGTCGAGGTTGAATATCACACCTCCGAAATCAAAAGCAATATTCTTAATCATTGGCTGAGGTTTTTGCTTTGCAGTTTTTGGGTTAGAAGTTTTTGTGGTTGTAGTTTTTGGGGGTAGAAGTTTCTGGGCTTGTAGTTTTTGGCTTCGAGGTTGCGCCTTCCACAAGTACTGGTTTGCAGGCCGATTAAGTTAACCTAAAATTGCTATTAGGTTGGCTTTGCAGCGCGATTAAGTCGGCCTTGTTTTAGATACATCAGTTAACACAACCAGACGTGTCTGCCAATACGACCGGTCATATCGCCCTGTATGAACGTTCGTATAGCCCTTCATGAACGGTCGTATCGTCCGGTACGACTGGTCATATATCTTGTTCACTCGCGACCGAACAACGAAAGCCCTAAGCCTTAATGCATAAACACTAACTCGTCAACTGTCCGCTCGGCGCTTGCGACGCTTCACGCTTGAAGAACTATCAACTGTCAACTTGTCAACTGTCAACTCGTCAACTGTCAACTCGTCAACCTGTAATCAGTTTCCATCAGGTTTCTCTGCCTCGAAGAAGGGAGAGTCGTTCCAGTGGAAAGCGTTTACATCGTCTGGCGAGGCAGGATTGAAGGGCGATGAAGCGGGATAAAGCTGAAGGTATTCGGGCCTTAACGCCTCGACGAGGGGTAGGTTGAGCTGACGCATGCCTTCGATGACGCACTTGGCAATCTCATAGGCTCCGTAAGGATTGAAATGCGTGTTATCCTTGAACTCGGTTGTCTGCCCGGGGTAGCTGCCAGCGGGATAATGCACGAAAGCCCGCTTGCTGCCTTCCTCGCCCATGGCCTCGTAGAGTGAGCGCGTCATAGCGTGAAGGTCGATGAGAGGAACTTTCTCGCGCTCGGCCACCCAAGCCATTGCTTCAGGGTAATCGGCATGCGTCTCCTGGATATGTCCGTCGCGGAACGAGCGGCGCTGTGTAGGAGTGACGAAGATAGGCGTTGCGCCTCGCGCGCGCGTTTCGTCTATAAATGTCTTCAGCGCAGTGGCGAAATTGTAGTAAGCACCCATTCCAGGGCCGCGCTGTTTCTGGTCGTTGTGCCCGAACTCGGCAATCAGATAGTCGCCCTTCTTCATCATCGACAGGGCTTTTTCCAATCGGCTGGCAGCTATGAACGTGGAAGCCGTTTCGCCGCTCTCGGCAAAGTTGGCCACCGCCACCTTGTCTGTGAACCAGCGCGTTATCATCTGTCCCCATGAAGCCCAGGGCTCGGTGTCCTGGTCTACGACGGTTGAGTTGCCGCAGAGGAAGAGAGTAGGCACATAGTCGTCGCGCTCTATAGTGATACGGCTGCAGGCAGGCGCGTCGCCGTTGATTTCTATTGTCAGGCGGTCGTCGAAGTTGAGCTTCGTAAGTTCGCGAGGCTTCAAACGAATCTTTCGGTTATCACTGATCTGCGGCGAGTGCTTGTGCACCACGAAGGTCACTTCGCGCAGTTCGCCCTTGCGGGTGGCTTGATTCTCCACGAACAGGCGGCGGCTTTCGGCACGTACTGTGGTCATGCCTGCACGGCGGCGCGAGCCGAGCGTGATACTGACGCGATAGTTGCCGTCGGGCACGGTCACGCTGAAATAGAAAGGCTCTGCGGCGTCAATTCGCGAAGGCGACGGCGTGAAATCGAAACCGTAACCGCGTTCCGCTGTGTAGCGGTCTGCCACCGATACGTTGACGGCCGTTGAACCGCGCGACGGTTTGCCTGTGAAATCGAATGACCACGTCTGGGCCGAGGCTGTCGGGGCGTGGAAAAGCATTAAAGCCAGTAAGCTTGAAACGATGAATGAGCGCATAGGTATAGAATTTGTTGCGTTGTTATTGTTTGCAAATGTACTGCTTAAGCGTCAAAATGAGATACGAAAGGAGAAAAAAAAACGATGAGTGCGAAAAAAAACGTTAGTTTGTTGGTCGTTTACCGAAAAAGCATTACCTTTGCGCTCGGTTTTTGAGAACGATGGTTCGAATGAGGGCCGTTGTTCCGCTCGCAAGAGCAGCCTTGCCGATATGGCTCAGTTGGTAGAGCAACGCATTCGTAATGCGTGGGTCCGGGGTTCGAGTCCCCGTATCGGCTCCATGAATAAACCGCAGATACTTCTCACTTAAGCGAGTGTCTGCGTTTTTTAATATCGGTTATGACGCGAACTCGCAAGATACTTGTCGCTCTCGGCTGCACGGCTGTAGCAGCCTGCATCGTCGCGGGCATCGCCTACCGCAGCCTCTTCTCCACTTTTGATATCTCCGAGACGGCTTACGTCTACGTGCGTCCAGCTACTACTGAGGCCGACATCAAGGCTCAGCTGCACGACGATTGTCATGCACGCTCGCTCATGGGCTGGCAACTGCTCAGCCGCGCATTCCCGTTCACGCCTCATACCGGCCGTTACGCCGTGGAGCCTACCGACGACCTTCTCAGCGTTTATCGCCGCCTGCGTCGAGGACAACAGACGCCTGTGCGCCTGACCATCCCGTCGGTGCGACGCCTGTCCCGACTGGCAGGAGTGCTCGCCAACAACCTCATGCTCGACAGCACGGAGGTGGCCGAAGCGCTCGCAGACAGCACCGTGGCAGCCTCGCTGGGATATACCACCGCTACCCTACCCTCGCTCTTCATTCCCAACACCTATGAGGTGTACTGGGATATAAGCCTTAAGGCGTTCCTGCAACGCATGCAACGCGAGCACGACAGCTTCTGGCAGGCCGACAACCGCGTGCAGCGGGCTCAGGCTCTGGGCTTCACGCCCGAAGAGGTGGCCACGCTGGCAAGCATCGTCGACGAAGAGACGAACTACGGACCAGAGCGCGCTCGCATAGCCGGCCTCTACATCAACCGCCTGCACCGCGGCATGCCCCTGCAAGCAGACCCCACGGTGAAATTCGCTCTCGGCAACGACAGCCTGCGACGAATCCTCAATTCACACCTGACGGCCGACAGCCCCTACAACACGTATCGCAACACCGGTCTCCCTCCGGGACCTATACGCATAGCTACGATAGCCAGCCTCGACGCCGTGCTCGATGCCGAGCAGCACGACTATCTCTACTTCTGCGCCAAGGAAGATTTCAGCGGCTCTCATAACTTCGCCCGCACTTACGCCGAACATATGGCCAATGCGCGTCGTTATCAGAAGGCGCTGAACCAGAGGGGAATAAGGAAGTGAAGAATGAAGAATGAAGAATGAAGAATGAAGAGTGAAGAATGAAAAGTGAAAAGTGAAAAATCAGCTTTTGATGGAGATGATTTTAGCTAAAAGTGAACTTTCGGAGCAGCGAGAACAATCAAGCTTGCTTGAATTGCCGAGTCGTGACGAAAGTCAGCAAAGCTAAAAGTGAAGAGTGATCATTCTTGACAGCTTCATCTTTCGTTCGAAACAACTACTCCTATAACTCCATAACGAGCGAAGTGACGCTCGGGGAAAAGGTCTTAAAAAAACAAAAACATATGTCCTCCTCATTAAGGTTTCAAGTTGTTGGTGAAGCTTTTAAGAAGCACCCGGTAGCAGTGGCAACGCCTGCTGAACGCCCATCCTCTTTTTTCGGCAAGTACGTATTCAACCGCAAGAAGATGGAGAAATACCTGCCTCCGCAGGTGTATGCCAAGATGCTGGCAGTAATGGACGGCGGCGCCACGCTCGACCTGCCCACGGCTGATATCGTTGCCGAAGGCATGAAGAGGTGGGCCATGGAACTTGGCGTGACGCATATCACTCACTGGTTCCAGCCGCTCACCGAAGGCACGGCCGAGAAGCACGACGGTTTCGTGGTGCACGACGGCAAAGGCGGTATGGTGGAAGAATTTACGGGCAAGCAGCTCGTGCAGCAGGAGCCTGACGCTTCAAGTTTCCCCAGCGGCGGCATACGTTCCACCTTCGAAGCCCGCGGTTATTCGGCTTGGGACCCGGCATCACCCGTCTTCGTCATCGGCGACACGCTGATGATACCGACCGTGTTCATTGCCTACACAGGCGAGGCGCTCGACTACAAAGCGCCGCTGAAGAAAGCGCTCCACGCCGTCGACATAGCAGCCACTGCCGTGGCACAGCTCTTCTACCCCGACGTGAAGAAGGTTATCTCGAACCTCGGATGGGAGCAGGAATACTTCCTCGTCGACGAAGGCCTTTACGCTGCACGCCCTGACCTGTTGATGACCGGTCGCACGCTTATGGGCCACGACAGCGCCAAGAACCAGCAGATGGACGACCATTACTTCGGCTCCATTCCCGAGCGTGTGGCAGCCTTCATGCGCGACCTCGAGATACAGGCCCTCGAGCTTGGCATCCCTTGCAAGACACGTCACAACGAGGCCGCCCCAAACCAGTTTGAGCTGGCTCCTATCTTCGAGGAAACAAACCTCGCCGTGGACCACAACATGCTGCTCATGATGCTTATGAAGAAGGTGGCACGCCACCACGGCTTCCGTTGCCTGCTCCACGAGAAGCCCTTCTCAGGCATCAACGGTTCGGGCAAGCACAACAACTGGAGCCTGATGACCGATACGGGCGTACTGCTCCACGGTCCCGGTCGCACTCAAACCGACAACCTGCGCTTCATCACCTTCATAGTGGAAACGCTCGTGGCCGTGCACCGTCACAACGGACTGCTCAAGGCCAGCATAGCCAGCGCCGCCAACGCCCATCGTCTGGGAGCTCACGAGGCGCCGCCCGCCATCATATCGTCGTTCCTCGGCGCGCAGCTCTCTGAAGTGCTCGACCACCTTGAGAAATCTACCGACAACGCCATCACGCTCGACAGCAAGCACGAGTTGCGCCTTGACATACCCCAGATACCCGAACTGCTCATCGACAACACCGACCGCAACCGCACTTCGCCCTTTGCCTTCACCGGCAACCGCTTCGAATTCCGTGCCGTAGGCGCCGAAGCCAACTGCGCCAGCGCCATGATAGCCTTGAACGCCGCCGTGGCCGAAGCCCTGATGGACTTCCGTGCCCGCGTGGACAAGCTCACAGCAGCAGGCACCGACGTGATGAGCGCAGTGCTACGCCTAGTAAGAGAAGACATAGCAGCCTGCCGCGCCATACGCTTTGACGGCAACGGCTACAGCGACGAATGGGTGCGCGAAGCAGCCCGCCGCGGCCTCGACACCGAGTCGTCGGTGCCCCTCATCTTCGACAACTACCTCTCGCCCGAGAGTATAGAGATGTTTGCCCGCACGCACGTGTTCGAGCGCAAGGAACTGGAGGCCCGCAACGAAATCAAATGGGACACCTACACCAAGAAGATACAGATTGAAGCACGCATCTTCGGCGACCTGTGCATCAACCATATCGTCCCCGTAGCTACGCGCTACCAAAGTCAGCTCATCGACAGCGTGCACAAGATGCTCGACATCTTCGACCGCGACAAAGCACAGCAACTGTCGGCAAACAACGTGTCGCTCATCGAGCAGATTGCAGAGCATACTTCCTACATCACAGCAAACGTAGAACGCCTTATCGACGCCCGCCGCGTGGCCAACCGCATAGAGGACGTGCGTAGCCGTGCCATAGCTTACCACGACACAGTAGCACCACTCATCGAGGACATACGCAGGCACGTCGACAAGCTCGAACTCATAGTCGACGACGAGCTCTGGCCGCTGCCTAAATACAGAGAACTGCTCTTCATACGATAATTTTTCGTCATTTTTCTTGCAACATCTTAAGAATAATTGTACTTTTGCAGACCAAAAAGAATAAAATTACACATTCTAATCAAACTAACTAATCATTAACAATAGTATTTTAAAACGTAAAACATGAGTCAGAAACGTGTTTATACCTTCGGCAACGGTAAGGCTGAAGGTAATGCGCAGATGCGCGAACAGCTGGGTGGCAAGGGCGCCAACCTGGCCGAGATGAACCTCATCGGCGTTCCCGTGCCTCCGGGCTTCACCATCACCACCGACGTGTGCAACGAGTACTACGAGGTAGGTCAGGAGAAGATCATGGAGCTCCTCAACGACGATGTCATGGCAGCCGTCAAGCACATCGAGACCCTCATGAACTCTAAGTTCGGCGATGCCCAGAACCCGCTGCTCGTCAGCGTTCGTTCAGGCGCACGCGCTTCCATGCCCGGTATGATGGACACCATCCTGAACCTGGGTCTGAACGACGAGGTGGCTGAGGGCATGGTCAAGAAGACCGGCAACCCCCACTTCGTTTATGACAGCTACCGCCGCTTCGTGCAGATGTACGGCGACGTAGTGCTCGAACTCAAGCCCGCCAACAAGACCGACATCGACCCCTTCGAGGAGATCATTGAGCAGGTCAAGGCCATCCGCGGCGTGAAGCTCGACAAGGACCTCAGCGTCGAAGAACTCAAGGAACTCGTCGCCCGCTTCAAGAAAGCTATTAAGGAACGCACGGGCAAGGACTTCCCCAACGATCCTATCGAGCAGCTCTGGGGTGCCATCTGCGCAGTCTTCCGCAGCTGGATGAACGAGCGCGCCATCCTCTATCGTAAGATGGAAGGCATACCCGACGAGTGGGGAACCGCTGTCAGCGTCATGGCTATGGTATTCGGCAACATGGGCGACACCTCAGCAACGGGTGTTTGCTTCAGCCGCGATGCCGCCAACGGCGAGAACCTCTTCAACGGCGAGTACCTCGTCAACGCTCAGGGCGAAGACGTCGTAGCCGGTATCCGCACTCCGCAGCAGATCACCAAGATCGGCTCTCAGCGTTGGGCTGAGCGCGCTGGCATCAGCGAGGGCGAGCGTGCCGTGAAGTACCCCTCCATGGAAGAGGCTATGCCCGAGATCTACAAGCAGCTCGACGAGATTCAGACCAAGCTCGAGGAGCACTATCGCGACATGCAGGACATGGAGTTCACCGTTCAGGAGGGCAAGCTGTGGTTCCTGCAGACACGTAACGGTAAGCGCACCGGTGCTGCCATGGTGAAGATCGCCATCGACCTGCTCCACGAGGGCAAGATCGACGAGAAGACAGCCATCATGCGCTGCGAGCCCCAGAAGCTCGACGAGCTCCTCCACCCCGTCTTCGACAAGAAGGAGCTGGCTAAGGCTAAGGTCATCGCTCAGGGTCTGCCCGCATCACCCGGCGCAGGCTGCGGCCAGATCGTGTTCTTCGCCGACGACGCTCAGGCTTGGCACGCCGACGGCCACAAGGTGGTTCTCGTCCGCATCGAGACCTCTCCCGAGGACCTCGCCGGTATGAGCGCTGCCGAAGGTATCCTCACCGCTCGCGGCGGTATGACCTCACACGCTGCCGTTGTGGCTCGCGGTATGGGTAAGTGCTGCGTATCAGGTGTTGGCAGCCTCAATGTTGACTACAAGGCTAAGACCGTTGAAATCGACGGCGTAGTCTATAAGGAAGGCGACTATATCTCCATCAACGGTACCACCGGTCAGGTTTACGCCGGTGAAGTGCCCACGAAGGCTGCTGAACTCAGCGGCGACTTCAAGGAGCTCATGGACCTCTGCGACAAGTACACCAAGCTGCAGGTTCGTACCAATGCAGATACTCCTCACGATGCCGAGGTCGCTCGCGCATTCGGTGCCAAGGGTATCGGTCTGACACGTACCGAGCACATGTTCTTCGACGACCAGAAGATCATCGCCATGCGTCAGATGATTCTCGCCGACACCGCTGAAGGCCGCGAGAAGGCACTGGCCAAGCTCCTCCCCTACCAGAAGGCTGACTTCAAGGGCATCCTCAAGGCTATGAACGGACTGCCCGTTAACATCCGTCTCTTGGATCCCCCTCTCCACGAGTTCGTGCCCCACGATCAGGCTGGTCAGGAGACCATGGCCAAGGAGATGGGCGTTGACCTGCAGACCATCCAGCGCCGCGTAGAGAGCCTCGCTGAGAACAACCCGATGCTCGGCCACCGCGGCTGCCGTCTGGGCATCACCTTCCCCGAGATCACCGCTATGCAGACCCGCGCTATCCTCAGCGCCGCATGCGAGCTGAAGCAGGAAGGCTTCGATCCCAAGCCCGAAATCATGGTGCCCCTCATCGGTATCCTCTATGAGCTCAAGCAGCAGAAGGCCATCATCCAGAAGGTCGCTGCCGAGGTCTTCGAGGAGTATGGCGTGAAGGTTGACTTCGAGATTGGTACGATGATCGAGATTCCTCGTGCTGCCCTCACCGCCGACCGCATCGCTACCGAAGCCGAGTACTTCTCATTCGGTACCAACGACCTCACACAGATGACCTTCGGTTACAGCCGCGACGACATCGCCAGCTTCCTGCCCGCATACCTCGAGAAGAAGATCCTGAAGGTTGACCCCTTCCAGGTGCTCGACCAGAACGGCGTCGGCAAGCTCGTGAAGTATGCCGTCGAGAAGGGTCGCGAAGTACGTCCCACCCTCCGCTGCGGTATCTGCGGCGAGCACGGTGGCGAGCCCACCAGCGTCAAGTTCTGCGCCAAGATCGGCCTCAACTACGCCTCCTGCTCTCCCTTCCGCGTGCCCATCGCACGCCTCGCCGCCGCCCAGGCAGCTGTCGAGGAGTAATTAGAAAACTCTGAAATTAACAAATTGGGTGCAACTTCCTTTAAAGGGGTTGCGCCCAATTTATTTTTTCTCCGTGTGCCTCGCTGTTATTTAATCTTCCTTCGTAACCCTATTCCTGGTAGCCTTTGAATTTTATTCTTCTCCTCCTTGGTTAGCACCTTCACTTCCCTCAATTTTGTTGCATCTTTCAAGCGGATGACAAGAGAAGTGTCGGTGGGCTGTATTTGCTTGGGGATATAGCCCGCATGGTTCACGCGGATGGCGGCATCGCGGAAGGGCATCCAGAATGAGAAGTGACCATCGGCATCTGTTGTTGTTGATGTCTCCGGGCCTGAGGAGTGGAAAGCGCCGAAGCTCACGTCAGCATCAGCTAGCGGCTGGCCTTGCTCGTTCATCACCCTACCCTCTACAAGCCTGCGATTGGCGAGGAGGTCGGGACAGGCGGCTACGTAGAGCTTATAGACGGCATGCAGATGTACGGCCACATTCCTCAGCGTCTGGGTGGAATAGTAGGCTTCGGCCCACCAGTAGGAGGGAGCGTCGGCCTCGGGCTTGAAGTAGAAGACGCTTTGGTCCAGTGAGCTGTATTTCATGTTCAGATAAGATAATGTCAAGGCGCTCTGCATGTAGGTGTTGAACGGATGGGGCTCGCCCGCCGTCACTCGGCCGCCGCTCATCATGGCCAGCTTGACGACGCTGTCGTTGAGTTCTACGTGCGAATCGGCAAGCCCGGCTGCCTGCCGGAGCTCGCTGATGACGGCATCGCTCTGGGGATCGTCCTTGACCGCCCAAGTCCGGCCTTTTTCGTACCAGCACCGGTCGCCGCCTTGCAGTGTCACGTCGCGAACCAGAGGGACATAGATGCCATGGCTGTCGCTGGCCATGGGGCCAAAAGCTTCGTGGATATAGTTGCCCAGACACTGGAGGGTGAGCAATCCGAACAGGCGTTCTTCTGCGGTAGAGCCAAACAGGTCGGGAGAGAAATAAGCGTCGCTGTGAGTTTCCCCTTTGACGCGGGCGCGATAGGCCTTCTGGAGGTAGGCCGTCTGGCGGGACTTGATCTCGGATGGCGTCATTTCCCGTGTAGGCTTGAACGGCACGGTCTGTGCATCCAACAGCATCTTGATGGCCTCCGCTTTGGTCGTGGATTCATCCTTGGCCGAATCCTGCCGCAATTCAGTCCATCGGATGAAAAGTTGATTCTTGTCGAAGAGGTATGCACTTGTCGCGAAGTTGAAGTCTGGGGCTACACGTTTGCCCTTCTCCCTTTGGAAAGCATTGAAGTCTGGGTCCACTCGTCCGTTGACCATATAGAGTATGGAGTCGCTCGAGCTTGCTCCTTGACGGATGGAGTCGCTGGGAATGTACACAATGGAGTCCGGGAGCCCTGCTATCTGCCCCTGGAGCGAGGGGCGCATGGTGTTAGGTTCCACCACCTTTGGACACGTAGGCCCAAGCCGCATGGTATGGCCAGGTCCTAATTCAGATGAGCTGGAGACAATTGTCAGCCCCTTAATCGGCGGATCCAAGGGAGTGCTGGGGTCGAAATCCCTGCCTTCAATCCTATCAGAATCTTTAATGCAGGTTCCTCCGAGGCGCATGGTATTGCCTGGTCCTAAGCTGGATGAGCTGGAGACAATTGTCAAGCCTTTGATCTGCTGATTCAACGAAGAGCTCCAACTTGTTTCCTCGGAATCATCCTGGAGGCTTTCAACGTCAATAAGGCCCCTCTCCCGTCCCCCCTCCGCTCGGCTCGAAGAGACGCTTGGTCCTTCAAGAAGAGGGGACGTGGAATGCGTCAGACTGGATGCTTCCCCTTCTGTTCTGGTTAGGTAACCACTTCCCCCCTTTAGGGGGGACGGGAGGGGGGGCCGGGTCTTGTCTTGAACGCCCAAGACCAGCATCAGCGCTATGGAGGCTGCGATGCCGATGCCTGCCGCCCATGCTGCTACGCGCTTAGGTCTTGCGCTCTCCTTGTTGATGACTTCGCGTTCAAAGCGTGCCCATTCCGCATCCACGTCGGGCATTGCTATCTTCTTGTCAATATCTTCTGTCTTCATACTACTTTGCAATTTTAAGGGTTGATCTGATTTTAGCCAGCGAGCGCGTGATATGTTTGTTCACGGCTGCCGTGCTGATGCCGAGGATGGTAGCTGTTTCGCTGTAGGTCTTCTCCTCGTCGTAGTGTAGGCTGAGCACGCGGCGGTCCTGCTCTGTCAGGTTCTCGTCGATGACCTGTTGCAGTTGCCTCATCAGTTCCTCGCGCTCTTCATCGACGCTGTCCTGCGCCGCCTGCTGCAACTCAGCCTCCATCTCGCGCTGCAGTTGCCGTTGTCGCAGCTGGTGGAGGCATTGGTTGCGCGTGGCCGCCAACAGGTAGCCGCGAATGCTGCCATCAGCTACCTGTGGTTTCCGCTTCCATACTTGAGCGAACACCTGATGCACCGCATCCTTGGCATCGTCAGCATTCTCCACCATCGAGAAAGCCAGGCGATACATGTGCGGATAGCTGTCCTTGAACAGGCGTTCAAACTCTTGTTTACTGTAATTCATAAATGAATTTTGGTCTTTAATCGTATATAAGACCCTCAGACAGCCAAATCAAATACCCCTCATTGCAAAAAAAATGGTCTCATGTAAAAAAGTCATCAATTGTGATTATCTTCTGGACTTTTCCGCTATGCTTTCCCGCAAAGGTAATAAAAACACATCAAACGGCAAAATAAAGTATATGATATTCTGCCTATTTGTGCGATTATTTACATATTTGGCAGGTTTTCTGTGTATTTCACCTTGTTATTAAATAAAATCAAACACATTCAGCAAGAAAAACGTGCAGAATGAGTGTAAATTTTTAATGAGAAATGTTTTGTTATTCCATTGATAATCTATATCTTTGCACTGAGTAAAATTACTCATATCACTGAGTAAATTTTTTGATTATGTACAAACGTTCTGAATATCAAGTAATTATAAGCAGACTAAAAGAGCCCAGAAAGCTCATTCAAGTTGTGATGGGACCGCGTGAGTAGCAAAATTATCATCTAAATCGGAATTTATATGAAAAAGAAAATCTATCTTCTGCTTTGGATTATTGCTCTGCTCCTATACGCCTTAATCATGCCTTTAAGAGGTGTGAACTTCCAATGGGCAAGTGTTGCTCATAGTGTTGTTTTCGCCATCCTGACATGGTGGGCACTCGCTAAATTTGCCCATAAAACTGAGTTCTGGAAAGTGATGCTCCCACTACTCGCCCCATGGTTGTTTGAGTTGGTGGCGCGCCTGATAATAGGTGAAAATCTTTTTTCACTTTCCGTTACCATTATGCCGTTATGGGCAGTTGTCACTATGGCCTTATTCTACCGTCGGCGGAATGTGCTGCTACTCTTGCTTTGCGCCGTTCTATGGCTCTATGGAGTGACTGAAGGCCACAAACAATGGGTAGAATGGGTGCAGTATAGTGACAAACCCGTTGGAACAGTCAGCCTCGCTGATTGCGAAGTGACAGATGGCGAACATACTTTAGGCCTCTCAACGATAAAATCCGAATTTCTTGTGCTTGACGTCTGGTACAGTCGCTGTGGTGTGTGTTTACGTGAAATGCCACATGTAGAAGAATTGCGGAATGAATACAAAAAGACAGGCAAGGTGGAAGTGGTCTCCCTGTTTGTAACATTGATTGATGGTGAAACTGCCGTTGATGGTCAACGCATCATGAAGGAGTTAGGATGTGACATTCCTGTCTATACCATCGATGCCAAAAGCCCTATTTTGAAGAAATGTAACATTCGGCAGTACCCCAGGGTGTTGATTCTCGACAAGGATAAAAACGTTATATTCAATGGAAGTCTTGAATTTGCACGACGTAAGCTGAGTGATATGTAATATGTAAATTCCAATTTATCGATGAAGAATTTAGCACTTATCATCATCTGTCTCCTGTGCTCAATGGTACTCCAAGCACAGGATAAAAAGAGTTTCGTAAACAATCAGCTTCAGAATTGTAGAGCGTGGTATCTTTGAACGTGAATTAAAACCATTGATAGAGAAGAAATTGTTATGGAATACATAGTTTTGAATAATGGTCTGAAGATGCCGATGGTCGGGTTGGGTGTCTATAATATCTCCGAGAGGGAAACCCAGAGAGTGGTCGAAGATGCCGTATCGGTAGGCTATAGGAGTATCGACACGGCTGCTATGTACTATAATGAGAAAGGTGTGGGGGATGCTGTTCGGGCATGTGGCGTTCTTCGCGAAGATTTGTTTATCACGACAAAGATATGCGATTCTTGCTATACGAAGGATGAAACCTTTCGTACCGTTGACCATTCCATGAAGCAGCTGGGGCTTGATTATGTGGACTTGATGCTGATTCACTGGCCAGTAGGAAATCCAACCGTCATGTGGCACACGCTCGAAGAACTCTATGAACAAGGTCTGTTCAAAGCCATTGGCGTATCAAACTTCTATCCAAACACTTTTCCGAAGATTGTAAATGATGCAAAGGTGATGCCTGTTGTGAACCAGTGCGAGACCCATGTACTCTATCAGCAACGGAAGATGCTGGAATACCTGAAACCCTACGACACGGCTCTGGAAGCATGGAGCCCGTTGGCTGAAGGTAAACACGGCATCTTCAAGAATCCCACCTTGGTGGCTATTGGCGAGAAATACGGTAAGACATCAGCACAGATAGCCTTGAAGTTCTTGGTTCAGAACGGTATCATCGTCATCCCAAAGACTACCCACAAGGAAAGGATGAATGAGAACATCGACCTTTTCGACTTTACCCTCTCTGATGATGACCTGCAAGCCATCCAACGCCTTGATACAGGCAGGAATGTGACGGGCTGGCCGTCGGATGCTTTGAAGTATGAAGTATAATGCTAAGGAAATATAAACAGATAAATCGGAATTTAGGAATGGATATAGTGACAGAAAGACTGATATTAAGAGCTTGGCGTGAAGAGGATGCTGAGGATTTATATGGCTATGCGAAATCTCCACAGGTCGGTCCGATTGCTGGATGGCCAGTGCATACAAGCGTAGAGAACAGCAGGGAGATTATCAATACAATTCTTTCAGCACCAGAAACCTATGCTGTGGTCTTAAAATCTACAGGCAAGCCTGTCGGCAGCATTGGATTGATGGTTGGAAAGAAAAGCAATATTGGCCTCCCCGACGATGAGTGCGAGATTGGTTATTGGATTGGCGTTCCGTATTGGGGGCAGGGGCTGATACCAGAAGCAGTCAGGGAGTTGCAGCGGCATGCCTTCAATGCTTTGGGGATGCAGAAGATGTGGTGCGGTTATTTTGATGGTAACATTAAGTCAAAGCGCGTACAAGAGAAGTGTGGCTTTAAGTATCAGATGACAAAAGAAAACGTTCCTTCTCAATTGCCGGGTGAGCTGCGGACAGAGCATATCACTTGCATCACGAAAAAGGAATGGGAGAGTAGCATATGACACAAGAGGGACAGTCCCTTTTGTGACAGATAATTACAATTGTTTCGGTTGAGCCTTTTGAAGAGAATAGACGTGGCACACCTTGACATACTCGAAAGTTAAAACGTTTATGGAAGATTTGAAAAATCAAATTCTGCAACAAGTATATAACAATTTTGTCAATTCGTTAGGTTACAATGGTTGTTCTGCATATAACTTGTGCTACGATTGTACTCAAGATGAATTTCTTCAATGCTTAATTGAACTAATAAAAGAAGAGGAAATTGAAATAATAACAGGAGATGTTGGTAATACATACATCAAATCGTTTGATGCAGAACCAATTGAAAAGCAGGTAACACGACTTCCTTCGCTTTCGCCTTTTGATTACTGTATTTATCCAACTGAAAGCTTTCTTGAAAACAAACGTGATGTGTCAAGTTTTAACGATAGACCATTTTCAAAAATGTTAGCATTAGGGAAACCGCAATTGAAATGTCGTTTTTTTAATATTGACATTTTACATCATTATGCTACTGACCCACGTTATGATTATAAGTTTCGAGATTATTTTGGCTCAATTTACGCGTACAATACTGTCGATGATTCTGAGGATATGTACTTGAGTTCGTTTAGTATAGGACGCAATGGAAACGATTATGTCGTTGCTGTTTTTTTGAGAGATCTAAATTTTCTACCTGCTGTTGCTCAACAAAAATGGTATTCCAAAATGATCGTTGATTCATCTAAATGCTTGGTTTTAAAAAACTTTATTGATAATCAATTGTTAGGAAGTTGGTGCTTCCCCAGAACTGTTTTTAGAGCCATTGTCGAGGAGATTGAAAATTTATATGTGTTGACAAACCATATATGGGGAAAGTCGATTGTGTCAAATTATTATCTTCGAGACGATGATAGATTAAGAGAATTTGAGATGCTTTTGCTCCCAACAAATACGAAGCTGGATGAGTTTTACAGACAATTAGAAATCATCACAGTAGGAAACCTGAACAAAGATTTTTTTGCTTTAGACGATTTTGGACTTGACTTGTTTTCAATCACCCAGGATGGCGAATATCAAATAAAAAAAGAAAAAGGTACATTGCAATTATTAAAAGAATGGTTGCAAATAATAAAGCCAGAAAGTTTGAAAGAAATACACGGGGTGTTGAATATGGTGAGAACAATAAGAAGCTAAGGGGGAGCGCATAATCTTTTGAAATCGCAATACTCAAAAGATTATTACACAGAACAATTTGACATATCTGGTAAAGTGTTTAACGCATTAAATGTTTTGAGACGAATTATTCAGACTCACCCTCGGGCAAAAGGAGTCGCTATTCCACATGATTCAAATTGCTATGTTGAAATATAAAAGTCTTAGAAATCATCTTTTCAAGATTGACAACGAAACGAATAAACCCACTGATTTTCAGCATCAATGCCGATTGTCAGTGGGTTAATTGTTCCCAAAATGTTCCCCTGCTCACGGAGTGTCTGACACTTTGTGCGTTAATGCTCCATGGCCTCCGCACAAGAGTCCCTTCTATGACATTAACAAAATAATTACGCGTTTTTTCTATAAAATATTGCAGATGTGAGTTTTTCTTCTTAAATTTGCAGTCTCAAAGCGATCTTCACATATTCTACATAAGAGCCAACTGCTCTATTCGGAGTTCCTTGTAAATCAACGGTCAAAATGATATAAAGATAATTCCCGAATATCAACGGAAGGCCACGAGGCTCACGTTAATTTTAACGTGGGCATTGGTGGTATTGATATTCGGGGAGGCCTTAACTTGACCGTTGAGCCTTACAAGGAATCAGCTATCGATGCACCACGTTTCTTTATATTATTAATAAGGTGTTTGTTTAACTAAAAAGAAAAGGAGTGGCTTATGAAACCATTATTGATTCTGAAGACCTATGCATGGCTGGTGAATACTATTCGCAACAATGGCCCCATCTCTTACAAGGACATTCTCGAACTATGGAAAAACGACAGACTCAGCGAGGGCAACAGCATGGTAAGGCAAACGTTCATCCATTACAAGAACGACCTGGAGGAGTTCTTTAATATCTCTATTGGGATGGACAAGATGTATCGTTATTATATCAAAAGCGGTGACGCACTGCAGAAGGATACTGTTGAGAACTGGATGCTGACGAGCCTGTCTGTCAATACGGCCTTGCTGAATAATAAGAAGGTATACAAGAGGATCGTGATGGAGAATACACCTTCAGCAGGAGGGTTCCTGAAGGAGATTGTGGAGGCCATGACGAAAAACGTAATGCTGGATATCGTTTATCAGCGCTATGACCACTCTAGCAAGAGGAACCACAGGCTGGAGCCGTATTTCGTGAAACTCTACCATCAGCGTTGGTATCTGTTGGGCAGGAAAGAAGATGGAGCACTGCTGACATTTGCACTTGACCGCATCGTCATGCTGGAATTGACGAAGAAGAAGTTCAAGTTCGACGAGTCTCTTAATGCCAGCGACTATTTCGAAGACTGCTATGGTGTGATGAAGGACGAGACCAAGCCTGCGGAAAGAATCGTGCTGAGGGCTTACGGCACAGAGGCGAACTATCTGCGTGACCTGAAACTGCACCATAGCCAGAAGGAGATTGCTACGGCTGATGAGTACAGCGATTTTGAACTCTTCCTGAGACCTTCGATGGACTTCAGGGGTAAAATCATGGAGCGCGGTGACCGCCTTGAAGTGATGGAGCCTGGGCATCTGGCTAATGAAATAGAGTTGGCCCACCTTCATTCTGTTAAACTTTATGAAAATAGGAAAGATATCCTGAAGGTGTAAGCACTTACGCTACACCTTCATGCTTACCTTTGTGGCCGAATCCCCCCAAGGGGTTTAAATCTACAAATAAAATTATAAACCAATAAGAGTATTATGGAACCAACAAACGAAGAACTGCTTGGCAGTCTAGTTGGGGGCGCAAAGAGAGATGGCGTCCCCGGAATCAGGAAGTATCTCAGGAAGATCTTCCGGAAATTCTCTCACCAACAACGTAGCCTTCAAATCAACTGTCAGCAGGGTGTGACCATTAACCTTTGTGTGATAGATGCGAAAAAGGAGAACATCGAGAATCTGATCATGGAATGCAACAACTATCTTAAGACCAATCAACTATGAGCGACGAACTGAAACTGAAGATCATACAGGAACTGGCCAAGAACGGTTTAAAGATCAAGAACTTTGTCATGGAGATGAATGGCGATATCAACAACTATGAGCATGCGAGTAAAGAGGAAAAGACGAAAGTGACAGACGAACAGATTGCAAGGGCCATCATCTCTATCACTGGTGAGAAGAAACCCCTCAACGAGAAACAGCTTTTCCTAGGTGTTATCTGCGTGCTGCTCAGCAAATATGGTTGGAGTGGCAAATGGGCCACTTGTTGTACAAAAATAAATAGTCTTCCAATGAATGAGATGTTTGAGAAAAAGTGTGATTATAACAGCATCAAGGTCTTAACCGCCTACAAGTTTGCCAGTGTGGATTATAAGGACTGGGAAAACTATGAGCCATCGGATTTTGAACGAGCTATCTTCAAGAAGTGCAAATCTGTTGCAGACGCCTTTGAAGAGGCAATTAACATGCAGGATAAGGATTAGCATTTACTTTCCATTTACCTTTTATTACCTTTCCATTTACCTCATATGGAAAGGTTTTTTTTATGCCTAATTTTGTCGCCGAAAGCCGCAAGTAGGGGAAAGTCCGGACCCCCGAACGCTGGTAAGAACATTCAAAATTTTACAAAAATGTCAAAAAGAAAATTGTTAGTAACGCAAATCGCAAAAGGGGTCAGGGTACAGAATCAGGACCTGCGATTCGATTTCATGCTGAATCCTTCTGCAGAGAAGGAACTGAAGAGTCTGGAGAAAATGATTTCGCCCGAACTCTACGGTATTATCTCTAAGTTGCTTCTGGGCTTCCATGGTCACATGCAATATGAGATGGCTGTTGATCTGGTGATTTTTGCCCATGAGCGTATTGCCCACATGACGAGTTGTCTGGGTGCTGACTATGTGCTCGATATCTGCTATGCCTGGATCGCCTCGGAACTGGGATTCTTGAAGCGCAGTTTCATCACAAGCATTTATTATAATAATTAAAAAAGGAACGCGCGTATGACGGAATTAGAAGTTAAGGCCTTGAAGCCCTCAGAGGATATCATCGCCAAATTGCTGGAGAAGAGAAACGCGGGAACAGAGGACTGCACACTGACCTCGGACATTGCCCATCAGATTGGGATGAGAGCCCCAGATCTGAACAGTTTTCTGATAGATCAGGAGATCATGGAGCGCAGGGATCACCGTCTGCAACTGACCGAGAAGTATGCGAACAAGGGATATACGAAGTATCGCTCCCAGTTCAAGTACAACAGCAAAGGTGAATTGAAAGAAGTGGTCTATCCCGTATGGACTCCGAAAGGCGTCGAGTTCCTTTGGGAAGTTTTAAAGATCAAGAATTAAAGAATTAAGTATTATCAATTATGAATACGTACGAAGCAAAGGTTTTATTGAGACAGAGTCTGATATGTCTCGCCATGAGCATGGAACAGATCAGACTCCGTGAGACTGAGAAGTGCATAGGCTATGATGAGCCGATGCAGGATCATCTGGCACAGTGTACCTCAACGAAGGTGCCTTATGAGATGTCGAGTGTGGAGGACTGCTGCGAATATCTGAATAGATTGTATAAAGGCTTTGAGGAGGCCAGCAATCATGAGATCCAGATGGAGAAGAAGTTCAAGATGGCCGATTTCGACGTGGCACATATCTGTGACATGGTCATGGGATATATCGGTCACGATTTCCCTGAAGACCTCGTGGAATGTGCCCGGGAGATCAACGATGTGGCTGATGAACTCCTGCCTCCGTTCTCGAAGCACATCCAAAATGACAAGGGATGCAAGAAGCTGCTCGGATCGTTCCTGAAGAAGGCCGATGAGATCATCAAGAGGCATCATCTCCAGACCTGGAAGGATGGAGAATACAGCTTGCCGTTAGGATATCTTCATGACTGGATGAGGCGCAAGTATTGGGAAGAACAGTTTTAAAATTAAAGAATTAAAGAATTAAAAGATTAAAGAATCATGATGAATAACGAAGAATATATCGAGAAGCCTGAGGGTAAGCCGGTGAAGGCTTTCAGGGCCAGAGTGAAGATGTACGACAATGATGTCGTAGTAGTGAACCCCGAGACTCCCAAGGAGAGCAACCGCAAGATGATCAAGCAGAAGGGCAAGAGTTCTTTTTACAAGTCTGAGGGAGAGAAGGAATCAAGTTATTCCATTCATATTAATGTGGATGCGAACGATCCGGATCCCGTGGCTACGATGCAGGAACGTTTCAATGAACTGACGAAGGGGGAATTGAAAAGTGAGCTCAAACTGCAAGTTAAAGGCAAGCTGCTATATGAGACGCCTGTTTTGAAGGTGTATCTGAACAAGACGCAGAAGAAAGTCGTGATCCAGACAACGCTGGACTGCGGGCCTACAATTGAGCGGGAACTCTTGCAGTTACAGGGTGATATGGGGCGCGTGATCGGAGCGAACTACTCAGAAATCATCAAAGTCTTTAATAAGGCTACGAAGAAGAAGGAAGACAAAGAGCCTTCTTTCCCGACAGCCGAGGAGATCATCGACAGAGTGTAGTCTAAAATTAAAGAATTAAAAAATTAAAGAATTAAAGAATTAAAAACAAGCTATAATGGAAAACTTAGTAACAATCGTAGAGGTGGGCGCATACTCTGAGCGCCAGTATCAGAAACAGGACGGTACCACGGAATACTTTAAGAGCCGTGGGGTGGTGATGAAACGCGGAGGTGATGTGATTTATGGCGAGATGACAGGAGAATTGGCAAGTAAGAACCGAGAGACGCAGTACTACCAGAACCAGCCGTATATCGTGAAGGGCTTCTGGAAGCACCGCACATGGGGTGACAATAATGACCGACACGAGAACGCGTTCTACATCACGGATCTTCAGCCTCTCTAAGACAGATGAACAAATTATTTTTTAGACAGAAGCGCTCGGCGACGCAAGGAGACGCTTGCTACCGAAGGGACGCAAGAACATAAGAACATATTTGATTAGATGATAACATATCAAGAGAATACACATTTTTCTCAGGCTCTTCCC
>JAEEGH010010715.1_pt1 | contig 20972 bp, 15 predicted proteins | sample 9134181 | NCBI WGS metagenome assembly JAEEGH01 (sample SAMN16246544, study PRJNA631951) | gut metagenome | biome: gut microbiome; feature: rumen; material: DP-attached | host: Bos | place: Iran: Karaj | collected 2018-10
ATCAGCAACTATTTCATCATCTGTGAAGGCAATTCGCCCACACAGGTGGAGGCCATCTGCGAGTCGGTAGGCGACATGTGCCGTGAGCGACTGAAAGAGAAACCCATGCATGTGGTGGGATTGGAGAATGCCCAGTGGGTGGCTATGGACTACGGCGACGCGCTGGTACATATCTTCCTGCCAGACGTGAGAGCGTATTACGACCTGGAGCACCTTTGGGAGGACGCAGAACTCACGAGAATCGAAGAATTGGATTAGAGGAAAGTGGAAAGAGCCACAGATTACACAGATAATCACAGAAAGATGGATTATCACAGATAAATCGTAAATATGTAAATCGTAAATAATTAGATGGATAATACACCAAACAAGAACGGAAACGGTCCGAAGATGAACATGCCCAAGTTCAATATGAACTGGATCTATGCCATCGCTATCCTGGCGCTGGGACTCTTATATTTTTCGAGTGGCGGACCTCAAAACAGCAGCGTCAGCCGTACGGCTACCTATTCTGACTTCAAGTCGATGATCGACCACGGCTACGCCTCTAAGATTGTGATCAACAAGAGTCAGGGCAATCTGAAGATGTACGTGAAGCCGGAGCATATCCGCGACGTGTTCCACCAGAGCGCCCAGCAGACGGGCAAGGATCCGTACGTCGAGGTGGAGTTCGGTTCGATAGACCAGGTGGAGGAGTATATCAATCAGGCCAAGGAGGCCAAGACGTTTACGGGCGACTACACCTTTGAGAACCGTAAGGAGAACGACTTCCTGAACATGATTTTCTATAACATGTTCCCCATCCTCCTGCTGATCGCGTTGTGGATGTTTTTCATGCGCCGTATGGGCGGTGGAGGCATGGGCGCTGGCGGCAATGTGTTTAGCGTCGGCAAGTCGAAGGCGAAGATGTACGAGAAGGGTGGCGACCTGGGTATCACGTTCAAGGACGTGGCAGGACAGGCTGGTGCAAAGCAGGAGATACAGGAGATCGTGGACTTCCTGAAGAATCCGCAGAAATATACCGAACTGGGTGGTAAGATTCCCAAGGGTGCCCTGTTGGTAGGCCCTCCGGGAACGGGTAAGACGCTGTTGGCTAAGGCTGTGGCCGGTGAGGCTGGCGTGCCATTCTTCTCGATGTCGGGTTCCGACTTCGTGGAGATGTTCGTCGGCGTGGGAGCATCCCGTGTTCGTGATCTGTTCCAGCAGGCAAAGACGAAATCGCCTTGTATCATCTTCATCGATGAGATTGATGCCGTAGGCCGTGCACGTTCGAAGAATCCCGCTATGGGTGGCAACGATGAGCGCGAGAACACGCTGAATGCCCTGCTGACGGAGATGGACGGCTTTGGCACAAACTCGGGTGTGATCATTCTTGCAGCCACGAACCGTGCTGATATGCTCGACTCGGCATTGCTGCGTGCAGGACGATTCGACCGTCAGATCCACGTAGACCTGCCTGACCTGAACGAACGCAAGGAGGTGTTCAAGGTGCACCTGAAGCCCGTGAAGACGGACGAAAGCGTGGATATCGACTTCCTCGCCCGTCAGACGCCAGGCTTCTCTGGTGCCGATATCGCCAACGTCTGTAACGAGGCTGCCCTGATTGCTGCCCGTCATAACTCGCAGACGGTGAAGAAACAGGACTTCCTTGATGCTGTAGACCGTATTATCGGCGGTCTGGAAAAGAAGACAAAGGTGATGACGGAGGCAGAGAAGCGTTCAATAGCCATCCACGAGGCAGGCCACGCAACGATATCGTGGTTCACGGAGTTTGCTAATCCGCTGGTAAAGGTCAGCATCGTGCCGCGTGGTCAGGCCTTGGGTGCCGCCTGGTATCTGCCTGAGGAGCGCGTGCTCCAGACCAAGGAGGCCATGCTCGACGAGATGTGTTCACTCCTGGGAGGCCGTGCCGCTGAGGAACTGTTCATCGGCCAGATATCCACGGGTGCCATGAACGACCTGGAGCGTACCACCAAGCAGGCATACGGCATGATTGCCTTTGCCGGTATGAGTGACAAACTGCCAAATATCTGCTACTACAACAATGCCGAGTATCAGTTCCAGAAGCCTTATTCTGAGACGACAGCGAAGATTATGGACGACGAGGTGCTGCGGATGATTAACGAGCAGTACGAACGTGCCAAGAAGATCCTCACAGAGCATAAGGAGGGTCACGCCCAGCTGGCTCAGCTGCTCATCGACCGCGAGGTGATCTTTGCTGAGGATGTGGAGAAGATCTTCGGCAAGCGTCCCTGGACCAGTCGTGCCGAGGAACTCCTCGAGGCCCAGATGAAGGCTGATGCTGAGCGTATGGCCGAGGAGCGCGCCAAGGAACTTGCTGCGCAAGCTTCTTCTGATGAGGAAAGTGGAAAGGGAAAAGAGGAAAACGACGAGAAAGAACAGAAAGAAGAATAAGAAGTTGATAGTTTATTGTTTATAGTTTATAGATGATAACCATGCAAAGCCACTCATCACCTATAGAAGTAATCAACTATAAACAATAAACTTTAAACTATAAACAAAAAAGAGAAAACATGAAGAATTTCATTATTAGAACGATAACATCGGTGTTCTTCGTAGCCGCAATCGTGAGTTGCTTCCTGCGTCCGGAGGCGATGATATTCTTGTTCGCACTTGTGACGGGTATGACCATCTGGGAGTTTACGGGTCTGGTGAATGATCGTAACCGTGTGGCTGTCAATCAGATGATTTCAACGGTGGCAGGTGTGTATTTCTTCCTGGCGATGGCCGGCTTCTGCAGCGGCATCACGCCTCCTTCCATCTTCGTGCCTTATCTCGTTACGCTGATTTATCTGATGGTGGCGGAGCTCTATCTGAAGCAGGAAGATCCCGTTCACGACTGGGCTTACACGATGATGAGCCAGCTTTATATCGCCCTGCCGTTATCGCTCCTGAACGTGCTGGCGTTCCAGTCTGATGCCTCTGGCATTCACTTCGTGTGGTCTATCCCCCTCTCTGTGTTCGTGTTCCTTTGGATTAACGACGCAGGGGCCTATATCTGCGGCTCACTCTTGGGCAAGCACAAACTCTTCCCCCGCATCTCTCCAGGCAAATCGTGGGAGGGAAGCATCGGCGGAGGCATACTGGTGATCATCGTTGCCGTTCTTGTGTGGTATCTCTCTGAGCAATACGAGCAAAATCCCCTTGGCCTCACAGCTATTGAATGGGCAGGACTTGGCCTTGTGGTTGTCGTTTTCGGCACTTGGGGCGATCTTGTCGAGTCTCTCTTCAAGCGCACCCTCGGCATTAAGGACTCAGGCCACATCCTGCCTGGTCACGGTGGAATGCTCGACCGTTTCGACTCCACCCTGATGGCCGTCCCAGCCGCCGTTGTCTACCTCTACACGCTTCAGATGCTCTGATAGCGTGCATCTTTCTTACTACAATCACGTTGCTGAGTGGGAGAAAGGTGCCTGCAAACTGGGAGTTTGAAGGGTGTTGACAGGGAGTTTGAAGGGACTAAAGTTATTTTTAGCGGCCGCCGAAAGATTTTTCAGCGGCCGCTAAAAAGTAATGCAGCGGGCGGTAAAAAGTATTTCAGCGACCGCTGAAAACCTTTAAATCATAAGTCATACACTTAATACGTTCAGGATCCGTCAGAGCGCATCTATCTCGGATACAGGAAGTCCTGTGATTTCTGCAATGTCATCAGCCTTATAGCCTTTGGCTTTCATCTTTCGGGCATTCTCACGATTGGCTTCCTCTATGCCTTCTGTCCGACCTTTGTCGTAGCCACCTTCGATGAGGGCTTTCTCCACGTAAACCGCATCCCAAAATTGCTCGTAGGCGTAGAGTTGAGCATCGTTGAAAGCCGATTTCTCTACAATGGAGAGAGCCTTACTGATCTCGGCGTTCTCAAGTAGTTCGGCAGGAGCCTCCTTTGTCTGCTCGCTGATTTCTGTGAGGAAACGCAGCCACAGCACCGCCATCTTCTTTTCGACAATAGTCTTGGGCTTGAACTTCGGTAGCTCGATAAATACAAAGCGCAGGCCCTCGATGATGCGGTCGGTATGCTCGACGTTCACAATGGCATAGTCGTGGTAGAACTCGTCGGGGCCAGCATCGAAGCCAACGTCGTTGATGAGGTTCAGACTATAGACGGGATGCACGAGTTTGAAGTCCTCGTTCCTCTTTAATTGCCTGACAACTGCCTTGCTGGCATTCAGCACAACACGGTTCTTGAAACTCTCGTTCCACTCCATCTGCATCTCGACAATGAACTGGCGGCCCATTTGATCGTAACAACGCACGTCAACCATACTGTTCTTTTTGGCAGGGTTCTCGGGTACCATCTCCGGTGTGATGTACTCTACGTGGGTGATCTGCTCGTCGTCAGCCAACGGCAACAAGGCATTCAACAGGCTCATCACCAGGTCGGGATGCTCGCCGAACACCAGTTTGAACGTGAGGTCGGCTTTGGGGTTGAGATACTTGACGTTGCTGTACATTGTCGCTGATTCTTTCTTGGTTTTGTTCAATTTGTGTACCATAGTGATTTGATTTTTGAATTAACGCTGCAAAGATACGAACAATAATCCAAACTGCCAAATATTTCGGCAGAAAAATTGGTTTGTAACATAGAAGAAGCGGATGGCAGACTTCTGCCGCCTTACTTCACCTCGTAGAGGACGGAGAGCGTGGGCTTGTAGGTGTTTTCGAGAGTGAGGGTGATGAAGCCGCCGTCAGACTCGAACTTGGCGATCTTGTGATCGTCGCCGTGTTTGGGCATGTTGGGCCAGGCACCCAGTTCCTTCTCAAAGTCATCGCGCAACTGTTGCCAAGTACGGCGTGTGCTGTCGTTGGTAGAGAGGGTATAGTTCTCCTGCAGAGCCTGGAGCTTTCCGTTCTGCTGGGCGAGCATCAGACGGTAGTGATCACCAGTGCGGGCCATCACCACACGGGTAAAAGCAGAGTCGGTCTTGGCAGAGTCAACGGCATAGCCGCGCTGCTGAAGCGAGTCGACAAATGTCTGGAAGGGCAGGGCCATCGAGAGGCCACGATACGAGAATTCTTTCTTCTCACTGCTGCAGGCACAAAGTGCTACGATTGCCACAAGGGCTACAAAGATCTTTTTCATTTGCAATTTACTAATGGATGGTTTACTATTTATCGGGGGCAAAGTTACAACTTTTTCCGTAAAGAAAAGACAAAAATACTGAATTTTACTACAACTTGGTCAATGAAGACCACATATTATTATAAAATAGTTGTCTGAGTTGTCTGAGTTGTCGTAAATAAATCGTACCTTTGCACCGATGTTTGGACTTAGTATCCTTCTTACAACGTTTTTGGCCCTGCCTCTTGCAGAGGAAGACACCATCCGCACGGAGCGGCTGGAGGAGGTTGTCGTGACCTCCAATTCAGCCCGTCAGCGCATTCAGAATGTGCAGACCGGTGCCGAGGTGTTGCAGTTGGAAGACCTGACAGCGGCTCCCCAGTTGTTTGGCCAGACGGACATTATGCGCTCCATCCAGTTGTTGCCTGGCGTGAAGGCGGAGAGCGATGCCTCGAGCAGTTTCCAGGTGCGTGGCGGTACTTCAGCACAGAATCAGGTGCTTTTCGATCTGGCTCCCGTCTATAACTCAGGCCATCTGGCAGGACTGTTCTCTGCCTTCAATGACGATGCGCTGGCCTCAGCCACTCTATATAAAGGACTGCTGCCTGCCCAATATGGCGGTGCCTCGTCGGCTGTGCTCGACATCACTGGCAAGACGGGCAACAAGCACGACTGGCACGGTGGCGCCAGCATAGGCATCCTGTCAGCCAAAGGCACCATCGAAGGACCTATCGCGAAGGATAAGGCCTCGCTGTTGGTGACTGCCAGAAGAACGTATATGGATCTTTTCCTGAAAGCCTCGAAGGACTTCAGGGACAACACCCTCTACTTCTACGATGTCAACGCGAAACTCGACTGGATGCTCAACCCGCAAAACCAGCTGTTCTTTACCTTCTTCACCAGCTACGACTGTACGGCTGTGGAAAAGATGGCAGACATCCGCTGGAGCAATATGACATTCAACCTGAAATGGCTGCACCACTTCAAAGGTGATTCATACGCCCAGACGACGGCTTACTACAGCAACTATCTGACGGACAACGGCGTGGACTTCCTGCGGATGAACCTCTGGTACAAAGGTCATATCCGTCAGGCCAGCCTGCGACAGGACTTCCATATCGTCTTGGGCAAGCACCAGTTGAAGGCCGGCATGCAGACATCACTCTACAATGTGAAGTCGGCAGAGTGGCAGGTGCTGACCAAATACGACAAGGAAGAGCGTCGTGCCTGGGAGAATACAGGCTGGATCAATGGCACGTTCAATCTGCGCCCAGACCTGCAGGCCTCGCTCGGACTGAGGCTTAATGCCTTCTCGCCCCTTGGCGGTTCGCTCTATTACGACATCGAGGACAACGGAGAGATCGGCTGGTATTATAACTATGGCAAGAACGAAATCGTAAAAACTCACCTGACGCTGGAACCCAGAGCCAGCATCAGTTGGCAGCCCACGGCACAGACCAGCGTCAAACTGGGCTATGCTCGGACCTCGCAGAATCTGCACGCCCTCAGGAATCAGAGCACATCAACACCCTTCGACCGCTATACCATCAGCAGTAATATCGTGGAGCCGGAGATTGCAGACCAGTGGAGTGCTGGATTCTATATGATGACGCCTGAGCAGGACTATGACTTCAGCGTGGAGGGTTATTACAGGAAGATACAGAATGTGCTCGACTATCGCGACGGCAAATCGTTCAGTAGTGAGATCGAGATAGAGCGCCTGACGCTGGCTGGCGACGGAAAGAGCTACGGTGTGGAACTCTGTGCCCGTAAGAACAGCGGCAGGCTGACGGGTTGGTTCGCCTATACCCTCTCGTGGTCGAAAACCCGTATCGACGGCATCAACGGCGGACAATGGTACGACGCCAATAACGACCGTCGTCACGACATCAATATCGTGGGTATGTTCCGACTGAACAATCGCTGGACTTTCAATGCCGCCTGGGTGTTCAACAGCGGGCAGGCCTTCACGGCTCCCAGCGGCAAGTATCAGATCATCGATAACTGGATCTACTATTATGCTGAGCGCAATGGCTATCGGGCACCAGACTATCATCGTCTGGACGTGAGTGCCGTATGGTCCAAGAAGTATCGCAAGATGACCAAGCAATGGGTGTTCGGCATCTATAATATATATAATAGGTATAACCCCTATTTGATCAATTTTGAGGATAGTGCTGAAGGAGCTCGCACTAAAGCCAAGCAGTATTCGCTGTTCGGCATTGTGCCGAGTGTGGCGTTTAATATTCAATTCTAAAGATGAAGAAGATAGGGTTATTAGGGATATTAGGACTATTAGGGTTAGTTGGCTGCGAGAAGGAAATCGACGTCGACTATCGCAGCGTGGAACCTATCTACGTGGTGGAGGCTTCCGTTTCCAATGACGGGATGACGGCCCGTGTCAGCCTGACGCAGGATATGGATGACAACCATACAACGAGCGATATAACAGATGCCAACATCATCGTGACTGGCAGCGATGGCAGCGAGACCAGACTTGTCCATAAGAAGAACGGCAACTATCAGGCGACGGCAAAAGGCCAGGTGGGCGTGACCTATCAGATAGATGTTGAGGTAGATGGTCGTCATTTTACCTCGACCTCGACGATGCAGCGTATGCCGAAGATCAACAAGTTCCACTTCATTTGGAAGAAGATTATGGGCGAACGGTTCCTTGTGGGAGAACTGTTGTTCCAGGATATCCCCAACGAGGATAATTGGTATTTCTCACATATCTATCGCAACAAGCTTGGTTTCCGTTGGGCCGTGAAGCGCGACGATCAGAATCCGAACAAGGAATTGCAGCAACTGTACTCCATCGCCAGAGAAGGCAGCAATGACAAGGATTTATTGAGAGAGGGAGACCAGTTGCGGCTAGAACTGCGTGCCATCGACCAACGGGCATACGACTATCTGTACTCTATGCAGATTATGGACAATACCAATACCAACCCTATCCAAAACTTTACTGGCGGATGTCTGGGCTATTTCTCAGCTTATAGTCAGGTGACCATCAACTATGTCTACCACGAGGCAGACGTAGATGAAGAGGAATAAGTTTATAGCTTACAGTTTATAGCTTGCGGACGATGAAGGTAACGGTGACGTTATATTCTTCGTTTTCGTATCGTAGCTGGAGGGTGTCGTCGGTAAAGTAAACCACTTGTGCCAGCATTTTCCCTTCGCCATTAGGCTCCAGTCTCATATTGTGATTGTCACACTGGTACTTTCCTTCGAAAATTACGCTACCGTAAGTGTCGTAGGCGATGAAAGTTCCTTCACGCACCATTCCGTTGTAGCTGCCATCGTCGTTGAATACAAACTGATCGTAGGCAAAATTCTCGGGCCTCAGGTCTGTATCACCATCAATCACTACATCGCCTTCGCCCCAGCCACGCTGCCAAGTGCCAACGATGACTTCACCAAGCCGTCGGCCGTCATCATCGCCACCACCGCAGCCGAATACAAATAAAAGGGCAGCCAGACAGGCTGCCCTGTATAATGATTTCTTACTTAACATTACCAACTTTTACCAGATACTCAGCTATCTGCACAGCATTCAGGGCTGCACCCTTACGGATCTGATCACCAGAGAGCCAGAAGGTCAGACCGCAGTCGTCGGTGAGATCCTTGCGGATACGGCCTACGTAGACATCATCCTTGCCGGCAGTCTCCAGCGGCATAGGATAGGTCAGCGTGGTGGGATCGTCTTTCAACGTACAACCAGGAGCAGCGGCAATCGCCTTCTGAGCCTCTTCAACGCTGATGGGCTTCTCCGTCTCAATCCAAACGGACTCAGAGTGGGAGCGCAGAGAGCTGACACGAACACACATAGCCGAGCACTTAGCATCGGTATGCATAATCTTGCGGGTCTCGTTGTACATCTTCATCTCCTCCTTCGTATAGCCATTGGGCTGGAAGACATCGATCTGGGGAATCACATTGTAAGCCAGCTGGTGGGCGAATTTCTTGACGGTCTTTACCTCGCCTTCCTCCACCATCTCCTTATACTGCTGCTGGAGTTCTGCCATAGCGGCAGCACCTGCTCCAGAGGCACTCTGATAGGAGGCCACGTGAATGCGCTTGATGTGAGAGATGTTCTCCAGCGGCTGGAGTACGACCACCATCATAATCGTCGTGCAGTTCGGGTTGGCGATGATGCCACGAGGACGGTTCAGGGCGTCCTCAGCATTGCACTCAGGTACTACGAGGGGTACATCGTCATCCATACGGAAAGCACTGGAGTTGTCAATCATCACGGCACCATATTTTGTGATGGTTTCGGCAAACTCCTTCGACGTGCCTGCACCTGCCGAAGTAAAGGCGATATCAACATCCTTGAAGTCATCGTTATGCTGAAGCAACTTCACCTCAATCTCTTTTCCCTTGAAGGTATATTTCCTGCCTGCGCTGCGCTCTGAGCCAAACAGCACCAGTTCATCCATCGGGAAATTCCTCTCGTCAAGAATCCGCAGGAACTCCTGTCCTACGGCTCCACTTGCACCTACAATTGCTACTTTCATCTTACCTTTTTTCTTTAAATGGTTACAATTTGGCTGCAAAATTACAAAAATTCTTTTAATCTGTGAAATCTGTGGCTAAAAAATCGTACCTTTGCACACAGAATGACATTATTGACGTCATATTTGCCAATCACAGACCCCACGTTGATCTTCTTTGTGGTGTTGTTGATCATCCTCGTTGCACCGATTGTGATGAGTAAACTGCGTATTCCGCATATCATCGGTATGGTGCTGGCAGGTGTGATGATCGGGCAGTATGGTTTCAATATCTTGGTGCGCGACAACTCCTTTGAACTGTTCGGTAGGGTGGGACTCTATTACATTATGTTCCTGGCCGGATTGGAAATGGATATGGAGGGCGTGAAGAAACATACCCGTTCGTTTATCATCTTCGGCCTGCTTACCTGTTTTGTGCCTTTGATCCTGACGTATGTGATGGCGATGGCCGTGCTTGGATACTCTTCGACGGCCTCGTTCCTCTTAGGCTGTATTATGGCATCGAACACGCTGATAGCCTATCCTATCATCGGGCGTTACGGTCTGCAGCGGCATCAAAGTGTGATGCTCAGCGTGGGATCATCGATGATTTCCTTGTTTATGGCCCTGGTGATGCTGGCGGCCCTCTCCGGTTCCTTCGAGAGTGGTAGCGGCTGGCTGTTCTGGATCCTCTTTGTGGTGAAGTTCGCCGCCTTCTGTGCGGGCAGCATCATCCTGATACCCAAACTGACGCGCTATTTCCTCCGCCGATACAGTGATGCCGTGATGCAGTACATTTTCGTACTGGGCATTATGTTCCTCAGTGCAGCCCTCACCTCACTCATTGGTATTGAGGGAATCTTCGGTGCGTTTTTCTCCGGACTGATTCTCAACAGATATATCCCGCACGTATCCCCCTTGATGAATCGTATCGAGTTCATCGGTAATGCCCTGTTTATCCCCTATTTCCTGATTGGTGTGGGTATGCTTATCAATGTGCGCACCCTTTTTACTGGCATCGATATGCTGTGGATCGTGTTCCTCATCGCCTTCTTCGGAACATTTGGAAAGGCCGCAGCTGCCTATATCTCCAGTCTTCTCTTCCGTCTGTCGAAGGCCGATGGCAATATGATGTTCGGTCTGACCTCTGCCCATGCGGCAGGTGCCATCGCGATGGTGATGGTGGGAATGCGACTGGAGGTGGCTCCCGGACAGTATCTGGTAAATGATGATATGCTCAACGGCGTGGTGATTATGATTCTCGTCACTTGTATAATCAGCACCCTGATGACAGAGCATGCCGCCCAACAGATCATCCTGCAAGAGAAGCGCCATCCCCATATCGACAGTCCTCAGACCAACGATGAGAAGATTCTGCTCTGCGTGAAATATCCGGAGATTGCCCCACATTTGCTTTATCTCTCCATCCTGATGCGTGACCAGCGGCTGAATCGTGAACTGGTGGTGCTGAACGTGGTCTATGATGACCAGAACAGTAATACCGCCAGACAACAGGGGCTGCAGTTGCTTGAACGGTTGCAGCAGACTGCCAGTGCCTCCGATGTCAAGGTCCAGACACAGGTGCGCCTCGCCACGAACATTGCCAACGGCATCAAGCATGCCTTCAGGGAATTTGCCTGTTCGGAGATTATCATGGGTATGCACGTCCATACCGATATCAATCCCCGTTTCTGGGGAGAATTCATTCAGAGTCTCTATAACGGCCTGAACCGTCAGATTATCCTTACCCGTTTCGTGCAGCCGATGTCCACCTTGCGCCGTATCCAGGTAGTGGTGCCTTCCAGGGCGGAGTTTGAGCCAGGTTTCCATCGTTGGTTGGAGCGTCTGAGCAGACTGGCAGGGCAATTGGATTGTCGCATTCAGTTTCACGGACGTAACGAATCGTTGGTGCTGATAGCGGAATACATCAACAACCGTCATCCGAATGTCAGGGCAGAATACACTTCGATGGAGCATTGGAACGAGTTGCCGCGATTGGCTGCCGGCATCGTAGAAGACCATCTTTTTGTGGTGGTGACAGCACGAAAGGGAACCATCTCGTACAAGAACGCCTTGGAACGGCTGCCAGATGAACTGCAGAAACATTTCTCGGGTAAGAACCTCATGATTATTTTCCCTGACCAGTTCGGTAACACGAAGGATGAACGCATGAGTTTCACGGAGGCACAGCACCATGAGGAGAACAGTATTTATAACACCATATCCAAATGGGTTCATAAAAAGAGAAAAGCGTAAAGAGGAAAAGTAAAAAACGTATGATTGACATTAAGAATATCACGAAGAGTTTCGGAGCTCTGCAGGTGCTCAAGGGCATAGACCTCCATATAGACAAAGGTGAGGTGGTTAGCATTGTTGGTCCCAGTGGAGCAGGAAAGACTACTCTATTGCAGATTATTGGTACATTGGATCGTCCGGACACAGGTACGGTGCAGGTAGATGGTATTGATGTCACTTCGTTGTCGTCGAAGCGTCTTTCTGATTTCAGGAACACGCATTTGGGCTTTGTGTTCCAGTTTCATCAGTTGTTGCCGGAGTTTACGGCCATAGAGAATATTATGATTCCTGCTTATATAGCAGGAAAGTCTCAGAAGACGGCTAAGGCCCGTGCTGAGGAACTTCTACAATTTATGGGTTTGAGTGATCGTGCATCACATAAACCAAATGAACTGTCTGGTGGAGAGAAACAGCGCATAGCCGTAGCCCGTGCTTTGGTCAATAACCCAGCTGTGATTTTGGCTGATGAACCTTCTGGCTCCCTAGACACACGCAACAAGGAAGACCTGCACAAGTTGTTTTTTGATCTGCGTGACCAGTTTGGACAGACGTTTGTCATCGTTACCCACGACGAATCCCTCGCCGCCATTACCGACCGTACTATTCATCTACGTGACGGTCTTATAGAGATTCCAACAATTGAAACCCCACAAATCACGGAAGAATGCTTAAGCTTGGAGACTACAATACCCTCAGAATAAAGAAGCGTACGGATTACGGTCTGTATCTAGACGGTGGTGACGAGGGAAATATCCTGTTGCCGAACCGTTATGTCACACCCGATATGCATATAGGTGACAATCTGGAAGTGTTCATCTATCTTGATCAGGATGAGCGGACCATAGCCACTACAGAGCATCCGATAGCAAAGGTGGGTGAGTTCGCTTATCTGGAATGTGCCTGGACTAATGAGTACGGTGCTTTCCTCAAATGGGGACTGATGAAGGACCTCTTCTGCCCATTCCGTGAGCAGAAGAAACGGATGGAAATCGGGAAGACCTATTATGTCTATATTATGGAAGACGAAAAGACCCATCGGCTGATGGCGACTGCAAAGGTCGAACGCTATCAGAAGTATGATGGCCGTCAGCGTGTGCTGGATTTTGCAGAAGTGCTGCTCCGTTATCTCTATGAACACGACGGCAAGTGCGAGCTTGGCGACAAGTCGCCTGCCGAGCAGATCTATGAGCGTTTCCAGGTTTCAAAGAAAGATTATAAAAAAGCCATCGGCGATCTGTATCGCCGACGGCTTATCACTATCTCCGAAGAGGGTATTCAGCTCATCAGTTGACCCTCGTCGGCTCCGGCTCTTCATCGTCTGCAGTAAATAGGGGAATGAGATCTCCCTCTTTGTGGAATGCGTATGCTGTCGTGGCGAGGAATGCCAGAAAAAGGAATATCAAACAAATACGTGAACGCTTGGGACCATCCTTTTGGATGGGAACTGTGGCAGGCTGGAGGGTTGTGAATGCAGGTGTCTCTTCCTGCACTTTGGCCTCTGCTAATTGCAACTGAGCGGCAATCTGTGAATAGGCACGCTGCTGCAGCTGAAGTTCGGTCTCCAGCTCAGACTGGCGACTACGCGCCCTTTCCAGGAATATCTTTTGGTTGGCATCAGCGTAATCGGCATAATTCTTACGGGCATTGTCGTAGCGTTCTTTAGCCTCAGCACAGATTTTTTGGTTGTACTCCAAATCGATACGGGCTTTACGGGTTCGGTAGTCTGTGATGAAACGTTGTAGACGTGTCTGGACGGAGTCTGCCATCGTAGCAGCAATCAGCGGATCCTGATCTGTGACATTGATGGTGATGACCATCGTCTTCTTGTCAACGTCGCAGACAACCTTTTTACTTATAGCCTTAACTATTTGCGTCTGTTCATTAGTCAACTTGAAAGTATTCACCTTTTCGTCTACTAATTCTTCTTTCCCAAAAAACGAACCGATAGCCTCACCGACTGCCTTCATTCCTTCTGACCACCATGGAGCCTTTTGACCATCCTTCAAATAGTCATAATAAGTCATCTCCGTTTTTGTGCTGTCATCTTCGCGGTAGACCTTTATAGGGAAAAGAGAGGCCCGGAATGTGACGCTATTCATCAAATCAGGATAAAGGGTAGGCATCAGTGCATCTGCACCTGCTGAGGCTCCACCCAAATTGATTCCGAAACTACTGGCAAGGCTGGAGAGGGATCCACCGCCCTTCGCTCCAGACATTTCTGGAGCCAACATAACGGTACAACTATAATAGTTGGGCATACTAAGAGTAAGGATGGCAGCAACGATAAATGTCACGGGCAGCACCTTATAATATAAGCGCTTATATTTCTTGATGTCAGCCCAAAGCTTAGCAAAACCAGGACGCTCTGTTCTGGCAGTCTGTTGAGGCGCATTGTTCTGTATCTGATCCATATTGCTGACGTTTATTTTTTAAGAATATTATAAATAGTGGCAAACATGGTGGTAAGTGATGCAGCAGTTGTTCCGATGCTCAGCCACTGCTGGAGGGCACTGGCATCACGTGGTGCCTTAGTAGGAACTACAATCTCGCACCCCGGTTCTACCTTTCCTTTCTTTGCAAGTGCAATAGTACCATTCCGATAGACGATATAGGCATGGCGTTTCTTGGCTTTGTCGCCGAAACCACCAGCCTGACGAATATAGTACTTGTACTTCTCACCATCAGCAAAGGCAACGGTGTTCGGAGCATTCACGTCTCCACTGATACGGACGGTATGATTGAAACGCGGCACAACCAGACGGTCACCATCCATCAACTCGATATCTTGGGTGGAGCCTGGATTGGCCAGAGCTTCATCCAGATGAATACCAACAGTATAGGTAGTCGCCATCTCAATCTTTTCGAGATTGATGGAGTCCTTACCGTCTGCACTCTGCTTGGCCACCTTAATTACTGCCTCCATTCGGGCTTTTTCGTCTTCGTTCATGGTCCTAACAAGACGTGCACCTCGGATATCGCCTCCAGGAATAACACCGCCAGCAGCCTTGATAACATCAGAGAGTCGCTGATTCTTTTGTTCCATCGTGTATTTACCTTCAAAGGCAATCTCACCCTCTACAGACACACGGATGGGATCCTGATGCACCGGACTCTTACGGACCTGAACAATATCATAGGGTTCAAGGGTAAAGCTACGGTCTCCGTCAGTAGAGAAGTTCTTCTTTAAAGAGAAACTGAATGTCTTGGCAATCTCCATGTCCGCATCAAATGATTCTGGATTATGGATTTGACGTGACACATCGACCTTTACTGTAGAAGCTGCATCCGTGAGTCCACCTGCCTGCAGGATTAGGTCCTCAATGGTCATGCCTGCCGCATACTCATAAGTTCCCGGGAAGATTACCTCACCGTCAATCGTCAACGTACGAAGGTTCTGATGTTCAGCCAATGTGGGAATAAAAAGGATATCCTCGTTTTCGAGCGGAACATCTGCAGCCGAGCCATTCATGATACCTTCCAAATCGATGGATAGGACCTCTTGCGTACGATTCGCTTTCATACGCCGAACCACGGCTCTCGTCGCCATTGCTTCTTCCGTCAAGCCATCTGCATTCTCAATCAGGGAACGTACACTATTGACTTTCTCACCCAGTCTATACATACCAGGACGGAAGATAGCACCTTTGACCTCGACCATGTTCTCAAAACGATCGATAATAGAGTCGACAATGACAGAGTCGCAGTCAGCCATCTTAAAGTCTGACAATTCAAACTCCTCAACATTATAGACACTCTTCATACGACCACTCTTGCGAAGGACACGCAGTGATTTCTTGTAGGCATCACCAGCAAAACCGCCACTATATTTCAGCAGGGTGGAGAGACTTTCGGCCTTACGCATCTCATATGCCATCGGGCGTTTTACACGGCCTGTAATATCGACAATACAATCATAGGTTCCAACCTGTACCACGTCGTTGTCTGCCAGACGGACATTGCCAGCCAGACGGCCATTGAGAATAAACTCATAGATATCGACAGTAGAGATGAGTTTGCCCTGACGGAATACCTTGATATTACGAAGTGTACCAAGATCGCTCACACCGCCAGCCATGTAGAGAGCATGGAAGACGGTGGCGAAGGCGCTCACCGTATATGTTCCCGGGGCTTTGACCTCACCCATGACATTAACCAGAATAGTACGGGTTTGCCCGAGCGAAGCCTTGATGTTTGAACTCTCATAATAACTGCCAAGTTTACTGCGAATCCGGTTCTGGGCAGCAGAAACAGTAAGTCCACTTACATGAATGGGGCCGAAATCTGGAATGGTAATATCCCCGTCAGGACTGACGGTAAGAGACACCGACTCCTGAGAAGCACCATACACATCGATAATGAGTTGGTCACCAGGACCAAGAACATAGTTCTGAGGTGTGGCGATATTCATCACAGGCTCGAAAGTGAGTGACTTGTTATTAAAGATGTCACGACCGAAGACCTTTTTCCCGGTAGGCTCCTCCTGCATCATCAGCGAGTCAGCCATTAATGGATAGGCATCCCCATATAGCATTTCAGAAGGTACTCTTTGGCTTTGTTGGCTTTGTCTCTGGTCAAAGTCTGCCTCACGTAAAGGACCATTATTGACACGCATGCGATTGGATGCATCATTGATAGCCTTATCAGCAACACCACCAAGACTCTTACTCTCCAACTGTTTGCTGTACTTCTGACGAAGTCGTTGGATCTGATCGATGGTTGCTCCTTCCTTCAGAAGCTTTGTGGCGATGTCGTTATCCGCTGTGCCAGCCTTCTTCTCCTTCATAATGAATTGAAGTACTTGGGTGTCGCTCATACCCTGACCATAAACCATCGTAACGGTTAACATGGACAGAAAGACAAACATTAATATCCTTTTCATACGCTGATTATTGAGAATCGTTTATTATCTTATTTAGAATTCTGCGGATTTGGGCGTTCTCGGGAAGGGAATGACATCACGGATGTTCTGCATGCCCGTTACGAATAGGATCAGACGCTCGAAACCGAGTCCGAAACCTGCATGGGGACAAGTTCCCCAACGACGGGTGTCAAGATACCACCAAAGATGTGTGGTGTCCATCTTACGACGCTCCACCTCGCCCATCAGTTTCTCGTAACTCTCCTCACGGACAGAACCGCCAATGATCTCACCAATCTGCGGGAACAACACATCGGTGCCCTGCATCGTAGGACCAGGAGCAACGGCACCCTTATAACCAACAGAACCGCCATCTGCCGTATCCGTATTCTGTTTCATATAGAACGACTTGAACTCACGCGGATAGTCCGTCATAATGACAGGCTTCTTGAAATGCTCCTCAACCAAGTAACGCTCATGTTCAGAAGCCAGGTCGTCTCCCCAGTTACATGGGAACTCAAACTTCTTACCCTTCTTGATGGCTTCTTGCAGGATGTTGATACCCTCGGTATAAGGCAGACGGACAAAGGTCTCTTTCAACACACCTTCCAGACGTGCGATAAGCGTCTTGTCAATCATCTGGTTCAGGAATGCAAGATCGTCCTGACAGTTGTCTAATGCCCAACGGACACAATACTTGATGAAGTCCTCTTCCAGATCCATCAGCTCCTCCTGATCGAGGAAGGTCACTTCAGGCTCTACCATCCAGAACTCAGCGAGATGACGAGGCGTGTTCGAGTTCTCTGCACGGAAAGTCGGGCCAAACGTATAGATGGCTCCCAGTGCCGTAGCACCAAGCTCACCCTCCAACTGACCTGACACCGTCAGTGAGGTCTGCTCACCGAAGAAATCATCGTCATAGATGATCTTTCCCTGCTCGTCCTTCTTCAGGTCGTAGAGATTCTTCGTGGTCACCTGGAACATATTTCCTGCTCCTTCACAGTCGGAAGCGGTGATCAATGGGGTATGGAAATAGAAGAATCCATGCTCATGGAAATAGGTGTGGATGGCCATCGCCATATTGTGACGGATGCGCATGACGGCTCCGAAGGTATTGGTACGGAGACGCATGTGGGCGTTCTTACGCATCACCTCGAAGCTCTGTCCTTTCTTCTGCATCGGATAGGTGTTGTCGCAGAGACCGTATATTTCCAGCTTCGTGGCCTGGATCTCACTGTTCTGTCCGGCTCCCTGACTCTCAACCAGTACACCTTCTGCACAGATACAGGCTCCTGTGGTAATATCCTTCAAGAGCTGCTCGTCGAACTTTGTCGGATCAACGACGACCTGCACATTCTTAATGGTAGAACCATCGTTCAAGGCGATAAAGTCAACAGCCTTTGAAGAGCGGTGCGTGCGCACCCAACCCTTCACGCAGATGTCTTTACCATATTCTGTACTCTTCAGTACATCGATAATCTTTGTCCTTTTCACTTTTTCACCTTTTTACCTTTTCACTTTATTCATATGCTCCCATACGCAGACGATCAACCTCTTCCTCAGTGAGGTAGCGCCAGTCGCCACGCTTCAGGTTCTTCTTCGTCAGACCGGCAAACTGTACGCGATCCAATTTCTGCACACGATAACCTAATGATTCGAAGATACGACGCACAATACGGTTCTTGCCGCTGTGGATCTCTATGCCCACTTGTTTCTTGTCTGTCGGACTGGCGTACTGCACATCGTCAGCTTTGATCTCACCGTCCTCAAGCTGTATGCCGTCGGCAATCTGTTGCAAATCATGGGCCGTCACATTCTTGTCAAGGAATACATGATAGATCTTCTTCTTCAGATACTTCGGATGGGTCAGCTTGGAAGCCAGATCACCATCATTTGTCAACAGGAGAACACCAGTTGTATTGCGGTCAAGGCGTCCTACGGGATAGATACGCTCTGGACAAGCATTCTTCACAAGATCCATTACGGTCTTACGCTGCTGGGGATCATCACTCGTCGTCACGTAATCCTTCGGTTTGTTCAACAGGACGTATACCTTCTTCTCAATCTTGACAGGCTGGTCGTGGAACATCACTGTATCTGTGCGCAGTACCTTGGTTCCCAGCTCTGTCACAACCTCACCATTAACAGTGACGACACCTGCCTGGATAAACTCATCTGCCTCACGACGACTGCAAATACCTGCATTGGCAAGGAACTTGTTCAGACGAAGTGGCTCGTTCGGATCAATGTTGACTTCCTTGTACTCGATACGCTTCTTCATGCTATACTTTGCATTCGGATCGTAGTCAGCCGTATGCTGGCGAGGCCCTTTCTTATAGGGATTACTAGGCTTGCCATAAGGTTTCTGATAGCCACCCTGGCGCTGCTGATATCCACCGCCCTGTCCCTGACGAGGTTGGTAGCCTCCCTGACGCTGCTGGTATCCACCTTGACGGGGCTGATAACCGCCTTCCTGTCCCTGACGTGACTGATAGCCACCCTGACGCTGCTGATAACCGCCCTGACGCTGCTGGTATCCACCTTGACGAGGCTGATAACCGCCTTCCTGACCCTGTCGAGGCTGATAGCCACCCTGACGCTGCTGGTAACCACCTTGTCCCTGACGGGGACGATAGTTGCCGCCACCATAGTTATTACGGGGACGATAGTCCTCACGCTGTGAATTACCCTCAAACAGGGCTGCACCAAAGCCTTCCGGACGGAAACCACCCTCGTCATTGTCATGACGACGGTAGTCCTGACGTTCAAAAGTAGGACGCTGGGCTGTATGTATACGTGGACGTGGGGTACGTCTTGCTTCTCTCTGAAAACCTTCCTGCTGTGTTTCCTCTTGTTTCTTTTCGTTATTCTCGATATCCATTTTCTTAAATGTTTTTATGTTGAAGATATTTAAATTCCTGTATATGTTGAAGGACTGATGGCACGGAGCTCATTCTTCACATCCTCGCTGACCTCCAGCGTCTCAATGAAGTTCTGAATCTTTTCTGCCGTCAGTTTCTCGTTGGTTCTTGTGAGTGCCTTCAGCGTCTCATAGGGATTGGGATATGCCTCGCGACGCAAAATGGTCTGGATAGCCTCTGCCACCACGGCCCATGTGTTGTCAAGGTCTTCCTGCAGTTTCTCTTCGTTGAGAATCAACTTGCGAAGTCCCTTCAGGGTACTCTGGATGGCAATCAGGCCGTGTCCCATGGGTACACCAACGTTACGCAATACCGTAGAGTCCGTCAGATCCCGCTGCAAACGGCTTACCGGCAGTTTTGCTGCGAGGAACTGGAGGATGGCATTGGCGATGCCGAGGTTACCCTCGGAGTTCTCATAGTCAATGGGGTTGACCTTATGCGGCATAGCACTGCTGCCCACCTCACCGGCCTTGATCTTCTGCTTGAAGTAATCCATGGAGATATACATCCAGAAGTCACGGTCCAGATCAATGATGATAGTGTTGATACGACGCATGGCATCAAACAGACCGCCAAGCCAGTCGTAATTGGAAATCTGGGTAGTAAACTGCTCACGCTCCAGTCCGAGTTTCTCGCTGACGAAGCTGTTTCCGAACTCCCGCCAGTCATACTGCGGATAGGCCACATGATGGGCGTTGAAATTACCCGTGGCACCGCCGAACTTGGCTGTGAGAGGAATCTCCTTCAATCCGCGCAGTTGTTCTTCCAGACGATAAACATACACCATCACTTCCTTTCCAAGTCTGGTAGGAGAAGCAGGCTGCCCATGAGTCTTGGCCAGCATCGGGATGTTCTTCCACTGCTCGGCATAGTCGTTGAGTTGTTCAATCAGTTCCTCAATCAAAGGAATATAAACATCATTGAGTGCCTCCTTGATGCTCAGGGGGACGCTGGTGTTGTTGATGTCTTGTGATGTCAGTCCGAAATGGATGAACTCCTTAAAGGCTGCCAATCCAGAGAGCTGCGGCAGTTGGTCGATCTGCTCCTTGATGTAGTACTCCACGGCCTTTACGTCGTGGTTGGTCACTTTCTCAATGTCCTTGACGCGCTGGGCATCAGCAGGAGTGAGCTGGCGATAAACATCACGGAGTGGTTCAAACAGTTGATGGTTGACTTGTTCCAATTGCGGCAGGGGGAGTTCGCACAAAGCGATGAAGTATTCTATTTCCACACGCACCCTATAACGGATAAGGGCGTATTCGGAGAAATAGCCTGCCAATGGTTCGGTTTTACTTCTGTAACGGCCGTCAATAGGCGAGACC
>JAEEGH010010719.1_pt1 | contig 20967 bp, 15 predicted proteins | sample 9134181 | NCBI WGS metagenome assembly JAEEGH01 (sample SAMN16246544, study PRJNA631951) | gut metagenome | biome: gut microbiome; feature: rumen; material: DP-attached | host: Bos | place: Iran: Karaj | collected 2018-10
GATTGTTAAATTAATGAGTAATTAGTAATGAGTAATTAGTAATTATGATTTGATTTGAAGACAGAGAAAAAAAATGAAATACGTTAATAATATAAACAAAGATGAGTTGGCAAGAGTAATCATAATTACTCATTACTAATTACTCATTACTAATTAAAAATATTATGCTGAGAAAAATTAGAGTTACACTCGCTGCGGTGATGTTTATCGGCATCACGTGGTTGTTCCTCGACTTCACGGGAACGGCTCACCACCTGGTGGGTTGGATGCCGAAGATACAGTTTTTGGAAGCCCTGCTGGCAAGCAGCATCCTGATTGTCGTAGTACTCACCGTCCTGACGTTCATCTTCGGGCGCATGTATTGCAGTGTCATCTGTCCGCTGGGCATCATGATGGACCTGTTCGGATGGCTGGGCAAGAAGGCCAAGAAGAACCGCTACACCTTCTCCAAGGAGGTGAAGTGGCTGCGATATCCCATGCTGGTGGTATTCCTTGTGGCCCACCTGGCAGGACTGGCCGTCGTGGTGCAACTGCTGGCGCCCTACTCTACCTTCGGACTCATCGCCACCAACCTGCTGCAGCCCGTCTATCAGGCCGGCAACAACGTGCTGGCATACTTCGCCGAACAGATGGACAGCTACGCCTTCTACCATTCGGAGGTCTGGCTGCGCTCAGTGGCGTCGCTCATCATTGCCATCGTGATGCTCGTGGTGATTGGCGTGCTGGCTTGGCGCAACGGACGCACCTGGTGTAACACCATCTGTCCTATCGGCACGCTGCTCTCGCTGATCAGCCGCTTTTCCTTCCTGAAAATCCAATTCGACACCGAGAAATGCCGCAATTGCTCGATGTGTTCGAAAAATTGTAAAGCCGCCTGCATCGACTATAAGACGCACACTGTCGACACCACACGCTGCGTGGTCTGCGGCAATTGCATCGAGAGCTGCAAGTTCGGAGCGTTGAAATATGCTAGAACAACTAACACAGGGGGACAGTCCCCCTGTGCTGAACGCACAGAGGGGACAGTCCCCGAAGGCATTGATACCAGCAAGCGTGCGTTCCTCGTTAGCAGCGCCCTGCTGACCACCGCCGCACTGGCCCAACAGAAGGATAAGATCATGGATGGCGGACTGGCTGACATCGAGGACAAGGTAGCCCCCGAGCGCCAGACACCGTTGACGCCACCGGGTTCGCTGTCGGCTCAGAATATGACTCATAAATGTACGGGCTGTCAGTTGTGCATCTCAGAGTGTCCGAACCAGGTGCTGCGTCCTTCCGACGACTGGCTGCACCTGATGCAACCCGTCATGTCGTACGAACGTGGCTACTGCCGTCCGGAGTGTAACCGCTGCTCAGAGGTGTGTCCGGCTGGTGCCATCGAGCCCATCAGACACGAGGACAAAGCCTCGACGCAGATAGGACATGCCGTATGGATCAAGAAAAACTGTATTCCGCTCACCGATGGTGTGGAGTGTGGAAACTGTGCGCGCCATTGTCCGGTGGGAGCCATCGAGATGGTACCCTCTGACCCCGACGACGAGGAGTCACCCTACGTTCCCGCTGTCAACGAAGCCCGCTGCATTGGCTGTGGAGCCTGCGAATATCTGTGTCCCGCCCGTCCCTTCTCGGCGATTTACGTCGAGGGCCACGAAGTGCATAAGGAGATTTAAGAATTGATAATTGATAATTGAGAATTGACAATTGATAATTGATAATTATGATTAGCAAAGAGCATAAAGATATATCAAGACGCAGTTTCCTCAAGTTATTGGGCGGAGGAGCACTTGGTACTGCAGCTGTGCTGACGGGCTGTAAGTCGAAGACCGAGAGTAAGGCCGTAGAAGAATACAAGCAACAGGTAGAGCCGCCCGTGGGCAAGATGACCTACCGCTACCACCCTACCAGTCACGACAAGGTGTCGCTGCTGGGCTATGGCATGATGCGCCTACCGTCGAAGACCGAGAACAAGGACGACTACGACCAGGAGATGATTAACCGCCAGGTGGACTACGCCATCGAACACGGCGTGAACTATTTCGACACGTCGCCCGTCTACTGTCAGGGCAAGTCGGAGGCCTGCACGGGTATTGCTCTGAGCCGCCACAAGCGCGAGGAATATTTCGTGGCCACAAAGCTCTCCAATTTTCACCCGTCGACGCAGAGCCGCGAGGCCAGCATCGAGATGTACCGGAAATCTATGAAGGACCTGCAGGTCGACTACATCGACTACTACCTGCTGCATGCAGTAGGTGGCGGCATGAACGAATTTAACGCCCGCTACGTGGACAATGGCATGATGGACTTCCTGATGAAAGAGCGTGAGGCAGGCCGCATCCGCCACCTCGGATTCTCGTTCCACGGCTATAAAGAGGTGTTCGACGAGGTGCTGGCCATGAATGACAAATACCACTGGGACTTCGTACAGATTGAGCTGAACTATCTGGACTGGGACTATGCCAACGAAATCAACGACCGTAACGTCGATGCCAGCTACCTGTATGAAGAGCTGCAGAAGAAAGGCATTCCCGCCGTCATTATGGAACCCCTGCTGGGCGGACGTCTGGCGAACCTGCCACAGTATCTGGCCACCGAACTGAAGAGCAAGGCGCCCGAGCGCAGCGTGGCCTCGTGGGCCTTCCGCTATGCCGGTACTCCCGAGGGTGTGCTTACCGTGCTGAGTGGCATGACGTATATGGAACATCTGAAGGACAACCTGCTGTCGTACTGTCCGCTCGTGCCACTGACGGCACCCGAGCAGGACTATCTGCAGCGCCAGGTGGCCGAGCGCATCGTGGGCTTGGAAAACATTCCCTGTAACGACTGCAAATACTGTATGCCCTGTCCTTACGGCATCGACATTCCCGCCATCTTCATCCATTATAACAAATGCAAGAACGACGGTACCCTGCCGCGTATGAAGATGGACGACGAGTACTTCAAACTGCGCCGCAACTACCTGATAGGCTACGACCGTGCCGTACCCAAGCTGCGTCAGGCTGACCACTGTATAAGTTGTGGACAGTGCGAACCGCACTGCCCACAGAGTATCCGCATTCCTCGCGAGCTGCAAAAAATCAGCCAGTTTGTCGAGGACCTGAAGCAGAACAAGGTTTTGAAGGCCCAAGACGCTAAAAGCAAAGACGCTTAGAAGCCTCCACCGCCTCCGAAGCCGCCACCAAAGCCACCGCCTCCGCCGAAGCCTCCACCAAAGTTAGGCATCTCGGGGGCGGGTTCTTTTCCTATCTTCAGCAACAGCTTTACCAGTGCCCTGCGGCGCTGCGACCACGTCGGATAGTCGTCTGCACGCAGCACACGGGGTTCCATGCCGGGCATTCTCATGCCACCCTGGCCCATGAAGTCCATCGAACTCGTCGTCATCACTATCGTCTTGGTCTTACCCTCAGCTTGCATCTTATCGGCAATGGCATCGGCACCACCCACCTTGAACCAACTCTCCATAGTGTCGTTCGCGCCAGGCACCAGCTGGATGAACACCGGCATCGAGAATCCACCGCGGTTCATGGAGGCGTTCATGGGCATCATATACCAAGCCTCCTGGCGCTCCACGTCGTACGATGTGTGTCCGTGCTGGATATCGCCCTGCTGGACAAAGCTGAACGGGCCGTAGGGGTTGTCGGCAATGCTGTATTTGAAGCCTTTGTCGGGCGACAGATACATGTTGCTGGGGTCAGCCACACGCATGCCATCGACCACAAAGCAGTATTTGAAGGTCTCCATCACGAAATCCTCCATCTTGACGCTCCACACCCCGTCGGAATCGCGTTCCATCGGCAGCACGTCGGGCAGTATCTCGCATTCCAGTTCCACCTTCTGGGCATCAGGAGCCTTGAAACGGAAGGTGATGCTCTCCTCAGTATATTCTGGCGAGATGATGGGACGCGGGAACAGACGGGCCATCACACCAGGCGTAAACTGCTGTTCCTTGCCCGTAGCAGCAGGCGCCGGCTGACCATCCTTCATGGCAGCCTCCGAGGCCTTCTTGTTGAACAGCAGGGGCAGCGTCTTCGACAGGAAATACTTCGCATTCATCCATGTGTGTCCGAACTTGTCGCTGGTAAACTCCTTGACGCTACGGATGCCCTTCTTGTCGAGGAACTCCATATAATCGCGAGCATTGCCATACAGGAAATCGTCGGTACCCACACCCAGCCAGAACAGGCGTATCTTCTTGTTCGTCTCTTCAGCCTGGTCGTAGACGTCAGGGATATCCATCGACGTAAACGAGCTGTACGAGCACAGGTAGGCAAACTTGTCGAGATTCGTCAGACCATTATACAGCGCCTGGTTGCCACCACGTGAAAAACCGCCAATGGCACGATGTTCGCGATTGGCATCCGTGCGGTAGTTCTTGTCGATGTAGGGCATCAGGTCGTTGATGAGGTCCTTGCTGAACACATCGCCACCGAATTGCACCTGGGGCACGCCACTCTCGGCATTCGCTGGCTTCAGCTTCGACGGGTTACCATAGGGCAGTACGACAATCATCTCCTTGGCAGCCTTCTCGGCCAGCAGATTGTCGAGAATATAGTTCACACGGCCCACCTTGTAGTACACCTCCTCCGTATCCGTTGTACCGCTAATCAGGTAGAACACGGGATACTTCTTCTGGAAATTCGTCATGTACGTCGGCGGCAGATACACCACAGCGTGATTCGTGGCGCCCAGGCTCTTCGAGTAGTAGTGCACATACTCCAGACGTCCGTGGGGCACGTCCTTGATGTCGTGCGCCAGCGTGCCGTTGCCAGGAATCTCCAGGAGGCTGTTCTTGAAGCCCTCATTAGGAAAGTACTGGTCGTTCTCGGGGTCCATCACACTGATGCCGTCGACCACAAAACAATAGGGATACATGTCGGGGGCGGCAGGTCCTAAAGTGGCTGTCCAAAGGCCCGTCTTCGCGTCGCGCGTCATGGGCTGTCGGCCAGCAAACTGCACGTCCACCAGCACGCTTTTGGCCTGGTCGTTCTTGTAGGTGAACGTCACCGTGCCGTCCTGGTTACACTGAATCGATTTCGGAGTCTGTTGCTGTGCCCAGCCACAGAGCGCCACACAGACAGCAAAAGCTGCTAAAAACAATCTCTGTTTCATGTTGTAATAAAGTTTATGTTGTTAGTTAGTGAATTGTTGTCTCTAAGTTTTTCGCTGATGCTGCAAGCCACCGTATAGGCAGTGGTCCAGGCAGCCTGGAAATTGAAGCCTCCCGTGACGCCGTCAATGTCGAGCACCTCGCCGGCAAAATACAGGTGGGGCACGTGGCGGCTCTCGAGGGTTGCAGGATTGACAGCCTTCAGGGCGATGCCCCCACAGGTGACGAATTCGTCCTTGAACGGTGCCCGCCCTGCGATTTGGAACGTGTCGTTCACCAGCACGTTCACCAGTCGGTTCGTGGCCTTTTTATTGAGTTCCGCCCAACGGATGGCAGCACGTCCTGCCAGCGCTTTCTCCACCAGATAGCTCCACAGACGTTGCTGCAAGTTAAAGGGATTGCAGGTGGTCATCTGTTTCTGCGGCTGTCGCACTGCCATTTCCTGCAGCATGGCCAGCGTCTCTGCCTCGTTCTGCTGCAGCCAGTTGATGCTGAGTGGGGAACGATAGCCTGCATCTGCCAGATGGCGTGCCGCATAGCTGGAGAGTCGCAGAATGGCGGGTCCGCTCAGCCCCCAATGGGTGATGAGCAGTGCCCCCTCGGCACGCAGTTTTGTACCTGGGATGTGAACGACGGAATCGTTCACCACCAAACCCATCAAGGCATGCAGACGGGTGTCGTCTATCGACAGCGAGAAGAGCGACGGCACAGGCTGCTCCGTCTCGTGGCCCATATCCGCCAGCCAGCGCAAGCCCTCTCCCTTGGACGATCCGCCCGTGGTGACGGCCACGAAGTCGAAGTCGTGTAAATCGTCCAGCGACTGCACCTTCATGCCCTTCCGAATCTCAATCCCATAGCGTCGGGCCAGCCCAAGGAAACAGTCGATGATGGCATGCGAGTCCTGTGCCTGCGGAAACACACACTCGTCGTCCTGCGTCACCAGGGGTACGCCGTGCTGTTCAAACCAGCGGTAGGCATCCTCATAATCGAACACGTTAAACAGTCGCTTCATCAGCCTATGGCCTCGGGGATACACCTGCGACAGGTCGCTGACACGGGCAAACGAATTGGTACAGTTGCAGCGTCCTCCGCCGCTCACCTCGACCTTCGCCAGCACCCGCGGACTACGCTCGAAGATGGTCACCTCCATGTCGGGCACCATCTCCTTCAGGTTCACAGCCAGGAAGAATCCTGCCGCACCGCCTCCCACAATTGCTGTCTTAGTTGCCATAAGTTCGCCAGAAAAGTGAAACATTTCTGCTTTTCAGGGGACAAAGTTACAAAAAAAGTTGTAACTTTGCAGCGACATTACAGAAAAAAGATGAAAAAATTCAATTCAAAAGTCTATTTATACGTAGCCATCGTAGGTTTGGTGCTGATAGCAGGACTGGTGGCCTACCACCTGATGAGCCCCGTTGCGAAAGGCGACAGCACCGTATACCTCTATATTGACGACAACGACACGCAGGATTCCGTACTCGTCAAGTTGCAGCCCCTGACGTCGACATCAGGCATGGCCAGTCTGTCGGCCCTGCTGCGCCATAGCAGCTACAGCGAGCACGTTCGCAGCGGACGCTATGCGATAGAGCCCGATGACGGACCAGTGACCGTCTTCCGCCGTCTGAAGAACGGTCAGCAGTCGTCGTTCAACCTGACCATTCCCGAGGTACGCACCATGGACCGTCTGGCTGCCGTGCTGGGACAGAAGCTGATGCTCGACTCGGCCACCATTGCCGATGCACTGTACAGCCAGGAGACCTGTCAGCACTATGGTTACGACACGACAACCATTGCAGCAATGTTCGTTCCCAACACCTACGACGTGTATTGGAACATGGGCGTCGACAAGTTGCTGGAACGTATGCAGAAGGAGCACGACCATTTCTGGCAGGGCGAGCGCGAGGCCAAGGCAGCACAGATGCAGCTCACGCCTGTGGAAATCTGCACGCTGGCCAGCATCATCGACGAAGAGACAGCCAACAATGCCGAGAAGCCCATGATTGCCGGTATGTACCTGAACCGTCTGAAGACCCACATGCCGCTTCAGGCCGACCCCACCATCAAGTTTGCCCTGAAGCAGTTCGAATTGAAGCGCATCTGGCAGAAACTACTCACCACCGACTCACCTTATAACACCTACAAGAACGAAGGTCTGCCCCCTGGTCCCATCAAGATTGCCTCCATCAAGGGCATCGATGCCGTGCTGAATGCCGTCGACCACGACTACCTCTACATGTGTGCCAAGGAAGATTTCTCGGGCACCCATAATTTCGCCACGACGTACAAGGACCACCTGAAGAATGCTGCACGTTATGCCAAGGCTCTCAACGATCGTGGAATCAAATAAACTCCTCTTTTTTGCACTGTGTTTAACGGTGGCGTCTTGTCAGACGTATCGCGCAGGCGACTTGCTGTTCCATGTGGCCAGCAAGGGTAATGCCATTACCGACGTCACGCCAGGAATGATCGACCATGTGGCCATCGTCGCAACAAAGGACAGTGTCATCGAGGCTGTGGGCAGCGGTGTCAAGATGACGCCCATCGACTCGCTGCGCCAGCAGGACGGCTACTATCTCATTGGGAAAGTCATCGGTGCCGACCGCAAACAGTCCATCACTCAGGCCCGCCAGTATTTGGGGCGAGCGTACGACCACCTGTTTCTGAAGGACAACGAGGATATCTACTGTTCTGAACTCGTGCAGTTTGCCTATATCGACGCACAGGGCAAACCGTTATTCTCCCCCATCGCCATGTCGTTCCACGATGCCACGGGAAACATTACCGACTATTGGAAAGCCTTTTACGAAAAACGGGGAATGGTAGTACCGGAAGGTGAACCAGGCACAAATCCCGGCGAATTATCACAACGCGAAAACGTCAAGATTAAGGGCCGTTTACGCTGATGTCTCGTCCTGCTGGGCGGTCTGACGCACTAGACGATTCTTCTTCAGGAAACGCAGACGGTTCAGTGCCTGCCTGCGGGCACGGTAAATCTGGAAACGATAGACACACAGCGTCAGGAAGAAGTAGCATGCCACATGAATCCAAAGGATGCGATACTCCGTGAGTACGTCACCCAGACTGGCTCCCATGGAGTTCAACCGCACGTAGGCACGGGCGCCAAACGTCGATGGGAACAGCCAAGAGACGCCCTGCCACATGCCAGGAATATTGGACTGCGGCCAGGAGACACCCGTCATGAACAGCAACGGAATAGATACGAAGACCATGAGCAGCATGACATTCTCGCGATATTTCACCATACACGACACCACCATGCCAAAGAAGATGCACGCCAATGTGTAGGGAATCATCAGTACCAAAAGCGTATGGCCAGTAGCCAACTGCGGGAAATGGAACAATTTCGGTACGATAACCACCAGCCAGGTACCCATGACAGCATAAATCATCAGATAGCACATGGCCTTGCCCAGCACGATAGGCAGCGTCTTGTGATAGCGTGAGTCGCCCACAGGAATAAGGTTACGATAAGCATTCTCGTCGCGTGCTGTACCTGCCGCAAGACCAATGCCAAGCACCAGTGTCTGCTGCAGGATGAGCATCAGCACAGCAGGCAGGATGAACGATCCGTAACCGCCCTGGGGATTGAAGATGGGCACATCGGCATAGTCCAGCGGACGGGCTGCAATGGCCTCCTCGCGAGATGTATACTGTCGGCTCAGCTTCGTCTGAATTTGCTGCCCCATCTCCAGAGTGACTAGGCGCGCCGTCTGGAAGATGGCCTTGTAGGTCAGCATGAGGCTCATGTCGCAATAGACGCTGATAACGCCCTGTTCCATTCGCAGCACATGGGTTTCGAAGTCCTCAGGAATGAAATAGATACCCTTGACCAGCTGACGACTCACCAACGACTTTGCCTCGTCCAGGTCCTGTGCATAACACTTCACGTGGACATCGGCAGAAGCGTCGCACATACGGATGAACTGACGCGACAGAGCAGAGTGCGACTGGTCGACGACACAAACGGGCACGTCGTGTACCGTCTCGTTGTTGTATATCCACGAGTATAGCAAGGGATAGACCAGCGGCACGATGATGAAGAAGATGAGCACGCCCTCGTCCTTCATCGCCTGCGTCATTTCCTTTCGCCAGATGTAGCAGGCATTCTCTATGTCTTTGTATAGGTTACGGAATATAGACATAAGTGAGCATTGCATTCTTTATTTTCCCCACCACGAGCCAGGGCAGTAGCATAAATGCCGCCAGGGCAGCCAAGTGGAACCACGCCTCGATGAGCGGGAAGCCGTTGAGGACGGTGATTTGATATATCATGTAGTAATGACGCAAAGGGAAGAGCCACGACAACGACTGTAGCGCACCATCCATGCCCATGACAGGGAATGCGGAACCAGCCATCGAAATGCTGAGCACTGCCCATAGCGAGCAGACACTCATCGACATGCGCAGCGACGGCAACAACCCGAAGGCGAAGATGCCGAAGCCCTGACAGGCCAGTACGTGCATCAGTCCCAGCAATACCAGCATCCACGGGCTGCCCAGATGCGGGAAGTGCAACACGTAGAACACATAGTATTCATAACCATAGACAATGGCCAGCCAGATGAATGTCTGCGGCAGGAATTTGCCCAGCAATGCCGTCAGCATATGGTTGTCGGCCATCTCGAGCCAACGCTTCGACGAGCTGAACTTCAACTCCGTACCCAGCGAATAGGCTGAGATGAGGAAGATGAACAGCATGATCATGCCAGGCACAATCATCGTCGTCAAATAGGCATTATAGCTGGTCCACGGGTTGGCTATCTGGTGAACGTCCAGCGTGACGGGCTGCAGGAACGTCATAATCTGATCGTCCGTAAAGCCTTTCGCACGCATCGTCGCCTGTCCGATGGCAGCAGAACCCAGCGTCGAAATGGTCTTCAAGTCCTTCATCAGCAGGGCGCCAGCAGCCAGCGTCGTATAAGAATAATAGTAGGATATCTTGGGCTGACGGGATGACATCAGTTTCTCCGTCGTACCCTTGGGAATGTAGAGGAATCCGTAGATTTCGTTTTGCTGAATGGCCTTTCGGGCCTCTGTGATATTGGGATAGTGAGCCACAATGCGCGACATCTGGAATCCGTCAAGTCGTCGCGCCAGCGAGCGCGATGTGGAGGTATTGTCCAGGTCGACAATACCTACAGGCATACTGGTAGGCAGACCGTCATCCATCAGCGAGGTGAAAAAGAAGATCACCAGTACGGGGAACAGCACCATGCAGAAGCGATAGATGTGATTCTGACGCAGAATCAGCAACTCGCGCAACATGATATCGTATATCTGCCTAAACCTCATCAATTGTCTAATCGTTTCTTTAGTACGCTTTGTACCTTTAGGTCAAAGAATTATCAATTGTCAATTATTTAATAATGAGCGACATTCCTGGGCGCAAGCCCTCGAACTTCTCCGTCGGACGAGCCTTGACCTCGAAGGTCTTCAGGTCGTACTGTCCGTTGGCCTTGGTGGCCTTCCATACAGCATACGAGCCCTGGTCCTTCAGGTAATAGACCTTCATCTCGATATCCTTGTTGAAGGCAGGAACGAACGCCTTGATGGTGCTACCCACCTGGATGCCGTTCAGCTGGTCCTCGCGGACGTTGAACGTGCCCCACATGTCGTGCATCATCGAGATGGTCATGATGGGCGAACCCGTACCGACTAACTCACCCACCTTGGGATAGATGCTGCTCACCTCGCCCTCCATCTGGGCTATCTGCACAGTCTCGTGGATGTAGCTGTTCACCTCCTGCACGGCACCCTTGGCACGTCCCACCTGGGCGGCAGCAGCCAGCTTATCCTCACGACGTGCACCGTTCTGGGCCATCTGATACTGACTCTCGGCAGCCTTGCACTGGGCCTCCATAGCCTTGTAGTTGGCATAGACCTCGTCGCGCTTCTGGGCCGACACCACACCCTCGTCAAACAGACGCTGGATGCGCTGATACGACTTCTCGGCAATTTCCAGTCCGGCCTTAGCCTGTTGCCACAGCTGAAAGGCACCCTGAATCTGCTCCTGACGGGCTCCGTTCTGAGCCTTCAGTTCCAAAGCAGCAGCAGCATCCTGAGCGCTCTGGGCCTGTTCCATCTTCGCACGCACCTCGGGGGCGTCGAGTATGGCCAGTGTGTCGCCGACCTTCACATAGTCACCCTCCTTCACGCGTATTTCCAAGATGCGTCCAGGCACCTTACTCGACACGCGGTATTCACTGACTTCCACCTGTCCCTGAATCAATTCGGGATCACGTCCCAAAGCAAAGAATCCTATCAGGGCCACGATAATCACGGCTGCTGCAAATCCGACGATTGCAAGCAGAATGTTGTTATGTTGTGTTTTTGCTGACATAATCGTTGTTTATTGTAATGTGCCGAGGGCCTTCTGCAGGTTCACCTGGCTGAGTTTGACATCAATTTCTGCATCTATCTTCTGCGACTGGGCCTGCAGCCATGCCGTCTGAGCCTCCATGACGGTGGTCGACGAGATGACGCCCTCGCGGAATCCAAGGTCGGCGGTACGCAGGTTCTCATCGGCCTTGCGGATGTTGGCCCTGCTCATCTCCAGCTTCCTGTTCGCCTCGCGAACTTGGAAATTGCTCTGGTTCACCTGCAGGGTAATCTTTTCACGGGCTTCGTCCATCTGCAGTCGCGCTATGGTTGTCGCACCCTTCGAGGCACGCACCTTATAGGTCACGTCGCCCCAGTTCCATATGGGGACGCGCACCATCACGCCGACGTTCCACACGCCTCCGAACTTACGCTGGAAACCGTTAAACAGATTGGGATTCGACACCGCATAGCCGCCCATCAGCGCCACCTGCGGCAGATTGCCGGCCTTCAGCACATTCGTCAGCTGCTTGCTCATGTCGACCATGTTCTGCAGCTGGCGCAACTCCGGACGGTTCTCCAGAGCCTGCTCCACCTCCAATTGCGGGGCCAGCTCGACGGCATCCAGATCGTCACGTTCTTCGTCGACCAACACGATCTGTTCCGACATAGGCAGTCCGCACAGCTGGCAGAGCAACATCTTCGACAGCACCAGTCCGTCGTCGACCTTCGTCAGCATCATCTCGGCTTCATTCACCTTCACGCTGACGCTCAGCCCTTCGCTACGCGTGGCTACACCCTCCTGGATCATCTTCTGCACGTCGCCGTCCAACTTCTTCACCAGGTCCACATAGCCCTGAGCCAGCTTCTGCTTGTGACGCAACGACACCACCTGCCAGTAGGCCTTGTCAATATTATATAAGGTAAGCTGGCGCTTCTGTTCTGCAGAATTAGCTGCCAGATCCTCGCCGATGTCAGCCATCTTGTTCATGGCGATGATGGCACCACCCATGAATACCGGCTGCGTCACCATGACGGCTCCTGCAAACATATTTCGCGTGTCGGTATGAAACGCATCGACAATGCGCTGCCCCACTCCATTAATAGGAGCACCAATACCAGCGGCCAACTGTGAAATATTGCCGGCAATGCCCTCAGGAGTAATTCCTATCGAGCCCAGCAGCTGCCAAACGGAAGCAGGCACTTGCGACATAATCTCGCCGGCCTTCCCCGTTACTCCAGAGGTCAGCGATGTGCCCAGATTCGACAGCGTCTCCTTCTGGTCGTCGCTGAGCAGCGAAATCTCCCTGCTGGTCCATTCGTAGCCGCCCAATGCACAGACGTGCGGCAGGTACTTCGTACGCGCCGACTTACGCAGATTGGCAGCCACATCCTGCTTCACGCGCGCCATGCTGAGCTCCTTGTTGTTGCGGAGCGCCATGGCCCTGCAACTGTCCAGCGAGAGCAGCTGCTGCGCATCGGCAGGCAAACAGCCTAAAGCCAAAAGCCAAAAGCTAAAAGCCAAATTCTTGTTCATGCTCTATTTATTATACGTAAAGTTTCTTGATCCGATAGCCTGTCCGTCGCAGAAGATGCTGACATTATACTGACCGCCGCCCAGGTATTCGTTCACCGTCCAGTAGAGCGTCATGGCCGTCTCCTCGCCAGTATATTCCACATCCTTCTTCATCGACCAGGCCAGCTGCTTGCCGCTATACTCGAAGGTACCGCCGCCATTCAGCACCTCGCCCTCGGGAGTCGTCACGCGGACATACACCGAACGGGTGCCGTTGCTCGCCGTCACGTTCTTCGTAATGGCAAACGACACGGCCAGCGTCTTGGCATTCTTCATGTATTTCTCCGTCTTGCCCTTCTTGCTCAGCGGCGTCAGCGAGATATTCGTAGCGTCCAGCTGGGCGGCAATGGCCACTTTCTCCGACAGCGAAGCCTTCTCCGACGTCAGCGCTTGGTTCTGCTGGGTGCTCTGCGCCAACTCCGAACGCACACGGTCGTTCTCCGTCATCAGGTCCTGATTCAGACGGTTCAGCGAGTCTATCTGCAGGACATACGAACGCAGCACGGCACGCACTGTGGCCAGTTCCTTCTTCAGACGGGTAATCTCGGCGGCATCGCTGGCATGCGTGCGCTTCAACTCCTCCAGCAACTTCTGCGTGCGCTCCTGTTCCTGTGTCAGTTCTGCAATAATCGAGTCGTTCTTGATATAGTTCTTCATCTCGCTATACTGCAGGGCAAAGTTCTGATATTCCTTCTCCATTTCCTGCTTGTCCAGCTCGGCCAGCTCCTGCATGTCCTGGTTGGTCTGCTTCTCTTGCATCAGACTATAGCCCAGCCAACCCAGGGCGGCCAACAGCACAACGATGATGCCTATAAATACTTTTTTATCCATAATTCGTTGAATTTGGCTGCAAATTTAATCTTTTTCTACGAAAAAAACGAAGAATTGTTGCGCGTTTTCAATTTATTCACTATATTTGCATCATTATTAACGCTCACAAGACCTAAAACCGATGAACAAAGACGGGTTTCTCTATAAAGTCTTCGGCCTCTATTACGACGGTTTCCGCTCCATGAAGCTGGGCCGCACCTTGTGGGCCGTCATCCTCATCAAGCTGTTCATCATCTTCATCGTGCTCAAGTTGCTTTTCTTCCCCAACTTCCTGAAAGAGCATGCCGAGGATGGACAGGAGTCCGACTTCGTCGCCACCGAGATGATCGACCGCGCCAAATGAACAAGAACGATACTTAATACTTAAAACCAAAATATGATGACAAACGACTTATTACTGAACATCGACGCCAGCTCCATTGACTGGGCAAGAGCGCAATTCGCACTGACGGCCATCTACCACTGGCTGTTCGTACCGCTAACCCTCGGACTGGCTGTCGTCATGGGCATCTGCGAAACCTGCTGGTATCGCACCCTCAATCGCTCAAAAGGAGCAGTTGTCGACACCTTCTGGCGCGACTGCGCAAAGTTCTGGCAACGGCTCTTCGGCATCAATTTCGCCATGGGCGTCGCCACAGGCATCATCCTCGAATTCGAGTTCGGCACCAACTGGTCGAACTATTCCTGGTTCGTCGGCGACATCTTCGGAGCCCCGCTGGCCGTCGAAGGCATCCTAGCCTTCTTCATGGAGTCCACCTTCGTGGCGGTGATGTACTTCGGCTGGAAGAAGGTGTCACCCGGCTTCCACCTCGCCTCCACATGGCTCACAGGACTGGGAGCCACCATTTCCGCCTGGTGGATTCTCGTGGCCAACTCCTGGATGCAGTGTCCCGTAGGCTGCGAGTTCAACCCCGACACCATGCGCAACGAGATGGTGTCGTTCCTCGACGTAGCCCTCTCGCCCTTTGCCATCGACAAGTTCTGCCACACCGTCATCTCCTCATGGATTGTCGGTGCCATCTTCGTCGTGGCCGTATGCAGCTGGTATCTCATGAAAAAGCGCGACACCAAGCTCGCCATCAAGAGCATGAAGATTGCCGCTATCGTAGGTCTTGTCGCATCGCTGGGAGCAGCCCTCACCGGCCATAAGTCCGGACAGAGCGTTGCCCAGGCACAACCCATGAAGCTGGCAGCCATGGAGGCGCTCTACAATGGTGGTACCGACGTCGGTCTGACGGCCATCGCATGGGTAAATCCGCTCTGTCAGCCCGACTACCTGTCGGAAGGCGAGGCACCCCTGAAAATCGACCTGCCCTACGGCCTCTCCGTCATGGCAACCAACGACATTCACGGCTATGTGCCTGGCATCAACGACCTGCTGAACGGCTACACCCGTCCCGACGGTACCCGCGAGCCGTCAGCCGATGAAAAAATCCAACGCGGGCGCCAGGCCATCACCGCCCTCGCCGCCTATCGCAAGGCCAAAAAGGAAGGCGCCGACCAGACTGCTCTAAACGCTCATCTCTCAACGCTAAACGAAAACATGAAGTACTTCGGCTACGGCTATGTCAAGGACAAGGCCGACCTCGTACCCTTCATACCCGTCAACTTCTGGGCATTCCGCATCATGGTCGGACTGGGATGCATCTTCATCCTGTTCTTTGCACTGATTGTCATTCTGACCTTCAAGATACCGTTCCTCACCATCTTCACCCGCCGACTGCTGGCCACCGTCGCACTGCTGCCCGAGACCGCTGCCGACGAAAACCAGGTGACGGGACTGCCAGCCTGGCACTATTGGCTGGCCATCGCCCTCGTGCCGCTGGCTTATATCGCCTCCGAGAGTGGTTGGATTGTGGCCGAGTTAGGACGCCAGCCATGGACCATTCAGGACATGCTGCCCACCTGGGTAGCCGTCAGCGATATCGAAGGCTTCAGCGTCGCCCTGACGTTCTTCCTGTTCCTGTTCCTCTTCACGCTCATGCTCGCTGTCGAAATCAGCATCCTCATCAAGCAAATCCACAAAGGCCCAGAATACACGGACCATCCTTCTCTAAACTCTAAACCCTAATCTCTAAACTCTAATCTCTAAACTCTAAACTAATATGTCATACGATTTCTTACAGCACTATTGGTGTTTCCTAGTATCACTATTAGGTGCGTTATTAGTATTCCTGTTGTTCGTCCAGGGAGCCAACTCCATGGTACGCTCGCTGGGCTATACTGACGAGGGCCGTCGGCTCATCATCAACTCCACAGGTCGCAAGTGGGAGTTCACCTTCACCACCCTGGTCACCTTCGGCGGAGCGTTCTTCGCATCGTTCCCCCTGTTCTATAGCACCTCGTTCGGCGGAGCCTACTGGCTGTGGATGCTCATCCTCTTCACCTTCGTCCTGCAGGCCGTCAGCTACGAGTTCCAAAACAAGCTCGGCAACTTCCTCGGCCCCAAGACCTTCCAGATGTGTCTCGTCATCAACGGCCTGCTGGGTCCCCTGCTTCTGGGCGGTGCCGTAGCCACCTTCTTCGAGGGCAGCAACTTCATCGTCATGAAGGACAACATGATCGACCCGGAGTCAATGGTCAATGGTCAATGGTCAATGGTTGTCATCTCGCGCTGGGCCAATGCCTCGCACGGTCTCGACGCCCTGCTCAATCCCTGGGTACTCGTCTTCGGACTCGCCGTCATGTTCCTGGCTCGCGTGCTGGGCACCCTCTATATTATTAATAATGTCAACGACGAGGACATCCGCTCGCGGGCCAGCGTGCGCCTCATCGGTGCTGCCGTGCCGTTCCTCGTGTTCTTCGTGGCCTACCTCGTCCACCTGCTGCTCAAGGACGGCTATGCCTACGACGATGCTGGCGTCATCTCCCTCGTGCCCTACAAGTACCTCACCAACTTCATCGACATGTGGTATCTCACCATCGTCCTGCTCGTCGGCGTCGTACTCGTGCTCTTCGGCATCGGCAAGACCGTCGTGTCCAAGACCTACATCAGTGGCATCTGGCCTGCCGGCATCGGAGTCGTGCTCGTCGTGCTGCCCCTGCTGCTCATGTCAGCATGGAACGGCACCGCCTACTACCCCTCCACCGCCGACCTGCAGTCGTCGCTGACCATCGTCAATTCGTGCTCCAGCGAGTTCACCCTGCGCACCATGTTCTACGTCAGCCTCATCATCCCCTTTGTCCTGGCCTACATCGTCTACGCCTGGCGCGCCATCGACAAAAAGAAACTCGAGCGAGCCGACATCACCGACGACCACGCCTACTAACAAGCGCACAAACAAATGCACAATTCACAAAAAAAGTCGGACTGACCAACCCTCAGCCCGACTTTTTTTACCTTTTCTGTCCTTTGTTTCATATGGCAAAGGTACAAAATAAATCCTCTGGCTCCACACTTGCAGACTCTCGAAGCAACATGTGCAATCTCCGGAGGTAGCAAAAAAAAATCCTGCACCTCGTGCTACTGAGCCTTGTAACTTGCACATATACAGGCTGTTGAAAGGTGCAAGATGGTTAAAAATCGAGCTACTATTCTGCACTGATGGTGCTACTGAAGGGCGTTTTCATGAGAAAAGGGCACTATTTGGCTTCATTGTTATACATTCTGTATCTTGTTCGGATAGTTCCTTTGCGTCGTTCAGATAGGGCCTTATAGGGTACAAGCCCCGTCCGAACAAGGAACGGGAGCCGTCCTGACAGGGATTCCGAGCCTACCTAACAACCGTTTGCGTTAGCCCAAACAACCGTTTGCGCCTACGCAAACGACCGTGCGCGTATACGCAAAAGCTATAACCTAATTTTTGAAGGGGTGTTGGAATTTATTTCATGATGATGCACATCTTGGTGAGGTCGTCGCTGGGCTCGGCATCGCCGACGAAGTCTGCGACGGCCTTATGGATGGTCTCTGAGGTCTGACGGGCATCGCCCAGATCCTGCTTGAGGAGGGTCTGGAGGCGTTCGTCGCCGAACTGTTCCTTGTTGACATTCTCGGCCTCGCTGATGCCGTCGGTATAGACGAAGAGCGTTTTGCCATGCATGTCGTCGACTTCCTCGCCTTCGAACTCGACTTCGGACCACAGTCCGATGGGTGCGTTGGACTCCATCTTCATGTATTCGCCATCGAGCAACGGGGGGTTGTGGCCTGCATTGCAATACTCCATGTGGCCTGTCTTGAGGTTGATGAGTCCGATGAACATGGTGACGAACATGCCCTGCTCGTTGTCCTCGGCCAAGGCATGGTTCAGGCGGGTGGCAATGGTGCCGGGGGTGAGCTTGCCGTCGACGAGTGTGCGGAACATGCGGGTGACCTCGGCCATGAAGAGGGCTGCGGGAACACCCTTGCCGCTGACGTCGCCCACACAGAAGTAGAGCATGTCGTCGATGAGCGCATAGGCATAGAGGTCGCCACCGACTTCCTTGGCGGGAGTCATGGAACCATAGATATCGAGTCCTTCGCGATGGGGGAAGACATGTGGAACCATAGAGTTCTGAATGTCGCGTGCAATGCGCAGCTCTGACTCAATGCGCTCTTTGGCCTTCGTGGTCTCTTCCAACTGGCCGTAGGCCGACTGCAGTTTGCTGTGGGCGTCCTCCAGTTTGGCGTGGGCATCGCGCAAACGGCGTGCCGACTGACGCTTGAGCAGCATATAGACCATCATGATGATAACAATCAGCACCAGTATTGCCACCATAGTGATAAACCTCATGCGCGACATCTTGTTTTGCTGACGGTGAATCTCGGCTTCCTTTTCGTTGGTATTGTAGATGGTAGCCAGTTCGGCTGTAGAGCTGTTTTTCTGGTTGGTGATGGCATCGCCGAGCAGGGAGAAGATGCGGTCGGCCACCACGCGGGCTGAGTCCATGCGTCCGGCCTTTTCGTTGGCGTGGTATTTGGGCAGCATATACAATAGTATGTTGTCCAGCGAAGGCTTCATGCCCCAATGTTGCAGCATCTTATCCAGGAAGCGGTAGTTGTCGGCAGCCTCGCGATAGCGGTGGGCGGCTACCAGATAGTCGTTGGCATTGATGCGTCCGGCATCGGTCTTTGAATAGGCTGTCTGCAGGAAGCGCTTGTAAGCCTGTGCAGCCTCTTGGATTTGTTCGAGACCTTGCAAGGCTACGGCACGCATAATCTCGATGCGTCCCTGATATTCGTCGAAGTATTCCTTGCGGGCATCGGGTCTCTCACGATATTTGTCCAGCAACATCTCCGTGCGGTCTATCCAATAGATGGACTCTGCATAGCGGCGTGTGTTGATATAGGCCAAACTGGTGTACACCGTTCCTTGCACGGCTTCCTGGAATCCTCGGCTGGTGGAGTCTGTCTGCCAACGGTTGGCATAGTGGTCGCGGGCAGCCATGAAGCTCTTGCTGGCTTCTTGATCGCGTCCCAGGTTCAGCTGGCAACAGCCGATGTTATTCAGCAGGATGGCATAGTCGATGTCTGAGCCTATCCCCGTCTTATCCATTCTCTTCACAGCAGGGATGGCTACCTGCAAGGATCCTTCAAAATCGCCCTTCACCAACAATATCTCAGACAGGCGACGGGCACACTTGTTATAGCTCAACTGGTCCAGAGCCGTCTTGACCTCACACTCCAATGCCTTGCGGTAACAAAGTTCTGCCATACGGTACTGTCCCTCATGGTAATACGCCACGCCACGCCAACGGTTGGCATTAAGCTGAGAGATATCCCCGACAATCTCAAAACTGTCGGCAACAGCCCTCAAACGTTCATAGTTCATCGTCACACCAATGTTAAACAGAACACTGTCGGCACGACTAGCCCGTACCTCACGGCGTTTGGCACTATCGCACGATATACCGCTGAGGATGAGGAGCAGCAATGCAAGTATCGTATAGAACGACTTTTTCCTCAATAACATACGCATTAATAGCTACAATACGATGCAAAGATACGAATAAGTGGGCAAAGCGCAAAAGAAAAGAAATATTTTCTTTTCATTTACGAATTATTTTGTACCTTTGCATTCAATATCCACATCTTATGAAAAGATTACTGACCATCGCAGCTATGGCATTAGGGTTAATGCCTGCCGCTATCAACGCACAAGAAGACGTGATTGGAAAGAGTAGTATTCAATTGAAAAGCCGGATGATGACCCCGGAAGCCCTCTGGGCAATGGGACGCATCGGTACCGTTGAGGCATATCCCGACGGCAAGCGTGTTGTCTATCAGGTAGGTTACTACAGTGTGAAGGCGAACAAGAGCCGTCAGGTCATCTATGTCATGGATGCCGATGGTGCCAACAGCCGACAACTGACAGCCAAAGGTTCCAAAAGCGAGACAGATCCGACATGGTTGGATAATGAGACCATCGCCTTTATATCCGACGGTGAGATATGGTCGATGAAAGCCAACGGTTCCGACCGCAGGCAGTTGTCGAAAACGGACGGCAAAGTGGAGGGTTTCAAGTTCTCACCCGACCGTACGAAGGTCATCATCCTCCAGAGCATCCCCTTCCACGATGTCATCCAGAAGAATCCCGACGACCTGCCCAAGGCAACGGGTCGCCGGGTCACTGACCTAATGTACCGTCATTGGGACCACTATGTGGAAAGCATCCAGCATCCGTTTGTCTGTTCAGTAAGCGGCTGTGACATAGCCGCAGACGCAACTGACATTCTCGAGGGCGAGCCTTACGAGTGTCCGATGGAACCGTTCGGCGGTATTGAGCAACTTGCCTGGAGTCCTGACTCCAAGACTATTGCCTATACCTGTCGTAAGAAGACGGGACTGGAGTACTCCATTTCCACCGACTCCGATATCTATCTTTATAATATAGGTACGCGTAAAACCACGAATCTCTGTAAGCCCGAGGGCTATGTGTCTCCCAAGGTAGATCCTACCATCACACTCGCCACACAGGCTGTCAATGCCAAGGATAACCTGAAGAATAACGTGGGCTACGACCAGAACCCGCAGTTCTCACCAGATGGCAAATATATTGCTTGGCTGTCGATGGAGCGTGACGGTTATGAGGCCGACCTTAACCGTTTGTGTATTTGTGATTTAGCAACAGGCACGAAACGCTACCTCAATTGGCAAAGTGACATCGATGCCTTCTGTTGGGCTCCTACTGCTGTCGGCAAA
>JAEEGH010010721.1_pt1 | contig 20963 bp, 13 predicted proteins | sample 9134181 | NCBI WGS metagenome assembly JAEEGH01 (sample SAMN16246544, study PRJNA631951) | gut metagenome | biome: gut microbiome; feature: rumen; material: DP-attached | host: Bos | place: Iran: Karaj | collected 2018-10
GGGCAACTTTGAAGGCCCGTCGGCCGACTGGGCACCCCGCCGTTTCAGGCCGTCAAAGGCCAACGGCGGGCTGGGTACACGGGGTAGGCGCTCTCCCTACACGGGGGGGTTGACCTTCCTACACGGAGGGTTTGACTTTCCTACACGAGATTTCGGTAGTTGGCAGTAACTACCACAACCAAAAAAAGAAAGGAAAAGGAAAATGACAGTAAAGTACATAACGGTGAAGGGTCCGGACAGACTGGCCCGCGCGCCGTTCTACGTCGGCATCCCGCAGCACGAGCGGACGATGTCGAAGCGCGAGGCATACGAATACATCGCGGAGAAGACGGGCTACACGCCCACGTCGGTCAAGGCGGTGTTCATGGCAGCCGCCAAGTACGCGAACGAGAACCAGGGCAAGGGCAACATCACGTCCATCGACGGCGTGGCGTCGTTGCGCACCTCCGTCAAGGGCTCGTTCGAGGGGCTCGCGGGCCCGTGGGTCAAGGGGCGGAACGTCCTCATGGTCAACGCCGTGGAGACGGATCCGTTCAAGTCGGCCCTCGCCGCCGCCGTGCCGGTCAACCGCACTGAAGGCGCGAAGCCCGCGATCAACACGGTCCTGGACGAGACGACGCTCGTCTACGACGTGATCACGGGGACGAACCTGTTCTCCATCGCGGGCGCGGACCTCGCGCCTGACGCGACGAAGGACGACGAGTACGTGGCCCTCGCCGACGCGAAGGGAGTGGAGACGAAGTGCGAAATCGCGTTCGCCGACCTCCAGAACGTGAAGGCGCGTCTCGCCTCCGCGATTCCGGCGGGCGAGTACACGCTCAAGGTCTACACGCGCAGCGGTCTGGGCGACCAGTTCGGCGTGCACGTCGCGACGAGGAAAGTGGTAGTTGGTTAGTTGGTTGGTTAGTTAGTTGGTTGGTTGGTTAGTTAGTTGGTTAGTTGGTTGGTTGGGGATGATTAGTCGTTCCCCAAAACCAACAAACCAACTAACCAACAAACCAAGAAACCAACAAACCAACTAACGAAAAAGTCAAATACAAGGAGAATAAAAATGGCAAGACATGAAGTTGTGATACACGAGAACACGAGCGCGACGCACGACGTCGCCCCGTACACCGGAAGCTACATCTCGAAGGAGACCGTCCCGCTGAGCGAATCGGCGGTGTCGATCGGCGCGATGTGCGGACTTCCGGCGATTCAGGTTATCGCGATCCTCGGCGGCGGGTTCGAGGCCTTCGCCGCGCTTGAGCAGGAGTCGCTTGTGCGCATCCACACCGACCTCGGCGTCGTCTGCGGAGTCATCACGGGCTCGTTCCCGACTGCGGACGCGCCGTTCGACCCGGAGCGCAACTCGCTCGGGCTGGTGCTCAGGCTCGACGACTCGATAAGGCTCTCCCTCGCGGACACGGTGCCGACCATCGTCACCGACGCGAACCTCACGAAGCTCAGGGTCGACAACGCGATGGACCTCGAGGTGCAGAAGCCGATGAACCTCATCCACGGACGTCATCCGTTCCGCGTCGCAGGGTTCAACATGCAGCTCGGCGACGAGGGCGCGGCGGCGTTCCTCCAGAACGCGCAGGGAACGACCTTCCCGCTCGTCATCGACGGAGTGACCTCGCACCAGCTCTTCACCGCGCACACGGCGGAGCTGCTGGAGGCGGGCGACTACAAGCTCGTCGTGAAGAGCCGCGCAGGCGACGCGGCGGGTCCTCTGCAGACGTCGTTCCGCAAAGTGAAGTACCTGCGCGTCGACGAGCCTGCGCCGAAGATCACGGGCGCGGGGACGCGAGGGGACGATCCGGGCGAGGTGAACGTCGCGGGCGCGACGCTGGACGTCACGGGCGAGCATCTTGAGGGCGCGACGGAGATCGAGCTTCTCGACGACACGGGCGCGCTCTGGCAGACGCTTCCCGCGACCTTCGAGGACGGCAAGCTCACCGCCGGAGTGGACTTCGGGGACAAGCCGAGCGACACAGGCGCCCTGCGCGTTACGACCTCCGGCGGCACGGCGACCTTCCCCATCCGCTACGCCGCGCACTAAGCCGTGCGCAACGTGTCGCCAGTTCCAGGGGAGAGAAAGTCCCTTGGAGCTGGCGATATTTTATTTGCGCTTACGCGCCACCACGAACCCCCTTCGCGTCTGCGACACGGCTTTGCCGCGTGAACCGCCGCGTCGACCCACGGCTTGAAGGTCAAAGGCAGAACTGTCGCCTACAGAGAACTAGACAAGCCAAACGACCTTCGCTGTGCCTCGCCGCGTCGTTTCAGCCTTCGGCTTGTCGCAGATGCTTCGGGACAAAAAACGGGGCTTCCCCCGACACGAAAATACACGAAAGCGGCTTGTTGCGGAATCCCCCTGACTGCCGACTGGAACGGCTCATGGTCGCGCGTGCCAGTACAAGGGGACATTGGGGACATATGGGACGTTGGGGACGGAATGGCGGGGCACAAGACGCTGGAACGGTTCGTGTCGGTTCGTGTCCGGCGAAAGCCGGTTTCGTGTCCGACGATGCGACGACGCCCGAAGGGGTCGGCATGGGCGGCGCGACTGGCGAGGCGAAGCCTCAAGCCGGAGCGCGGCGCTCATGGCGAATATCGTCGCAAGACGATACGGCGCATCGTCGGCTTTCGTGGTAGCGCGTAAGCGCAACGGTCACGCGGGACGCATGCCCGAGCGCGGCAACGGCTGAGTAGGGGCTCACTTCCCCTTGGCGATTTCCCCTGGAGAGATTGGCGATTTCCCCTGTACGGGGTAGCGACCTTCCCTGTACGAGCGGACATTTCCCCGTCAACGGCCCTTGTAGCTGACATCATTTTACTCGCGCTGACGCGCGACCGCTAAACCTCTTCGCATCTTCGACGATTGCGTGATCAGCGGCAGGGGTACGCCCCGACCTTGAACGGCAGCTTGCCATTTATGAGACCCTCATCTTGATTTAGGCCATGTTATATCATCTTTCATGAAAACACGCACGTGCAGGACGCGGTAGGCAAGCGCAATAACATTGCCCGTAGCGACTGCGGCCAGCACCGACCACTCCGGCAAACCGGACCGGAGAAGGACCCAGGCGGCAAGGAAGCTCGCCACTGCCAGCGCAGACAAAACGCACTGATACAGCACCACGCGTCCGCCGGCCATGATCGTCGCTGAGAACGGATACGAAAGCGCGTCCACGACCATCACAACCATGGCGCATCGCGTGAAGGCCACCGCCATCGGAGGAACGGAGGTCCCCAGCCACCATTCGAGGAATCGAGGTGCGAATCCGGCGACGCATGCGGCGGGAATGACGGACAGGACGCCGCTGACGCATACCGAACCCATCAGCAGTCTGGCAAAATCACGGGGACGCTCATGGTAATCACGAAGCAGGACCGGCGAGACCGCGCCATGGAAGACGGCGACAATCACATAGAGGATGTCGCGGACCTGGAAAGCGACGGACCACGCGGCATTGCAGACGACGCCCGCGAAGCGGTTGAGCAGCAAGGCGGAACCATCGTAACGAAACACATTGCCGACGCCATTAAGCGTACTCCACAGGAAGAAGACCCCTATCTCCCGTACAGCCGCCCCATTGAAACCATGTACGATGCTCACACCGTCCACCCTGAGGAAGCAATAGACCGCGAAGCCAATGAGAAGAAGGATGGAGGAAGCAGAAAGCGAAAGTGCGTAGATCTCAATTCCACGCCCGCGAAATGCAAAAGCCAACGCTGCCGAGGCAAGCGACAGCAGTCCTTCCGCCAATCCGAACACCGCCAGGACGGACATCCGTTCGCAAGAGGACATCGCGGCGGAAAAAACAGTCCTCATCGACAGGGCGGCGACCATGACGATGCCTGCATGGAACGCAACCCGCGCCGCGCCAGACAGCTCCGTCGGCACAACGAGAAAATGCCGGAAATAATAAGAGCCGACCGTCTCGCCCAGGAGAACGACGGCAATCGCCAACACCACCACAAGTCCCAGCGCGGACGTGAAGACAACCGCATAGCCGTCCCCGTCCCGATGCCCGAGCTCCTTCCCAAGAAAGCGGCAAACAGAATTCTCCATCACAGCGTTCAACCTGGAGAAGACAAAAACAAGCCCCGACACGGCGGCATACGTCCCATATCCGGAAACGCCCAACGCGTCAACCACCAGCTTCAGCGCCAGGAAATTCGCCACATCGCAGCAAAGCGCCTTCAGGAGAAGACACAACGAGTTACGCGAAAGCCGTCTGGCATAATTTTCCATCTGCACGTATTATAACCTAATTAACGCCGAAATGCATCTCCGACATGCCGTTTCATTCCAAAAAGTTTTCGGCGTCGTATTTGCCGTGCCGTCTGCCGAAGCTCAAAAGGGACACTCCGCACGCCAGGTATGTATGCGTTTTCTCTCTTTACCGTTGTGTTCTGAGCGTTTACTGCCCGTGTACGCGGGGGTTTTGCCGCCATTATAACATAGAAATGGAGGCAAATCAGGGGTGAAATGGCGGCAAAACTCCGAGAAATGGAGGCAAATTACAGCCGTACACAGGTAGGAAACGCCGCGTACACGGTTAGGGAATGCCGCGTACACGCGCTGAGCAAGGTCCGTTCATGCACGCCGAAACCGCCGCGCACACTTCGCGGGCAAAGGGCTCGCTTCGGGCGCGGCGGCCTACACCGGCTCGAAGGCGAAGATGTGGGCCGTGGCGCTGCCATAGGTCTCGGCCTTGAGCTCGCTTCCCCAGGTCGAAAGCGGGACAAGGCGAATGCCAAGGCACTCCCGTCCGATCTTGCCGCGGACAAGGCGCTGGTGGTTCTCGGCCGTTTCGAACGCGACCGTCCATGCGCCGTCAGCGCCCTTAACCTCGACGCGGAAGTGCTTCAGCACGGTGCGCGGGAAGGTGAAGGACGTGTTGTTGTATCCGAGGCCGCGGAACAGCGGCATCGGGATTGTCAAAAGGTCCGGGTGGCCGTCGATGTTCTCGCGGTCGAGGTCGCTGTCGACGACAAGGCGGAAGCCCTCCACGAAAGTCGGCTTGTCAAAGGTGTACGTGACCGCCTGGTTCGTCTTGCCGAAGTATCCGTTGTCCTTGCCCCAGATGCGGCGGTCGACGCCGTTCAGAAGGTCGCTCGCGTCGCCGTAGTCCGCCGAAAGCGTCGCCGCCTTCGCAAGCGGCGACACCTCGCGCCGCAGGTGCGGCAGGAAGCAGTCGTCGTCCATGAGACGCCTCTGAAGCTCCCTGAGAAGCGACTTGTCCTCGTAGACGCCGCGCGGCGAAACGCCCTTCTCGGCTGCGAGCGCGGCGGCGGTGCCGACGGCCTGGCCCATGATGCCGATCGTGCCCATCACTCTGGCTGACGCGAACGCTGCGTGCGTCGCCGAAATGTTGCGGCCGGCGAACATGAGGTTCTCGACGTCGCGCGAGTAGAGGGCGCGGTACGGTATCGCGTAAGGCTCGACAAGGCGCTTCTTCTGGAGGTGGGCGCCGCCCTTGGACTTCATCCAGAATCCTCCGGGCAGATGGTTGTCTATCTGCCAGCCGCCATATGCGACGATGTCCTCGAAGCGCTTTCCGCCGGATTCGACGTCCTGCTGCGTAAGCGTGTAGTCGCCGACATAGCGGCGGCTCTCGCGCTTGCCGGGCAGAAAGCCGACCCATTCGAGCTCCCAGTTGTCCGCGCCGTGCTCGCCGTGGTTCTTCATGTGGTCCCAGACTCCGAACGAGATTTTCAGAAGCTCGTCGCGAAGGCTCTCGGCGTCAGCGATCGTGTTCGCCTCGCCGCCGATCTCGATCCAGTAGAAATTGGTGTGGGGCTTGAGCAGGCAGTTGTGCGGCTTGTGGTTCAGCGCCTCGTCGTCCGGGAAGCTGTAAGCCCATTCCGGCGGCGTGAACTCGACCTTGTGGTCGGTTTCGCGGGCCTGGAGAAGGAGACTTGAGCCCATGGTCTTGCGGTCGGCCCTCTCAATGCCGAACTCCTCGCCGAACTCGCTCTTGGCCTCGCGTCCGACGCGGTACGACGCGCCGGTGAGCGGGGCGAGAATCGAATCGCCGGAGCAGTCGGCGAATATCTTGGCGCGCACCGTGTGGCGCTGGTAGGTGGTGAGCTGGAAGCCCGTCACCGACGAGATTCTCGCGCCGTCCATCTTCGCTTCGCAGCACGCGCAGTTGAGAATGAGATCGATGTTCGGCTCGAAGCGCACCTTCTCGTAGAGGAGTGCGTCCCAGACCGACCAGTTGCGGGTCGGGTTGCGGTGCATGTTGTCGAGCGCGATCTCCTCCATGATGCCGGTCTCCTGGAGATTCCGCACTCTCGTCCCGGCGCCGCATATCCACATGCGGATCTCGCTGGACGCGTTGCCTCCGAGAACGGGACGGTCGTGCATCAGGGCGACCTTCGCTCCGCGCCGCGCTGCCGATATCGCAGTGAGCATGCCGCCTATGCCGCCGCCGACAACGCAAAGGTCGACGTCGTGCCCGACCTCCTGAAGGCTGCCGGGCTTCTGGCGCCCGTTCGCCATCTCGGGCAGGGCGAAGGTCGTGCCCTCCGCCATCAGCCTCGGCGAGGACGCGCCGGCGAGCGCCGCCAGCGAGAAGCCCTTTAGAAAGCCGCGTCTGTTGAAATCCATGCTGTAGCTCCTTTACTTTAGAGGTATTGTTGTGTTCGTCGGAATGTAGTCTATTCCGAGCTGCCGCATCTTCGACACGGCTTCAGGGGTGTCGCCGGCCCGCAGGCACAGCTTCACGCCCTTTGCGTGGACGCGGGGAATCAAGTCCGGCGGGACCGCGCCGAGATCCTTGAAATCGTACGAGCAGCCGGCGTTTCCCATCGAGGCGAGTTCGTCCAGCAGCTCAGGCCTGCTGAAGATGTGATGGACGAATATCTCCTTGTCGAGGCGCCGCGCCTCCCTGATGTGCTCGAAAGGGATGGACGAAAGGACGGCGACTTTCGTGAGTCCGCGGCGGCGGACTTCGTCCAGCACCGGCTTCACGACTGCGACATCGCCCTTCGTCTCTATGAACGGCACCTTGTCGTACCGTTCGCAGACGTCGAGGTACTCGGCGAACGTCGGGATGCGCAGGGCCTCCCTTGCCCACGACTTAAGCCCCTTGCCCTTTGTCGGCACCAGGGCGCGAAGCTCCTCAAGCGTCATGTCGGAGACGGCGCGGCCGACGCCGAACATGCGGGCGAGCGTGTCGTCGTGCACGCAGACGAGCGCATTGTCCTTGGTGAGCCTCACGTCCGTCTCGATGGCGTCGAGTCCGAGACGGGCGGCGCAGACGAACGAGGCAATGGTGTTCTCGGGCGCAAGCGAGGTGCAGCCGCGATGGGCGATCAGGAACGGGCCTTCCGCCTTGGACGCGAGCCTGTCGAGGAACGCGCTCGGGCCAGTAGGCGCGGCACCGTAGGCGAACCCGGCTGTAAGGCCCGTCGCCGCAAGCACAAGAAGGCACCGTCTGATTGCGCTCATTTCTTTTACCGCCTTGCTTTCCAATCTACTTGAGGAGAATCATCGTACCTGTCGCGCTGACTTCAAGCCACATCTCGGTCGCGCCGATCTGAAGCTTCGCCCTGCGTCCTGCGGGAAGCCCGACTGCATTAAGCGTGGCCGAGCCGGTTATCGAAGGCGCGGTGAGAAGCGTGTGCCGGCCTATCGAGGGCTTTCCGCTGACGTTGACCGTCAGAGTCGCCCCGTCGTCGAGCGCAAGCGGAGCGCCGACCGCGACGGCATCGGCAACGCCAGACGCGCCGACCGAGAACGACAGCTCGGAGCCGCCGGCGACGCAGCCGGTGAAGCTGGACGAGAAGCTGGGCAGGTTTCGCAGCGTCGGGCTCTTCACCGTTCCCGCGCCCGCAACCGTCGCGCCGGAGTAGTCGGCGTACTTCCCGTTCAAGTCGCCGAACCACTTGTACATCAGGTACTCCTGAACCTTCGTGCGCGCCGCGTCGTCAAGCGGCTGGGAGTATAAGATGAACTCGCCTACGATTTCAGCATGCGAACCACTGTAATTCGCGACGTATCCGACTCTCAACGTCTCGTCTTCCGTAGCGAACGACAGAACTTCCGGTCTTCCGTTGTAGCCACGCTCCGTACCGTCAATCGCGGTTGTGTCAAGCCACGTGCCAGACATCGCCGTAGTGCCTTCGGCCCATATCGGCCTACTGTACACGCTTCCGTTGCTACGAGGCTTTATCTTTCCGTTGGAAAACGTCGCATCCGTGTTGAATATGTCGCCTCCTCCGGACGACGTATCCGTCACAAAGAAACCCTGCCGAACATTCATGCCAGTCATAGAGCCGTTTACGCCAGCACTGATCTTGCGAGAACGGATCATGTTCCCCAGGCTGTCGCCGTGAGCCTCCTTGAAGACAAGCCACTTGCGTGCAGGGCCTGTCGTCAATGCTCCTCGAACGGAACTTGAAACGGATGGCGCAAAATTGTTGGCGACACCGCTGTCCCCCCGCCAGCCACTGGTAAACCACAAATCATTGTCACCTGTCAATAGCCCAGTCGCCGTGCGCCCATACAGCTGGTAGAGCAAGTCCCCATGACCGAGTTCTGTCGCATTATAGGTTACCGCACCTTCAAATTCCGGATCGAACCAGCCTACGCGGTTTGCGTCCGGCACATCGGCTTCCGTAGGCGGAAGCGGCTTTTCGATAACAAGTGTCTTGCCCTCCGGTATCAGCACCGTTCCGGAGAAAGAGCCCTCAGCTGTGATTTCCTCGGCGCTATCGTATGTGGCTCTGGCATCATCGTAGAGAATCACGTTTCCCGAATTTCCGCTGACGGCAGAACTTGAGTTGTCCCACTGCACGTAAGAGTCCTCAAGACCCCACTTTTCGGCAAGGTAGCGTTCGCATGCAGCACGCTCGACCACGGTCGGCTTCTCGTTGAAGAATATGACTTCCGCATAGTTCTGCCCGCCGCAGTCAGACTCGGTGGAATTGTCATCCCTCGTACCTAAGCCGTGTATGACTGTGTTGGTGGCAGTCATGTCAATCGAAAGTATCTGCCATCCACCGTTGGGCTTGTCGCTTTTCGGATTTGTCGTAAGGCCGTCGACATGCATTGAAAATCCATCTTTTTTCGTCCACGCATTGCCCAAGCCCTTGTCGCGGAGAAGATAGCCGTTTGTTGCTACGCCGAAGCCGTCAGTCCCCAACACAGCCAGTCCACCACCATTCTGCGAGCCAAAGACCATTATGGCATACTTCGCAGGGATCCTCGTGTAGTCGCCAGCTGGTTTAGAGTTGCCAGTTATCTCCGTCGAATCCCAGAATCTCAAGCGGCGATTTTCGCCAGCAGCAACAAGACTGCCGCTCGAATCATATCTCGCGCCATTTTTCGAATCCCCGCGCGTTCCGCAGCAAAGGTAGTTTTTTCCATTCAAACCGCCTTCCACGATATACGGCATGACATGAAGATAGTACGCCGACGCCTGTGCCGTGCTGCCGGAAGTCCATATACGCCGGTTGTAGAGTGAAATGGTCGAGCCCTCCACCTTGTCCTTCATGCCGATTACTATCCGATGCCCCTCGAACTCGTTCTTGGCATTGACCCAATTTCCGCCCCATGACGACGGGTCGAAATCAAACGGCACGATCGTATCGGCATCTGACGCGTCAAACCAGTGCGACACCTTGGATTTCCACGATTCTTTCGGCGCCGGCTCGTTTGCCGTGTCGACCGGGATTGACAGTGAAGACGATGTCGACACCTGATATGCCATGCCGCGAAAACGCGTGATGACAGTTCCCGAATTCGGCTTGAATAGTATTTCTCCAAGACCGGTGACATTCGATTCGCAGCGGATGTTGTTCGAGTTTGAATTTGCGAAGCATACCTTCGCACCGCGCCCGAGAAGCTCGATGTTGAAGCGTCCGGTCGCGCCGGCGTCGGGAGTCAGAGACAGGCCGTCCGCAGACAGTTTGTAGAGGTCGAACTTGAATGTGCGTCCGGGAGAGACCTTGACGTGGCACCTGGGTGGGAGCGCGGTCGACGTAAGCGCGATCGCGTTGAAGTTCGTGAGCGAAAGCGTGTTGTCCTTCAGCAGCGGCGAAGCTGCCTCTGGGTCCGCGCAGGCGAGAGACACGACCGACACGACTTCGCTGTCGCCATCCAGAACCTCCACCGTGCAGTTCGGAAGCCGACGCACCGTCGCGTTGTATCTAAGGAAGAGCTTTCCGGGGCCTGAGGCGAAGCTCAGGTCGCCGATGTCGCAGAGCGGCCCCGTAGAAGGCATGACGTCAGTAGAGCCGGGAATCGTCTTCCTGTCTATGGAAATCTCGGAGGCGCCCTCGACCACAAGCGAGCCGCCGGCGACAGAGCGGAGTCCGGAGACGAAGCGATAGCGCGACCACCCCGAGGAACTGACGCGCACGACGCCGCCCGAAACGACGAGGTGGGGATAGAACGTCAGATTGCCGCTTCCGCTCGGAAGGACGAGCGTCGACCCGGCCGCCGCGACCATTATCGTGTTTCCTTCGCCGCTGCCGTAGTCGGACGATGCCAGGTTGGCCGTCGCGTTCTCCGCGACGTTGACCACCTTCGCCGCCGCCAAGGCGTCGAGCGACACGGCCGCGCCGAATGCCAATGCCAAAAGTCTGTTCATCATAGCGAAGTTCCTCCTTTGGTTTTCTGGTTGCCATCATTCTACCACAAAGATCGGCAAATGCCTATCTAGCCTAAAGGCTAACTTCAGTTCGCTCGAAGCGGATTTGTGGTATAATCTAGCGTATGACATTCCTGGTGCCAGCCCTTGCCACGGCGATTGCGAGCGTCGCGGAACTCCGACAGGCCGTGTGGAGCGACGGACACATCGGCGACACGTTCGCCGTCACCTGCACTGTCTCGGCAGTGACCCGGGTCGAAGGGCATATGCGCGCGTACTGGATAACCGACGGCAGGGACTACGGCTATGTCAGGACGACCAACGACGTCCGCCTCGCGGCATCCGAGCGCGCCGTCGTGCGCGGGCACGTCGGCGCGGACACGTACGGATGGACGCGCGCGTTCGTCGAAAGCGCCGAAAGGCTGGGCACGGGAGAGCTGCCTCCCCCGTTAGACGCCACGCCTGAGCAGCTAAACGACGAAGCACTGGACGGACGCACCGTCGTCATGCGCGGAACGGTCACGGACATCGTAAGCGACGAGATCGACCCTGGCTGGAGGTTCCTCCTCATGCGAACCGAGACAACGCCCTTCTTTGCAGCCGTGAGAGTCCGCGAAGGCGTCTCGCTGGACAACCTTCTCGGAACGACAGTCTCAGCAAGAGGCGTGGCGAACGTGCTGCCTGACGGAGGGAAGCGCAAATTCCAGACCCCGCAGCTCACGGTTTCCGACGTCGCGGACATAACGGTCGACGCTCCTTCGGACGACGACCCCCGCCACGCGCCACCGATTCCGGACAATCCGCAGAAGGGCATGGAGAACGTGCGGTACAAATCGGTCACGGCGCTTTCGCACATGGGAATGCGACGGGTCGAAGGCTGGGTGATAGCGGTCTTCGGCTCAGGCACCGGCATACTCGTCAGGACAGAGTCGGGGCAGGTGTTTGGCGCCGAACTGCGCCGCGCGCCGGCGCCGGCGTACGGGGAGCGCGTGGTCGTCGCGGGCTTTCCGGAGACGGATCTCTTCCTTATAAGGCTCACCAAGGCAGTCTGGGCGGCCTCGCCCGGCGCACCACTCGGCAACGAGGACGTCGTCGACCTGCCGAAGGACTTTGCAATGGACAACGTCCTTCGCTGCATCTGCGCAAAGGGCGGAGCCGTGAGAGTCCGCGGGCTGGTCAAGGACTCTTCGCAGAGCGGCTTCTCTGTCATTGTCGGAGGCCATGAAATCAAAGTGGACGCAAGCGCAATAGCCGACTCGGCCGCAATGCCGCAGACCGGCAGCGAAGTTATTGTCGTCGGAACATGCGTCCGAAACACCTCCGACATAGCCTCGCGCACGCTGTTCCCGCGGACAGAGGGCTTTACCATCGTGCCTCGCACACGGGACGACGTATGCGTCCTGTGTTCGCCGCCGTGGTGGACACCGGCAAGGCTGTTCGTCCTGGTCGCGGTCCTTGCGCTTTCGCTGCTGGGCGTATTCGTGTGGAACCACGTCCTGCGGCGCATTATCGAAAGACGCAGCCGTCAGCTGTTCAAGGCCGAAATCGCCAAGGCCGAAGCAGACCTTCGCGTTGACGAACGCACCCGTCTTGCCGCCGAAATCCATGACGCCATCTCTCAGACGCTTACGGGGGTTTCGTTTCAGATCGACGCCGCCGAGAAGACGCTTCATGAAGACTGCGAAGCCGCGTCGGGCTACCTCTCCGTCGCCCGCCGCACACTGCTGTCATGCCGCGAGGAGCTGAGGCGCTGCATCTGGGACCTCCGAAACGACACGCTCGCGTCCCCGGACTTCGCCGAGGCGATCAGGATGACCGTCCGGCCGAGCGTCGGCAACGCCGTTGTCACAATACGATTCGCAGTAAGCCGTTCGCATCTCACAGACACCACGGCCCACGCCGTCCTCTCGATCATCCGCGAACTCGCAGTCAACGCAGTCCGGCACGGCAAAGCGGGGCATGTGTGGATAGCAGGCGAGCATCGGGACGGCAAGTTCCGCTTCTCCGTGCGAGACGACGGCTGCGGATTCGATCTCAATTCGCGTCCGGGCCCTGCGCAAGGGCATTTCGGGCTTCAGGGCATAAAAGAGAGAGTGGCCAAGTCGCGCGGAACGCTGAAAATCGCAAGCTCTCCCGGCGCGGGGACGAAGGTCACGGTGGAGATTGGACGATGAAAACGACGACTGTCATGCTTGTTGACGATCATTCGGTGGTTCGCATGGGCCTTTCCGCAATCATCAACCTTGAAAAGGACCTCAAGGTCTGCGGAGAGGCGGAAAACGGCCCCGACGCAATCGCCCTTGCGCAAAAGCTTAGGCCGGATGTCGTGGTAATGGACTTCATGATGCCAGACATGGACGGAGCCGAAGCGACCGCCGCATTGCTTGAGGCCTCTCCGGAATCTCGCGTGCTTGTGCTTACGACATACGGATCTTCGACGGACATTTCGCGGGTGCTATCTGCAGGCGCAACAGGCGCAGTCACAAAGAATCTCACCAACTCCGATCTCGTCGAGGCAATACGCGCAACCGCAAAGGGCGAAAGACGACTTTCGCCGGAAATCGCATGCAGCATAAGCGAGGCCGCGGACGAGCCCGCGTTCACGCAACGCCAGCGAGAAGTGCTTGACGCCATAACGCGAGGCCTGTCAAACGACAACATCGCCACGCTTCTCGGAATCTCCAAGGCCCGCGTAAAGCAGCATCTGAACGAGGTCTACGAGAAGCTTGGCGCGGCAAATCGGGCAGAAGCCGTTGCGATCGCCATTCGTCGACATTTGCTGAAGGTATAGCCCGGCGCGTGTGAAGTCGGGGATGTTGGACTAGTCCTTCATGCAGAACTGCGTCTGCGCCATTGCAAGTCCCTTCGCGTCGAGAGCACTGGCCCATATCACCGATAGGATGGATGCAGCAAGGCCGATCGCAAGCTCCCGCTACTGTGGCAATCATGCCCGGCGTTGTTACTGCAGACAAGTCCAGACCGCCTTGTCCGAGCGTCCGCCGGAGCAGACCTCTATTGTGTTTTCGCCGGCGCACAGGCCGACGTCACGGAACAGGACCGTCCTCGCGGAGTCTGGCTCCTGCGATGCAACAGCCTTGCCGTTGACCTTGAGCACAACCTGTCCGCCGTTCGAAAAGGCGAGGACGTTCACCTTGGATGAGCCGACCTGCTTCATGCGCTTTCCGACGAGATGCAGAACCGGCTCTTTCGACCAGTTGGCCTTGTAGAACCAGAATGCGTCCTTCCTATGCAGGCGGTCGCGGGTCACCATGCCCTTGTCGTTTATGCCGGGCCTGTCACCTTCAGTGCGGTAGTCGGACGCAAAGTCGAACATCACCCACAAGAAAGTGCCCCATATCCGGCCGTCCTCGACCATGCGCTTGTACATATAGTAGTGCAGATACGCCTGATACTCCTCGGTATGGAGACTGGACCTCTCCGTGCACTGCGTCAGCGGATCGCCATGGTGCAGTATGCTGCCACCTCCGCCGTATTCGCTTATTCCGCAGCAGGTGCGGTTTGTGTTGACGGCGAAGATTCCATCCAGCAGCTCCTGCGTCCGCTTGACCGGCCCGTTGTACCAGCCGGGATAACGGTTGAACGCCACGGCGTCATGCGGTATCGCGTTGAGCCTTGCGCGCTGCACCTGGTCGCTTGCGGCGACCTGCGGACGAGAGCGGTCGACGCCCCTCGCCCACTCGGCGAACCTCTCGACAAGCGGCTCGGCGCTCTCCTCCGGCATCGGGAAGTTCTCGTACAGCTCGTTGTATATCGACCACATGACGATGGAGGGGTGGTGCCTGAGCTGCGCGACCATCTCGCGGTACTGGTCCCTAAGATTCTCCTCGAAAGCGGCGGAGTGCGTTACGCCGTTCAGCAGCGGAACCTCGCACCACGCAAGAAGCCCCTTCTCGTCGAAGAGCGTGTAGATGCGCTCGCTCTGCGGATAGTGCGCCGTCCTCACGGCATCTGCGCCCATTTCGAGAATCAGCGCGACGTCGCGCTCCTCGTCTCCGGCGCTCATCGCCCATCCCTTGCCCTCGATGTCCTGATGGCGGTTGACCCCCTTCAGCATACGCCTTTTGCCGTTGAGGTAGAACCCATCGGGCCTGAATTCCACGGAGCGGAACCCAAACCTCAGCGAGACCTCGTCCCCGCTCGCAATCCGCACACGCGCTTCGTACAGCCTTGGGTTCTCGGGCGACCACAGCTCGGGGTTCGGATAGTAGAGCTCGTGCGTCTCGTCTGGTCCGCCCAGCACATGCACCCTCGCCGTGACATGCCCGTCCATTGATATGTCGAGTTCCATTCCGGGCCCGCCGTCCCTCGTCCTGTCTATGCAGACCTGCGGCGTCTCGATCAGCCATACGTTCCTGTACAGACCGCCCTGCATGGAGTAGTCGCCGGAGATCGGCGCGACGTCCACGTCGCGCCGATTGTCGACGGTTATCTCAAGCTCGTTGCCAGAAGGCTTCATGAACTGCGTGACCTCGTAGCAGAATGCCGTGAACGCGCCCTTGTGCACACCGACCTCGCTCCCGTTCACCTTCACAGTAGCGACAGTGGCGGCCGCATCGACCTTGACGAACTGGCGCCGTCCTTCAGACGGGTCCGGCAGCGGCCGCCGATAGACCACTGCCTTGCGCGAATATGACTCCAGCAGCTCAAGGGACGTACGGCGGTCCTTGTGCGCTTCGCGCTCTCCGCCGGGTCCGTCCGCGGCGTCCACGGCGTTCCATGTATGCGGCAAGGACACTGGAAGCCCGTCGGCAGTCCACCCTTCGGACAGTGAAACCTCCGAGACGCTTCGTTCGGACGCCACGTGCGCCGCGGCGGAACACAGCGCCGCGGGCAGCAGAAGAAGCATTGTTCCGATGAATTGAACCGACTTGGTTTTGATTGCCATTTGCTTAGTCCTTTGCTCTTCTTGGGCTCTTGGCCCGTTTTACGACAGGTCGACCATTACATCGCTATCTGGCGATTTCGTACTGCAATACGCCTTTGCCGTCATCGCCGCGCGTGGAGACGGAGAAGCGCAGAGCGTTCCCGTCGACGCGGATGACACTCAGGTCGAGCGCGCAGAGATTTCCGCAGACAACGCCGCACATCAGCGTCACAGCGGCGGCAATTGTCCTCATTCGCTTCATGGCCGTTCCTCCAGATGTTGGATTATCGCCCTTTGCCAGATGGTATATCCTGCGGACGAAGGATGAAGCTCGTCAGGGAAGAGAACCTTGGGGAACGTTCCGTCCTCGGCAAGGAACTTGTCCCAGATGTCGATCCAGACCACGCGAAGGCTATCAACAGGGTCTTTCTGCACGGCGTTCACTTCTGCATTGCGCCGCCCGTCCGCGTCCGCTGGCGTTCTGCCTCGCGGGAAGACTGCAAACAGAAGGACCTTCGCGGAGGGCTACTTCTTGCAGAGGATGTCCAGCGCCTTCACCGACCCATGTATAGGTGTCGCTGAAAGACGAGAGCGGTGCAATCAGCGTCGCTGCCAATGCGCCAATGAACACATTCCTGTTTTGCATGAGTTACCTCCTTGTTTCACTGTTCGAGAAAATTATATCACACTACAATGCAGACAGTCGTGTGTGCTGCGCAAAAATAATCGTGTAAATTGCGCAATGCGCAATGCTCGCCGCGACGCCCCAGGACTACTTGAGCGAGCTTCTGGACCCGCACGACAACAACGCCGTCGTGTCCCTCGCCGACTTCACGAAGACCGTGAAGGCGTTCCCGCCAGGCGCGTTTCCCGCGCACTGCCACGCCGTCCGCACGCTGGAGTTCACTACCAAGCACCTCATCGCCACCCTTGGAACGCTCATCGACTCGTCCGTCTTCAACAGCTCCCTGCGCGCCCTCGGACTCTTCTTCGCCGCAATCTCCGACCCCGCCAACCTCGCGCTTCCGAGCCACGACTTCGAAGTCCGCGTCGACGCAAAGCTCGAGAAGCTCATCGACTCGTTCCGCGCCATATCCCGCGAGTTCGGCATCCGGGAGCGCACCATCGCGTTCAGCACTCTGCAGGAGCCGCCCGCCCATGACGACGGGAAGACGGACGAAATCCTCTCCGCCGTGAAGGAGACGCGGCAGATCGTGAAGCGCATCGACGCCCGCGACGTCAAGCGCGGTAAGCGCCAGGCCGAGATCGACAGGCAGGAGAAATGCTACCAGTACTGGACGTCAGGCAGCCGCCTGGACTACATCAGGTCGAAATCAACGAACGGCAGGGCGACATACGATGCCGTGTTCGACTACTACAGCCGCGAGCTGAAGTCAGTTGGCATAACGTCTCCGGCGAAGTTCCAGTCCGCGCTGCGCAATCGCATCAAGCGACTGTCGCGGCAGTCTGAGGCAGACTAGCCTTGTCTAGTTGATGAGCAAAAGTCCCGTTTGACGAGCAAAAGTCCCGTTTGAAATGGGACTAGTCCCGTTTCGAGGGGGCAAAAGTCCCGTTTGAAATGGGACTAGTCCCGTTTCGAGGGAGCAAAAGTCCCGTTTCGCGAGCAAGAGTCCCGTTTCGAAATGGGACTAGTCCCGTTTTAAGGCGTCAAGGGACTTTTTAAGTTTTCACCAAATTTCTCTGACAAGCGTCCGGCCCCTGAAAACATAGGCTTTCAGGGGCTTTTTTGTGCCCTGAGCGCAAAAGGGCAAAAGTCTACTTTATACAGAACTGGACTTTTCGCATAGGAAAATACCCTCGTCCGCAAGGCGTGTCGGACGGGGGACTAGTCCCCGGTTCTCAGCCTGAGAACGGCGGCTTCGTAGAAGGCGAGGGACGCGTCGCAGACGAGACGCTGTCCTTCCCGGCGCGCGCAGACGCTCTTCCATGTTCCGTCGCCCATGAGCCGTTCCACGCGCACGTCGCCATGTGGAACGAAAAGCGAGAGCTCTCGGACTGGATCCGGGTTGAGATTCTCCGCCAGCACAAGGCGCGAGCCGTCCTGCGCACGTCGCACAAGCGTCAGCATGTCCTGGTCATGGGCCGAGACGGCCCCGAGCGAACCGCCCGCAAGACGATTGACTGCGGCAAGCAGACTCGCCTTGCGTCCTTCGGAATGGCGCTGGAGAAGCTGCATGTTCGCGTGGTACTGCACCGTCAGCGCCTTTCCGCCCAGCTCGTTGTCGTAGAGAACCGTCGCCGGCGTCGCGACGTCGTATTGCGGAGAGCCGGCGAAGGGACGGAAGCCCAGCGTGGAGAGCACTTCCGCGCCTGGCAGGACTGTGAAGGCCACTGAGCCTGAGGACGGAGTGTAGGAAATGTCCACGACAAGCGCGTTGTCGTGCTCGCGGTTGAACAGAAGCGGAGTCTCCTTCGCGGCGACGCCCGTCCACCGTTCGAGCCCGCGCTTCGTGAGCGCAAGGGCGGCGTTTCGGAAGACGAGCACACGGCGCGAGAAGATGCGGCGCAGGTCGTCGTCCGAGAGTCTGTCCACCTCCGCCGCGCTCGCAAGGGCGTAGACGCGGTCGTCGTCGAAGTTGCGCGTAGCGTAGAATGGAAGGCCGAACGCCGCGCATACAGTGGCACCGGCGTTCCCGTTCTCCACGAAGAACTCGTCGTGCTTGCCCATCATGTGCCATTTAGGGAAGTTCGTGAAGCAGGGGATCGCCAGTCCTTCCCAGTCCGTTCCCTCCACGGCTGCGGCAAGGGCGGAAAGAAAGCGTGGATTCTCCGCAAGAATGTCCGTATAGTTGCGCGACACCGCGAACGCGCCTTTGTGCGCGTTTACGTACCAGGTCTTTGCGCCCGTCATGCCGACGAACGCGGCGTTTGCCATGTGCGTGAAGAAGCTCCTCGCGCTCTTGCTCCAGAGGTTGTGGGGACACGTGTCGGACTCGCAGAGCAGGTCGATGCCGCTGTCGTTGTAGTACGCCTCGAATCCCATCATCCTGCAGACGTTGTTCGGCACGCCCGCAGCCGACATCCGCTCGGCGTAGAGTCCAGTGGACGTGCGCATGACCGGACGCTGACCCTTCGCCGCGATTGCGCGGGCGAGCGGCGCACAGAGGAAGTGCTCTTCGCCTGCTACGCATATGCCGCCAGGAATGGACGGGTCCACTGCGTCGACGGCTGACCGCGCCGTGCGCAGCATTCCCTCGATCATCTCGCGCTGCAGCGCAAGGAAGGCCACGTAGTCTGGGTCGTCCTGCCGCGCCGCCTTCAGCCGCGCCCTCAGTTCATCAGCCGTGTAGGACGTGCCGCGCCGCGCGTTGAAAAGCGCCACGTGCCGCGCGCAAAAGCACTCCGCTTTGTGCGAATAGCCGCGCACGTCGTCGTCCGTCAGGATGAAGGCCGGCTTTTCCCGCGCGAGAAGCGTGAAGACGCGCGCGATGTAGTTCGAGAATCCCGGGTCCATCGGACAGAACCGCACGTTCTTCCCTGCCGAGTCGACTGTCATCGTCCACGGCTCCTTGTCCTTGTCGACGCGCGGCCAGTGCCCGAGAATCGACTGCACCAGCACTCCTGCGCGGACCGGCGTGCCTGAGAGGGCGCTCTTGAACGCACGGAAGCTCTCCACATACCGTTCGGCCTTTTCGATTGCAGGCACGCCCTCCGGATGAAGCGTGAGCGAGTAGAGCGCGAGGTCGACGCCGGTTCGCGCATGTAGCTCGACCGCGTCAGCCGCCGCCGTCGCCTCGCGTCCTGCGGAAAGCGGAATCACGTTGTAGAGCGTGAACGAGCGCGACGCGGCGGAAACGGCGTTGCCAATGTCCGGCAACCTCCACTTTGTCGCCATTATGCATGGTTTTCCGCCGGTCGGAGGCTGCTGATAGTAGACGGTAAGAATCGTTCCGTCGTCCAGTTCCACGGACGCAGGGTAGCCAAGATCGTCGTTCGTGGAGCCGGACAGCTTGATTTCGCAGTCCCATGTGCGCCCGCCATCGGACGAGATGGACGCATACTCGCCGAATCCGCCACGATCCTTCGTGCGCCGTCCATACGCCGCCAGAAGCCGACCGTCCTTCAGCACCAGCAGATGCGGCGGCAGCCCCGAAAGCGTTGTGGGCGTTATCGGCTCCCACGTCCTGCCGCCGTCTATCGAGCGGGTCTGGCGCATCAGCACATCCTTGGCGTAGTCGGCGCGTATGAGCGCAAAGAGCTCTCCGTTCGGCAGCTCCGCGACATGGGGCTCGTGGAAGTAGTACTTGCGCCTGTCGTTCTCGCCCGTCGAATCGGGAATGCCGTCGCAAAGCGTATTCCAGGTGTGGCCGCCGTCAACGGAGCGTTCCACGGTAATGGTCGTGTGCTCACCCCAGTATTTCGGCGTGAACATCTCTCTGACGTTGTCGTCGAATCGCCTCCCGAACTGGAGCAGCGAACCGTCTTTCAGGATGATCGGCCCGTGCGGCGTCTGCGCGCGCAGCGTGACGAGCTTCTCCGGCTTCGTCCACGTCTCGCCGTTGTCCGACGACCAGATGCCGTAGAAGCCGAAGTTCTCCCGCCTCTCCGCATCGGTCATGGAGCGGTCGAACTCCTGCCACTTGGCCTTGGCGGTGCCCGGTGGATAGTTCGTCGCGTCCATGTCGAAATACTTGCGGTATGCGACGGAGTTGAACCACGCCACGAAGAGCCGTCCGTCGGGCAACGCGACAATGCCCGCGTCACGGTCGTCGAGCCTGGTCTTGCCTATGGTGCGCGGCTCGGACCAGGTTTCGCCGCCGTCCCTGGATTTCACCATCTGCACCTTTCCCCAAGGGCAGATGTGCGCCTCCCGGTCGCCGGAAAACACGACTATGAGCGAGCCGTCTGCGGCCTTTGCCACAGACGGCCACGAACACTGCCTGCCCTCTTCGCGGGCAATCGTCTTTTCCCACACGATTCCGGCGCGCGGCTCCGCAGAAGCGCAATTCGCATGCAACAGGCTGACGGAGGCCAACGCAAGAACAGACAGCGTTCTGAATTTCACGGTTACAAGCGCTTACTTGACGTATATGACGAGGCAGAGGACGTTCTTCCGGACTTTGGAACATGTCGCGAAGCCGCTCGAGTTGACCGTGTCGTACGTCGCCTTCAGCCAAGCCGCGGAACGGGCGATCTTCGAGAGGCGCAATTCGTCAATCTGACCCTTGAATGGTGCGCCTCCTCCGACGCCGCCGCCGAGGCTGAGCGGCGCGTCGCTGTCGTAGAGCGGACCTCCGAATGTCTGGGTGGTACTGGAGATGACTGTGCTGGCGTTCCGGCGTACGACGCGCGTGTGCGTCGCGTGGTCATAGGCGAAGGCGTAGTAGTACCACGTGTTGAGGGCGGGGAATTCCCAGCTGCTGTATGTCAGTGTTCCGCTTGGGCCGTTGTAGCTGAACAGCATTTCAAGCTTTTTCGTGTTAGTCCCGACATAGCTGCGCATGGAGTAGTCGCTGGAAGAT
>JAEEGH010010722.1_pt1 | contig 20960 bp, 17 predicted proteins | sample 9134181 | NCBI WGS metagenome assembly JAEEGH01 (sample SAMN16246544, study PRJNA631951) | gut metagenome | biome: gut microbiome; feature: rumen; material: DP-attached | host: Bos | place: Iran: Karaj | collected 2018-10
AGATTTGAAATTTACACCTTTTTTACACCTTTGGAAACCCGTAAACCTAAAAGGAAAACCATACCGATAGAAGAAGCAGGGGATTTGAAAGTTCCCTGCTTTAGTTATCCGGATAAACGAGGTATAAACTTAAAAGAATTTGCCATTCCGAAAAATGCGTCTTGACGCAAAGGGACATCAAACAAATGTTTACGAAAAAGTGCGCATAATCAAAGAATTTGTAAAAATAAGGTTGCGCATATTCAAAAAAAATGATATAATATGCGCATAATCAAAGAAAATAAGATTGTTATATGTGCGCATAATCAAATGTTTAGAAATTAAGGTGACATAGAATATAGTATTCTGAGGTAATGGGGTATGATTTTAAAAAGAAAAATTTATGATAAATTACTTGGCTGGAAAAATGAATGCCACGGGACAAAGGCAATTATGGTGGAGGGAGCTAGACGTATTGGCAAATCTACGATTGTAGAGGAGTTTGCCAAGCAAGAATATGAATCATATATTCTTATAGATTTTGCAAAAAAGGATAAAGTAGTAGAGGAATATTTTAACCAACACATGAATAAGTTGGACGATTTGTTTATGCTACTCAGTACATATTATGGAGTTAACCTTGTATCAAGAAAATCTGTACTTATTTTTGATGAAGTGCAGATGTTTCCACAAGCCAGAGCCGCAATAAAGTACCTTGTTGCAGATGGAAGATACGATTATATAGAAACCGGATCGTTGATATCAATTAAGGAAAATGTGAAAGATATCGTGATTCCTTCCGAGGAGAGAAGCATTACGATGTATCCTCTTGATTTTGAGGAATTTACATGGGCGCTTGGAGAAGAGATGCTTTTAAGTTATATAAAGAACTGTTTTGAAAAGAGAGAGCCGTTGGAAAGAGGGATGCATAATAAAGCGATGATGCTTTTTAAGCAGTATATGTTAGTAGGAGGTATGCCCAAACCGGTTATTCTTTATATAGAGAATGGAAAAAATTTTAGTTTAGTGGATGCTGAGAAACGGGATATTTTGAAATTATATCGTAATGACATAATGAAGATTAAGGCGCAGTATCGTAGTAAGGTTTTAGCTATTTTTGATCAAATTCCCGGATTATTATCACAACATGAAAAACGTGTAGTGTTCAAAGATATACAGGAAGGCAGTTACGCGGATCAATATAGCGAAACATTCTTTTGGCTGTCTGATTCTATGATTTCAAACGAATGCTTCCAGTGCAATGATCCAAATGTAGGACTTTCGATAAACGAAGAACGTACTTACGTAAAGTGTTATCTGGGGGATACAGGACTTTTGCTAAGCCATGCTTTTGATGAGAATGAATTGCTTGAGAGTGAGGTATATTCGCAGATACTTAATGACAAGCTTTCTGTTAATGAGGGAATGCTATATGAGAATGCTATTGCGCAAATGCTTGTGGCAAAGGGGCACAAACTGTATTTTTACACGCATTACTCAACGGAAAAGCATCGAAATGATATAGAGATCGATTTTATTATTTCCAATAACAGCAAGTTGAAATATCAAATGTATCCTATTGAAGTTAAGTCAGGGAAAAAATATACTACAAATTCGTTAAAAAGGTTTATGGAAAAATACAAATCAAGAATTGGAGAGAGTTATATTATTCACCCGAAAAATCTGGTTGTTAAAGAAAATATGATTTGCATCCCGGCGTATATGACGTTTTGCTTATAATAGTGCTTATATATTGTTCGGAACAATGGGTATAACATAACAAAATGATGTGGAGTATCATTTTGTTACCGAGGAAACGCTGAAGGTGTCGAGGTGACCTTGACATCATGAAGATTTGCGAGAATAATTATTTGAACTCCTTAACTCGAATAAAAACTTAGTTAAAGAGTTCTTATGAAAGGATACATGAAGTATGATAAGAGTACTGTTTGTATGTCATGGCAGGATTTGAACCGCCTTAAAGAAATGGCGGAAACAAGCCATTTCTTGGCAAGGAAGTATCTGATTTACACCTTGTTTACACCTTTTGATCTGAGGTTATCTGGTTTACTGAAAGAGAGCGTATACGAAATGATAAAAATACTGTTCATCTGCTGGGGCAAGAGATTTCAGTAAAGCAGAAAACCTTGAAAAACCGGCATTTTGAAGATTTATCAAACGGATTTACACCCCGTTTACACCTTTTGAAGGTGGACTACCCGATGAATGATGAGAGCACTCTGCGTGATGCAGGGTGCTTTTCTTTGGTTTGATTGACAAAAAACTATGGATTGGAGTACAATTTCTTTGGATTCGGAGGACAAAACTATGGATTACAGACAAATAAAAAAACAGGCTAACGAAATACTTAAGATCAAAACTGCAGAGTGTTCATATATAGAATATAAAGCATCAGAGCAGCAACTGGATAAAATATTGAAAACCATCTGCGCGTATGGAAATAACTATTACAACAATGATATTCAATATATTTTTATAGGTGTAGAAGAGGAAAACAATGAAGAACAGAAAGCTATCCCTGTGCTCCCGATTAAGGGGATTGCTGAAGGGAGACTGGAAAAATGTAAAAATACCATTAATGCACTGCGTTCCTTTTTATATCCCAATGTTGCGTTTGAAGTAGTATCAAATGATCTTGATGGAATAAGTTATTTGCTTATTATTGTAAAGCGCCAGACGGGAGGCCCGTTTATGGTGGCTGAAAAAGCCGAAAAGGACAAAAAGATAAATCTTAAGCCGGGAAGATATGTGAGAATTGAAGCTGATACCCGCCTTGCGAGAGTAGATGAGGAATATGATCTGTTACGAAAGTTTTCAAATTTTCATTTCAGTTCGATTGTAAGCTCCGGGGCATCGCTTGATGATTTAAGCACAGATTTACTTAGAGAATATTTTTCCAAGACAAGCTCAAGACAGATTAATGATGGAATGGAAAAGAAAGAGCTAGCCAAGGCTTTGGACTTGCTTGATAAAAATGATCCTGCGGATCGACGCGTGAAAAATTATGCTGTCCTCATGTTTTCTGATCATCCGGAGGAGCGAATTCCATATGCATATACGGAATTGATCATTGATATGTTTGGAACTAAAAGAAAGATGGAATCCAAAGTTTTTAAAGGAGCGGTCTGGAAGCAGTACTATTCTGCGTTAGAGTACATTAATAATAATTTCTTAAATGAATTGGTTATTCGTGTTGATGGTAGCGCAGATAACCGTAAAATTCAGAACTTTACATATATAGCATTGGAAGAATTACTTGCTAATGCCATTGTTCATAACAACTATGAAAATGGTAAGCCCATCCAAATATACGTGTCTGAAAAACAGATAAACATCGTGAATTATAACAAGCCGTTGCCACCCATTCGAATAAGTGATTTGAATGAGAGAACATTCTTTAATGAGCGAGACACGGAAAATCCTGAGATTAGGGATATGTTTAAAGCATTAGGTATTATAGAATCCTTTGGAACGGGCATTGGGGAAGCTAAAAGATCAATGCGGGAAAATGGATCTCCGGATCTTTTCTATAAGACTTTTGATATAAATGACAACGTTACTTCTGTGGTTATACCTGTAAATGAAGAATACTATGAGATAAAAAATGGAACCAAACCAAAGAAAAAAGTTTGGATTGAGAATGAAACCAAAGATTTTAAACATAAAATCTTGGATTCAGGGTACACAAAGAAAATAAAACAAAACATATTGAAGTTATATGAGGAAATAGGTACAGAGATTTTCGGAAATTCACGTGTTGTTGAAATCCTCGGATGTTCAGAAGTAACAGCAACTTCCTATTTAAAAAGAATGGAAGATGAACTGAAAATCATCGTTCCGGTAGAAGGGATGGGTAAAGGGAAATATAGGTTTTCCGTAAAATTATAACCAGATGTTCAATGACTGCAGCATGTAGAAACACAGGATGGTGCAGGTCAGAAGATTTTTGTGAGCTATACCTTGTTTATACCTTTTGAACCGCCTCATAATGATTTACGAATCCTGCCGAAAAGAGGCAGGATTTTTGTTTTTTTATATTGCATTTTCGTTGAAAAACTATATACATTTTTCAACAAGTGAGACTTTTTAGTTTGCATTTCTGTCACGATAATTGTATAATAATCGTGACAAGAGGAGGCTGTTATGGCTGGTAGATTTTATGATGAAATCAAGAACAGAATAGCTTTGTATGAGGATGGAGACATCTTTTTCACAACAGATTTTAAAGAGATTGCCAATTTAGCTACTATACGAAAATACTTGGGGCGCCAAGTAGAAGAAGGAACAATAAGACGTGTCATGGATGGAGTATATGAGAAACCTAAGTATAGTAAGATTTTGGATGAATTTATACCGACTGATCCGGAAAAAGTTGCATATGCCCTTGCAAAGAAATATCACTGGACAATTTCGCCTTGCGGTGATGTTGCATTGAATAAACTTGGATTATCTACACAAGTTCCTGTTGTATGGTCATATGTAAGCGATGGACCGTATAGAGAGTTTACATGGGATAATATTATTCTTTCATTTAAGCATAAAACGAACAGAGAGATATCGTTTATGTCGCGTATTTCTATTATGGTAATAGAAGCAATAAAAACACTTGGAAAAGACAATATTGATGAGAAAACAATAGCGATTTTGAGAAGCAGGTTAAGCGGAGAAGAAAAGACTGTTTTGCTAAAAGATGCTACTGATTCTGCGTCATGGATTTTTGATATAGTAAAAAAGGTGTGTATTTAAGGATGAATAGATTTTTAGATTTATCGTCGGAAGAAAAAAGAGAAGTGTTTCAAGCCGTTTCTCTATCTATGGGACTTAGATCGGATATTGTAGAAAAAGATTTCTGGGTTTGCTTTATGCTGGATCATCTTTTTCATAATTGTATGTATAAAGATGCCTTTGTTTTTAAAGGTGGCACAAGCTTGTCGAAGGTATATCATGCGATAGAAAGATTTTCCGAGGATATAGATATCATCCTGGATTGGAGAAAAATCATTCCGGAAAGTGAAAATCCATGGGATGAAAGGTCAAAAACCAAACAGGATCAGTTTAATAAAATGGTAAATCTGAAAGCTGCGGAATTTTACGCTACAGAATTAGTTCCCTGCTTAAATGATGAACTTAGAAAGATTCTGGGTGTAGGTGAGTGGGTGGCTGTAGATGATAATGATGAAATGGTTGTTAACTTCTATTATCCACAGCTTTTTGAAGTCGAGTATTTAAGGGATAAGGTCCGCCTCGAAATCGGACCATTGGCAGAGTGGCTTCCATCACATGAAGCGGAGATTAAATCGTTTGTTTCAGAGAAGTATCCCAAATTGTTTGATCATAAAACAACTGAGATACTTACAATTGATGTCGAAAGAACTTTTTGGGAGAAACTAACTATACTGCATAAGATGGCATGTTTTCCTAAGGAGAAAAGTTTGCCGCCAAGGTATGCAAGACATTTGTATGATGTTTATTGTATGGCCAATAGTCCAATCAAGGAGCAGGCATTTGCACGTAAAGAGTTGCTGGAAAAAGATATTGTATTTAAGCAAAAATTCTATTATGCAAAGAGTGCGCATTATGAGACGGCAACATTAAAGGATATTTCTTTGATTCCTGCGAGTTATATCATGGATGATGTAAAAAAGGATTATGCTGCTATGAAAAATATGATTTATGGGGATTATCCGGAGATTGAGCAAATTATTGAATGTTTGAAAGAACTTGAAACGGAGATACATAGATTGTAAAAAAGCGAGAAACAGAGGATTTTAGGGATATGATAAAGGTTCTTTTTGTCTGCTGGGGCAACATCTGCCGTTCCCCGATGGCGGAATTTATTCTGAAAAAAATGGTCGCGGAGCGGGGGATTGCTTCTGAATTTGAAATCGCATCGGCTGCAACGAGCACGGAGGAGATCGGAAACCCCGTGTATCCGCCGGCAGTGCGGGAATTGGCGGCGCACGGTATTTCCTGTGACGGCAAGCGGGCCAGACAACTTCGGCGGTCGGATGGAGACGCCTATGACTACATCATTGGCATGGAACGCTTGAATTTGAGTTACATGAGGCGTATTCTAGGAGAGGATAGTCATGCAAAAATCTGTCTGATGATGGACTTTACGGACCATCCGGAGGACATTGACGATCCCTGGTACACCGGTGATTTCAAGGGCGTGTATCGGCAAATATCGGAAGGATGCCGGGCGCTGCTCGGGGAACTGGGATATGAAGCATAGGACGATAGGGATAAATCGTATATGGCGCAGAGTGGCGGCGGTGTTACTCTGCGCCTTTCTTATGCCCGGAATCTGCGGATGCGGAGAATTTGAACCGTTTGAACCGTTGCCCAGCCCGATCATAGAGGAGCCGATCGCCGGATCCGGATCGGAGGAGACAGACGCGGCCGGGGAGGATACCGCAGGGAGCGGCACCGCAGCGGAGGACGGCGAAGCCCTTCCCGTAGACGGCACCGGAGAGGAAGATCTGACCGGGACGGAAGAGGAGTCCATGGGAGCCGAGGAAGAGCGGGAGATCGATCCGGATACCGTGATTCACCTGATCATGGTCGGAGACATCCTGCTTCATACACCGGTTGAGGACTGCTCTGCCACGGGGGATGGCGGATACGATTATTCCCCGATCTTTGCGGCGGAGAAGGCGACGATCCAAGCCGCGGATCTCGCGCTGGTCAATCAGGAAGTGATCATCGGCGGAGCGGAGCTCGGCGTGTCCGGGTACCCTGCGTTCAACGCGCCGACCCAGATCGCGGATGCGCTTGTTGATACCGGATTTGATGTGGTTTTGCAGGCAACCAACCATGCCCTTGATAAGGGCAAGGCCGGTCTGGTGAATGACCTGACCTACTGGGAACAGACCTATCCGGAAATCGCGGTGCTGGGAATTCAGAAGGAAGCAGAGAAGCAGGACGAGATCTATATCTATGAGCAAGGAGGCCTGCGGATCGCGATCCTCAATTACACCTACGGAACCAACGGGATCCCGCTCCCGGACGATATGCCCTACGCAGTGAATCTCCTGGACGAGGAGAAGGTGGAGGCGGATCTGCAGAAAGCGGAAGAGCTTGCGGATTTTACGATCGTTTGCCCGCACTGGGGGACGGAATACCGCCTGAGCCCCGACTCCATGCAGGAAAAATGGACCGAGATTTTCCGGAAAAACGGCGCGGATCTCGTGATCGGTGCTCACCCGCATGTCATTGAGCCGATCGCGTGGGTCGGCGACGAAGAGAATCCACAGCAGATGCTGGTCTACTATTCTCTGGGCAATTTCGTCAACTGGACTTCCGGAACCGGGGATGGTGTGACGAACCGCATGGTCGGCGGTATGGCAGAGGTGGATATCGCCTGGAACGAGGAAGGCAAAGCGGTGATCGCAGATTATGGTGTGCGTGCCCTGATCTGCCATGTGGAGAACGGATTCGGCGGTGTGCGCGTCTACGATCTGGCGAGCTATACGCAGGAGCTGGCCGAGCGGAATGCCATCGTTCTGCAGGATGTGCAGTTTTCGAAGGATCTGTGCGTGAATCTGTGCAATAATGTCTGGGGCGGGCTGTGGCATTGAGCACCCGGGCTTGTGACAGCGATCGGCGAAGGAAGAACGGAATGATTCAGGTAAGAAGAGCAAAAAAGCAGGATATTCCCGCGATCATGGAGCTTTTGAAGCAGGTGAACATGGTGCACCACATCGGGCGCCCGGACCTGTTCCGCGTGGGAACGAAATATACGGCGGAGGAGCTCGAAGCGCTTCTGGAAGATGAGAAGCGTCCGGTCTTTGTGGCAACGGAAGCAGCGCCGGACGGAGCGGAGCGCGTGCTGGCGCATGGGTTCTGTATCGTGAAGCAGGAGATCGGAAGTCAGCTCCTCACGGATGTCAAAACGCTGTACATCGACGATATCTGCGTGGATGAGGCGGCGCGGGGGAGCCATGTGGGGAGAACCCTGTACGAAGCCATCAGGCGCTTCGCCGTAGAGAATGATTTTTACAATATTACGCTGAATGTCTGGACCTGCAACGAACCTGCGATGCGCTTCTACGAATCGCTGGGGATGCGGCAGCAGAAAATCGGTATGGAAATGATTCTGAAGGAGAAGGAAGCATGAAAGTAGTACTCAAGGATCTGACGAAAATATTCCCGCCCAGAGGCAGGAAGGGCAAGCCGGTGACGGCGGTGGATCATTTTAATTTTGAGATCCCCGACGGACAGCTGATCGGTCTCCTCGGTCCTTCCGGCTGCGGCAAGAGCACAACGCTCTATCTCATCTGCGGCCTGGAGAAGCCGACCTCCGGACAGCTCTTCTTCGGCGAGGATGACGTGACAAATCTTCCGCCCGAGAATCGCGGCGTGGGCCTGGTCTTCCAGAACTATGCCCTCTATCCGCATCTGACCGTGGAGCAGAATATCACGTTCCCGCTGGAAAATCTGAAAAAATCCGAGCGCCCCACGAAGGAAGAGATGCACACCAGGGCCATCGAAGCCGCGAAGCTCGTGCAGATCGAAGCCCTCATGGAACGCAAGCCGAGCGAACTCTCCGGCGGACAGCAGCAGCGTGTCGCCATCGCCCGCGCGCTTGTGAAGATGCCGAAGGTGCTGCTGCTCGACGAGCCGCTTTCCAATCTGGACGCGAGACTCCGCCTGCAGACCCGCGAGGAGATCCGCCGCATCCAGAGGGAGACCGGGATCACTACGATCTTCGTCACCCACGACCAGGAAGAGGCCATGAGCATTTCCGACATGATTGTCGTAATGAAGGACGGCGCGATCCATCAGATCGGAAAGCCGCAGGCGGTCTATGATGATCCGACGAATCTCTTTGTTGCAAAATTCCTCGGCACCCCGCCGATCAATACCTTCGAGGGAGAGGTTCGCAGCGGGCAGCTCTACATCGGGGAAGCCGCTGTTCTTGAGACTCCCGGGGCACCGGACGGCAGAGTCTATGTCGGCATACGTCCGGAAGGCTTCCGCCTGGACCCGGAGGGAAAGCTTGTCTGCCATCTGACCGGTGTCGATGTTATGGGGCGTGACACGAGTGTCGTTTCTACGCATGAGGCGTCTCTGGATGTCAATGTCCGTTCGATCATCGACTCCGAGGATGCACAGACGATCTCGGGCAAGGAAGTGCGCTTTACGCTGCGTCCTTCCAAGGTACTTTTGTTTGACCGCACGACAGAGGAGAGGATCCGCTATGGAAAATAATCGCAAGGCCTGGCTATACCTGCTGCCCGCCTTTCTGTTCCTGGGTGTGTTCATGGTATATCCCCTGGTCGATGTCTTCGTTTACTCCTTCGAGGAGGGTTACAATTTCGCATCGGAGAGCTTCTTCGGGACCGGTGGGTACAATTACTCCTACGTACTCCATGACCCGTATTTTCTGCAGGCCATCAAGAATACCTTCCTGATGGTGGTGATCACCGTGCCGCTCTCCACCGGTCTGGCGCTCCTGATCTCGCTGGCGCTCAGCTCCATCACGCCGCTGCGCAATCTCTTCCAGACCATCTATTTCCTGCCCTACGTGACGAATACGCTCGCGGTCGGACTGGTCTTCATGATCCTCTTCCGCAAGACACCGTATTCCGACGGCATGGTGAACCGCCTGATCCACCTCTTCGGCGGACCGACGGTGGACTTTATCGAGGGCCCCTACTGGGCGAAGATGTTTGTCTTCTGCTTCTACATCATCTGGGTGGTCATGCCGTTTAAGATCCTGATCCTGACGAGCGCCCTGGCGTCGGTCAACCCGATGTATTACAAGGCGGCTAAGATCGACGGGACCCCGAGGTGGCGCGTGTTTACCAGGATCACCCTCCCCATGATCTCCCCGATGATCTTCTATCTCGTGATCACCGGCTTCATCGGCGCGTTCAAGTCCTACAGTGACGCGGTGGCCCTCTTCGGAACGAACCTCAACGCAGCGGGCATGAATACCATCGTCGGCTATGTCTATGACATGCTCTACGGCGACAGTGGCGGATATCCTTCCTATGCCTCCGCGGCGGCCATCATTCTGTTCGCCATCGTCCTGACCATCACCTGCATCAACCTGATGGTCAGCCGCAAAACCGTGCATTACTGATAAGAAAGCGATGAAAGGATCGCAGACATGGAAGATAATAAATTAGTGTATAAGACCGCGGCGCGCAAAAATCGCATTTTCCATACCGTGATCTATGTATTTCTGTCGATCTGGGGGATCCTCGTGCTCTTCCCGTTCTACTGGATGCTGCTCAGCTCCGTCAAAAGCTACAGCGCCTACACGGCCGAGCGCGTGCCGGCCTTCTACACCCTCAGCCCCACCTTGCAAAATTACGTGGATGCCTTCACGCAGGTCCCGCTGGGAAAATATTTTCTGAACACCCTGATCTTCACCGTGATCACGACGGCGCTGATGCTGGTGGTGATCGTGCTGGCCGCCTTCGCCTTCGCGCGCCTCGAGTTTCGCGGGAAAAATCTGATCTTCACCCTGTTCCTGTCGCTGATGATGATCCCCAATGAGCTCGTGGTCATCACCAATTTTGTCACCATCACCAATCTGAATATGCGCAATACCTTCGCGGGACTGATCCTGCCGAGTGTCACCTCCGTCTTCTACATCTACCTGCTCAAGGAGAATTTCGAGCAGATCCCGGATTCCCTGTATCTGGCGGCGAAGGTGGACGGAACCTCGGACTTCAAGTACCTCTGGAAGGTGATGATTCCGATCAGCAAGCCGACCATCGTGACCGTCGTGATCCTGAAGGTCATCGAGTGCTGGAATTCCTACGTATGGCCGCGCCTGATCACCGATGACAAGAATTACTTCCTCGTCTCGAACGGCATCCAGGAGATCCGCGAGAACGGCTTCGGAAGAGAAAATATTCCCGCCATGATGGCAGCCGTGGTCAGCGTATCGATCCCGCTGATCGTGCTGTTCCTGATCTTCCGTAACAAGATCATGGAGGGCGTTTCGAGAGGCGGTACCAAGGGATGAGAAACAAAAAGAACATGAAAAAAAGAATCGCGGTCGGGATCCTGCTCTGTCTGATGACGGGGATCCTCTCCGGCTGTCACGGCTCGAAGGGATCGAAAGCCTTTGAGATGCCGGAATCCTTCGACACCTCGCGGCAGTACGAGATCACCTTCTGGGCCAAGAATGACACCAATAAGACGCAGACTGACATCTACCGGAAGGCCATCGACGACTTTCAGGCACTCTATCCGAACATCACGGTGAACCTGCGCCTTTACACGGATTACGGCAAGATCTTCAACGACGTCATCACGAATATCTCCACCGGAACGACGCCGAATGTCTGCATCACCTACCCGGACCATATCGCGACCTACCTCACCGGCGCTAATACCGTCGTCCCGCTGGATCCCCTTTTCGCTGACGCAAAATACGGGCTCGGCGGAAGCGAGCTTCGCTTTGACGGGCCGACGCAGGAGGAGATTATTCCGAAGTTCCTCGAGGAATGCGATTTCGACGGGGCCCATTACGCGATTCCCTACATGCGTTCCACCGAGACCTGCTATGTGAATACGGACCTGGTGGAAGCGCTGGGCTATGAGATGCCGGAGCACCTGACCTGGGATTTTGTCTGGGAGGTCTCCGAGGCGGCCATGGCGAAAAATCCGGACGGGACGTACGTCGCGAACGGGCAGGAGGTCATGATCCCCTTCATCTACAAGTCCTCCGACAATATGATGATCACGATGCTCCGCCAGCTGGATGCGGGCTATTCCACGCCGGAAGGCGCGATCGAGATCTTCAATGACACGACCACGGAGCAGCTCCTTACGATCGCGTCCCATGCGCAGACCGGTGCCTTCTCCACCTTCAAGATCTCCGGCTATCCGGGCAATTTCCTCAATGCCGGGCAGTGCATCTTTGCGGTGGATTCCACGGCCGGCGCGACCTGGATGGGATCCGCCGCACCGCATGCGGACATCAGCGAGGACAAATTTGTGGAGTTTCACATGGCGGTTACCGAGGTGCCGCAATTCGATCCGGAGCACCCGAAGATGATCTCGCAGGGCCCTTCCGTGTGTATCTTCAACAAGAAGGATCCGCAGGAAGTCCTCGCCTCCTGGCTCTTTGCCCAGTTCCTGCTCACCGACGGGGTGCAGATCGCGTATTCGGAGACGGAGGGCTACGTGCCCGTGACCTCGAAGGCACAGCTGACACCGGAGTATCAGGACTATCTCTCCCGCAGCGGAGAGGACACGGAGGACCATTACGAGGCCAAGATTCAGGCCGCGCAGCTTCTTCTGGACAATGTGGAGAATTCCTTCGTGACGCCGGTCTTCAATGGGTCCGCATCCCTGCGCAGCGCTGCGTCCCAGCTCGTCGAGGATGTGACCAAGTCCGTGCGCCGCAAGCAGACCATCGACCGGACCTACATCGAAGGAAAGCTCTACGATGATGTGACAGCGCTCTACCGGCTCGATCAGCTCGGCAGCTCCTACAGCGGACAGAAGGAGGATCTGGGGCCGCTTCCGACCGAGTCGAAGGTTCTGATCGGTATGCTTCTTGGCGTCTGGATCCTGCTCGCCTTCTTCTTTGTGAAGGAGCATATGAAAAAATCCGCAAAATAAAAGCAGGAAACGGGATTTTTTTAGGCGAATGGCTGAAAATCCCCCCGAAATCTTGCAAAACCTTCCGGTTGCATTATAATATGAGACAGTCGTTCAAAACGATTTTCCAATGAAGGAGGATATTATGAAAAAACTGATTTCCATGGTTCTGACGGGCGCTATGGTCCTTGCGCTTGCAGGCTGCGGCCAGAGCGGATCGACCGGATCCGGCGCAGATGTAAATGCCAAGTCCGAAGGCGTCATGACCTATGCCGAGTATGCGGCAGCACCGCTTGACAGCGAGGTTACGGTTGAGACCTACGTGCAGGGCAAGCAGTCCTGGTGGGATGGCAAGGGTACCTTCTATACGCAGGATGGCGAGGGCGGATATTTCCTGTATGAGATGCCCTGCTCCGAGGAGGACTACAACAAGCTGACCCAGGGCACCAAGATCAAGGTCAAGGGCTACAAGTCCGAGTGGTCCGGTGAAGTTGAGATCATTGACTCCACCTTTGAGATCGAAGAGGGCAATTATGTCGCTCCCGCTAAGGATGTGACTGCTCTTCTCGGCAAGGACGAGCTGATCAATTCCCAGAACATGTTCGTGTCCTTCAAGGGCATGACGGTTGAGTCCATCGGCGATGGCGCTGCTTACCTTTACAAGTGGGACGGCTCCGGCGAGGACGGAGATGATCTGTACTTCAATGTTTCCAAGGATGGTCAGACCTACCAGTTCACCGTTGAGTCTTATCTGACCGGCGCCGGTACGGCTGTGTACGAGGCAGTGAAGGCGCTGAATGTCGGCGATACCGTTGACATGGAGGGCTTCCTTTACTGGTACGAGGGTGTGAATCCTCACATCACTTCCATCACGGTAAAATAAAGATCATTGCTGACATAAAAGGGCAGGAGACGGGTGTCACCTGCCCTTTTTTTCTCATTCAGAGCAGCATCCGGGAAGCCAGAAGAGGGCTTTGCCGGGAAGGGAGGTCATATGAGTCCGAATCCGAATATTCCGACAGGCAGACAAAAGAGAGTGACATCCGGAGGCTCCGGCGTATCCAAGCGCGGCAGCGGGACCGGTCTCGGGAAGGTGGGCAGCGGATCCGCGCTGGGAAGCGGGCATACTTCCTCCGGCGGCTCCCACCATTCCTCCGGCGGAGGTTATCGTCCGTCCGGTGGTGGATATCGTCCGCACGGCGGTCCCATGGGGAGACCCGTGGGGACCGGCGGTCCGACCGGCGGAGTCCAGACGACCCCCGGCACGCGGGGCGGCGGAGGGAAGCTTCTGCTGATCGCGGCGGTCGTGGTCATCTTCCTGCTGACCGGCGGAAAGGGACTCCTGGGCGGACTGCTGGGAGGATCGGATGAAGGTACCTCCTACTATGGCGGCACGGAGACCACCGGCGGCCAGACGGCAGGTCAGGCGACCGGTCAGCTGGTCTCCTCTTTGGGCAGCCTGGGGGATCCTTCGGCCTTCCTCAGCTCTTATATGGGCGGATACGGAAGTACCCCGGCGACCGCCGGCTGGTATGAGGGCGTGAACAATACCGGATCGCTGAACCGCAGCGTGGCTTCCGGAGCGAGAGAAAAGTTTACGACCATATTGGGGGATGGCAGCGATCAGGTTACCATCATGGTCTACATGTGCGGGGCCGATCTGGAGTCCAAGAGCGGCATGGCGACCAATGACCTGCGGGAGATGGCTTCCGCAAGCCTCTCGGACCATGTGAATCTGCTGGTTTATACCGGTGGCTGCAAGAGCTGGAAGACGCAGGGCATCAGCAATTCCGTGAACCAGATCTACCGGGTGCGGAGCCAGAGAATGGAATGCCTGTCCGACAACGCGGGCAGCGGTGCGATGACGGATCCTGACACGCTTGTCGGATTCCTTGATTTCTGCAAGCAGAATTACCCGGCGAACCGCAACATGCTGATCTTCTGGGATCACGGCGGCGGCTCGGTCTCCGGGTACGGCTACGATGAGCGCGTGTCCGGAAGCGGCACGATGAACCTGGCGGGGATCAACACGGCGCTGAAAAAAGCCGGCATGAAGTTTGATTTTATCGGATTTGATACCTGCCTGATGGCAACGGTGGAGACGGCGCTGGTGGCGAGCAGCTATGCGGACTATCTCGTGGCCTCCGAGGAGACGGAGCCCGGAATCGGCTGGTATTACACGGACTGGCTGACGGCGCTGTCTGCGAACCCGGGACAGCCGACGCTGGAGATCGGTCAGAACATCGTGGATGATTTTGTGGATACCTGTGCTTCGAAGTGCAGCGGTCAGAAGGCCACGCTGTCCGTGATCGACCTGGCGGAGCTCGGAGAGACTCTGAGCGGTGATTTCAAGGCATTTTCCGGCAGTATTTCCGACATGATCAAGGCGGATCAGTACCAGACGATCTCCGCCGCGAGAAGCGATGTGAGGGAATTTGCGACGAGCTCCAAGATCGATCAGATCGACCTGGTGCATTTTGCAAGGAGTCTGGAGACAAAGGAGGGCGATGCGCTGGCGGAGACGCTGCTGAGCGCAGTGAAGTACAACCGCACCTCCTCCAATATGACCAATGCCTACGGCATCTCCGCATACTTCCCGTACCGGCGCACCTCCTATGTGGACAAGGCGGTGAAGACCTATGACCAGATCGGACTCGACGATGAGTACTCCGACTGCATCCGCGAATTTGCCAGCGTGGAGGTATCCGGTCAGGCGGTGACCGGCGGCTCGGCTAATCCGCTGGAGCTTCTGATGGGCAGCTCCTCCGCATCGTCCGGCGCTTCCTACGGCGGCGTGCAGAGTCTGGACATGGTCAGCAGCCTGCTGGGGAGCCTCCTCGGCGGACGCTCCAATATCAGCGGCCTGGAGGAAGGCAATACCGCATTTTTGCAGGATCGTGCATATTCGCAGGAGGACATCGCCAAATACATCGCCGGGCATCAGTTCGATGCTTCGACCTTAAGATGGCAGCAGGATTCCGAGGGGAATGTCTTCCTGCAGCTGACCGAGGAACAGATGAAGCAGATCCGGGGGATCGCGCTCAGCGCTTACTATGATGACGGAACGGGCTTCATCGATCTGGGCGTGGACAATCTCCTCTACGTGGATGAGCAGGGACGGCTCTGGTCCGAGGCCGACGGCACCTGGATCTCCATCAACGGTCAGCCGGTTGCCTATTACTACACGGATACCATCTACACATCCGGGACGGACTACATGTCCACCGGCTATATCCCCGCGCTTCTGAACGGAGAATACGTGAAGCTGATCGTGATCTTTGACCGGGAGCACCCGTACGGCTATGTGGCAGGTGCGGTGCCCGATTACCGACAGGGGGAGACCGACGCGGTGGCCAGAGGACTGATCGAGATCCAAAAGGGCGACAGGATCGATTTTCTGTGTGACTTTTACCGGTACGACGGAACCTTTGAGGACAGCTATTACATCGGGGATCCGATCACGGTGGACGGAGAGCTGGAGATCTCCAACACGTACGTGGATGCGGAGAAAATGACCTCCCTGTACCGCATCACCGATCTGTACAACCAGTATCACTGGACGCCGGAGGTACCTGTGAACTGAGCGCTTTTTCCGGTGCGCGCACAGGAGGCCGAAGGGCCCGTCAAAGCATAAAAAACACTCCCGAAGAGCTATCTTTGGGAGTGTTTTTCTGCAATGGAAAAGAAGATCTGCGCTTCCTGTCAGCTTCCGGAGATGATCAGACCGGACAGGAGACGCTCCAGAGAAGCCTCGGATCCGTTCAGACGCAGCGCGAAGGAATCGTTTTCGATGGTGCTGCGCTCCTTCGTGGAGCCGAGCATGACGGCATTGGCGGAATTGACCATACCGCGCAGCGAAGTCTCCACGATCTCCAGGACGGAGGAAATATCCCGGCAGCCGATGGCCATTCCGAGATTGGCTTCCACCGTGAGCTCGATCTCGCAGTGGGACATGCGGATATCCATGCCTCCGGCGGGAGAGCCGATCGCGGCCGTATTCCAGCCGTTGAGCGTGATGAGGGTCCCGCACTGATGCAGGATGATCTCGCCGCCCGCCTCCCCGATGGATCCGATGCCGCTGACCTGATTGCCGGAGCCGTAAATATTGATCTTGGTATTGTCGATCGTGGTCTTCTGATATCCGTACATCGATCCGATCAGCGCACCCTTCTCCACGCGCACATCGATGTCGAGGTCCATGCCGTGGATGAAGACGGGCGTGCTGTCACGGTACGATCCGATGCAGACACAGTTCGAAGCGGCGCAGACACTGCGCAGGACGCCGGAGTGCAGATCGATCGCCGTGGTCGCGGAAGAGGATTTTCCGCCGATGCAGACACAGTTTTCACCGTTGATATTGATCTGGATCATACCGAGCATGTGCGAGCTGATGCGTCCGAACGCGCTCTGGTAATCGTTGCCGATCGCATAGGCATTGGTGAAGGTCGGCGTAATGTGCAGCGTGCCATCGCCGGTCAGGAGCAGCTCGGCCGTCTCCGGGACGCGGATGCCGTTGCCGTTGAGCAGATTGGTGCCCTCGATATTCAGCGTCAGCTGGGATTCTTTCCCCAGGTCGATACAGGGCGTCTCATCCACATCGCCGACACTGACATTGCGCAGCGTCAGACGGCAGGAGGAACGATCCTTGACGCGGATGGAGACGGCGGAGACAAAGTCCGGGTTGCCCACCAGTGTCAGGTCGCCGCCGGAGAGCAGGAGCACGCTGTATTTCTGCAGCGACAGATCGATCAGGGACAGCTCCCTCTCGTCCTGGACCAGGTATACCTTCTGTCTTGCATTGGAGAGGGTATCCAGGTTGGCCTTGCTGATCTCGGAGAGGACGGGCGACGGAAGGGTATCGAGCAGATGCGGCGCGGGTCGCGCGGTGTAGTACCCCTGGATCAGATCCACACCCATGCGGATGACGCAGCGCAGCTCATCGGCGGTCTCCACGCCCTCAGCCAGCGCCTGGAATCCGTTGTCATGGGCGAACTGAATGATGGCATTGACGAAATGCTGCTTGCGCTGGTCGAGATGGATTTCGGTGATCAGGAAGCGGTCGATCTTCACATAATTGGGCAGGAACTTGAGAAGGTTGGTCACATTGGAGTAACCGGTTCCGAAATCGTCGACGGCGATCTGGAAATGCTGGGCCGTGCTGCGATCCGTGAGATAGTGGAGCGTCGTATCTTCCACATCGGTCTCCTCGGTTACTTCGATGACGATGTTCCGGAAGACTTCTCCGTACTGCTCGGTCAGCAGATCAAAGAGACGGTCGTCCAGGTAGTATCCCGGAATACTGTTGACGAAGATCTTGCGATCGCCCAGCTCCGGGAGAAATTCCTTGACGTTTGCCATCACATTGAACATGGTGGCGCGCTCGATATCGGCCAGACGATTGTCCTTGGTCGCGTATTTCAGGATGGTCAGCGGCGACAGGCGATAGGAGGAAGCCGTGCGCATCAGCGCCTCATAGCCCATGATCTGGCCGGTCTTGGCGCTGACGATGGGCTGATAATTGTACAGGAAATCATTCGCGTCGATGAGCTGATTGACCAGACGCCGGGTCTGCGGATCATCGTCCTCGTCCTGCGAAGCCAGATAGCGGCTGCGGGGGATCTCGTCATCCTTGTCCGCGGAGTGCTCCGCGACCAGCAGACTGAGGATCTGCTCGGGGGAATACCCGTCGTTCGGGCCGATGGTCAGGATCGCGATGGACGGATCCACGGAATAATCCTTCCCGGAGACGGAATTGTAGCTTTCAAAATGCTTCAGGATTTCCTTGCGCAGCGTGGCGGAAAGGGTCTGCTCGTCACTCAGGACCTCCTGCACCAGCACGAATTCATTGTATGCGATACGCCCGCCGGTACTCTGGTTCTGAAGCGTATCCGAGATCAGGCCCGCGGAGAGGCACAGCACCATCTGGGCCTCGTCTTCGCCGTAGATCTTCTCGATGCGGTCGAGATCCTGCAGCCGTACGGAGATGACCAGCAGCGGATGCCCGTTTTGCGCGATCTCGGGAAGCAGGGTCCCCAGATACTCCAGCAGACCGTGGCGGCTTAAGAGTCCCGTGGTCGCGTCGGTATTCTTATCATTCCCCGCGTCGGAGTCCTTCTGCTTTCCGGCGAGGGTATTGTACAGGACAAAATAAGTCAGCGCGATGTAGGTATAGACGGAATAGAAAAAGCCCTGATCATCTCTTCCGATGTGGAAATAGTCGGCTGCCTTCTCAGCGGTCACCAGCTCGTAATCCCCGATGCGTTCCGGCCCTTCCGTGCCGCTGTTGTTCAGGATGGAAGCGTCCTGCAGGTGGATATGCGCGCAGACGATGGCATTGCTCTCGTCGGTCATTCCGGGGGAGGAGAAGAGGAGCGGATTGACGATCTCCAGCGTATCCTCGTCCGTCATCTCGATCCCGGTCTCCTCGCGGATCTCCCGTCTTGCGGCGTCGAGGATCGGGCTGCCTGCCCCGAAATCCTTCGCGTCGATCAGCCCGGCCGGAACGCTCAGAAGCGCCCGTCCCGCCGGATAGCGGTACTCATGGGTCAGAAGCAGACGCTCGCTCCGGTCCGGAAGCTCCACGATGACGATGCAGCTGACGGCATCGGGCAGCATCCGGCGGAAATCGGCATCGGATTTGGGCGCCGCCAGCCGGTCCCGGTCTCTTCTGGTCGCGTTGTAATAGTGCTTTCCCTCCGCGTAACGGTAGTCAAAGATATTCAGAAAAGGGGAGTGAAACTCTTCGTGTACCATGTCCTGTGAAATTTTGAAATCGTCCATCCGAATACCCCCGTCCTTCGAAAAGGGGAGATTGCCAATCGAAGGAAATATGCTTATGATAAACACAGTTTAGACCATTTCCCGTTAAATTACCATAGACGGGAGATGTGCGAAATTATTAAATATTAAAAAAATGTGACGCGGAACGTAACAAATTTGTCCGCTTAGGTAAGAACAAGGAGAGGAGAGAGCTTTGGAAGACGCAATGATCATCGAGCTGTACTGGAGACGCGACGAAGATGCGATCGCGGAGACAGCCGCAAAATACGGAAGGTACTGTTCCACGATTGCCAACAATATCCTGCACAATGCGGAAGATACGGAAGAGTGCGTGAATGATACCTACCTTCATACCTGGAATGCGATCCCCCCGCAGCGCCCGAATTTTCTCAAGGCCTTCCTGGGGAAGATCACCAGGAACCTTTCTCTGAATCTCTATGAGAAGAACCATGCACAGAAGAGAGGTGAGGGCAAAGTGGAAGAACTGCTCGACGAGCTCAGTTTCTGTATCCCGGCGAAGGAGACCGTGGAGTCACAGATCGAGGAGCGGGAACTGATCGCGCTGCTGAACCGGTTTCTGGAGACGCTTCCCGAAGAGTCCCGGATCCTGTTCGTGCGCAGATACTGGTACGGCGATTCCATCGCCGATATCGCGGCAAAATATGATCTCGGTGAGAGCAAGGTCAAGATGAACCTGCTCCGCACGCGGGAGAAGCTAAAAGTGGTCCTGGAGAAGGAGGGCGTGGCGATATGAGTGAAATGAGATTGTTTAAAGCCCTCGGTGAGGTGGAGGACAGATTCATCCTCGAGGCGGACGAGGAGCGCAGGATCCGGCTGCCGGAGGAAGAGACGGAAGGAAGCGCAGGGAAGCTGCGGCAGGCCGCGCCGGCCGGAGAGAAAAAGGCGGATCCCGGGAGGGGCAAGATCATCCGTTTGCGCAGAACGCTGATGGCGGTGGTTCCCGCCGCGGCGATCCTGCTGCTCGTGAGCGCGGGATTTATCTACCTGCAGGGAAGAGGCGGAAACGCTTCGCAGACGGCGGATACGGCGAATTTTGCGGCCACGATGGCACCGGCGGAGATGGCCGCAGAGACGGACAGCAGCGATGCAGGCACTTTCTACGATACCTGGGAAGAGGCTCCCGCGATGGCGGAGGAGTCGGCCGTGGCAGCGGCAGAGCAGGAGGCGGCGGAAGTGGAAAAGGTTCCGGCGATGGCTTCTACGGTAACGGCTTCCGGTTCTACGGGAACGGGATCCGGGCAGGGATCGGACGCATTTGCGGAGGATGATCTCGGCCTTCCGCTGGTCGCCGGGGACAGCGCCGCCTATGCGGAGTACGCGGTGATCCTCTACCTTACCACGGACGGAACCGAGAGCAGTGAGGACATCGAGCGGATCTATGAGCAGAACCCGTCGCTCTTGCAGGTCGACCGGTACGAGGACCATCACCTCTATGTGTTTGGACTTAGGGAGGAACCCTCCGGGGAGGACCTGACGACGCTGAAGAAGCAGCTGGAGGAGCTGCCCTTTGTGACGGGCGTCAGTCTGATGATCCGGTAAATGAAAGCACCAAAAGCAGAAAAAAGCAGGCCACCCGGCGATGATCGGGT
>JAEEGH010010724.1_pt1 | contig 20959 bp, 20 predicted proteins | sample 9134181 | NCBI WGS metagenome assembly JAEEGH01 (sample SAMN16246544, study PRJNA631951) | gut metagenome | biome: gut microbiome; feature: rumen; material: DP-attached | host: Bos | place: Iran: Karaj | collected 2018-10
AAAACTTTCCTTGGGATGCTGCGATTTGAAGTTGCTCAGCAGCCTTATCACCCATTCCTGGAAGTGAGTTGAACGGAGGAAGTATCTTCCCATCTACTATTTTAAAGTATCTTGAGTCAGATTGGTATAGGTCCATAGGTAAAAATTCAAATCCACGGGCATACATTTCCTGAACAAGACGAAGAGCCGTCAAGCAATCCTTATCAGTCGCTGATGGGTCCTTCATAGCCTTTATATTCTTTATTTCCTGCTCACATCTCGCTTTACCTAAGCAACACTTCTCATAATCAAAACCACCTGCTCTGATTGAGAAGAAGGCAGCATAATAAGCAAGCGGATAATTTATCTTGCAATATGCAACTCTCCAAGCCATCATAACGTAAGCAGCCGCATGAGCCTTTGGGAACATGTATTTAATTTTCTCGCAAGAACCAATATACCAATCAGGTACACCATGCTCCTGCATATGTTGCTTGTATGTAGGCCACTCATCACATTTGCCTTTCGCAACAATACCCTTACGGACACGCTCCATAATAGTAAATGATTCGGCTGGATCAAGTCCCATATGAATCAAATAAACCATAATATCATCACGGGTACAAATAGCTTCTGTGATTGTAGCAACACCATTTAGAATAAGGTCCTGAGCATTGCCTAGCCATACGTCAGTACCATGGGCAAGACCTGCTATACGAACAAGGTCTGTAAAATACTGAGGCTTTGCCTCAACAAGCATCTGCATGGCAAAATCTGTACCAAACTCTGGTATACCAAGGGTACCAAGAGGTGTTCCCATAATATCATCAGGAGTAATACCAAGGGCCTTTGTGTTTTGGAATAAAGACATTACATCCTTGTCATCAAAAGGAATATCCGTAGCAACGATTCCCGTCAAATCCTCTAATCGCTTAATCATTGTTGGGTCCAGGTGACCAAGAATATCAAGCTTCAGAAGGTTTGCATCGATTTTATGGTAATCAAAGTGTGTAGTTACAATATCAGTATCCTTGTTTGCAGGATGCTGAACTGGTGTAAATGAATAAATATCCTCACCATTAGGAAGAACTACTACGCCACCAGGATGCTGTCCTGTTGTGGACTTAACGCCTTCTACTCCCTTTGCAAGACGAGAGTATTCTGAACGGCGCTTTCTAATGTCTCGATTTATAAAATATTTATAAACGTAACTCTCGGCGTTCTTGTCCGCCAAGGTAGAAACAGTTCCAGCCTTGAATGTTTGTCCCTCACCAAAAATAACCTCAGTGTATTTATGAGCCTTTGACTGATATTCATTGGAGAAATTCAAGTCGATATCAGGCTCCTTATCTCCCTTGAATCCAAGGAAAGTCTCGAATGGAATATCAAATCCATCCTTTGTAAGAGGCTTACCGCATTTTGGACATATTTTATCTGGCATATCCACGCCTGAAAGACCCATATTTACTATTTCTTTTACCTCAGGACCATCAAAGTCTACATAAAAACAGTTTTGACATCTATAATGAGGTGGCAATGGATTAACCTCTGTAATACCAGCCATTGTAGCTGCAAATGAAGATCCAACAGATCCACGGGAACCAACCAAGTATCCATCCTCGTTAGATTTCCAAACTAGCTTTTGAGCAATGATGTACATAACGGAATATCCATTACCGATGATGGAATTAAGCTCACGCTCAAGTCGAGCCTCAACAATTTCTGGAAGAACTGGACCATACACCTCATGAGCTCTAGTCTCGCAAATTCGACGTAAATCCTCCTCCGAATTTTCGATAACTGGAGGACATTTATCTGGACGAACCGGATGAATATATTCACACATGTCCGCAATCATATTCGTATTTTCGATAACAACTTCATGAGCCTTTGCCAAACCAAGGTATGCAAACTCTTCAAGCATCTCATCTGTTGAATGCAAGAATAAAGGTGCTTGTTGATCTGCGTCATCAAAGCCCTTATTTGCCATAATAATTCGACGATATACCTCATCCTCCGGATCAAGGAAATGAACGTCACAGGTTGCAACAACAGGCTTTTTAAATTCCTCACCTAAGGCAACGATTTGTTTATTTACTTCCTGTAAGTCCTTAATAGAGCTAAACCTCTCGTACTTTGGCTTATCAGAACGAATCATAAATTCATTGTTGCCAACAGGCTGAATTTCAAGATAATCATAGAAATTTGCTATGCGGGCAATCTCAGATTCATCACGCTCGTCAACAATAGCATCGTATAATTCACCAGCTTCACAGGCACTACCAATAATAAGGCCTTCTCTACACTCTTCCAAAAGTGACTTTGGAACACGAGGATATCTTGCATAATATTTAACGTGAGATTCAGAAACCAATCTATATAGATTTATACGTCCCAAATCATTCTTTGCAAGTACAATACAGTGGTGAGCTCTCATCTTTTTAATCTGCTCTGGACCTGGTTTGCCCTTTTCATTTAACTCTGCAAGGGTAAATATTTTCTCATTAGCAAGCTTTACAATAAACTTCTCGAAAATTTTTGCTGTAACCTCAGCATCATCAACAGCACGATGATGATGCTCATTAACAAGATTCTCTGCCTTGCAAACTGCATCAAGATTAAACCTTGCCATATTCGGATGCAAATATCTAGCAAGCTCAACAGTATCAATATGTGTATAGTCATATTCCAAGCCCAATTGCTTGCAATTATATTTAATGAAACTAGTATCAAATGTTGCATTATGCGCAACAAGTACGCTGCCTTTGCAGAAGTCCATAAATCTAGGAAGAATCTCCTCGATAGTAGGCGCATTCTCAACCATCTCATCCTTTATAGATGTAAGCTCTGTAATGCGATATGGAATTGGAACCTGAGGATTGACAAATTCCGAAAATCTATCAACCACTTCTCCATTTACAATTTTAACGGCACCAATTTCGATAATCTTACATTTCTTAGGGTTAAAGCCGGTTGTTTCTATATCAAAAACAACATACTCATCCTTAAGGCTCTGTCCCTTCTCATTTGTAACAATTAACTTTGTATCATCAACAAGATAAATTTCACAGCCGTAAATAACCTTGAAATCACCAAGCCCCTTCATGTGGTCAGCATCACAGAACGCCTGAACAACACCATGGTCAGTAATAGCAAGTGCTTTGTGACCCCAATCCTTCGCACGAGAAATAATAGATGTAATTTCAGATACACCATCGAACTCGGACATTTTTGTATGACAATGGAGCTCAACACGTTTTTCTACAGCGTTGTCTGTTCGAACAACTCTGTAGTCCTTTATCTTTTGAATACCATTTATTCTTCCGACCGTAAGCTCCTTTGAATAAATATCATCATCAAGCTTTCCAGATATTTTGTAAAAGCCACCAACTTTGAATACCTTTTCAAGTTCTTTCCCTTGGTCTATATCATTAAAGAATAGCTTAATTGAAATTGAATCTGTGAAATCGGTCATTATACCAGTTCCAAAGTATCCACCTTTTTTGGTTTCCCTAAACTCAAGATCAGTAAGCTGTCCTCTAATTACAATAGGTCCAAGAAGCTCTCCTGTAATATCAGACATTGTTGTAGCATTTTCAGTGATTTCGTTTCCGTAAATTACATCTGGATCGTCTGATTTTGTGAGTGGCTTAATAATTTTTATCTCAGGAGCAGCATCATCCGACTTCTTGTCAGAAGAATTGTCTTTTGACTCCTTAGCCTCTTCTGCCTTCTTTTCAGCAAAATTAGTTCTAGCGTTAATAGCTGCGATTTTATTCTCAATCTCTAACTTTGCATTCTCCAAATATTTATTCTTAACAGGCTCTTTGTAATCAAATTCAATTTTTATATTGAGATGGCATCTATTGCAAAGGATTCTGTAGAGCATATCGTGAAGCTCTCCCTCTTTCTCCTTGCCAATAAGAGTATCCTCAATAGTAACCTTTAGATTTCCATTTTCAGGAAAATCTAAATCCGCTTTTTTATATATGTTAAAAAGAAGAGCACTTTTCTCTTCTAGCTCCTCTAAAATACTATCATTATATGAATCTAATAAGTTTGAAGGTGTATACTGACTCGATAAATCAAAGTCCTCAAAGATGCGAATTGTAACACCATTGTTTGGAAAGAATTGCTTTTTTATTGATTTTTCCAAATGCCAAATCCGCCTTTTAGGAATAAGCGTATTAAACGTAACGTAAATACGTAAATCATCTTTAGAGTGACCAGTGGCAACCTTAGTGATTGTTGCATCACTAAGAGCTGTAGTAAGGTCACTCTCGGCATTCATATTAGGGAATACTTCAAAAAATCCCATCTGATCCATAACATATCTCCAACTAAAGTCCGTCGGTTACGTTTACAAGCCTTAGGGTTTCTCCGCTCATCTAAAACGATTCGCTTGAGAAACCTAAGAGCTTGTTACCTACCGACTCATCTAAAATAATAGATATTTAAAAAATAGTTTAAATATCAAAAATGCTATTTTTTCTTCATGCATTTCATCTTGCATTAGCGAGGCCAAGCTTCAAGTTCTTGACGCAATGCATCTAGCAATTGGTCTTCTGGAAGCTTGCGAACAATTTCACCATGCTTTATAAGAAGTCCCTCTCCAATACCGCCTGCAACTCCAAGATCTGCTTCTTTGGCTTCACCAGGTCCATTTACAACACATCCCATAACCGCAACCTTAATATCAAGGTCATCAAATTCTGTTACCATGTCCTCAACCTTGTTTGCAAGCCCAATCAAGTCAATCTGAGTACGTCCGCATGTAGGACATGAAACAACCTCAATGCCTCCTTTACGAAGTCCAAGTGTACGAAGAATTAGCTTGGCAGTTTTAATCTCTTCGATTGGAGCTCCTGTAAGAGAAACACGAATTGTATCACCAATACCTTGAGAAAGGATCATAGCAAGACCACAAGCGCTCTTTATGTTGCCAGCCTTTAGCGTACCAGCTTCTGTAATTCCAACATGAAGTGGATGATCTGTCTTGTCTGCAATAAGTTCATGAGCCTTTACGCACATCATGACATCAGAAGACTTTATACTAATAACTAGATTATCATATCCAAGCTCCTCGATAATACGAACCTTATCAAGGGCAGATTCAACTAATCCTTCGGCAGTAACGCCACCGTATTTTTCTACTAAGTCCTTTTCTAAAGAACCAGAGTTTACACCAACTCTTATTGGAATATTTTTAGATTTAGCAACATCTACAACAGCCTTTATACGATCTTCGCTTCCAATATTTCCAGGATTAATCCTAATCTTGTCAGCCCCATTTTCCATAGCTGCAATTGCAAGACGATAATCAAAATGAATATCAGCGACAAGCGGAATGTGTATTTGCTTTTTTATTTCAGAAAGCGCCTTTGCTGCATCCATATCTGGAACAGCAACACGAATAATGTCACAGCCCGCAGCCTCCAACTCAAGGATCTGATTTACAGTTGCACTGACATCCTGTGTCTTTGTATTGCACATAGACTGAATCAGAATAGGATTATCGCCACCTATTACTTTATTTCCAATTTTTACTTCTCTTGTATTCATACGCACCTCTACATTAATTTAGCTATATCATTGTACATTACAACAATCATTAGAAGCATCAGTAATCCAAAACCTACAAGATTTATTCCGTTTTCAATTTCAGGCTTCATCTTTTTGCCTCTAATAGCTTCAATTATTATTAAAAGAATTCTACCACCGTCAAGTGCAGGAAATGGAAGTAAATTCATCACTCCAAGGTTTGCCGATAAAAGGATTGTTATAGATGCCAGATTCAAGAAAACATACTTAATACCATCAGCAACTGATGTCTCGTAAACATCACCTATTACGCTAACTACTCCAACTGGACCTGAAACTTCTTGAACAGATATTTCTCGAGTAAAGAGCATGCGCAAACTCTGTAAAGTTGTATACACCTGATATTTTATTTCATAAACACCGTATGCAAGCGTACCTAATGGACCGACATTTTCGCGCTGGCCGTTACTTTGAATTCCAAGCATATATCTACCAGACTCTTCGTCATATGTAGGAGTAATTGTAGCAGTCTTTATTTCTCCATCATGAGAATATTTAACATCAATAGTCTCTCCAGCATGAAGGAAATTGTAGATGCTTATCTCGCTATAAAAATGAACATTATATCCATTTAGAGAAATAATTGTATCTCCAGCAGAAATCCCAGCCTCAGCAGCTGGATAGTTTTCAACTACATCGGTAACCACTGGTTTATCTACGCCAGCCATTGCAATAAAAACTACAGAAAGAATATAAGCCAAAATGAAATTAAATAATGGCCCTCCAAATACAATTAAAAATCTCTGAAAGAGAGACTTATTTCCAAATGCTCTGTCGCTATCACTTTCCTCATCTTCGCCTTCCATGACGCAAGAGCCACCAAAAGGAAGGAGCTTTAGACAATACTTTGTCTCACCTTTGCCCCAGGAAATAAGAGTTGGACCAAGGCCTAATGTAAATTCATTAACCTTTACTCCGCATTTTTTAGCGAATAAAAAATGTCCCAACTCATGGAAAATAATAATAAAGCTAAAAATCAAAATTGCAATGATAATACGCATAAAAATTACCACCTGCTCTCTATGAAATCATAAGTCATCTGCTCTGTTTCAAGAACTTGCTCAATTGTTGGATTATCAATGAAATCCACATTAATCATAGCCTCAGAAACAATCTCAGGTATTTCCAAGAATTTAATTTTATTGTTTAGGAATTTGGCAACTGCACGCTCATTTGCAGCATTAAATACAGTTGGAACATTTCCTCCTGTAGCCATAGCATCATAAGCAAGCTGAAGACCATAGAATGTCTCCATATCAGGACGCTCAAAAGTAAGAGTCCCCACCTTAAATAAATCAAGGGGCTCAGCATAAAGAGTCTTTCGATTTGGATAGAACAATGCGTAAAGAATAGGCAGTCTCATATCTGGTGTACCCATTTGACCAATTACAGCACCATCCATAAATTCAACAGCAGAATGGAGAATACTCTGAGGATGAACAACAACCTCAACTTGATTGAGATTTACTCCGAAAAGCCATTTTGCCTCCATAACCTCAAGACCTTTATTTATCATTGTTGCAGAATCAATGGTGATTTTTGCTCCCATTGACCAATTTGGATGCTTTAATGCATCCTCTAACTTTACATTTTCCAAATCATCAAGTGTCTTTCCTCTAAATGGCCCGCCTGATGCTGTAAGGAGAATCTTTGAAATCTGGTTCTGTCTTTCACCATTTAATGATTGGAAAATTGCACTATGCTCACTATCAACAGGTAAAATTGACACTCCTTTTTCTTTTGCAAGAGGCATAATAATGTGGCCTGCCGTAACAAGTGTCTCTTTATTGGCAAGTGCAATAGTCTTGCCCGCATTAATTGCTGCAATTGTTGGTTGAACACCTACCATGCCTACAACAGCTGTAACAACAGTATCTGCCTCCTTGCATGTTGCAACATCAATCAAGCCTTGCATTCCGTAAGAAATAGTAATCTCCATATCAGAAAGACGTAGCTTTAAATCACTAGCCAACTCTTCTGAACCTACAGAAACTAATACTGGCTTGTACTTTCTAATTTGCTTTTCAAATAAATCAAGATTTCTGCCACATGACATAGCAACAACCTTTAATTCATCTGGATTTTGAGAAACAATATCTAATGTCTGAGTTCCTATGGAACCTGTTGAACCTAAAATAGCAATATTCTGTGCCATTGCTTTTATCTCCTAAATTTTAAAAATAAAAATAACTAGCTAAAAAATAAATAATTGGTGCTGTAATAATTACACTATCAAATCTATCGAGGACACCACCATGACCTGGAATCAATTTTCCATAGTCCTTTACTTCAAAATTACGCTTGATGGCAGAAGCAGCCAAATCTCCTACCATAGAGATAAGTGCTCCAACTCCTGAAATACAAACTAATGGTAAAATTTCAAATTCCTCAATAGAAAAGACCTTTGAAATAATAACACAATAAAGCGCTGTTAAAAGCATTGCTCCAATGACACCGCCTACTGCCCCCTCAATGGATTTCTTTGGCGAAAGAATTGGTGACATTTTATGCTTTCCAAACAATACTCCAACACAATAGGCACAAGTATCACATCCCCACGAACAGAGGAAAATTAACCAAACTATAAACTGTCCCATATCAAGCATTCGAGTTTGATATAAAAACGAAAGCATTACACCAACATAAAACAATCCAAAGAATGTAGCCATTATTTGATGACTGTGAAAATTTGGATACCCAAAAACAAAAACAGCCAAAAGTAAAATCAAGAAAGCAAGCATAATTACCATCTTGTCTTGGCAAAAGTTAAAGCGCAAATCAAGATAATAGATTACACAAGAAGCATATCCAAGAAATCCTGGCAACTTGTTATGAATCTTGAATATTCTATAGAGCTCAAACATACCAATCAACGATAATACAAGCATTACCCCAAGTAACAAATCGCCCCCAGTACAGATAAATAATAAAGCAAGTGCAACTAGCACTATTCCACTTATTAATCTAGTAATAAACATAGAATTTCCTTTCTAAATACCGCCAAAACGACGATTTCTCTTATCATATTCCTCAATAGCTTTTTTCAGCTCATCAGGTGTAAAATCAGGCCAAGCAACTGGTGTAAAATAAAACTCAGCATAAGCAAGCTGCCAAAGAAGATAGTTTGACAGTCTCTGCTCGCCAGAAGTTCTAATCATAAAATCAGGATCTGGTATATCCTTTGTATCTAAATAAGACGAAAACTTTGCTTCATCAATATCATCTATTTCAAGTGAACCATTTTTTACATCTGCTGCCACTTTTTTGATAGCTCTAGTCATTTCATCCCTGCTACCATAATTTATAGCAATAGTAAGTGTCAACCCTGTGAACTGAGAAGAATATTCAGTAAGTTCATCTATATTAGCTCTTAATTTTTCATCTAGTTTCGATAAATCTCCAATGAATCTAACTCTAAGATTATCCTTCTTGGCGGTCTTCATACATGTCTTAATGTATTCACCTAGAAGCTTCATTAACGCCTTTACCTCATCCGCTGGTCTAGACCAGTTTTCTGTAGAGAAAGCGTACATTGTGACATACTTTACCCCCATATCATGAGCCGCACGACAAATCGTCTCTACATTTTTGGCTCCAACAGTATGACCATAGGTACGTGGCATGCCCTTAGCTTTTGCCCATCTACCATTTCCATCAAGAATAATTGCAATATGCTGTGGTACGTTCATAGCACCTCCTAATAATAATGAAACAGGGCACTTTCGTGCCCCGTAGTATAGTTTAATATATTTTCTAAACTGTCATAATTTCTTTTGTCTTTGCCTCTACAGCCTTATCGACCTCAGCGATGAACTTGTCAGTCATCTTTTGGCACTTATCTTCGAGATCCTTGATTTCATCCTCAGAAACGCCCTCGTCCTTAGAGTGCTTCTTTAATGCATCAATAGCATCTCTTCTGATATTTCTAATTGCTACCTTTGCTTCTTCGCCATGCTTCTTAACATCCTTAGCGATTTCCTTACGACGCTCTTCTGTAAGTTCAGGAAATACTAAGCGAATAAGCTTGCCATCATTTGTAGGATTAATACCAATATCAGACATATTAATAGCCTTTTCGATTTCCTTAACTAAAGAAGGCTCCCATGGCTGAATCTGAATAAGACGTGGCTCTGGAACAGAAATATTTGCCACCTGCTGAAGTGGAGTTGGTGCTCCATAATAATCAACAGTAATCTTGTCTAAGATGTGTGGATTAGCTCTGCCTGCACGAATTGTTGTAAATTCACTCTCGAGATTGTTATAACTCTTAGTCATTTTCTCTTCGTAAACTGAAAGTATATTATCCATTAATCCTCCTTATACAGTAACAACTGTACCATTAAATTTTCCTGAAATTGCTTTTACAATCGAGTTCTCTTCATTAAGAGAGAATACATACATTGGCATCTTTTGCTCCATAGCAATAATGGTAGCTGTAAGATCAACTACTTGAAGCTTCTTGTCAAGAACCTCCTGAATGCTAACCTCATCATAACGCTTTGCATCAGGATTCTTTGCTGGATCGCTATCATAAACACCGTCGATTGACTTTGCAAGTAAAATAACATCTGCCTCAATTTCTACTGCTCTGAGCACAGTAGCTGTATCAGTTGAGAAGTATGGATGACCTGTGCCACCTGCAAAGAAAACTACCATGTTTTTGTCAAAGTATTTATTTGCTCTATCCTTTGAATAAAGCTTTGAACAATTGCCGCACTCAAATGGTGTAAGCACTGCTGTCATCATACCTGCTGCTCTGAAGATTTCAGAAACATAAATGCAGTTCATAACAGTAGCGAGCATTCCAATCTGATCTGCCTTTGTTCTGTCAATGTTTTCTGAAGAACGACCTCTCCAGAAGTTTCCACCACCAATAACTACTCCAACCTGTACGCCATCATCAACAAGTTGCTTTACCTGACGAGCAACCATCATACATGTTGCCTCATCAAAACCAAACCCCTTGTCACCAGAAAGCGCTTCTCCACTAAGCTTAAGTAATACTCTTTTCATTTTTAAATCCTTCTATTTTTATTTTCTCTGATAAGAATTAAATTGCGAAAACGCTATTAACGTCAACATCAGAGTAGCTCTGAGAACAGAAGCCTTCGATAACAGCACCATTGTTAATCTGTACTGAACGAGACTTGATGTTACCCATAACAACAGCTGAAGTATCAACTACAACAGGTCCATTAACATCGATATCGCCCTTTACAGCACCTGCGATAACTGCAGAAGTAGCTGTAATGTTACCAATGATTACAGAACCAACACCAACCTTTGCTGTTCCAGTTGTAACTACTTCACCTTCAATCTTTGCTGCATCTGCAAAGAATTCTGATGAAGATGAGTTTCCATTAACCTTACCTGTAACAACAAGCTTTCCGTTGCATGAAACATCACCGATAATTTCGCCCTGAACCTCGATAGAACCGATTGACTCGATATTACCAGTAACCTTCATTCCTCCTGTAATAATTGCATTCTCGTCTGATACTGCTGCTCTATTGTCAGCAACATTTCCCATAACATCCATTGCCTTTGGTGCCTCCACTTTTGTTTCAATTTTTGTTTCTGAAAAGAAAGACTTCTTTTCTTCCTTTGGCTCCACTACTGAAGCTGTCTCTGCTGGCTGGGCAGCAGGACTCTCAACCTTTTTAGTAACTTGCTCAAGAAGACCATCAAGTTTGTTAAGCTCTGACTCTACATCGATATCGCCATCAAGAGTATTTACCATAACTTCTTCAGAAGCAGTATCTTCCCCACCAGGTACTAGCTCATTTACTGCGTCGTTAAAATCCTCTTTAAAATCCTTAAAAAAGCCCATTACAATTCCTCCATAACATATTTATTATTGAACAACGTTTACATGTTGTATAACAGTTGTTTCGTCCGTAATTGGTAGAATCATCGCACCGCTTTCTTGTAATGATTCTATTAATTTAGGTAAGCACTCCACAGTGGCATCCTTATTAGATGCATCATGTAAAAGTACTACAGACGTCTTGTATTTTACCACATCCGTCATAACTTTATCAACAAGTTCATCCGCTGTAAAAGCCTGTGACATGGCATCTCCAGAGGCCACGTTCCAGTCATAATAAACAACTCCCTGATTGTTGAGATAATTAATAAAAGTAGACATGCCAATAGTCGAAACCTTATTACTACTTCCCCCTGGGAATCTGTAATATTTTGTATCTACACCAGTGGTATCCAATATCAAATCATGAATCTGATTATAATCATCAATGAATCCCTGCTCTGAACCATAAATTTGAGAATAATTATGGCTATATGAATGCATTCCTATTGTGTGACCATCATCAACTATACGCTTGTAAGCATCACCGTAAAGCTCAGTATCCTTGCCGCAAACAAAGAATGTAGCCTTTACGTTGTAATCATCAAGAATATCTAAAATCTGCTCTGTATTTTCACTTGGGCCATCATCAAATGTTAAATAAACCTTGGGAATATCACCAACCTCGGCGAGGTTGTCAGAATTATCTACAACATAGACACTATCAAGATAACTATCGTCAACCATCTCCTCTACGTCTGCAACATCCTCACCCCCATTAAGCTTTGCAGATAAGACATTTACTTGTCTCTGAAGAGATATGACCTCAATACATAAAAGCGTCATAACACATAGAGTTATGAGCATAAAAGCAACAATAGTAGTAACAATAAACTTCTTCATTCTAGCAACGCGTTTACGCTTTGCGCGTTGTCTCTCGAGCCCTATATTTGTACTTTCCAAAACATTCTCCCCCTCTTTAAAAAGTCCTTTTTTATTGTAACACAAGGTAATTACAATATAAAGGGCAAAAAAATAAAGGGTCTACAAAATGTAGACCCTTTTAGAGAATACTAATTAAGCTGTGCTGCTACTTCAGCTGCAAAGTCTTCGTTCTTCTTCTCAAGACCTTCACCAGTCTCAAAACGAACGAATCTCTTGATGTTAAGCTCAGAACCAGTCTCCTTAGAAACCTGCTCTAAGTACTTAGCAACTGTCTGCTTTCCATCCTCAGCCTTAACATAAACCTGATCAAGTAAGCAGATTTCCTTAAGCTCCTTAGATACACGACCTTCGATCATACCATTGATAACCTTCTCAGGCTTCTGTGACTCCTTAGGATCGTTCATAATCTGAGCAAGAAGGATTTCCTTCTCGTGAGCAATGTAATCAGCTGATACTTCATCACGGCTAACATACTTAGGATTAAGAGCTGCAATCTGCATAGCAAGATTTGTAGCTGCTTCCTTAGCTGCATCACTCTCAGCGCCAGCCATATCAACGATAACGCCGATACGTCCACCACCGTGTGTGTAAGAAACAACGAATCCGTCAGATACTACCTTCTCGAAACGACGAAGTGAAAGCTTCTCGCCGATTGTAGCAACCATCTCTACGTGTACGTCGTTAACTGTCTTTGATGAATCCTCTGCCCATGGCTGAGCAAGTAACTCATCGATTGTAGTAACATCAGACTTAAGGATCTGGTTTGCAACCTTCTCTACGTATGTCTGGAACTTCTCGTTCTTAGCAACGAAATCTGTCTCTGAGTTAACCTCAAGAACAACTGCTGTGTTGCCTTCAACTACAACTTTGCAAATACCCTCTGCAGCGATACGAGATGCTTTCTTTTCAGCCTTTGCAGCACCGTTCTTACGAAGGAGCTCAAAAGCTGCATCCATATCACCATCGCACTCAGAAAGTGCTTTTTTACAATCCATCATACCTGCGCCAGACTGCTCGCGAAGGTCTTTTACCATTGCTGCTGTAATAGCTGCCATAATTATGCCTCCTCTTCTGCTTCTGCTGACTCCTCAGCAACCTCGTTCATTTCACCCTGCTTTGCTTCGATAACAGCATCTGCCATCTTAGCAACGATAAGCTTAACTGCACGGATAGCATCGTCGTTACCTGGGATAACGTAATCAAGCTCATCTGGATCACAGTTAGTATCGCAAACACCTACAAGTGGAATACCAAGTGCGTGTGCTTCCTGGATACAAATGTGCTCCTTCTTAGGATCAATAACAAAAATAGCATCTGGAATACGGTTCATTTCCTTGATACCGCCAAGAACCTTTGTAAGCTTCTCCTGCTCCTTCTTGAGCTGAGTAACTTCCTTCTTTGGAAGAAGGTCAAATGTTCCGTCTGCTTCCATCTTCTCGATTTCCTTAAGACGTGCAATTCTTGTCTGAACTGTCTTAAAGTTTGTAAGCATACCACCGAGCCATCTCTCGTTTACATAGAACATACCGCAACGCTCTGCCTCTGTAGCGATAGCATCCTGAGCCTGCTTCTTTGTACCTACGAAAAGGATTGTACCACCCTGCTGTGCGATGTCGAAGATAACATCGTAAGCATCGTCTACCATACCTACAGACTTCTGAAGGTCGATAATGTGGATACCATTACGCTCTGTGTAGATGTAAGGAGCCATCTTAGGGTTCCATCTACGTGTCTGATGTCCAAAGTGAACACCTGCCTCGAGTAACTGCTTCATTGAAATAACACTCATTTTAATACCTCCTGGTTTGTTTCTTCCGCATAATTCCTCCTGACAACCACCCCGCCTACTGTAGGTTGGGAACCAATGTCAGTCCTTATGCGTGTATTTTCAACAGCTCTAAAAGTTTACCATAAATAAACCCACCATGCAACACCTAATATAAGGTGTTACTCGGTGGGTGGTGTAGTTGTTCTATGGTCTTTGTTGACAAGTAAAACTATTATATCATCGTATGTACTATCTGCTCTTACATAGAATGTACCAGACTGAATTCTATTATCAACTCCTAGTGTATTCATGTAATCGTTGAATTCTGAAGCAGAATCAACAAGTCCTGCATTATAAAGGTTTGCTGCAACTGTATCAGATGATTCGCCACTATTTACTGTAAAAGGAATATATTTAACAGTTGTCTCGGAACTTTCTACAACAGGCTCATTTTCAACCTCGGTTTCTTCCTCAGTCTCTTCTGTGACTTCTTCTGTGGATGGAGCTTCTGAATCGGTAGCTTCTGTTTCCTCGGTAGCCTCTTCTTCTGACTCTTCAGAATCTTCTTCTGGCATTACCATGCCAAGTTCTGTAGCTTTTTCGATTATTTCTTCATCAGTCATTTCCTTTGAAGAAATACCAGTGCTACCAAAATAAAAACTAATAGTAAGCAAAAGTGTTGCGAAAATAACACCTATGCCTATACCTCGCATGTAATATTTTAGTTTCATTATTTGCCCTCCTGATATAATCCGAGAACAAACTTAACTTCACCTAAGCCTCTGCCTAACTTCTTAGCAATCTCTACTTCACTAAGACCTTCATCATGAAGAGTTAATATTTCAAGATTGTCATTTTGCTTTGGACGAACTGTTTCGTCTGCAAATTTTTCAGCTAAGGCTTCAGTAAATGACACTGGCTCGCTTGGCTTAGCTTCTGTAGTTTGAGACTCAAACTCAATTTTAGCCTGCTCAAGCTTTTGCTTTTCTTCCGCTATTTCGATTTCTCTATCTCGGAGCAAATCAAGCTTCTTTGCAATAGAAGAATCTAATGCAACAAGAGTATCCTCTAAATCCGAAAGCTTTTTTGTCATATCAACTGCATCCTGCTGCTTTTCATTAAGCATTGAATACATGAATGTGACTTCTTTATGGGATTTATCAACAGATTCCAAAACTGTATCGGAATACTGAGAGATTTGCATAATCTTCTCATTTGTTTCTTTATCTGTTTTGCGGTCCATTTCTTCCATGGCCTCATCGATAGTAATAGAAAGTTTGTCTTCCATTTCTACCTTAGCATCGGCCATTTTGTCTTTAATTATTTCTTCTATTTGCTCTTTAGTGAGCTTTTGAAGATTTTCCTTATCTTTGCTTGATAGCTTTTCAGACACAAAAAAACTCCCAATGCAAAAGGCTAAGCCTATGATTAGGAGTGTTATTTCAAGAACGGTCATCTTAGTCCCCCTGTGTTAAACTCTCATATCAAATGAAGGTGTAGGTTTCTCAGAGATTTTTCCGTCACCTTCTAGCTTTTCTTCTTGTTTAATCTTAGAGGGTTTGCGATTTTTATTTCCTTCATAACCTTTGCCATTGCCTTCACGGTCATATTTATCTTCAGTACGCTTTGCGTTGTAAAGATCATTGACCTGTTTGGCTTGCTGCTCCTGCTTTTTTTCGACAGTATCTGTCAAAACTTCCTGCTGAAGCATTGGCTTTTGATCCTCATTAGCCTTGGTATGGCTAATTTCGTTGGTATTTTGGATCATTCCATTAAAATTAATAGGACTAATTGACATAACATTCCCTCCCTATGGAATACCATACAATTAAACTGCCAACATTATTTTATTAATATCCCCATATATTCTCCAAGTGAGCCTCGCATCTTCTGAAGCGCCTTGGTATGGAGTTGTGAAACTCTTGATTCAGAAACCTCAAGAGCTGCACTTATTTCTTTTAAAGTCATATCCTCATAATAATATAAAAGAATGACTTGTTTTTCTTTTTCTGTAAGTTTATCTAATGCCTCTTGTAACTTTTGAGTAAGTTCTTGCTTAGAAATGTTGTCTTCTGGCTGAATGAAATGAGAATTGTGTTCTGCTTCCATAACTGGTTCATTTCCAGCTTCAACAAATTCATTCAACGAAACAACATTAGTAACGTTAAGCTGTGATTGCCATTTCAAAAATTCATCAGAAGATATATTTAATTCTGCTGCGACTTCCTCGTCCGAAGCACTATGTCCAGTGCGAGCTTCAATAGTCTTGATTGCATCATCAATCATGCGCTGACGCTGTCTGATTGTACGTGGAATCCAATCCATTTTACGGATTTGATCCAAAATGGATCCTCTGATACGAAGACTTGCATATGTTTCGAATTTAACATCCTTCGCTAAATCAAACTTATCAATCGCATCAATGAGGCCAAAGATACCATAGCTGCATAAATCCTCGTATTCAACGGTGTTACCCAAGTACATACAAAGACGTCCTGCAACAATTTTTACAAGCGATGCATATTCAAGTATTAACTGCTCTCTAAGCTCTGGGGATGGGCTAACCTTATATTTGTCCCAAAGCTTTTCCTTGTCAGCTGCCTTCATTTATGCCCCCTTTAGTAACGTTTAATCAGAATTATTTAGCCTTCCTCTGATTCTAACGAGTTGTCTTCTGTGGTGTCAATTTCTTCTGTTTGCCCAATATCCTCACCATCTGGAACTATGTCTTCCAACTGGTCATCAATAGAAGCCGGTGGCTCTAATGTCTTGAAGGAATAATCAAGCACCATTTTAATGATAGTTCCCATTACTAAAAAAACGGCAACTACAATAACTAAACGGCTGAGGAAAACTGAAAAACCAGCCCTTTGAACAATTGAAACAACACAAGATATAAGCGCTGCTGCTAGTGTAATTATTATAGGAATAGGCTTAGTATTCATTTGTTCCTCCAACCACTCATTATATATTTTAAATAATCTTAAGCTCTTTGCCAACTGCTTTTATATAGTACTCTCCAGTTTCACTATAGATTTCAACTGTACGACCATAGTTTAAACCGCAGTCTTCTGCAACAAGCCTAACTCCAAGCTCCTTCAGCTTCGCTTTGGAAGCCTCTGCATTTCTCTCCCCGACATTTATGCCAGCAGCGGACGCGCCAGGCATTTCAAACATCTTAGCGCCCCCTGCTATTTTGGCTACTAGCTTCATTTTATTTGCCCCAGCTTTAAGCATATCGTCATAAAGCTTCTGTATGCCTGTGTCAGCAAACTTCGCAATATTAGAATTATTACGAATAGCTGTGCTATCAGGCAACATTATATGTGCCAAGCCAGTAATCTTTGTAGATGGATCATATAATGCAATTCCAATACACGAACCGAGACCAATAGTAGTCAGTGCATCCGGAGCTTTACATATTTTTAGATCGGCCATGCCGACTTTAATCATCTGCCCCATACTCTCACTCTCCTTAGATTGGTACACCAAGTGCCGTTAATATTTTTGCATAAGAATCTTCTTCTGGCATCAAAATAAAATGCCCCTTGATTCCCAAATCATCAGAGAATTCAGTATTGATCATCAGTGCATTATCTCCGAAAATACCAAATTGTACTGCAGGCACAGAAAGAATAGCTGCTGCCATATCAACTGCTACAAATGGTACTGAAGGAACAATTGTAAGATTTGTAAGTCCTGAAAGTGCGGACAAATACGATCCTGCAATAATGTTTCCGATTTCCTTTATTGCTGATAAATCCATTTCATCAAATGGCTCAGAATAGCTATCATCTCTCATCATAAGCTTATTAACAATATGGTGAGCTGAAGCCATATCCATAAGGAACATCATAGAACCATCGATATCCTGTTCAACACCAAGCATAATGCCTACTATTATTTCGTCCTCTGCTCCAATCGCTGAGCCTAAATCCTCAACAGGCAAAAAAGCCACCTCTGGAACGCTCATGTCGATTCTAAGGCCAAGCATATTGGCGATGGCAGTTGTTGCATTGCCAGCGCCAATATTACCTATTTCCTTGAGAACATCAAAATATTTAGAATTAACCTCATCTAGTGTGAGCATACTTACCTCCCTTTAAGAAGCATCGTTCTCCCCTATTATTGAGCTAATTTCAAAAATAGAAATAAGCTCATCACCATTCTTTCCAACACCATTAATAAATGAGTTCTTGCTCTTAAGTGTAGAAGATGGTGCTTCAATATCGTCCTCAGACAATGAGAGAACTTCCTTAACTTCGTCTACAATAACACCCATTAATCCGCCGCCATCAAGCTTAAGGATAATAATTCTAGATGCATCTGTAAACTCATCATCATCAAGATTCATTCTTCTACGAAGGCTCATAACAGGAACAACTTCGCCTCGAAGATTGATAACTCCTCTGTAGTAAGAAGGAGCCTTTGGAACTCTTGTAATTTTACTCATACGAACAATGTTATCAATATAGGAAATGTCGATACCATAATGCTCGCCGCCTATTTTTACAACAATGTATTGTTTTTTCTCTTTTTCAACTACATCATACATAGCTAAATCTGACATGGTCTCACCTCCTATTAAATGACAGCGTTGACATCAAGGATCATAGCAATTTCACCATCACCAAGGATAGTAGCACCGCTAATGAGCTTGTTGTTGTCAAGCTTACCAAGTGACTTAATAACGATTTCCAGCTGACCAATAAGATTATCTACGATAATACCGCCAAGGGTATCACCCTTCTTGCAGATAACAACTGTCATTGTGTCATCCTCGTCATTTTCCTTTGGCTCAAAATCAAGAATATTATCAAGATGAATAAGAGGAATAACCTGACCTCTAAGGTGAATTACCTCTTTTGACTCAACATACTTAATTTCAGACTTAGGAATATTTTCAATGTTCATAATTGAAGCAAGGGCAATTGCATATTTCTCGTCACGGATTTCAACCATCAGGGCCTGAATAATAGCAAGTGTAAGTGGAAGTCGTACTGTGAATGTAGAGCCTTCACCCATAACAGACTTAACTGTTACGTCACCGCCTAATGCCTCAATATTACTCTTAACAACGTCAAGACCTACGCCTCGACCTGAAATATCGGTAATCTGCTTAGCCATTGAGAATGAAGGCATAAACAGGAAGTCGATAATTTCCTTCTGAGAAAGGTTTTCTGCCTCTTCTGGGGTTACAATACCTCTCTCAACAGCTTTTTCCTTAACCTTGTCAGTGTTGATACCGCCACCATCATCACCAACCTCGATGATGACATTGTTGCCCTCCTGGAAAGCGTTAAGGAAGATAGTTCCCTTTTCAGGCTTGCCAGCTGCTTTTCTGTCCTCAGGAGACTCGATACCATGGTCAGCTGAGTTACGAAGCAAATGCTGTAAAGGATCGCCCAACTGGTCAACTACAGTTCTATCAAGCTCTGTGTCCTCACCAGTCATTACAAGCTCCATTGGCTTGTTGAGCTTTCTGTCAAGGTCTCTAATCATTCGAGGGAATTTAGCTACTACTGATTCGATAGGAACCATTCGAACCTTCATAACTGACTCGTGAAGGTTAGTTGTAATTCTCTCAAGGTATTCAATGTTCTCATGTAAGGTCTGGCCATCGATTTCGCCAGAGCTGTTACTCTGAGAAGCAAGTGAGTTCTTTGCAATGATAAGCTCGGATACCTGATTCATCAAAGCATCAAGCTTTTCAATATCAACACGAATTGTACGTGAGGTAACTGGCTTATTTGCAGGCTGATTGTTCTTTCCGCCAGCTGCTGGTTTTGCTGCTGGTGTTGGCGCTGCTGCAGGTACTGATGCAGGAGTTGCTGCAGGAGCTGGCTCTGGCGCAGGTGCTTCCTCTGCTGCTGGTGCCTCAGGTGCAGGTGCTGCTTCCTCAGCCTTCTTCTCATACATGTCAGCTGTAACCTTATCTGCCTCAACAGATTCAATCTCTGAAACAGCCTTTACTGCCTCAAGAATAGGGTCAAGCTCTGACTCTGAAGAAAGAAGGAAAGAAAAGTCAAATTCGAAATTCTCATCCTCGATGTCACCAGAGCTAGGATTGAAGGCCATAATCTGACCGAAGTCCTCAACAGCCTTGAATACAAGGAAGGCTCTGGCTGCCTTAAGTAGGCACTCTTTGTTAATGTGAATTGTAAATCCATAAAGCTGCTTCTCGCCCTTAAGCTTCTCGCAAAGTTCTGGATCAACAGGAATCTTTTTATATAAAGGTCCATCTCCGCCATCATCAGCTGGGGCCTCACCCTCTGCTGGAGCTGCAGCTTCTGCTTCCGCTGGAGCATCGCCGCCACCTTCCGCCTGATTGAGATAATCATTAAGAAGCTTAATAAGAGCTTCGTTATCCTCTTCACCTTCGTTAGAGGTAGCCTTTACGGTATCAAGATAACCCTCGATAGCATCCAGGCACTTAAAGAGAATATCAATTAGGGCAGAATTAACGTGTACGTTGTCATTACGTACTTCCTGGAACACATTCTCCATGTCATGTGTAAGATGCTGCATACGCTTAAATCCCATCGTACCAGCCATACCCTTTAAAGAGTGGGCAGCACGGAAAATCTCATTTACAACATCCTTATTTTCAGGCTCTTTCTCTAATTCCATGATGTTGTCTGAAAGGCTCTGAATATGACCGCTTGTCTCGTCGATAAAGATATCCAAATATTGACTTACATCCATCCTACTAACCTCCAAGTTTCTTTACTATTGAATTAGCTACTGATTTAAGTGGTACTACCTCATTAGATAAACCACCTTGTTCCACTGCCTTAGGCATTCCATATACAACGCACGTGGATGCCTCTTGCGAAATTACGTAAGTCTTTTTGTATTGA
>JAEEGH010010726.1_pt1 | contig 20953 bp, 16 predicted proteins | sample 9134181 | NCBI WGS metagenome assembly JAEEGH01 (sample SAMN16246544, study PRJNA631951) | gut metagenome | biome: gut microbiome; feature: rumen; material: DP-attached | host: Bos | place: Iran: Karaj | collected 2018-10
TGAAATCGCCTTGCTTCAGACGGCGTCTTGCACGTTCTTCCGCACTGGCCGTGATGAAGAACTTGTAAGTCGCGTTCGGGAGGACGACGGTCTGTATGTCTCTCCCTTCCATGATGATAATAGGCAATTTGGCGCAGTCGCGCTGCTTTTGGAGCATCCAATCGCGGACTTCAGGGATGGCGGCTACCTGCGAGACGACGTCGGAGACTTCCTTCGAGCGGAGGAAAGCGTTATCGACTGGTTTATCGTTGAAGAAGAGTTCCAATTTTTTATTTTCGTTATCGAGACGATATTCCAACGTCCACTGCGGCAGAAGCTTAACAAGCTCCTGCGGATTTTTTTCCGGATCGATGCGGAGGTTGTAGGCGGCTCCCGCGATGGCGCGATACATCAAGCCCGTGTTGACGTAGAGGCCGTTGATTCTTTCCGCCAGCAGTTTGGCATCCGTGCTTTTGCCTGATGCGGCAGGCCCATCAATGGCGATTTGAAGTGTCATGGTTTTCTCCTCTTATATTATGGTAATTAAGGTGTTTTCTCTTCTGTCGTCTCCAGTTCTTCCATTGCAGGCGCCGAATGCTGGAAGGCTTTGATGAATTTCGGCAGACGGATGACGTCGTTGAACGTGATATAGACCATCAGGAAGATCAGCAATCCTGCGAAGATGTTCTGCAGCCAAGAGACAAGTTTAACGGGAAGCGGCCGACGTATGATCGCTTCGATGAAGGCGAACATAATGTGACCGCCGTCTAAGACAGGGAATGGCAATAGGTTAACAAACGCAAGGGAGAACGTGATCAAGATGATGAGCGACATGCCGCCGCGCAGTCCTTCGCTCTTCAATGTGCCCCACAGGAGGGCGCTGATGCCGACGACGCCGCTCATGTGTTTCACCTTCACCTGTGACTTGCTGGTCTTCGTTCCGCTGATTTTGGACGTAATCGGCTTGAACAGCAATGAAAGCGTTTTCGCCGTTTGGTTGAAGACATCCGTAAATTGCTTCCATGGCGTGAGATGGACAATCGCTTTCGGCGGCGTGTCGTCCAATTGGACACCGATGAGATAGCGGTCGCCTGTTTCGCGGGCGGCGATGTTTTCAATCGTGATTTCATGACCGTCCCGTTCGACGACGATGGTCATCGGGGCACCTTTGGAATTTGTCACAAGTTCAGTAAATGCAGATGCTTCCGTAATTTCGACATCGTTGAGTTTAAGAACTCGGTCTTGATATTTGAGTCCCGCCGCTTCGGCAGGGCTGTCTTGGAAGACATTTTTGATGATGACAGCGAAAACAAAACCGAGGCTTTTGGCATCGCGTTCCGCTGGAAGCTGGATGGAAAGAGGCATCTCCTTGCCATTACGTGCGATAAGAAAATCCGCCGTCGTCGCGGCAGGATTTTCCTGCAGCGTTTCGAAGAGCGATTTCGTGGAGGCGACAGTCTTTCCGAAGACGGTGAGCAACTGGTCGCCCGCTTTGAAGCCAGCGGCTTCCGCGGGTGAGCCCGGCAGGACGGCACTGACGGCGATTGGATTGCGGGCGGAGTAGAATGGAACGCCGAGACCTTCATAAAGCGGATTCGGAAGTTGTTCGTATGCAATCTCCAAGGGTGTGTTTTCGCCTGGCCGGACAACCGTCAGCGTGGCCTGCGGCAGGCCGTTGTAGGCATGCATTTCATACAACTGGCTGTAGCCATTCTGCAATGCTTTGCCATTGACATGGGTGATGCGGTCATTCGGACGAAGGCCTGCCTGCCATTCGAGACCAGGCTGAGGCGTGTAGGTGATTTCGCTCTCGTGTCCTTTCTTGTCACGAATTGTCATGGTGATGGGTTCCAACTGTTCGGCGGACGGAAGCTTCAAGGAGTCTTTGAGGCTTTCCCAATCGTACGTCAAATCGTCGATCGTGCCGTCATAGGGGGTACCATTGACTGCAACGATCACGTCGCTTTCTTTCAAACCATCTTTATATAAAGGAAGGATTTTCGGGACATCGACGACGATGCAGGAGCTGGCCGGCGGATTCTTCCAGACGCCGACGCCCCACATGACGGTCGCAAGAACGAATCCGAAAAGGATGTTGAAAAACGGTCCAGCAAAGGCAGTTACGGCGCGGGCCATAGGCGCGCCGTGGGGCAGTTCGCGGCCGTCTTCCGTTTTCGTGGTTTCAGCCGTGTCCAACTGCGGGATGGAGACGAAGCCGCCGAACGGCAACCAGCTGATGACGTATTCGATGCCGCCTTTTTTGAAGCCCCAAATCTTCTTGCCGAAGCCGATGGAGAATTTTTCCACGACGAGTTTCTGCCAGATGGCGGCGAGCAGATGACCGAATTCATGGATGAAAATACAGAATCCGAAAAAGAAAACGGTGAAGAGGACGATGGCGATGTTTGCTATGACAGTCATATTTCGTTTCGGTTGTTTGGATGATGTTTAGTGGTTGGGCTTAAGGAAGTTGAATCTCCCATACGCCCCAGTGGCGGTTGCGGTTTGAGCGGAAGAAGATGGACTTGCCGTCTGGTGCCCAGACGGGCATGTCGTCAAGAGCTTGCGATGACGTGACTTGTGTCAGATTGGAACCATCCGCGTCCATGACCCAGATGTCTGTATCTTCCTGCGATTGAGGTGCGTTGATGTTGGCCGCGAAGGCGATTCGCTTCCCATCAGGCGACCAGGCGGGTTGCTTGAAGGAGGCGGGACTGTTCTTCGGGGAGATCTGGTCCAAAAGCGAACCGTCCGATTCGATTTTGTAGATGGCCGACGGATTGCCGTTTTGGAAGGCGATTCGGCGGCCGTTTGGCGACCAGGCGGGGCATTCGCCGTTGCAGAAGAATTCCGGCAGGATGTTTTTCGGGCCGTTAAGCGTGAACGACCATATCTGCGGGGGTGTGAGGTTATCCGGTTGATAAACTGTGACGAGCACGGTATGGCCGTCGCGCCGTATTTGCGGATTCATCATAATCTGTTCGCTGGAATGGACCAAATCCAGTTTCTGCTTGTCTGAATCGGCGGCCTGAAGACGGCATTTCCAAAGGTCAAGACGTCCTGTCCGATTGGAGGCGAAAAGCACATCGGAGTTTTTGGTAATAAATGGTGTTAAATCAATGTTTCCTTTTGTTACAATAACTTGATTCTGAACAGGTTGATCGGTTGGATAGCGGATGAGCCAGACTTCGTGTTTGGTGGGCGTGACCTGCGTCTGGACGAGCACGGAGGCCAAGATGCCATTGCCTTCCGGAAGAAGGGCGAAGCTGAGGATTTGTTTTTGCTCATCGCCTGTCAATTGGACAAATGAAACAGGCTGGATGTTCCCTGGTTCGCGGAAGGAACTTTCGGCGCGAAGGATGCCTGGAACCAGTTGGGCCCGCCCGTATTTCGACGGTTTGATCGTCCAATAGAGGAGGCCTGGATTTTCGAGTTTGAGTTTGGCGGAGAGCTGTGAAGCCGCCGTGGCCGGTGTGAAATCTAGCTTCTCTTCCAAAAAGGCGCTTTTACGGAAGGAGAGTTCGGCTTTTTCCTGCTGGTTGGCGGGCAACTGGAATTCTACTGGCGTCTGGCCGATGTGGGTGCCGTTGAGGAAGACGTCCGCTTCGGGCGGTTCGCTGACTGCTTTGAACTGCTTGTTCAAGACGATTTCCAGAGGGGAGGGCGTGGAGTATGTGATTTCCGTTTCCGTTGGGGCGCAACCCTTTGCGGAAATGGTCGCCTTGAGGGACGAGAACGGCGGAACATAGATGTCCGCAGGAGCGGAGGCATTTATGTTCTGCCCGATCGTCACGTCTGCGCCGTCCGGAATGACTTGGACGACGACGTGATGGCAGCTCGTCGTCAGGACGATGAGCGTCAATAGGATGGAGAAGAGGCGAATCATCAGTATTTGGGTTCCAGTTGAAAACGATGGTAAAACTAAATAATATAACAAGAGCGGCGAGAATAAACAAGAAATCAGAAAAAATCACTGTCCCGTGTCCATGAAAGTTCGCAGTTTATTCGTTAAAAAGGTTGACATTTTACTGGCAGGTTTGACTCTTTACGTTACATTATGTATAAAAGATGAATGGCCTTTGTGAAGGGGAGGACAATGAGGGAGCGTTTGACGACGATACGCGGTATGAACAAAAGTGAGTTGTTGGCATTGCTGGAACGATTGGAACTTCATCCCAGCCGCAGGCTGGGGCAGAATTTTCTGATTGATCCGAACATGCTGGATTCGCTGGTCCGTAGCGCAAACGTTACGGAAGGAGACAGAGTTTTGGAAATCGGCCCGGGCACGGGAACGCTGACGGAGCGGATGCTGGCGGTCGGCGCGCGTGTGCAAGCCGTTGAATTGGACCATCGTCTGGCAGGCTATCTGCGGGACGAACGGTTCAAGGATGACAAGCTGTTTTCGCTGACGGAGGCGGATGCATGTCGGTTGGATTTGGACGCGCTGATGGGGGACGAACCCTTCCGTTGCGTGGCGAATCTGCCGTACAGTTGCAGTTCGCAACTGCTGGCGTCGTTGACAAGCATGGCCAACCAGCCGCAGGACATCCACGTCCTCCTGCAAAAGGAGATGGCGGATCGTCTGACGGCGAAGGCGGGGACGAAGGAATACGGTGTGCTGACGGTCCGTCTCGGGCTGCTGTATGAGATTTCGATCGTGAAGACGATTCCGAAAAACGTCTTCTTTCCTCCACCGGAGGTAGTTAGCGCGTTTGTTCGGATGCGGTTGCGGCCGAAGCGGCCGCCGCGTGATGTGATGGCTTCCGTATCCCATGTGGCGGGGCTGGCCTTCGGGCAGCGTCGCAAGAAGACATGCAGGATGCTGGAGCCGGAATATGGAGCCGAACGTGTCGCGGCGGCGTTTGCCGCCGCTTCGCTGACGGAAGATGTGAGGGCGGACGCCATTACGCCGCAAGCGTATGTGCGTTTGGGAATGGAGTTGATGGACAAATAAGAGAAAGGAGTAACGATATTATGGGTGAGATTTTAGGGATTCTGAAAGATGCGTTTTTCCAAAGCGATATCGTCGGCCGACTGATTGTGATTTTGCTCGGTATGGCGAGCGTCGCTGCATGGTCGATCATGCTGTATAAAGGATGGCAGGTGATGTCGTTGTACAAATCCTGTCAGGAGTTTATCAAAGAGTTCGACAGCACGGGAAGCGCGTTGGCTCTCGGTTATCGTCTGGATCCGGAAAGAGGGCCGCTGCAATCTGTCTGCCAGGCTGGATTTGACGCATTGATGGAGACGTTGGAGCCTGATGGCGGCGCCATGGGTGGCCGTTATGGCAAATATGCCGCGCCGCGCCGTGCGTTGACGTACACAGAGCTTCCGCGGCAGTTGACGGAAGCGGAGATTGAAAAAGTCCGCGCGTCCATGACGCGCCGTCTGAACATCCAGCGGATGCAGATGATGGACCAGATGGTGATTCTTTCGACTATCGTGTCGCTGTCGCCGTTCTGCGGTCTGTTCGGAACGGTGTGGGGCGTCATGATGACGTTCGTGCAACTCGCTGCGCAGCAAGGGAAAAAGGCGGATTTGGGACAGTTGGCGCCTGGCGTCAGTGGCGCGTTGCTGACGACGGTTGTCGGCCTGTTGGTCGCCATCCCGTCCGTTTTCGGTAATAATATCATTATGAGCATCATTGACAAGACGTGCGCAGACATGGACACGTTTGTCGATGATTTTCTGGCGAGTCTCCGCCTTGAGAGGGTGAAAGAACAGCAGGAAGGGTGAGCGCATGGCGAGCAGACATTACAATTCAGTGTCAAAGACCATCGGGACGATCGACATCACGCCCTTGATGGACTTGACGTTCATGCTTCTCATTATCTTCATCATCACGGTGCCCGCGTTGGAGTTCACGACGGAAGTGACTCCGCCGGACATGAATACGGCGACGACAGTTGAACAAATCGACAATAAAGTGATGTTGACGATGAATGAGAAGGGCGAAGCCAAATTGGAAGAACAGCCGGGCGTCCAAAGGCTGGTCGCCATGAATATGCTAGAAGAAGAACTGTCATTGGTGTTCAGCCGCAAGCCGGATATGGCGTTGCTGATTCAAGTCGATGGCAAACGGCCGTATGACGATGTGATCGCGTTGCATCGCGCGGCGGGGCATGTCGGCATCAAGAACGTCCATCTGGTGACGGAGGCTGAGAAATAGTCGTGTCCCAATACAGCGGAAAGTATGTCCGTTAAGCAGTTATAAAGGAAAAAAACAGACGAAACGACAGGAGAGAGGAGAACGTAGAAATGAAGACTTCTTCGGAAATTGATCAATCATTGAACAGGACGTTGACCATTTTGATCAGCGCGGTCATCCATGCCGTGCTGATGGTCGGCATTTGCTGTTCCGCGACTGAGCAGAAGGAGAAACCGATCGCCGTGGCGACGAAATTGATTGAAATCAAGACGACGCCGCTTCCGCCGTCACCGAAGCCTGAACCACCGAAAAAGGCTGAAACGCCACCTCCGCCGAAGCCTGTCGAACCGCCACCACCGCCACCGCCGAAGAAGGAAACGCCTCCTCCTCCGCCGAAGCCCGTGGAAGTGAAGCCTGTGGAAGTAAAACCGCCGACTCCAAAACCTGCTGTCGTCAAAACAGAGACACCAAAACCTGTCGAACAGCCGAAGAAGTTGAGCCGTCGAGAGGAACTACTTCAACAATTAAATGAGGCGAAAGTACAAACTGCCAAGCCGCAGCCGCAACCGAAGCCGCAGCCCTATACGCCGCCGCGTCCCATTCAGCCCACTTCAAGCAGATCTGCAGCGCAGATAGCCAGTCAAGCCATGGCCCGCGTTTCGAAGACGCCGGGAGCCCTTCCGTCTTTTGCGGGACAGACGACATCTGAAGTCAGTGAGACTTATGCGGAACAGTATGTCCGACCAGTTTTGGAGATGAATTGGAAGCCGAGCCGTGCGGGAATGAGCACCAGAGCTCCATCATCGGTCAAAATCACGTTCGTCGTATCATTGGAAGGCCGTGTGAGTAATGTGCGGATTTCCAAGAGATCCAACGAGCCAGTTATGAACAGTTCCGTGGAGGATTTGCTCAATCAGATAAGAAGCGGCCAGATATCCTTCCTCTCACCGCAGAGCGTGGGTATCAACCACCCATTTTTGACGGTTGAGATCGAATTGCGTCTTAAAGACTAATAACCTTTTATAATATAATAACGACTTATGCCAAGGAGACAGTCCATGTCAACGATAGCACGAAAAAGTCTGATATGCTTGTTGTGGATGAGCGTCTGCGCATTGCTGGTCGCCCAGCAACCTGCTGACCCGAAATGGACACAGGCCATTGAGAACGGCGATTTTTCCGCTGCGGAGAATATGGCCGGCTGGGCCATGCGCGGCGAGCAGCTGGGCGCGTTCCAGCTTGTGAAGCCGCAGGACGACGGCGCATTGCCGATTCTCGCCATCACAGTGGAGAAGACTTCCGCCCGCGCATGGACGATGGAACTGTGGCAGAGCATCAAGAAGCCTGTCCCGAAGGGCAGCACGATGTATATCAGTTTCGATTACAAGATGAGTCCCGGCTATAGCTTCCAGTTCTACTGGCAGCAGGAAACGGAACCGTGGCCGAAACTGTTGTCGCTCCGCTTGACCGAGCCGTCGGAAAATTGGCGGACAGTTCGCGTGTCCGTTCCCGTTCATACGGAATTCGCCGCGGAGAAGACGGCTATTTCCTTCCATTTGGCGGAGAAGATCGGTGTGTTGCAGTTGCGTAAAATTTCGGCGATGATTGTTCCGGCGGACGTTGATCCTGAAACACTTGAGACGAATGTGACGGCTGTTTTGGGCGGCGACTTCCATGACAATGAATGGCGTGAGAAGGTCGTGGCGCGTCTGGAAAAAGTCCGGAAGGTTCCTGTGAAAATCGTCGCGCATCGCGGCGAAGAGAAGGCGAAGGATGTGAAGGTGACGTTGTCGCAGACGGCCCGTCCGTTCCCGTTGGGCGTTGAATGCCAGGCGGCTCTTCTGAAGCCTGAACTGCTGTTGGATGAAAACTTGCAGAAGCTGTCGGCGCGTGTGCGCCCGTTCAATACCAATCTGACTACTTATAAGGATAAAGTATTGGACGACAGCTTGTTCCGTTATGTGACGTTTACGGACGCATTGGTCTGGCGTGAGAACGATCTGTGGGGCGCGAACGTTGATACGGAATTGGTCAAGATGGTTCGTGACGCAGGACTGTCCGTTCGTGGACGCGCGTTGTTAAGTCCCGCGTATCGTTATCTGCCGGAAAAATGCCGTGGACAGAACGGCAACGCGTTGCGTAAGATGGTGTTGGAGCATGTCAAGCAGATGTGCCGCCGCCATCAGGGGACGTTCGAAGCGTGGGAAGTCGTTCATGGCGGGCAAGACTACAATGAACTGTATAAAGCCATTGGTTTGGAGACTTTGTCGGAATGTTTCCAGGTCGCCCGTGAGATCGAACCGCAGGCGAAGCTGCTTTTGAGTGACCGTCAGGCTCTGACGGCCATTTCGGAAGATCCGATGCTGGATATGCTTGAATTGGCCGACTGGCTTGTGAACACATGCGGCATCAAGCTCGACGGTCTCGTGCTGAGTGCGAATCTGCGCCGACTGGACGTCGGCCCGCAGTCGATGGAAACGCGTCTGGACAGGATCGCCTCGCAATTGACGGACATTCCGATCCACATCAGCGGTTTGGCGGTGAATACAGACGAAGAGGACTTGCAGGGCGAGATGCTGCGCGACTACATGTTGTTGTTCTATTCGCATCCGGCTGTCGCAAGTGTCTCGCTTGGCGAACTTTGGGATGCGGCACAACTGAGCCCGAAGATGGGCTGGTACCATGCCGACTTTACGGAGCATCCGTCGCTTGGCATCATCCGAAAGTTGTTGGATGATGACTGGCGGACGAATGCCGTCTTGGCGACGAACGAAGAAGGCATCGCCTCCGGCAACTGCTTCATCGGCGACTACCGTGTAACAGTGTCGCAGGAAGGCGAAGAAGACCGCCAGTTCACGGTCTCTCTTCCGCCGCTGACCGGCCGCATCGACGGCCAAATCGCTGTCCAACGTGACGGCGTGACCGTAACTCACACGAAAGACGCCACCATCATCGACGTGAAGGTGGAGTGATTCCATAAAATACATGCTTACATAGCTAAGGTAAGGTAATGGCAAACGATTCATTTGACGGAACTCGCCTTGATGATAGGGGGAAACGAGAATTGACCGAGGATAAGGGAGGACATGAGTTGCCTGTGTTTCAAGAAGGTGCTTGCATAGACAAGGACGGCCGCTATGAATACGTCCGCGAACTCGGTAGCGGCGGCATGGGCAAGGTATTTCTTGTCAAGGATAAGGATGCCTGCGATAAACTGATGGCCGTGAAGACCGTCAATGTGAAGCCAGAGAAAAGGGAGGAGTGGGAAAAGGCGGTGGAGGACTTGAAAAGAGAATTCAGCAAGCAGCAGGACTTGGTCCATGAGGGGATAGCCATGGCACGGAATATTGTTCATAATGAATTCCACTGGTACCTGGTGATGGACTACGCGGAAGGCATCACACTTAAAGATTATATGTCGAGACATGGAGGACCGCTTGACATCCCTGTTGTCTTGGAGATCGTGAAAAGGCTGGCGGACGCGCTGGATTATGTACATTTGAAAAAAATTGTGCATTGCGATGTGAAACCTAGCAACATCATGGTGGATATTGACGGCGGAAAAGTCAAATCTGTAAAGTTGATAGACTTTGGGCTGAGCAAGAGGATGAGAGAAAATTATAATTATTTTGAGCTCTTTCTTGACGTGGCGCCGGCGGTTGCTGGTGGCAATATTGAGAAGACAGGCGAATCAGAAGATGGAGTGGGGGGGACTGCCTATTATATGTCGCCTGAACAGTGGAGAAGGTGGCAAACACCCGACGCGGAAGAGGTGTCTTATGAATCGGACCAGTATTCGCTTGCTGCCGTGGCCTATGAGATGCTGTCAGGCTCCTGCCCTTATAAAGAGGAATTCGAAAAGAATGAAAAGGAAGACGATAAAAACAATGGAGATGCACGTAGGAATACAATTTGTCGCATTGTCCTTGACAAGGCCATGCGTCTTGAACCGATAAAAGGCGTGCCGAAGCGTATGAACAATGCGCTGCGGAAGGCGTTGTCCAAGAATCCTGAAGGCCGTTTTGAGAGTTGCACAAAGTTAATGGATGCGATGGTTCCCAAGAAGTGGTCAAAAAGAGAAAAATGGTTTGTATTTGCTGGTTGCTTGGAGTTGTTGGCTTTCATTGCGCTATTTATTTATGCAGTAAAGGGTGGCGTGGGAAGCCAATTTTCTAGTGATTCTGACGGGACTGGTGGTGACAAACTGCTTCTTGACTTTGGTGGCGGCGTCACATTAAAGCTAATGCCAATTGGCTACCATTTTCATTTTCCGACAGAGGCGCAACTGAAGTATGTGTCTAGCGATGGAGATAAATTTAGTATATATGACGAATATGAAAAAAAGAAGAAAGAGTGGCCAAGATAGATGATAAAAAATATAAGACTATAGAGAATGTGTAAGGGAAATACCGTGTATCATTGAATAGTTATTAAATTGTTTTGTTAGTTATGAAGATTATTTAATGACGAGGACTATGAACAACATGGCCATCTTTGTCCTTGTGATAACCGCCTTGTTTTAACCAATAATCGAGAAAAGCGTCTGGAGTGAAATGAAGGCCAAGTTTCTCGCGAAGCTTATCATTTGTAATGTATTCTTCTGAGGGCCAATTGTCAATCGCACTTGCTAGGCGGTTGATAAAAATATCTTCCTGTCCTGGAAGTGTATGCAAAAGAAAATTGATTGTTTTTTGAGAATATTTTCTCGGGAGAAGATTATAATTCCAAAGATACTCGTTTGTTGGTGTACAAAGAATAAATGGTTGAGGAGGAGTGTTGAGGGTAAATTTATTCTGGCAATCGTCATCAAAGTTGGCTGCGGCTACTACGACAAGATTATGTGAGGCTTTATCATCAATGAGCAGCAGTCGTTCTGAAATGAATATGTTAAGACAGTCCATGTCTTGTATGCATATTGGTTTACTATTATCACATGAGAGTGCAGCTACGATGATTCGAAATGTATCCTCTTTGTTCAGTGGGATGATTTTGACGTAACCCTTAAGTGTGTTTTTTTGGTAATTTTCACGGATGAATCCCATGAAGCTACATGGTTCTTGAATTTCACCTATTTGTATTTTTTTGTGAAGAGGTAGTAGAGGTTCCTTTTCACAAAATAAATCATAAGGGAGAGAACATGCTGGTTTCTTTTGCTTCAGATTACTAACTACTGAGTTAAAAAAGTCATCAGCATTTATATTCGATGTGATTTGTAAATCTTCTTTCATGCTTTTAGACTGCATTTTTGGGGATGTGTCTATCATATCTTTTGTTTCGGGTAAGTGATGAACTACTGTTGCATTGGCTTGAAAATTATCATATCCTAGTGGAATATTTTCTTCAATTGTTTCAGCTTTTATAACATTATTTCTGAAATAATTATATGACATTTTAACCATCCCCTTATGATTTTTATCATCCAGTTTAGATTCTCCCCAACTATTCAACACCCAGAAGAATCCACCTTCGTCATCTTGCACATCAGTATTGCAGTAACCTGTTACAAGCATGGCATGATAGACGAAGGGGTCTTTCTTCCCAAGTCTTGGAAGCCATTGTTTTCTCAATTGAATCTTTACATTAGGATCAGTCAATGATTTAGCAATTTTACAACCTATGACCACGGGCATGGGATAATGCCCATGGTCTCCTCTTAAGAACTTTTTACATTCTTCAATAAAAAATGGTCTGTTCTTTATATGATGAAATGGAATCTCATTAAATTTAACATCATCAGGAGGGGTGAGGTCTTTAAGATCCTGTTCCGGATCTTTGAGTTGTGTGTCTAATGTGCGTTCATTGATAAGATTATATTTATCAAGAGCATATTCAAGAGGTGCTTTTTTACGATTGGATAGGTAATCATTTTCAAGACAGATACCCTCTTTTGCTTTCTCGAAAATACTTTCAAAGTTCTCTATACCATCTGTGGCATGATATTTAGGTCCTTTCTCTTTGCAACGTGCGTAAAGATAGTCTGGACTCAGTTCTATATTATTATTATGTATTACATGTAAATAATATTCAATCAATGAGACGACTGCGTATGCTAGACAGGTGTTCCTTTCTCCTTGATTCCGTCTTTTGAGAAAGCTGATGTCCAATTCAAATTTATCATTTGTCTTTATGGATTTCATAAGGTATTTTATGATAATTTTAGTATATTATTTTGTCGTATGTTAATTTTACCGTAAGAAGGATCTGAGTTGCCTGAGAATTTGATATAGACTTCGCACTTCCCTTCTTCCAATGATTTAAGGAATTCTTCCAATGAAACTGAAGCTTTTCCGTCTTCTATAGGTAGCTCAAGTCCATGTAGATACAATGTCTTATGACCTTGAAAATCTTTGGAGAGAAGAGGAAAGGCTATGTTGATTCGAATGGACATGGAATCAACATCTGGATAATACAAAACAACGTGCCATTCATAGATAGAATCTTCTTCTAGAGAATCAAAGGAAATTGGAAATACTTCGTTGACTTCTCTTTTACTTGAGGTAGAACTTTGTGATGAGGCATATACTGGTCGCGATGAAGCAGATTTTATCGCTAGAAATCCGTCACTCCATTCTTTCCATATTGATTTGTAGTCTTTCCACATTGATTTGCCTTCTTCCCATATTGATTTGACTTTTTCCCATATTGATTTTTTTTCTAGAAATTTATTAACGACTTGTTCAGTTAATTCTTTGTCGCCTTCCTCAGGAATGTAATTACAATCGGCTATGTTGTCCTGTAATTCATTTAACGCGTCCCAACATTTTTTGCAAGCAAAAATATGGGCGACTATATCTGCATTTCCCTGAGCTAGAGGGTCTGATATGAAACGGAGCAATTGAATTGTATCAAGGCACTTAGTCATAATTTAATCCTCTCAATTTTTGTTAAATCTATTGTAGTATTTATGGATAATCTTAAACTTATTGTCCCATTTATCCTCATTATCCCAGTTATTTATTTTTGTAAAAGCTTCCTTTACACTCCCAAATTCTCTATATAAATCATGTATTTGCTCTAGTAATTTATTGGCTTGGGCAAATTTTTGTGTTTCAGCCACATCATAGAAAATTGAGTTGTTTTGAGGCAACCAATTGAAGGCATCCCTTCCATATTCTTCGTATATACTCCGTATTTGTTGTAATAGATCCAGAGAATTCTTAAAATCATTGCGAATCGATTCTATAGAATTTTTCTCAAGAGATAGTCCAAGTTTCTCACAGACTTCTTCCATCGTCATACAACCCATTATATATAAAACACATATATATGTCCGTTTTACATTTATCTTCCAAAGAGTATTAATGCTGAGACTAGTAATCTCCATTTTTGTTAGAAACTTTTTCTTTTCTTTATTATTCGAATTAGATATTTCATCATCTGGTGGAAATCCGGGATCTACATCATCAGGCGGTATAGGATCTGGGAATGGACCAAGTGTTTCTTCCTTGGGTGGCTTTTTCAGAATATATTTCATCACGGATTTTCTGAGCATGACAAATAGACTACCCTCATTATTATAACGATCTAGCTCGTTATTGCTTGTTAATTCGATAATATATTGACTAAAGATATCACTATATTTCCATAATTGTTCAGTTTTCTCATCAGCATTTTTGATTGGGGTGAGATTTAACATCCCCTTGTAACGAGCGATGTTTTCATAGCTAATGCCGATAAATTTTGGTGATGAACGTAAAACAGCTAGAATGACATGTTGGAAGATTGCCTCCTTCAAGGTATCTTCGTCTTTGTCTTTTATACATTGAATAAGATTTTCTCTGAGTTCATTTATTATGATTTTGACTTTTGCAAAATAAACAGACAGTTCTTCAACTGTCATTTTAGGCAAAATATCAATATCAATATCAATATTAATATCTGAAAATGTGCTCATGATTTTCTCTGAGTTATTATTATCGGAAATATCAAAAAAATTATCGAGATCAATGAATATACCATTGTACATTTGATATAAATCATAATCATTTTTTGAAGACTTAAATATAAACAAATCTTCTATGCTTATATTTGCATTTTTTAATTTCTTCAGTGTACTCATGATTTTCTCTGAGTTATTATCATCGGAAATCTCAAAAAAATTATCGAGATCAATGAATATACCATTGTACATTTGATATAAATCATAATCATTTTTTGAAGACTCAAATATTAACAACAAATCTTCTATGCTTATATTAGCATTATCTAATTTCTTCTTATTTGCATTTATAAATTTCTTCTTTTCATTTTTATATTTCTTCTTTGCATTTTCATATTTGTTGTGAAAGTAATTCTTGATTTCTGAAATTTTTTCTAATGTGTTTATGATTTTTGCAAAAGTAGTATTATCACATTCATGTAAAAAGTTGTCATTGTCATTATTGACGAAAAACTCAAGACCCTTTTGATATAAATTCAGATCATTTTTCTTCTTCCTTAAAATTTTCTTGATGTGTTCAATTATAACTTTGTTTTTTCGCTGTTTAGTATTGTCTTGCATGGTTTGCTCTCTATTTTGGTTGTTTTACAAGAAAACAGTGATAATTATGGCATATAAATGGAAAAAAGCAAACAAAGTTATTGTAAGTGTGTAAAGAAATATCATAGTTTATTATGATGATTCATGTATTTTCTAGCTTAGTGGCATAATTAATAATGAAAAGATTACAGAAGATAGATATTGTAATAGTGAATAAAAGGAACCATTGAAATGGAAGAAAGCTGATGATTTTAGCAAGAAGAGCCATGGACAAGGCGGTGTCGAAGATGGTAAGGGCGGTTAACAACGCCAGATTGATGTTGTTGGAACGCTTGGCGGCCAATTTGCGAATTTGAGGAAAGAAGATGAACGGCACAAGAATGGACATGAGAATGAAAGATGCAAGACGGCCGAATACAGAGATGTCCTCTGTTTGGGATGCAACTGCAACTTGCTCTGGTGGCTGTAGTTCAGAAGGGACGGAGGAATCCTCCATCGTAAATGAGAAGACCTTCTCCATGGACACAGTGTCAATGACATGCAGTTCACCTGTAAGGACTGGATGGCCATTGCAATCCAGCTCGAATCTTTCAACTGTTCCATAGATGAGAAGATCCTGGGATATCTCTTCGGCAATGTGCATGGCATCCTGTTCATTGCTGCATCCGTCGACAGGAAGATTGAAAGATGTTTTGAAATGTTCTGCAAATGTTTCGTTGGGTAGGTTGAGGATGCCGGTCTCACGGATACGGCGGCGAATGGCTCGTGTGACGCAATGTGTCGGATCATTGTCCAGATGGAGGACGATAGCCGACTTGGACTTTGCCCTGTACTGGCGTAGCTGAACAATAAAGCGTTCAGCTGTGGCTTCCGCCAGCTTGAGACGAGCCTGCGGAACTTGTTGCGCAGGAGCGGAAAACGTCTTCCAGAGAAGCATGGCGGTATTCATGGCTGCAATAATCAATGATATGGTTTTTATACATTTAGTTATGATGGTCAGCATGGTCTTTTATGTAGGTTTGAAAGGTGAATAACGCTTGGGAGGGCCGCGCTCCACACGACTGCGATCATCGCTCCATTGGGAGCGCGACCCTCCCGCTTTTCGGTGTCTCCCCACCGTAAATCATTTATTTTCTGGAAATATCGTTGGCCTTCTCCCATTCCTGTATCTTGCGCACCGTTTCTTCATTGACAGACGGCGCAATGTGTTGCATACATGAACGGAACAGCTCGATCGTGTAGCGGTCCGCATGGCGTTCGAACGCCGTCTGGCGGATGGACTGCACAATGCCGTTGATGTCCGCGCCACTGCATTTGCCCGTAGCGGACGCCAGATAGAGAATGGCGTCTTCATCGACGGGATATTCCACATGCTTGAAAGCATTGCGGATAATCTGTTCGCGTGCAGGAAGATCCGGCAAGCCGACATAGGCCTTCACGTCGAAACGGCCCGTCCGCATGAACGCCTCGTCGATCATCCACGGCGCATTTGTCACACCGAGCAGAAGGAATGGATTCTTGCCATCCTTCACGCCATCCAACTCCTGCAAAATGACGGAGATGACCTTCTGCGTCGTCTCATGGATATCGCCCGTCCGTTTGCGGAAAATCGTCTCCAATTCGTCGATGAACACGACAGAGAGCGGATTCTTCCTCGTTTCTTCGAACAATGTACGGATATTTTTTTCTGATTGGCCGACGTATTTCCCGAAAATATCCGCCGCCGTGATCGTGTAGAACGGCAGATCCAGTTCGCCGGCTAAAGCCTTGGCGATGAAGGTCTTACCTGTACCGGGTGGACCGTACAGCAGGATGCCGCCGCCAATTTTCAAGCCATGCTTTTTCGCTTCCTCTGGATGTTGCAATGGCTCGATCATCCGTAGGCGGATTTGCCGTTTCACATCCTCCATACCCGCCACGTCGTCCAGACGTACGGAGGGACGTTCCACGCGGCAGTCGTTCAGCTTCTTCGACTCGTTGCCCTCCATGCTCATCTTTTCGCTGCCGCTACGCTTCGCACATTTCGCCTTGCACGTTTCTGCAAGGTTCATCAGCTCGTTCGCGTTGCTCATATAAGCTTCACGCAACTGTCCAGTACATTGATTCGCAAGAGCCAAGGTAAACTTCGCAGTCTCCGCGACATGATAGAACGCCGACGGGAAGTCATCTACCAACAACGCCTTCTCCGCTGCCTTCTCATGCTCTATCTTTTTCTCAAAATTAAAATTGCTCATTTTATGTCAACTCCTTATATATAAGGTAAAAAGACTTCATTTTGCACTGATTATCTTCTTCAGGCGTTCCACACCCGCGCTAATATCGTCATGGCTCATGAGTTTGTCCGCCACAGACGTATCGGCGACCTTTGGGCCGAGCACTTCCGCTGCGCTTTCGTTCTCCGCCTGGGCCAGCAGTTCTTCGTCCTCGTAGCTGATGTCGCCTGCGACGACTTCTTGCGACATGTGCTTCAAGTCCCTGTCAAATGCATTGTTCATGACTTTGTCGGAATCGCGAATATCCGCCCCGATCTTCTCGATGTTGTTGACACTTTCTTCCAGTTCATCGGGATTGGTGTTATGGTCGGTAGCCATTGTTTTAATGTGGGTGAGCGTTGTGTTCACATAGCCTGCCGTGCTAACCTGCAGGGCCTGGCACTTGAGGAAGACCTTCTGCTTTTCCTGCTTGTTGATTTCGATGTCATACTTCTTATAGAAGAACAACATACGCTGCGCTTCGGCTTTGCGACCACTCTTCAGCAGTTCGCAGATATCTTTCCAGACTTTTGTGCGCTCCTCCTTTAGCTTGGCGATCACATCGTCGATTTTTTCGAGGTCCTGTTCGACTTGGCGTTCGTGTTGGCGGGCTGTGCGTCGGTGTTGGTTCTCGAGTTCGCGGAGTTCGCGACTGCGTTCGTTCTCTAGTTCGCGTGATGATTTTAAAATGTGATCAAAAATAGCCATGGTGTGTTCCTTTTTGTTGTGATGTTGTATCTTGACTCCAATATGTTTGAAAAATATTTTAATTGAAATTTTTCATGACATCGTCATAATTGACTTCCTGTTTAGATTGGCTATAAAGGTTGTTATTACTATTGTTAGGCTTTTCTGGCTTATCAATAAGTGTGGTTTGCTTAAGTTCCTCAGCGGCTTGTGTGCCCTCATTTAGGACATCGGTAAGTATTCCATTTTCATCTTTAATATTTTGAAATTCGCTGGCATCTCGAATGGGATCTTTTGTCAATTCAAGCTTGACTAATAAACTGTCATGGATGATTCGTTCCGCTTGTAGTTTTTTCTTTATGATGGTATTTCGTTTGGATATGCTGTCACGGGTTTCAAGAAGATTTTCTAGACGTATTCCCAATGTTTCTTGCGCAATTCCCTTTAAGTTATCATACTCGTTTTTTGTCTCTCGATAGAGGGCTTCAAGTTGTTTGATCTCTGTAACGAGTTGATCTGCCTCATGATTAAGTGAACGTAGCCGTTCCTCACTGGTGGCGATATCACGAAGAAGGAGCTCTTCTTCGGATGTTTTGAGTTTGAGTTTGATAAGAACGTTGATGAGCCAATTGGGGGCTGTCATGGTGTGTCTCCTGCTTTTGTTTTCTCTGGGGGAAAGACTATTTGTCATGTCTATAGATATAGGTGAGTTCTTTCAACAAATCTGATGTGACATTGTGAAAAAAATGAACTTAGTGGATTTTTTTGAGCATTATCTCTACAAAGGCAGATTTTGCCTCATTTCATGATGATGAATGGATTCTTTGGGGGACTCTCATTTAAAAAGGGATGTATGGGCACATCTTCTGACGCTGAATGGAATTTTTTGGGGTGGGATTCTCATTTAAAAAGGATGCCTTGTCAAATTTTCTGATGATACATATTTGTTTTCATCAAGGAAAACAGTCATTAATGGCTGTGGGGAGGGCGTAACAAAAAAGGAAAAAAATTCGTTGTGTCAGATCAGAAAAAGGCTTCAACTTTTCCTATATATTAGTGGAAGGAAAGCATGGGAAGCAATCAAAGGCATCATTAATAATAGAGAATAGATATGACGCAATACAAATCCACCGCTAAAACGGATTCTCAAGGCACTAAACTGGATCCTGAAGGACGTATTGAGTACCTACACATCAAAGCAGGGGACATATTAACGGGACGCTATGAAGTGATTAGGGAATTGGGACATGGTGCCATAGGACGGGTGTTCCATTGTCGTGACATGGTGGCAGGTAGGGAAGTTGTTCTCAAGACTGTCTTTTCCAACATTGATCAAAATGATATGGAGATATTGAGACGAGAATTCGAAATCATGAACAAACTGCATCATGATGATATTGTTTCTGTGATAGACTGGGTAGAGGATGACTTCCGCGGTTATATTGTGATGGAATATGTAGAAGGAGAGACACTTGCAGCCTATTTGGAGAAACATCGAAAATTAGAGGTGAGGATTGTGTCTGACGTGGCTAGACAGATTGCAGTAACACTAGATTATACTCACAAAAAACAAATCATCCACCGCGACGTGAATCCCAATAATGTGATTCTTCAGACTACTAGGGGGAAAGGCCTGTCTGTGAAGTTGATAGATTTTGGTCTTAGTTTAAAGATACAAGAGGACACTAGTTATGTGACTTGTTTAGAGAAAAATGGTACCCCTGGCTATATGTCGCCTGAACAAATAAATCCTAAATATTATAATGGAAGATTGACAGTTAATTCGGATCAGTATTCTTTAGCTGTTCTTGTCTATAAAATGTTGACTGGACAGTTTCCCTTATACAACAACTGTGATAAGCTGACATGGAATACCAAATTAAATGATGCATTAAATAAGGCATTGGCTTCACAACCTGAAAAACGCTTCAACAGTTGCTTAGACTTTGTAATGGCAATGCAAACAAGGGAATCTTTTCAACCATATGAGATGATTTCGAAAGAACTTCTGAAGACATTAAGACCAAAGCATATGAAATGGATTGGGTATGTGTTAACATTTGCTTTTGTCTTGATTTTATTGTTCTCATTGTTGCCATCAAAACATGGGATATCAGAAGAAGAATTGAAAAACAGAGTCTTTATCGAAAAAGAAAAGAAAGCAATAGAGGCAGAACGTGAGCAGATAAAAGTCGAACGTGAAATGAATGAAGAAGAATGTAGAAAAATGAAATTAGAATGCGCTAAAATGAAAAAGGTATATAGCAAGATAAAATCCGAATGTGTAAAAATCGAAGAAAATCAAAAGATAATAGTTGAAGTGAAAACAGAAATTCGAGAAAATGAATTTGTTGGAATAACAGAGGGTATATCAAAAAAGGTGGTAACAGAACATGAAAGTGGGACAGTGACTAAAGAAATTAATCAGCAAAGGCAAGAATTTGTCATTGTTATCAACGGTTTTATGTATGAGTTTATTTTTGTCCCTTCGGGGACATTCATGATGGGGGGGGCAATATCTGGAAATAATTGTAATAATGATGAACAACAACACATAGTGACATTGACACAAGGATATTGGATAAGCAAAAAATTAGTTACAAATGGACAATATTACTCTATTAAAAAGAAACAACAACTATATACTTATTATAAGGATAAACCTAAGGTAGGCATTAATTGGACAGAAGTGAAAGGTTTCTGTACTATCTTAACAAGAGAGGCACGGAAAAATGGGCAAATTCCAGAAGAATATGAATTTATGCTAACGACTGAAAGTCAATGGGAAAAAGCGGTTCAGGAAGGGTACATATTCCTTGTAGAAGATAAATGTGAGTGGTGTCTCGATATGTATGAAAGTTATCCCAATCAGCCTGTGTCTGATCCTATTGGGGCTAGAGGTACTTGTCATGTTATTCGAGGGGGGGCTTACTGCTATAGTTCTGGAGAATGTCGTATTAAAGACAGAATATCTCGAAGGGCATCATACAGGAATCGTAAGCTAGGCTTTCGTGTTGTTCTTGTTCCTATTAATCGTCAGGATACCATTCAGGCAGAGAATAGGATGTCATGTGAAAATTGAGTATAAAAGTCTCAAATGATAAATAATGATGTAAAATAGTATTTTTTTTTGTTGATAAAAATGACAACGTGAACAAAATAGGGTATATTGTTTTACAATATACTTACATTTTTGAAATATCATATGCAGAGTTAATGGGTACGAGAAAAGTATGCTTGGCGGATGCTCCTCCCAAATAATTACTTATAAAATTTAGGAAAGACAATGGCAAACGATTCATTTGACGGAACTCGCCTTGATGATAGGGGGAAACGAGAATTGACCGAGGATAAGGGAGGACATGAGTTGCCTGTGTTTCAAGAAGGTGCTTGCATAGACAAGGACGG
>JAEEGH010010727.1_pt1 | contig 20952 bp, 10 predicted proteins | sample 9134181 | NCBI WGS metagenome assembly JAEEGH01 (sample SAMN16246544, study PRJNA631951) | gut metagenome | biome: gut microbiome; feature: rumen; material: DP-attached | host: Bos | place: Iran: Karaj | collected 2018-10
TGAAGCAGGCGTATTAACTGTTCGTTAGCGTTTATGGCATCATTATTCATACTATGCGGCGCATGATTTCAAGGAATAACTCTGGAGAGAACTTTACATGACTCTTACCTTCTTCGCCATCCTCGGAAGAACGATAATAAGAGAACTCCTCGTCACCTATACTGATAGTCGCATTATGTAGTTTTGATTGCAAAGCTAATGCGCCACTGGCTTCTGGCGAAATCATCCAATACTCCCAGTCATTGTTATCAGATATCAACAACACATTACGTAGGTTGTTGAGCACAGTATATGAAACTTTCTTGGCATTATGCCCATCCCAATCGGCTTTCAACATGCTCAAATGATCAATTCTGGCAAAAGTCTTAGCAAGATAAGGCTCTGTTACTTCCAGCAGCAATCTTTTTGCCACAGACTCTTTTATCTTTGGCGATAATCTAATGCGATGCAGATAGCCCATCACGTCTGCATACGACGTTGTAGGATAGGTGACCACAGGCTCAGCTGCCATATTTACTCCATTCTCTTCCATGTTGTGGCTTGTATTCTCTGTTTTATGCTGTTGCAAAAATAACGAAATCTATCAAAATCGCAATATTTTTGTGGAATAAAATACTATTTCACCTTTATTTTTTGCAATATAAGCCGATTTTATCTAAAAAAATGATAAGAATGCTGCTATTTTGTGTATTTGCAAGATAAAATCTCGCGAAAGTACTCACGCTCAAAAAAGCTCAAATATTATTTGGCTTTTTACTCGCTTAATCGTACCTTTGAGTTTCACTCTTAGGTACTCACGCTCGAAAAAGCTCAAATATATTTGGCTTTTTACTCGCTTAATCGTACCTTTGTGGCATGAAAACAGCGATTTTATCATGCTGCGCAATGATGGCTTCCAGCCTCATGGCAGCACAGACAACGACGAAAGTATCAGAAGGTGATTCACTGGTGTTCACCACAGTAATAGAGAACCCCATCACTCCCGTGAAGAACCAGAACCGGAGCGGCACCTGCTGGGCATACGCCACACTGGGCTTTTTTGAGAGCGAGGTGCTCAGACAGACTGGTCGCGAGACGGATCTGAGCGAGATGTTCGTGGCTAACAAGAACTATATGGATGAGGCCATCTACTATGTGCGGATGCATGGTCATGCGCTGTTCTCAGAGGGCGGCTCTGCCGACGATGTGCTGGCGGTGATGCACAACTACGGCATTTGCCCTGAGGGGGCGATGGCGGCTCCGGGAAGCATGACGGGCGACTCGCTGGCCAACTTCACCGAGTTCTTCGACATGCTCACGCCTTACGTCACCTCCGTGGTGAAAGGGGAGAAACACAAGGAACTGACAACACAGTGGAAGGAGGGATGCCAGTCCATTCTCGATGCTTATCTGGGCAAATGTCCGGAGAGGTTCGTCTATGAGGGAAAGGAGTTTACGCCGCAGTCGTTTGCACAGTCGCTGGGGTTGCAGTGGAACGACTACGTGGGCATCACGAGCTACACTCACCATCCGTTCTATACTTGGTTCACCATAGAGGTGCCGTACAAATGGCGCGGACAGCACTGCTACAACGTGCCGCTCGACAGCTTGATGACCTTCATCGACACGGCGCTCGACCGAGGATTCACCGTGTGCTGGGGTGGCGATGTGAGTGGCAATGGCTTCACTCGCCAGGGCATAGCACAGGAGGACACTCTCCCCACGCAACAGTTGCGACAACAGCGCTTCGATAGCTGGAAATCGACATACGATCACGTGATGCTGATATACGGAAAAGCCCGTGACCAGCACGGGCTTGAATACTATATGGTGAAGAACTCATGGGGCGAGGCAGGACCCTACAAGGGCATCTGGTATATGCGTCGCAACTACATCGCTCTGAACACCACGTATATCTTCTTGAACAGGAGGGCTCTCCCTACTTCACAAATATCTTCTTGCCACCAATGATGTTGAGACCTTTGTGCGGTGACTGCAGGCGCTGGCCGGAGAGTGAGTAAACAGCTGCGTTCTTGACGGCAGGTGCTGTCTGGATGTCGCTGATACCAAGTACTGTCTGCATCTCACTCAGGTCGCCCCAGAATATCTCAGAACGATGCTCCACACCGTTGCCGCGATAGATGCTCTGCAGGCCCAGGCCTTCCCACTGCTTCAGTTCAGCATCGCCTAACTTCTCGAAATAGATGTCGTGCAGACCGATGTCCAGACGGTCGGTGAAGCCAAATGGAATCTCGGTGAGGTCTGCTTCGAGCATGTAGTACTTGCTCTTGGGGAAGGTGACGGGAGTTGTTACGCCATTCTTCTTGGCATAGAACACGAACGAGAGCTTGTCGGCTACCATGGGATGGCCCTCAGTGTCCACCATAGGCACGAAGTACTGGGCAAAGTACCACATGGCGCTGCCGTAAGGCGACTTCTCGGCTTTGAAGGTGAAGTCGGGCATGGCGGGTGTTGCCTCGCGCTCGACAATGGGTTCGAGAGTGGTTCCAATAATCCAGTAGTAGGACTCTACCTTCGTGGCACTGCTGGTCAGGGCAATGGTTTGTCCTGCAGAGAAGCAGCCTGTGGTTGCATCGTAGGTGAGCACCAGGTCTTCCATGACGTTGTTGCGGTTGACTGAAGTAATGAAGTAGTCGTAAACGAGATTCATGTACTCCCATGTACCGACATACTGACCGGAAGGAACGACGTAGTTGCCCGAGACATCCTTCGTGGCCTTGACCCATCCATAAGGAACCTCCTCGACAAGTCCCTGGATATAGAGGTCGTCACCGTCGATGCCAAGAACTACGGGGCGCTGGCAAGGCTCATCAATCAGATTGGTGACGCCGTTGTTGTCTTTCTCGTTCATCAAGCGCGTTCCATTCAGCAGATAAGACTGAGTCTGCAGACCCTCTGGAACGATGACAGGCTGAAGGGGTGGCACACCGCCCGGTGTATAGACAGCCGAGAGAATGTCGGTGTAGAGGTTGCCGCCATTGCTCTGGGTGGTCTCGCTGATGTAGCAGTTGCCGTCGAAAGTGAGCGAGCGTGTGGCTGCATCGTAAATGAACACAAAGGGCTGGATTTCGGCTTTCCCTTCTTTAATGACATAGCTGGTGATGAACTCATTACCATACTGGTCGGTTCCTACGTACTGTCCCGATGCGAAGGTGACCTTGCCGTCGGCCAATGTGCCTTTGACGTAGGCGGAGGGGAAGTAATAGGAAAGACCTGACACATAGACGTCGGAACCGTTGACGGCGACGTATGCCGTGAACTTCTTCTCGTTATTGGCCGACTGGTCATTACCTTGATAGATTTTGTGGGTAATGGCCAGTGTGTATTCCTCGGCCTCTACGCCCTCGGGAAGCGTCACGAGGACATTGGCTGCCTGTGCTGAGAGAGCCAGCAGCCATGATACTGCAATAAATAATAGTTTTTTCATCATATCATTCAGTTATTTAGGGTTTTTATTTTCTTTTCAGTTGGAACCACTTACTATTGTCGCGCTCACTGGTGAGGGTGGCGGTCTTGGGATCATCGTTGTTGTCGAAGGTGAGCAGGTAGGGACTGTTCTGACCAACGAAGTCAACAAAGGACTGCCAGTCGCCGTAGTTAGAGAAGAGGTTGGCTGGCTCTGTCATCTTGATGCTGACGAGCTGACGGCTGGCATCGATGAGCTCGATGGCAATGGCATAGCCGATGTAGAAGTCGATGCCGCTGACTCGGGTGCGCCATCCGAGTACCCAGCGGTGACGGTCGTTGGCAAACGACTCCATGTTGGCTCCAATATACAACTCGCGAATCCTCTCGCCATATCCCTTCTGGCTAAGCACTTCGGAGCGTTCTTTGATGATGTCGATGAGCTCGCTGCACATGTCGGAAGGTTCGTTGGTTGACCATTTGTAGGAGAAGGTCCACTGGCTCTGTGAAGCAATGAACATCTGCTCAATAGGTGTGGGCTTGGGAAACACGAAACGACCGTCGGAAGAGCGCAGCTCCTGACTGTTGCTGTCGTAGGACAGCTGACTGGTGGTGACGCCACCGAGTGTCACAGGCTCATAGAAACGGATGCCCTCTGGCGTATAAAGGAAAGGTACATCGTGGCTGGTGCCGTTCTGCTGATAAGACAGCAGGCTGTAGGCCATGGTGACGGGGATGGTCTGGCCATCAACAACGGCACGCTTGCGGGGAATGGCTGTCAGGGTGGTGCGCATGTCGGCCACCTTCGTCACATAGTCGGTGGCAGACTCCTTGAGAGGATACATGCAGAGCTTATTACCGTAGCGCTTGCCGCGAAGTACCACAGAGTCGGGCGATGCAGAGATGAAGGTGAACTCGTAGTCGCTCTCATAGCCCTTGGCATGGCCCTTGAAGGGCTGCGACCAGTAGTGGAATAGGGGATTGTAGGTGTCGAAGGTGAGCAGCACGCCTGTCTCGCTGATAATCTGGTAGGTAGAGGTGTGCTCGGTACCCTTCGGGAACTTCTTCGAGATGTCGGTGTTGTTGATTTCCTGTTCGCAGCTCATGGTGACCTGTCCGTTCTTGAAGTATGCGGTGTAGGCCACGCCGCCTTCTATGCGGTCGGAGGGATAGAAGTCGAGTACCCATCCCTGGGGCTGTGACTCCAGAAGGGCGTAATAGTCGCTCTGGTTCTGAGCCACACGATTGGCAGCTGACTCTCCAAAGACGTTCTCCACTTCGGGGGTGCAGGAGGTTAGCGCTATGCTAAATGATAAATAACAAATGATAAATGATGACTTTATCAAAAGTTTGCTGTTTATCTTGGTAATCATAATTCTCAATTCTCAGTTTTCAATTGTCAGTTCCCGTCTCCAATATCTTCCAGATCTACGCTGCCTGCAACAATCTCGTCCATGCGACGCTGTACGACGGAGCGTAGCTGATCGATGTCGATGTCCCAGGCCGATAGCATGTAGCTGCGCACCATAGCCAGTTTGCGAGCAATGATGGCAGAACCGTTAGTGCCTGCTTTCTTGGCTGCTTCTTTTTCCTCATCGGTACCCACATTGTCGGCTGTCGTCATCTTGGATGCCCACTCTTCGGGGGTATAGATGAGATAGAATGCCAGCGTCTCGGCAAAATCCTCGTTGTACTCGCTCATGGCATAGTTGGAGAGGAAGCCTCTCTGCAGGGCATAGGTCTCCGTGCGACCGGATGAATACCAGTTGGCGGGCTCGTACTGACCCTCGGAGATGAGTTGGAAGTCGGTGTCGAAGTCCTTGCTCTGTGCCAAGATATGCGTGAACTCATGATGCATGGACTGGAAATAGTTGTCGTTGAGGAACGCACGCGTCAGCTTCAATCGGTTCACACCGAATAAGGTCACTTTCATGCCGTCCTCAGCCTGTCCCATGATGGCACTGTTGTCGGTCTGCCAGGCCACGGAGCCCACAAACTGTATGACTTTGGGAGCCATCTTGCGTGTAAAGTCGATGCCAGCCACCTCGTCGTAGGCCTGTAGCCAGGCATGGAGCACGATGTGGGACAGCTTGATGGAGTTGTCCACATCGGCAGGTGCCAGCGTATAGGTGAAGTCGGTCTCGCTGTCGTTGAGCCGGTACTTCAGGTCGATGTTGTAAGGCTGTAGGAAGTGGGCATCCAACCAGTTGTCGAAAGCCGTCTTCGTGCGCTGGGAATTCTTGACAACACTGGTGTCGTCGAGGCTTTCCTTCGTGCAAGATACCAGAGATGTGGTCGCTATCGCGCAACACACAAGTCCCCAAAGCAGTTTTTTATGCAATATAATCATAATTATTCAGTTCTCAGTTCTCAGTTCTCATCTCTCACTTTTCACTTTTCATCTCTCACTTTTCACCTCTCATCTCTCACCTCGGGTTGGCGGTGATGCCGGCATTGATGACGTAAGGCGGCAACTGGATGGCACGACGCGGATCGTCCTTCTTCATGGTGTCGAATACAGATATGTTGCCGTCGCCAAGTATGCCATCGACATTGCGGCGATAGATCTCAATGCCATAGCGCTTCACGTCGAACCAGCGCAGACCTTCGTGCAATGTGGTGACACGACGGGCGTGCAGCACGGCATGGATGAGGTTCTCCTGCTCTTCGTCATTGATGGCGAAGTCGGGATTGAGCCGCTTCTTGGGTGTCGGAGCAGTGGGGGTGTAGTAGGGCTTCGCACTGCCATAGGTGGTCTTCAGCTGGGCTGCTGTCACGGTACCGGCATTGGCAGTGAAGGCATTCATCCATGTGGTAAGGTCCTGATAGGCATTGGCATAGTCGCCCTTGAGGGCGTAGGCTTCAGCACGGTCGAGAATGAGGGCATCGGTGGTAAAGGCAGGCACAATCATCTTTGGATAGCCCTTGCCATTGACAATGTCGGTATATTCCACATACTGTCCCATCTTGTAGAAAGTGATCTTGGGAGAGCCGCTCACCTGCGTTGCCTTCACGTGGACTTTCTCCTTCGACCCCCAGAAACCTGTGCTGTTGATGGTCTCTGCATCAGAGATGCGTGTGCAGTGGCAATAGCCCTTGGCTACTGCCGTAGGACCGTAGATCCAGGTCCAATAGGAGTTGGCGCTGATAATGAGCAGATTGGCTTTCTGGCTGGCATCGATGAAGGCATTGTACTGCGCACTGCCTGCCGACAATGCACCCAAGGCTTTCCAGTCGCGCATCATGTCGGAAGGTGAGGCGGTGAGTGCCTGCGTGGCGTAGGCAATGCTCTTGTCAAGGTTTGATTTGTCGTCCTGCATATAATATAGGTAGAAGCGGGCGGCAAATGCCAAAGCTGCCTTCTTGTTGAAATGATACTTGGGTACTTTGTAGAGGTTGTCGTCAATGAGTGGCAGACCCTCTTCGATATCGGCAGCGATGTTACGGTAGAGCTCAGCTAAGGTGCCACGCTGGTAAGTGGGCGACACCGTTGTCTCAGCTGACCGCATGTAAGGCATGCCAAGCGTCTGGTCACAAGTCTTGGTGCTGTAAGCCATGCAGAAGATGTTGCCTAAGATGAAGTGACAATAGGCTCGGCAAAGCAAGGCCTCGCCGCGCTGGGCCTTGAGGCGAGCGGGGTTGCCCAGGTTGTCGATGGCAGTGAGCACATTGTTGGCAGCTGCGATGCTCTTGTAACAGCTCTCCCAGATGGCATAGGGGCTGTCCTGGTTCTTGTCGTGTATGTCCTGCCAGGTGGAAGCCTCTTCATGGAGTGTCGTGCCACTGTTGTTGAAGGCAGTATAGCTTGTGCTGCCGATGCAGTGGTCGGTGTTGTCGCTGAACAGCTCGGCCAGCATGAAATAGCTGGTCAGGGGATAGGCGTTGGTCAGTAGCTCCGTGATGTTGTCGTCTGAATTGAGCTCGGCCCTGTTGTCGGGCAGCACATCAAGGTACTTGTCACAGCTCTGGAGGATATGGGTTGCTGCAAAACAGCAACATACGAGAGCATAGGAAAGAATTTTGTTTATTTTTGTCATCGCAATCATTTCTCATTTCTCATTTTGGCCGAGGCCGCTTAGATTCCCAGTCGTAGCGTCAACGTGTACTGTTTGGGGATGGGCGTTGCCACACCTCCGGAGTTCACGAACTCAGGGTCTGCACCATTGAGCTTCTTGTCAGAATAAATCAGGAAGAGGTTGGTGGCTTGAATCTTCAGAGACAGGTCGCTGATTCTCAGCGGCTTGAGCCACGCTTTCGGGAAGTCGTAGGAGAGCGACAATTCCTTCATGCGGATGAAGTCGCCTTTGGCGATGCGAGCCGAAGAGTAGTTGTAGGCATTGTAGAGAATGCTCATGTTGGAGTCTTCCTCATACTGCCGCTTGGTGAGGATGACGGGTATGCTGGTCTTCGTCTCGTCGCCAGGCACCATCCAGCGGTTCTGGAACTCCTTCGGCATAGCGTAAAGGTCGGAATAGCTGGCCTTGAACGATGGGTAGAGGCGCACCACGTTTCCAAACGAATAGGTGACAAACACATTCAGACGGAACCCCTTATACTTGAGGACGTTGCCTAAACTGCCGTAGAAAGTGGGCTCTGAGGGACCTTCATAGACGAGGTTGTCGAGCAGCTGCGATTGGAAATTAATCGTCTTTCCACGATCCACGATGTTGCCATTCTGGTCGGTAATAAGCGGCAGTCCGTACTCGTTGAGGCCGTTGAAACGGAACGAGAAAAGTGCACGATGCGGATAGCCTACCTGGGTGAATCCGTTGTTCTGCACCATGTCGCTGATGTCGGCATCGGCTTTCAGTTCTGTGACCTCTGTAGTGACATGGGTAAAGATGAAGTTGGTCTCCCAGCTGAAGTCTTTCTTTACGATATTCTTGGAGGAGATACTCAACTCCACACCACCTGACTTCATATCGGCTACGTTGGCCATCTTCTTGATGGTTCCGCCCACACCCGACACATAGATAGGACCTATCAGGTCGTAATTGTTCCGATGGAACCAGTCAAACTCTACGTTGATTCGGTTGTTAAGGAAGCCGGCACTAAGCCCCAGGTTCAGCTCGTGTTTCTTCTCGTAGGTGAGTTCCTCGTTGGCAATGTCCTTAATTGCCATACCAGTCTCCTTGATATTGGTAAAAGGACGGTAGGGCTTGTAGTTCATCATGACGATGGTGGCATTGCTCACCCATAACGGACCTACATCGGCTGTCAGCGAATAGCTGGCTTTGAGCGACAGGTGTGAAAGGGCAGGCTTCAATGATTCGAAGAACTTCTCCTCATGGGCATTCCAGGCACCAGATACATTCCAAGTGGGCAGCCAACGAGCCTGACGACTTGGTCCCAGACGGTTGTTGCCTTCATAGCGGAAAGTACCGTTCACGGTGTATTTGCCTTGATAAGAGTAGGTGGCATTTGCAAAGAATGCAGCCGAACGGCCTTGTGTCTTATTCAGCTCATAATAGTCGGCATTGTCTTCCACGGTCTTCTTGAAGAACTCGTAGGTATAGAAAGGCATCTCACCCTTGTTGTACTGAAGACCTATTCCATCGAAAGAGTTCATCTGACGATTGATGGCACTCACTTCAGCTCCGGCAAAGAGGTTGACGATATGAGTGTCATTGAACACAGTGTTCCACAAAGCAGTGAGGCGGAAGTCAGTGCTCAACATCTTGTTGTCCTTCTTCTGATAGATGCCGCCTTCGGGCAACACGCTGACGGGGAGCGCGTAGGGATCATCGGGATTGTGGTAAAGCCAAGGGTTGTTCTGCCTGACTACGGCATCGCCCATAGCGCGATAGGCCCCAGCCTGGTTGGACCCGTCCTTGATATGATGCTCACGTGTGGAGGTGAGATAAGCGATGGAAGCCAGACCGCTCAATTCGAGTGTGCGAAGCGGTTTCCATTTCAGCTCACCCTGGAACTTCATGCTGACCTCGTTCAGTTCGATGTAGTTGTTGTCGAGTTCGTTCTTGATGTTGAACGGGGCATAATTGCGGGTGTAATACTCATCGGCATCCATCGTGCGCGAAGAGTTAAGAGCAAAGCTGAAGGGATTGATATCGAAGTCGCGTTTCACCTCGCCATCGACGACATCAATAGTCCTGCTGAGTGTGCCTGGCTCGCGCTGCTTGCGATAGTAGCCTTTGCTGATGAGGTTCAGCGTCAGCTGTTTCGACATCTTGACCGAGGTGTTCATGTTGGCCGTATAGCGTTCCACCTTGTTCTGACGGTATTGTCCTGGGTCGAACATTGCTGAAAGCGAACCGTAGAAACTGATGTTCTCCGTACCGCCTGATACACTGACTGAGTGGTTATGCTGGATGCTGTTGCTGAACAGCTCCTTGAACCAGTCGGTGTTGCGATATTCAGCTTGGCGGAGGTAGGCATTCCGCGCATCTTCGCTGTTTTGCAATGCAAAGCTGCCCGATGTGTAAGAGTTGGTGAGCTGATACATCTTGCCAAAGACGCCGCTGTTGGCAGCACGATAGCTGTCAGCAAAGTTGAACCACCCCTTTCCTAACATCTCCTGATAGACATCCATCTGCTCTTGCGAGTTCATGATGTTATATTCGCTGTAGCGGGGACGCTGGCGCAAAGTGAACTCACCCGTGTATCCCACCCGCGTCTTGCCGGCCTTGCCCTTCTTGGTAGTGACGACAATGACTCCGCTCATGGCGCGCGCACCATATATAGAGGTGGCAGAGCCGTCCTTCAGAATATCGAACGACTCGATGTCGTCGGCATTCAGTCCGGCTACAGCTGAGGAAATGAGTGTTTCGGCATCGCCACTCGACAAGTCATCGGCCTTGACATCGGTCACATCTTCCATAATGACACCGTCGATCACCCACAGAGGCTTGGAGTTGCCATAGATAGAGGTGGCACCACGCACGCGAATTTTCGGAGCCGTACCGAATGTGCCGCTCACGTTCTGTACAGACACACCGGCAGCACGTCCTTCTAGCGAACGGCTGATATCGGCCAGACCGTCAATCTTCGTGTCCTCGGCCTTCAACTTGGTACTGGCACCGGTGAAGAGGCGCTTGTCCACTTTCTGCATGCCAGTCACCACCACTTCCTCTATCTGTTGCTGTCTGTCGGGGCGCAAACGTATGGTTTTCTGTAGGGCCAACTTATCGACAGCCATCTGCAGCGGCTCATAACCGATATAGGAAATGGTTACCATGTCGCCACGGGCAGAGGCAGACAGTGTGAAGTGTCCTTCAATGTCGGTGACGGTACCTTGTCCGCTCTTCTTCAGCTTCAGCGAAGCACCAATCAGCGGTTCACCGTTCTCGTCAAGAACGGTGCCGCGGATATCGTTTGTGCTGGTCTGCGCTGACACGACGAGCGCAAAGAACAGTGCCGCCAACAAACATTTAACTCGTAACATAGGGATGAGTTTACTTGATCACGAATTTCTTTCCATCGCGAATGAACAGGCCCTTTCCAGGCTGAGCTACGCGGCGTCCCTGAAGGTCATACACCGCATTGTTGGCAGAACTACCTGAACTGACTGTCTGGATGCCAGCCGGATTCCAGTCGGGATTGTTGTAGTCGTACTTGAATATGTCGGGTCTTTGCTCGTTCTCCCTATAGTCGGCTTTGGTGGTCACGGCAAAATGGGCATAATACAGCTCTCCGCCTTGAACGGTAGTGGTGAACTCACGGTTTCTGCTCACCTCAGTGCCATTGGCATCAGACCAATAGTCGAACTTGTAATAGACATTGCCTTCGCCGAGGTCCTCATAGTCGCCGTATGCAAAGAACGTCACCTCATCACCTGCCTTGTTGTCGAGTTTGCTGGCATAGACATAGCCATGAGACTCCTCACCTTTGGCTCGGTGGGCAACGGCACCTTTTGTGAAGACTGCATAGACCTGATCGGTAGGCGTGGTCATGGCATTCAGAGCCTCCTCAGCCAACTCCTCAGTATCACTGTTAGATCCTGGAACTAAATAATTCGTGTGGTCGTAGAAACAGTCGAAATAATGGTTCGCCCAGACGTGGACGAGTCGGTCTTCCAAATAGTTATTGTCGTACTGGCCGTTGTGGTTCGTGTCGCGAGCTACACCAGCAAACTGATATCCCTCAGAGGGCTTGGCCAGAATGAAGGCTGTACTTGCCATAGCGTTAGTGGAACGCTTGAATTCAGAATATTCGGATTGATAATTAACTTCGTCAAGTCCCCAATCTACAAAGACCTTTCCTGCTCCAGCAGGGTAAACATCAGCTCTTAACCATACGTTGTTTAGGGGGTATTGGGCTGCACTCTCTAAAGATACTGCCATGAATAATGAAGCAGCTACAAAGAGCCTTTTGGTATTCAAATTTTTTTTCATGTTATTTACACCTAATTATAAATTATACATTATGACTACAAATGATTCAATGGCGTCGAGTGATTGCTCGTTTCATCACCGCTCGGTTTACCGCTTGTCACCGACAAAAACCTTTTTCCCGTTTACAATATACATGCCTCGAACGGGATTAGAAACGCGACGACCCTGCAGATCGAAAATAGTGTTGTTCTGTGAGGGATTAGCAGTATTCAAAGACTGAATTCCGTCAAGCCCTTCAGTTAAACGATAGAGGCGGAAGTTGTCAGCATACCACATCTTAGTGCCGCTGTCAGCAGCCTCGTCAAGGCGCAGCGTCACATTGCTGGCATCAGTCAGCTCAAAGTTGCATACCACCTCGTTCCAACCATTGCTGGCATAATGTCCTGTGCCTGTGAAAGTGCCTACCTTCTGGTTGTTGACGCGGATGGCCACAGGAAGATTAGCTGCTGCCATCATGGAAACGGCCACTACATATTTGCCTGCAGGCAGGTTGCTCAAGGTCTGCTGAATAGATGCTGTTCCACTATTGTAGGCGTCGGGTGTTCCATAAACCACTCGGTCTATAGTACCGTCTCTTTGTGGACGTGCCTTTGTTTTTGTAATGGTAAGGATATTGATGTTGTTGACAGTCCATGCTGCATCGACCGTGGAGCCGGTGGCATCAGCAGCTACAATCTGGCCAGTATAGTCAGTATTCTCTTTACCCTCGCAATAGGCATTCTCCCATTTTGCGCTGGTGCAGGCATTGGTGAGTGCGGTGGTGTTTTCGGAAGCAATGGAACGTGAAGTGACCTCGGTGTTGATGAGTGTCTGAATTTGCTGCAGTGTCTGAGCCTTAGCGTAAGGATAGTTTTCGGCAGTATAGCTTGCGGCATCGGCCTTGGCCTTGACGAACTTGTCGTAAGCATCTTTGGCAGCTACGAAAGCATTGACAGCAGTAACGATGGCCTGTCCGTCAGTGCCTCCAATGGCTGTCTGAAGTTCGGTACGCTCCTCTCCCGTGATGTTAGCATATTGTGACTTGTTCAGGATTGCAGTGGCATCAGCCTTTACGGCAGGCAATACAGCGGCCAGGAGTGAAGCCTCGTCCTTGGCATAGAACAGGCGGAATGCATCCACCTGGAAAGCGGTATTCGACTTGGCACCAATCACGATATCACCAGCTGTAGTAGCCTGATAGAAAGTGGGGTAGGCATGAATCATGATGGGATCAACGCCGCCAACTACCTTTGTGGAAGTAGCACCAACCATCAGCTCAGCGTTCTTGTTCAGTTTAGCGTCGATGAGATAGAAGCCAGCAGGCAGGTGACTGATGGTCTGGGTAATGCTGTTAGAACCGTTTTGAGCGAAGGTGACAATCTTGGTGCCATCAATGTAAGCAGCCATTTCTTCGTTAACTGGCTCACCGACAGAACCAGCAGTAGTACCCCATGTCCAAGGCTCAGACTTGCCAGTTTCAAACGACCAGTTGTCCACATAAACCGAAGTCAGGTTGACACAGGGCTGCGATGTGGCTGAGAGAGCAGTGCTCATGGCGTTGTACAAGGTCTCTACCTGTGTGGCAACATCATCCTGCGTAGTGGGGTTCTCAATAAACGCCTGTGCGGTTTGGATGGCATTCGATAAGTTTGCGTCGTTGAGCATGGCATTCAAGGTCTGGGCCTTGTCAACAACGGTCTGCAGCGAAGTAGTGATCACACCGCCTTGGTACTCCAGTTTAACGTCGTCAATGACGAGGAAATACTGTATGCCATAGCTGACTTGGAAATGTCCAGTTGTAGTCTGTGTCAGTTCAAACTCAATGATATCATTATTCCATTTGTTGCTATTAAGGGTGATTTCTTTGTTGGTGGACCTGTTCTTCGAGAAATACTCTGTACCGTTGACATCAACAAATCCAGAAAAGTCCTTAACCTTGGTGGTGGGTTGCTCTGATGAATAGGCACCATTATAAGGATAGACGGAGATGGTCATCTTATAGGAACCGGCTGGAAGGGTAACCGTGTTGGGTTGTTTGTAAACAAGATTGTTGTTTCCGCAGAAGCAGAGTGCCTTACTTCCAGAATTGGCGGTAGGACCTGTTGCCGGAACATCTTCGAATCCGGACTTGGAATACTGCACCTTGTTGCCGTAAATCACGACTCCACCGTTGGCATTCGTGTTCTGTTCCACTAACTGCCAGCCTTTGTCTGTGTAGTCATAGCCTGCTGCTGTAGCATAATTGGCAATCAAACAATGTCCATTGCCCAACACTGTAGTTCCATATCCCTTACACTCTGTAATTTCCACAGCCTCACATTCCTCGAATCCTGCATTTGAGATGTACTGTGAGGTGACATCGCTCATTTGAGCCTGTGCACTCATGCCGAATGACAGGGCCATTGCAAAAAGTAAAGATTTTCTATTCATACTTATAGTTTTTGTTGTTTCTTTCATTGATGTACTGCTTCAATTTTTATAGTTAATAGCGAAGGACAGTGCATTTTTATTTAAATAATATGTTGCAAAGATATTAATTTTTTTAAAAAACAATATATTGCCGACCAATTTTTACAGCCTTTGTCTTTTTATTTTACATATATTAACAAAAACGTCCAGTAATAGTATTCAGTTCATTACGCAATTCCCTAATGAGCTAAAACGAGAAATCTACGGTTTGCTGTGAAGGTATGTAAAGAAAAAAAGTGTACACCCTTCTCCTATCGGAGTGAGTGTACACTTCTCTTGTTTATATACAGGTGGATTAATAGCCTTCTATATCTTCTTCCTCCACATCTTCCCACACATTTCTGCGTCTTGACTGGAACTCACCGCTATAGTCCTCATCGGTAGGGGTGATGTCCTGTTCTCCTTGCGTGGAATCGTCAAATCTTGAGGCCATCAAAAGTGAATGAGTGCTCAGTGTGAATAACGTGACAACTGGCTTGTTATAGATTTTTCTTTTCATCTTTTCTTGTGTATTAATCGTTCCCCACCTCTTTTGGGGGAGGCGGGAAACGATGTGAATGAAATTATTATCTGCGAATCTGCTTCTTGCCGTTGATGATGTAGAGGTTGCCCTTCTTCATGTTCTCAACACGCTGACCGTTCAGGTTATAGATCTCACCATTCTGCTTGTCCAGCTCAATGGCTTTGATGACAGTCGTCGTACCATCTTCATCTGTGAAGGCCAGACGAGCGGAACTAACACCATTGGGCAGTTCGAAGTATGCTCTGAAGCCCTTCATCGAAGCCTTATCAGTACCCTTTGCAATCTTTGCTTCGGTGGTCACACCCCACAAGCCTTCCATGCCAGGAGCTGCAATCGGAGCATAGGTGCCACGGAAGTAGCCTTCACCTTGCTGGACATCATCAGCTTCAGTGTAGAGTGAAGAAATGCTATAGCCATTCAACTTCATGTCTTCATTGATAGCTGTGGGTACATAAACTACATACGGAGTAGCCTGAGAAATGGTTGCAGTAGCAGTGAATCCAAGTGTACCGTCGATGTAGCTTGTGAAGCTGTAGGCCTTGGCACCTTCACCGAAGAATTCTTCCACGTTGCCGATGTTGAACGGCAGGCAAACGGTGTTCCAACCTTTAGCGAAGGTACGCTTCAGCAGGATGGTCTCTTCAGATACTGCGGTGATAGCCTCAGCACTTGTCTCATCGAGTGTATAGACTTTGGCAATGGTCAAGTCAACCTGGTCAGTCGTCAGGTCAATGCCTGTGCCAGTCACAGCTACGTATGCCTTCACAGCCTCGCTAATCACAGCCTCAGGCTCCCAAGTCAGCGTAACAATTGTTGAGCCATTAGCAGTGATGGTCTCATTCTTGGTGGCCTTCACCTCGCCACCAACATAGAGTTTAGCAGTCACTTCCTCTGCCTTACCGGCATTTTCCTTCAGCGTAACGGTAGCGGTGTAGGTGTTGTACTGCTTACCAGTTGTGGGAACGCTCGAAGAAGCTAATTCAGTGTCGTGCTCGGGAATATTGAGCTTGAAGCCTACCAAATTGTCGATATAGACGTAGCGACTATTGCTGTCACCAAACTTCAGATAATAGTTACCTGCAGCAGGAGCAATGAATGAACCTTCAAAGGTCTGATCGCTGGCTGTGCTGTTATAAGTGGCCACTTCAGTCCAATTGGTCTTATCTGTAGAGTACTGTACTTTCAGCTGTTCGTTGTTGTAGGGGAAGATAACATCAAATGTCAGTTCCTCGTCTTTCTCAGCAGCCAAACGTGGAGTCATCAACTCTTTACCCTTAGTATAGGTAGAGTAAGCTGCCTTACGATCACTGTTCCACTCCCATCCATTATTAGTCCAGGATGCAGGAATCTCGGTGTCGAAGGTTTCCACCCAAGTGTCCTCAGATATTGAGCGACCGCTCAGTGCCAGTGTGAAGGTGTTGTTGGTATTTGCATCCACCTTGTAGGTGATGACAAGATTTCCGCTCTTCTTGCCCTGCTCAGCGTTCAGTGTCACATCGATGTCGAGTGTACCGTCTGCGGCAATGTTCTTGTTTTCATTTGTTACAGCTGTTGCAGTAAATCCGGTGGGAGCTACAATGCTGACAAGTTCCATAGGTGCAGTACCCTCATTCTTAATTGTATAAGAGTAGGTCTTTGCGATTCTTGTCAGACCGAATTCCACATCGTCGCCATTGTTCACAGGTGTTGCATCCTGATAGAGGGCGAACTTAGGAGCGGCTGCAGTGACTTCGATGACGACAGGAGTTGCATAGCTGAACTCGGCTGCGTCCCAGTAAGCCTTTGCGGTGAAGCTCAACTCACCACCTTCGCCTGCCGACATGTTCGTTGCAGTAACGGTCAGTTCGGTTGATTCACCAGGTGCTACAGTAGCATTCGAAGTAGCAGTGCCTACTTCCACCTCACCATTGAATACCTTCACAGTGGGGCTCTCATAGTTTGTAGTGCCATTGTTCTGAACGGTTACGTTGAACACTGGTGAAATCTGGTTCTGTTCATCAGCTTCCATAGCACCCTCGCCGTCGCGAGTAAAGGCGGTGATTGCCAGTGTACGAGTGTGAGCCACCTCAACGTTAGTGGTCAGAGTCTCAAAGGCTACGCTGTTGTCGCTGTAGTAAACAACGATCTTGGCAGCGTAGGTGTTCTCGGTAGCAGGCACGTTGCCTGTCAGCTCAAAGTTTACAGAACCATCCTTGTTGATATCCTGAGCCTCGGCAGTTGCAACAAGCTCTTCGTCGAAGAACAGTTTAGCATATACACCTTCCTCATTAGCACGCAGGCTATATACGGTAGCTGTAGCGGTAATGCTTGCCTCAGGAAGCTTCGTTGCTGTAGGAATGTTCGAAGCTGAAACATACAGGTCATGTTCAGGAGCAGGCAGAATAGTCTTCAATCCGGTGAGGTTGTCGATAGAGGCATTCGTACTCTCGAACTTCACATAGTAGCTGCCATTGGCAAGTGCATCGAGAGCGACTTGCTGATCTTCACTTGTCAATGTCACGGTCTTAGCCAGTGTCCATGTCTTGCGGTCTGTAGAAGTGTAAATCTTCAGTTCACCGGCGGCATAATTGCTCTGCAGTTTGGCATCGAAACGGAGTACGTTCTTGCCTTCCTCTGCTGCATACTGCTCTGTAACCAATGACTTTTCGAGACCCGTATAGACATGTGCTCTGCCAGTGCTGATGATCCAACCGCTTGCCTCTTGATACCAACCCTCAGGCTTTGTGTTGTCGTTAAAGTCAACATAGAGTGCTGTCGGGTCGATTGTTGTTGCTGTGTAGTTCACAACCATGTCGCCAACCCAGCCTTCAGAGCTGATAGTCATAGCACCTGCCTTTTCTCCGTAAGGTGCTTCGTATGGCAAAGTCAGCGTGATGGTTGCGCTCTTGCCAGGCGCCAGCGTTACCGTATTCTCAGAGATGGTCACACCTTCGCCTTCGCCAGAGATTGCAGCAGTGGCAACACCTGTCGTTGCAACGGTAGATACGAGGTTTGCAGTACCAGTGTTGCTCAGTGTGTAGGTAGCGGTGCCAGCCTCCGTTAGGTTGCCGAACTCCTTCGTGCTTCCGTTTGCAACAGCCACAGCACTCTCGGTGAGAGACGGTACGGGTGCTGTCGTGGGAGCGAAGCCATAGACATTATCAATACCAACATCCATGCCGTCGAACTGCAACATAACCGTACCTGCAGGAATGCCACTAATTGTCTTAGTATCGAATGTTCCTGTCAATCCGTTGTTATAGGTATAAGTTGCATAATCTGTCCAAGTTATTCCGCCATTTGTCGTATAACGAACAGTTAGTGTGGCATCGCTGTACTCGCTCTTGGCATCAAATTTTAATACTTCGTCATCAGCAATTGTCAAGGCAGATGTCAAAATAGCTGAGGTCGCAGTGCGATATTGGCGCAGGTATTTATTACCAGATTGAGTGTTGATAGTCCATGTGTTTGTGGCAGCGTTAGTCCATGTAGATGGGAAGTTGCCATCTTCGAAGTCAAGGTATAACTTGGTGTGGTCACGAGTAGTTCCGCTCAGTGCAATTACCTTGTCTGCAATAGGATCGTCAGCAGAGATAGTTAATGTGGCTTCGTGTGAACCGATATTGTCTTTTAGCTGCTTAACAGTGATAGTGGCAGTTGCATTGACAGCTAATTCTGTAGCTGAAACCTCTACGCTGTAGTGAGCAGCATTTTCTCCACTCAGTGCAGTAGCAAGACCTGTCAATGCAGCCTTACCCTCATTCTTAACGGTCAGCGTCCAAGTAGCATCAGCCTCGTCAGATACATTGCCAAAGTCATAGCTTGCGCCTGCTAACGATTCACCGTCATAGACAGCCATTACAGGTTCCTGAGCCTCAGCAAGGCCGTAGATATTGCTAATGTGTACATATTTTCCAGTGAACTGCAATTCGTAGTTTCCAGCCTCGGTGATGGTGCCGGCGAGAGTCACGTAGTTTGTTCCGATGTTTGCTGGAGCTATCAGCTCGCTCCACTCTTCGTCACCCACTTTACGGTAGTTCACACCGAAGGTATAGCTTGATGATGTATATTCTTGCTTGGCACGCACCACTACTTGCTCATTTGCCTCGGCTGTAAGCGTTGCTGTTTGCAGCGTGCCACCATTGTATCCAGTGCTAATATCCGTGCTGTTCTTAGTGAAATTACTATTGATCCAAGTAGAGGGAATGTTATCGGTTGCAAAGTCGAGATACAGCTTGTTCTCGTCAACAATTACACCGCTTACCGCAACTGTGAATGTACCAAGATCTGTAGCAGTTACTACTACATTGCCTCCATTATAGCCCTTGTTCTCTGCAGGCATGGTGATGGTCAGGGTGGCCTTGTCTCCAGCAGTGACAGAAGTCTTGTCAAGGGTCTGGGTAATACCATCAGGTGCATCGCCCAAAGAGAGCGTCATCGTACCTGTACCATCATTCTTTATGTAATATGTGGCAGTCTGCGTCTCTGTGGCGAAGCCAAAGTCCTTTGTTATGCTTGTTGCAACTGCAGCTGTACATTCTGAATCGCTATAGATACCCAGTTTCGGGTCGTTCATGTTGCGCTTGAAGCCCTGGAAGTTGTCAAGCCAGAAGCCACGGGCATTGAAACGGAACTTATAGTTACCTGTTTCAAGACCGTCAATGGTAAAGGTCTTCCATGCTCCAGTTCCTATTGAACCAAAGTCTGAAGAGTAGCTTATGTCTTTGCAACTTGTCCACGAACCATTATTCAACTGTTTCTCAATGGTCATGGTCACATACGTTGTGTTTGCACACACATCGAAACTCAGTGAAGCACCTTCTTCTACGGTAAGTGAAGGAGTTGTTAAATAGTAGTTTGTTGACTGATATGAACCTTTTGCTACACCATCAGCAAATGTCCAATAAGTGGTACTGGTTGTCTCCCATCCCTCGGGCAGTGCATTACCACTGAAGTCCTCACTCCACTGCTCGATGCGAGTGCCGGTTACGGTGAATACGACAGGATCAATGCCATCGTTGCTGGGAGTAACGGTAATAGTTGCTGTCTTCTCTTCATCGCGAGCATTTTCATCATACAGGAATGTCACAGTGAAGGTCTCGCTGCTACCACCTGCCACTTCGAGGGTAGCGGGAGAAACGGTAAAGTCAGTAGTATTGCTGGAAACAATGCTGGTAATGTTAAGCTTCAAGTTACCTGTATTAGTAATAGTGAAAGTCTTTGTTGCCTGCTTGCCAACATTACCGAATGCAACGGTTGAACCCACAGCTTCCTCACCAAGGGTGATAGACATTGTGGCAGGGTTGGCAGCGTATGTACCACTAACAGCTATCTCAACAGGTGTCTGGTCGGTAGCCGATACTGTGATAGTACCACTATAATCACCAGGCGTTTCTGCTGCCATAGTAACTGTTACAGTGATAGCGTCGCCACCAGCAGCAATTGACTGTGCAGAAATCTCAGGTGAGGTGCTAAATGCATTGTCACCACTATAAGAAACTGTGATACCTTCAAGAGTAGCAGTACCCGTATTTGAAATGGTGAAGGTCTTGGCCTTTTCCTCAGTTGTTGATTCTGCCGTGATTGTACCAAAGTCAAATGAAGACTCAGAAACCTTCATTACGGGACCATCAACAGGCAGATATGTAAAGGTTGTCTTGGGAAGGAATGACTGCTTGGTTACGGAGGTAATGCTAGCTAGACTTGAGCTGTTTGTTCCATAAACAGATGCACCTGAGTTTGCGGAAACTCCATAGAATGAAGCCGATTTGTATGTGCCTTTAACAGTATTGTAGACACCCACCAAGAGATTGCCTCCATTGTAGTGATATGGAGTAGAAAGGGCAAGAGCCATATCTGCCTTAGTTCCATCAATAGCTCCATTATAAAGAGGCGTGTCATCCTCTGTAAATACAAAGCTGCTAATAGTGGTGTAATCAACCTCCTTCATGTATATTTTGAAGTTGGCATTACCCCAGCTTGCTGCAGCCACTGTTGACATATAGAATTGAATAGCTTTAATATCGCTATTTGTCATATCTGCTAAGTCTGATGCAGGAATGACAAATTCCACCTTGTCGTAGTAGTCTACATAGTTTCCGTAAATGGGAATATAACTATTTGTACTTGTTCCGTCATTTACAGTTAGTTTAACCGCATTTGAAGGTGTGAAACTCAGTTCTTTTGACCATGCACTATATTCCTCGCCAACCTTGGCTCGTACGGAAGCATAATAAGTTGTTTCAG
>JAEEGH010010730.1_pt1 | contig 20948 bp, 11 predicted proteins | sample 9134181 | NCBI WGS metagenome assembly JAEEGH01 (sample SAMN16246544, study PRJNA631951) | gut metagenome | biome: gut microbiome; feature: rumen; material: DP-attached | host: Bos | place: Iran: Karaj | collected 2018-10
TAAGTGACTATTCCTGTTGAAAACAGTGTAAATAAGTGTTCAAAAGAAAAACATAAAAAGTGAACATAAAAATTGCTTTTTCAAAACAGGTTCCGGTATTGAACTATTTTTGAAAAAGAGCTGTTTACTTTCATTTTTTATCGCTCTTTTTACAAACAGGGAATTAACAGAAACAAATTGGATAAAGAATGAAATATTATAGAAACAAGTATATTAACTTTTTGTTTATATCTGAATTATTTAATTGATAAATAATAATTTAGGTTGTAAATAAACTTGTTGATAAAGTGTATTAAAAGTTGAAAAATAAATATCTCTTCAAAGACAAAAAGATATCAACAGTTTCAACAGCCTATAAACAACAAAATAAAGAAGAATTAAAAAAGAAAACATACATATACATTATCTGATGACAGTAATGGATGTACTTTCGCTTTTGTTGTTTTCCTGATCTGTGATGATTGCATGGTATACACCTGAAGGAACCTGACGTCCGTTCATATCAGTAAGATTCCAGCTGTATGAACCTCCGTTTGATGTACCCATATGGACAAGATGTCCTGAATTTGACATTATTCTTATGGTACTCCATTCAGTAAGACCTGTAATTGTGACATAACCGTCAAAATCAGGTTTTACAGGATTTGGATAAACAAGAATATTTGACTCTGAGAGACTTTCTTCAGGATCCCTGGCTTGTCCCCCGTACTCAACCATTCCAAGGCTTGTACCAAAGAATAAAGAGCCATTCTGACCATCTTCTGTTATGCTCAGTATATTGTTTGAAGGAAGCGGACTGTTTGATGTTGTGAAATGCTCCAGAACAGTTGATCCGTCAGCAGTCAAAAGGAATACACCGTCATCAAGAGTACCTATCCATTTACGGTTACCCTGATCGACATAGATAGATGTAGTATAGACTCCGCTGAAAAGATAATCAGCCAGTCCTGAATTATCATCACGTGATATCTTTATCCTTTCAAATACAGGATTTTTGTCTTTGATGAATGAATCAGGATCCCTTAATACAAACAATCCTTTATTGGTTGCAATCCAGATATCACCGTTCATATCAAATTCATAACAGAGCAATTCAGAAATCTCTTCACTATTACCGTCCTGATTTACCAGATACTGACCTGAAAACTTTATGACATCATCCTTGTCATTACTTGGAGTTCCGTTAAGATCAATACATACCAAACCGGGAACATAACGTGAAGAGTTGATCCATATCCTTCCGTTATGGTCAAATCTGAGTTGTTTGAAAGTAGGTAATCCAGCAATCTCATTATAGTAGAGTCCGAACCAGGTACCGTCTTTCCGGAGTACTTTGATAATGGTATCGGTCTCATTGTTTGCCATCCAGAGATTACCCTGAGCGTCAAACTGCAGGGCACTTACACGAACATAATTGTTTCTGTGTCTTTCAGTATCATTGAGAATACTGGTCAGACCGCTGTTGTTCCATTTATGAAGCTTGACAAACTTGCCTGCACTAAATTCATAAAGACCCTGACCGGTTGAACCTACATAGATATGATCGGGATTGAGAGGATCCTGTGCAGCTTCGGTAAGGTTCTGATATTTGAGACCTGTCTTAGAAGATACATCCTCATCAAGATACCTCCACATATCATTCTCATAAATCATAACTGTTCCGGGATAATCAATACCCGAATAATTATGACAGCCACCTACTACAAGAAGTCTGCCCTGCTCAGGCCATGATACTGAATGGAACCAGTTCCGACGCGGGCTGTTGGGTTTTATTCCTCTTGCTTTAAGGATCAGATTGTCGTTACTGACAATATACTGGCACAATCCGTCTATTCCCTGACATGTCCAGAAAGAATTTCCGTCAGACATAATATGACTGATATGTGAAGGGAACATATACTCAACCTCTTCAGAGAAACTGCTTAAAAGGGTTACTGCAGTATCCTGAATGAGAGCCAGACGACCGTCCTCAAGGAAAGATATTCCGGTAACATCGGCCTTTACGTTTGTCAGTGAGGCATTACTGCGGTTTATTTTCCAGATCTTGTCGTCAAAGGAGTATCCTGTAAGCTCTCCGTCAAACTCAAACAGAGTCCTGAACTTGACGTTACGCAGAATTTTCCATTTGCTGCTGTCCAGAAGGTTATCGGACATAAGTCCCAGATACAATCCACCTTCAGTTGAACAGATTATACTGTCATTGAGTATGACCGATGAATGTACCTGCGTATCGAACCTGTAGGTATTGCTTATCTCCCTGCGCTTGATGTCAAAGACAACCAGTCCGATATTGGTGGATATGTAAGCTTTTGGGCCGATGACCTTGAGTTCGTTTACTGATACGCTTCCGGTGCTGTTGTTCTTGATATCCGTGAAGTTGTAAACGGTAAAGTCATCGTAAAGAAGGTCAATGTTTCCGTTTGAATAGGCAAGGACAAGTGCCTTTTGTGATTCACAATAACCTATAGAGGCTATATCAGTATCACCCAGTCCTCCAGTCTTGTCAATGGTATAAAGACCGTTGTCTGCAGGATCATAGAAATAGAATGCGCCGTCACTCAATACACAGACATAACCTAATGCCTTGATGGAGAAAGTGGCGTCATTAAATGCGGGATGTGCTCTCCAAGTACCTACAGGAATACCTGCATGGACCTTATAAAAAGGCAAAAGGAGCATTACCGCAGTGATTGCGATAATGGCTCCTCTTGTCAGTTTCTTTATCATAATGTTTTCAGATAATCTGCCAGTTTTCTTACGGCGCGTCCCCTGTGACTTATCAGGTTCTTGCCTTGGGAACTCATCTGAGAGAATGTCTCGGTATAACCGTCGGGGACAAATATCGGATCGTAACCGAATCCGCCTTCTCCGTAATGACGCTCAGTTGCAATCTGTCCGGTAACAATTCCCTCAAACAGAACTTCCTGTCCGTTAAGTATTAACGCAATAACAGTGCGGAATTGTGCGCTGCGGTCCGATTTTTTTTCAAGTTCCTGCAGCAGCTTGGTCATATTGGCCTCTGAGTCATGGTCACCTGCGTAGCGTGCGGAGTGAACTCCGGGTGCTCCGCCAAGGGCCTTTACCTCAAGTCCGGTGTCATCGGCAAAACAGTCGTAACCGTAGTGCTCCTTGACGTAACGGGCTTTCTGCAGAGCGTTTCCCTGGAATGTATCGGCTGTTTCGGGGATATCCTCGTGGCAGTTGATATCGTTCAGTGAAAGCACCTTGAAGCGGTCACCGAGTATCTGGCGGACCTCCTCCAGCTTGTGGGCGTTATTTGTGGCAAATACCAGTTCCATTCCTTAAAGTACGATGTTCACGATCTTGCGCGGTACTACAATCACCTTGCGGATGGTCTGACCGTTGATGTAACCCTGAGCCTTCTCATTGGCCAGAACAGCATCCTGAATCTGCTGCTGAGTGGCATCGGCCGGGAAGTCCATTGTGAAGCGGGTCTTACCGTTGAATGAGATGGAGTAGGTTATGCTGTCCTCCTTGAGGTAATCCTCGTTGAACTTGGGCCACTCTGCATCACAAACTGAACCGGCGTTGCCGAGTGAAGACCAAAGTTCCTCGGCGGTGTGAGGTGCAAAGGGAGCGATCACTTTGGCCAGGTCAGCCAGAACGGAGCGCTTGTTGCACTTAAGGCCTGAGAGTTCGTTTACGCATATCATGAATGCGGCAACTGATGTGTTGAATGAGAAATTCTCAATATCCTCGGTTACCTTCTTTATGAGCTTGTGGATTGACTTGAGCTCGTCCTTGGTGGGAGCGTCATCGCTTACAGCAAGCTTGCCTTCACGGTCGAAGTAGAGAGCCCACATCTTGCGGATAAAGCGGTGGCAGCCGTCAATACCGTTGGTATCCCAGGGCTTTGACTGCTCAAGCGGTCCAAGGAACATCTCGTACATGCGGAGTGTATCGGCACCGTACTTCTCAATGATGTCATCGGGGTTGACAACGTTGAACATTGACTTACTCATCTTCTCAACGGCCCATCCGCAGATGTACTTGCCGTTCTCAAGTATGAACTCGGCGTTGTTGTACTCAGGACGCCAGTTCTTGAATGCCTCAACGTCCAGGACATCGGCACTTACAATGTTTACGTCAACGTGTATGGGAGTGGTGTCATACTGGTCCTTGAGGCCGTATGATACGAACTTGTTTGTATCCTTGATACGGTATACAAAGTTACTGCGGCCCTGAATCATACCCTGGTTGATCAGCTTGCTGAACGGCTCCTCGACCTCGCTTACGCCAAGGTCCTTGAGGAACTTGTTCCAGAAACGTGAGTAGATAAGGTGACCGGTGGCGTGCTCCGAGCCTCCCAGATAGAGGTCTACGCACTTCCAGTAGTTATCGGCCTCCTTGCTTACCAGAGCCTTGTTGTTGTGCGGATCCATGTAACGCAGATAGTAGGCCGATGAGCCTGCAAATCCGGGCATGGTGTTGAGTTCCAGCGGGAATACGGTCTTGTTGTCAATGAGTGACTTGTCAACCACCTTGTTGTTAACCTCATCAAAGGCCCAAACCTTGGCATGACCCAGAGGGGGTTCACCGGTCTCGGTGGGCTTGTACTCACTGATCTCGGGGAGTTCCAGCGGCAGGCACTGCTCTGGTACCATTGTGGGTATTCCGTTCTTATAGTAAACCGGGAACGGCTCGCCCCAGTAGCGCTGACGGCTGAATATGGCGTCACGCAGACGGTAGTTGACCTTTACCTTACCCAGCTTGTTCTCCTGTACATATTTCTTGGTGGCTGCGATAGCCTCCTTGACTGACAGGCCGTTCAGGTTGAGTCCGCCCTCACGGATCTGGTCGGGACGGGGTGAGTTCATCATCACACCCTCCTTGGCGTCAAAGCTCTCCTCGGATACATCGCAACCCTCAATCAGAGGACGGATTTCAAGGCCGAAATGCTTAGCGAATGCGTAGTCACGGCTGTCATGTGCAGGTACGGCCATGATGGCGCCTGTACCGTAGCCGGCCAGTACGTAATCACTGATCCATACGGGTACATCCTCACCAGTAAGGGGGTTGATTGCATATGATCCGCTGAATACGCCGGTAACGCGGCGGTCAGCTATGCGCTCACGCTCGGTACGCTTCTTAACGGCTGCAACGTAGGCATCGACCTCCTTCTTCTGGGCGGGTGTGGTGAGCTGTGCCACCAGCTCGCTCTCAGGAGCAAGTACCATGAATGTTACACCGAATATGGTATCGGCACGGGTGGTGAATATGGTGAATTCTATATCGCTGTCCTTTACGTGGAACTGCATCTCGGTTCCCTCGGAGCGGCCTATCCAGTTGCGCTGGGTCTCCTTGATGGAGTCTGACCAGTCTATCTTGTCCAGGCCGTCAAGCAGGCGCTGTGCGTAGGCTGATACACGGAGGCACCACTGGCGCATCTTTTTCTGCTCTACGGGGAAGCCGCCGCGTACCGATACGCCCTCGACAACCTCATCATTGGCAAGTACGGTGCCCAGTCCGGCGCACCAGTTTACCATGGTCTCGCCCAGGTAGGCTATGCGGTAGTTCATCAGGACGTCTGACTTCTGCTTATCGTCCATGGCCTTCCACTCGGCTGCGGTGAAGTTGAGCTCCTCGCTCTGGGCTACGTTCAGGCCCTCGGTTCCCTTCTGCTCAAAACGCTCAATGAGCTTCTCAATGGGCTGTGCGCTCTGGCACTTGATGCAATAGAAAGAGTTAAACATCTTCTGGAAAGCCCACTGTGTCCAGTGGTAGTAGCCGGGCTCGCAGGTGCGTACCTCGCGGTCCCAGTCAAATGAGAAACCTATCTTGTCCAGCTGCTCGCGGTAGCGGTTGATGTTCTTCTCGGTTGTGATGGCCGGATGCTGTCCGGTCTGAATGGCATACTGCTCGGCAGGCAGGCCGTATGCATCGTAACCCATGGGGTTCAGTACGTTGAAACCGCACTGACGCTTGTAGCGTGCGTAGATATCGGATGCAATGTATCCCAGCGGATGACCTACGTGCAGGCCTGCGCCTGACGGGTAGGGGAACATGTTAAGTACGTAAAACTTGGGCTTTGCGGGGTTCTCAACTACCTTGTAAGTACCCTCTTTGGCCCACTTTTCCTGCCACTTTTTCTCAATAGCTCTGAAATCGTATTCCATTATTGCTTCGAATGATTCGTTTTGACGCGCAAAATTACACAATTTCAAGCAGAAACACTAATAAGTATTCATCATTCAGAATATAAACATAGGGGTTGACGGAAGCTTTATCCGCCAACCCCTATCTGATTATCTTTTAATGTCGCTTATTTCTTGAGAAAACGTGCTACTTGAGTATCACCGGTAACGGGGGTGAGTGTCAGAACATATGTTCCCTGAGGCAAGTCATAAATGCCGACCTTGTCACCTGCCACTCCGATGCTCTTAACCAGTTTGCCGTCAGAAGAGTAGATGCTGACCTTACCTTGAACTTCTGATGGCAGATAAACGTAACTGTCATCATAACTGAATGTAGTATTGACAGGGGCTATCCTTATTTGAGTGTGGGGCGATGCACTTCCGTTGAATATTGCGGTGGCAGTAGTCTGAGGAGTGGTGATGGTCAGGTCAATCATGCCATCAGTAAACTTGGTACCGTTGATGTTCCACTCCTTAAATAATCCGCCACTGACAGGAATGGCCGTCAGACGGACTGTCGAACCAACCAATACAAAGTATGAACTTACAGCCTCCCAGTTTTCCATGGGGAATGCCAAGCCCATGCCTTCAGATGAAACATTCAGGACTCCCAGTTGAAGTGTGCTTCCATCTGAAATGGATGTGTTTCCGTGATAACCTTGAACCTCGAATTTCTGGGTAGGATCAAGTCTGGCTTTTGCTACACCGTCTCTAATATCCACGTTATAATACTTGTTACCCTGTGCTTCATAGATATCTATGTTTCCGCGCTGTATGGGTTTTCCCATATGAGTAACATTGAATGTTACATAACCCGGAATAGTAAGGGTCTCGTTGGCTGTTGCCGTTGACAGATTTACGGTTTTGCTGACGTAAGATCTGGGTGCTGACAATTCATACTCTCCGTAGGGAACCAGCAGCACAATCTTTCCGTTTGCATCGGTCCGTCCATCGGAATTTCCGCAAGAAACATTCTCGTTTTCAACAACGCCGCTGTTGTCACTGACGGTTACCGTCAGAGTGCAGTAGTTGATGGGTATTTCCTTGTTCTGGTTCAATGTGAAATCAGTTACATCATTGCTGTAAGAATAGAAACCATAGTTGTAGTCACCTGCAGTGAAGTAGCACTTCTTGTTGTAGGTCATGCGGAAAGAGTTGTTGATATAGATATTGCGACTGGCAGCGACGTTGGTGGTGAACTTGAGACTGTAAAGATTTACGGTCTTGGCGTTTTCACCTTCGGCTACGGTAAGATCAACCTGGCAGATATCATTGATGACGAGTTTATAATCACCAGGCGCGGTTAAGAGCGTTATCTTTCCGTTTTCAGGTTTTACGTTTTGCGATGAATAATTGTCATCATCACCATATTCCCAACTGTATGACTGGTTATCAATGGCTGCAGGATCGTCACCGTTCAGGGTGATAACCACTTTGCTGGTCTTGACATCTATGTTCTTATCCTGTGCTGCTACAGTAAAGTCTCCTTTCTTACCGGCAACACTGTATTTATATTCGCCGGGGAGCAGATAGAACACAGCATCACCCTTTGAGTTTGTGTATTTGCTATCAGAATAGTAAGAATAGTAATTGTTCTGATCCGTTTTTGGAGAGACTGAAACCTCCAGATCCTCATTGGGGGTTGTTCCGGTCTTGACAGAGAAAGTAACCTTGCGGTAATCAAGCCAGATAACGGTGTCTTTAGTTACCTCAATCTTATCAGTGTAGATTCCCAAATCGTTCCTTATCCAATAAGAACCTGTTTCAATCTGTGTGGTGTATGAACCTACATACTGATAATCATCCCTGTCACCATAGGCATACAGGTAGTAAGAGGAATTGCCATAGGGAAAATCATTATATCGGTCTTTGACTGAAAAAAGGACAGTTGATGTAGGTGTGCTACTGCCTCCGCTTTCGGTCAGATTCAACGCAAATCCGTCGGCCATGACAAAACTCTGTTTTTTATCCTGCCACCAATAATTGTAACTGTTGCCCGTAACCAGGTAAGTGGAATCCCGGCCGAGATAATCGGTGTAAAGATTCTCACCATTGCCGTCTTCATCCTCAATGGTGATAGACTTGTTAGTCCAGGGCTGGCCATTGCTTCTGGTCGCAGAGACTTTGAGTGTTGATAGCATAAGGTTTACGGTTCCGTTGTCAGTAATTGTAAATTTACCTACATGACCGAATGACGATTTGTAAGAAACTGTTGTTCCGCTAAGGGCGTCATCAAAACTTGCAGAAATACATGATTCCCAATCCCAATAACAGTTACCCAATTGGACACCCTTTGAATATACGTACACGTTAGGTGAGTTGTAGTTAAAGTCTTTGATGGTGTCCTGTCCTTCCAAGAAGTAGAACTTCATGTTTATTGTTGACCAGGCTGGGCCTGAAGTCAGCAATGCGGCTGTCAAAGCAGCCAGATAGAATACTTTCCTTTTCATAATTATCTGTTTTTGAGGTTTGTAGTTAGCCCTTTGTGTTAAGTAATTTTAGCAAACATAATACTTATTTTGTAATTGTGAGCATCATATCGGATATTTATTTGATTTTCATTCAAGAAAGAGATAATGAGAGTATATTTGCATATCAATTACTTATGAATTATGCTGCATTTTGATTCCGATTATATGGAGGGCGCGCATCCGCAGGTGATGCAGCGTCTTGTTGAGACCAATCTTGAACAGACCGTAGGTTACGGTGAGGATGAGTATACACGCCGTGCCGCTGATCTGATACGCGAGGCTTGCGGCTGCCCCGACGCTCTGGTGCGTTTTCTGGTGGGCGGTACACAGACCAACGCCACTGTAATTGACGGTCTTCTGCACCAGTACGAGGGTGTTATGGCGGCCGATACGGGTCACATCAACAACTTTGAGGCAGGTGCCGTGGAGTCATCGGGCCACAAGATCCTTATTGTTCCTTCACATGAGGGTAAGGTTGCAGCATACGATATTGAGCGCTATCTGACCGAGTTCTACGATAATGAGAACCATCAGCATATGGTTTCACCGGGTGCGCTCTATCTTTCATTCCCGACAGAGTGGGGTACGCTTTACTCTCTTGGTGAGCTGGAGGCTTTGAGCCGTGTATGCCATAAATACAATATTCCTCTTTATATGGACGGTGCGCGTCTGGGCTATGGACTGGCCGCATCAAAGGATGTGACGCTTAAGGATATTGCACGCCTGTGCGATGTGTTCTACATTGGCGGAACCAAGGTCGGCGCTATGTTCGGTGAGGCTGTGGTTACCGCCCATCCTGAGTTGCTGCCCCGTTTCTTTACATTTGTAAAGCAGCACGGTGCAATGCTGGCCAAAGGCCGTCTGCTGGGTGTTCAGTTCAGCACACTGTTTACTGACAATCTCTATCTTGAAATAGCCGGCAATGCCGTTGCCCAGGCCATGAGACTCAAGAAGGCAATGATTGCCAAAGGCTTCTCACCGTACGTTGACTCACCCACCAACCAGCAGTTCTTCTGCCTGCCCAAGAAGGAGATTGACCGCATCAGCAAGTTCGCATCGTTCGAGATCTGGGCTCCGTGCGGTCCTCAGCAGAGCGTAGTGCGCTTTGTCACCAGCTGGAACACATCGGACCAGATGATCGACGAGTTCATCAGCAAGCTCTGAATCCCGCCAAAGTGTCCCACAACAACCCTCGCCAGAGCGTATTCTTGCCCCGGTGATTGTGTTACACACCCCCATATAGAGGGTATGTCCCACGCTCACTCCCGCCACAAAGCCTGTGAGCGTGGTTGCTGTGTTACACATTGGCGGGATAACAATTATTAACACAAAAGATTTGTGAGCGTAATCAAAAAGTTTTTGATTTGCGTCAAAATCAATTTGTGTTTGCTTATGAGACAGCTCACTAAGAAAGAAAAAATCATCATGGAGCAGTTCTGGACCTATGGTCCTATGTTTGTAAGGGAACTGCAGGAGCATTATGAAGAGCCAAGGCCGAATTTCAACACACTCTCCAATCAGGTGCACACTCTGATGGAAGACGGATTCCTTGAGCGCAAGGCCTTTGGCAGCAACTATCAGTACATTCCGATCGTTTCACGTAAGGCTTACAGCCTGGACGGTTTCCACGGACTGGTAAATGAATACTTTGACAGCTCATACTCAAGCGTAGTCCTTGGGCTTGTTGAGGAGGAGCGCCTGTCTGTTGACGATCTTAAACGTATTATTGACAAAATTGAAAACCGAAAATGAATACTCAAGTTCTTTTATTCCTTGGAAAGGCGGCATTGCTAACCTTTGTTTTCGTTCTTATGTACCGCCTTTTGTTGCGCCGCGAGACATTCCACGGCCTTAAACGCGGAGCCTTGATGCTTTCGCTTGTTCTATCCTATGTACTTCCATTGACCGTAATTACGGTACATCGTGATATACAGAAGAGCCCTGCTGCTCAAACCTTTTCAACCAACCAGCCGGTTTCTGCACCTATTAATCAAATCCAACCTTTCTCTCCTTCAGTTGAGGCAACCGCTGTTGCTCCAACTGTAGCAGAAACTGAAAATGCAGCTATCCAGGCGCCGGCAGTAAAGTGGGACATTACCCGTTTACTGTCGGTATGCCTGATGGCCGCTTATCTGGCAGGTCTGGCTGTAATGCTGATAATCAGAATGGTATCGATCTACAGGGTAGCTTCTATAGTAAGGAACGGAAGGACCGTAGAACGCGGCGACGGCTGGAAGATAGTCGTTACCGACAGGAACGTCAGTCCTTTCAGCTGGATAGGAACAATTGTCTTATCCGAGAAGTATTACGCCAGCATAGATACAACAGTCTTGAAACACGAGAAAGCCCATATCAGACACGGACATCCGTTGGAACTCATGATGGTTGATTTCATGTCGCTGTTCCAGTGGTTCAACCCGGCAGTCTGGGTATTAAGACGCGACCTCTGTCTTGTACATGAGCAGCAGGCCGATGCCGACGTCGTTAAATCCCTGTCCGATGCCCGTCCGTACCAGTTTATGCTGCTGAGCCAGTCACAGGGTGGCTTGGCATTCAATATCGTGGCCAGTTTCAACGGCAACGGCGTAGAGAGCCGCATAGACATGATGAACCGCAAACGGTCCGGCCGCCGTCAGATGCTCAGGTTCCTGTATATACCGCTTGTAATGTGCATATCGCTTGTGCTTACCGCAAATGTTGCGTATGATATGAATGCGGCATCAGAATCTGGAACTAAGTCAGAAGAACCGGTCTATGGTGATCAGATTAATCCTGTATTCAAAGTCGGCGATTTCTGGTACTACATTGAGAATGACGGGGCTGTACTATGCCGTCCCGTGGAGAATGGTGTAATAAAATCATATGACTATAACGGTCCCGGTGAGCTAATTATCCCGTCAAGTATTGAGCATGAAGGAAAGACATGGCCTGTTGTCAAGATAGGCGAACTCTCCTTGGGCATGACCAGACAGTATGACAGAATACAACGTATAGTAATCCCGTTCAGTGTTAAGGAATTAGGTAATTCTGCTTTTAGCGGTCTTCCGCAATTGGAATCAATCTATATATCCAAGAGTGTAACCAAGATATCCGCCAACCTGTTGGGAGATGAATACACCAATCCAGCCAGGATAGAGATTGATCCCGTCAATCCGGTCTATGATTCACGTGAGAACTGTAACGCAATTATAGAGACAGCCACCAATACGCTTATAGTAGGACGTAAGGGGTCTGTAATTCCCTCAAGTGTCACTTCAATAGCAGATAATGCTTTCAAGTCATGCAAGGAACTCAAATCAATAGTTATCCCTGAGGGTGTAAAAACAATAGGCAAGTCTGCATTTGAAGGGTGCAGCGGGTTGACATCCATCACTATTCCAGCCAGCGTGGAGAGTATCGGAAGCAGTGCATTCTTTGAGTGTACGGGACTCCGTTCCATTAAGGTGGCTCAAGGCAATAGGGTGTTTGATTCCAGAGAGGATTGCAATGCTATTGTCAATACCCGTACCGGTGAGTTGATTTTGGCCTGCGCTTCAACAAAAGTACCTCAAGGCATAAAGAAGATAGGTTACCGTGCATTCTATCATTGCACTCTTACAAACGGTCTGTATTTGCCGGAGGGTATAGAGGAGATTGCCGATGAGGCATTTACCGGCTGCACCGGTTATAGCGAACTAGTCCTGCCAGCCAGCCTAAAGAAATTAGGCAAGGATGTCTTTAGTGAGAAAAAGGTTGATATGACGTTTAGAATCTCGGCTGTTATGGCTATGAGAGGTCAGAATACCAAGCCTACCATTACCTCAATTAAGGTCAATCCTGCCAACAAATACTTTGATTCACGTGAAGACTGCAATGCCTTGATCAGAACAAAGGACAATACACTCCTGCTGGCATGTGAGAATTCTTTCATTCCGCAAAGTGTAAAGGCCATAGGTGACGGGGCATTCAAAGGTCTCAAGGGCAATAAAGAGATTGTGCTGCCCAAAGGACTTGAATATGTAGGTGAAGAGGCGTTTGCAAACTATGTATCTGTTGCTCCGCTCAGCCTGCCATCGACAGTCAAATTCATTGGAGCAAGTGCATTTGTAGAGTGCAAGATGGCTCCGGATCTGGTTGTTTCCGGAAAGGTTAAAGAGATTGGTGATCATGCATTCGAATACTCGGAAGGAATAAAAACAATCTCTATAGGCAAGGGGGTAAAGCATATCGGAATTGGCGCATTTCAAGGGCTGGAGAATGTTGAGACAGTAGTCATTCCTGACGGAGTTGAGAAAATAGGAAACTTCTGCTTTGGTTCATGTAGTAATTTGACATCGGTTTCATTACCCACAAGTTTGAAAGAGATAGGTGGTGGAGCATTTCAGAATACCGGATTGAAAGAGATAGAAATTCCATCGGGCGTGAAGGTCATAGAGCGTTATACTTTCCAATCCTATCAGCTGGTTAAAGTATCACTCCCCAAAACACTTAAAAGGATTGAAACGAATGCATTCGATGGATGCCCTATGCTGGAACCGTTCCAATTGCCTGAGGGACTTGAATATATAGGTGATCGAGCTTTTGCGGATTGCCGTAGAATAACAGAAGTATTCATTCCGGCAGGCGTCAAAGAGATAGGAAATTCTCCTTATAATTCTCGCACCATTACTTCAATAAAAGTAGATCCTCGCAACAGCAGGTATGAATCACCCGAGGGAAGCAATGTGCTGATTGACAAGTCTACAGGTTCCATTATTCAGGGTTGCCCCAACTCAGTAATTCCACAAGGTATCAAGGAGATTGGCTATGCCGCGTTTGATGGTTGCATTCAAATACCGGAGATAATAATTCCTGAAGGTGTAGAGCGTATAGGTGATTATGCCTTCAGAGGATGCAGTGCGTATATAACAATTCCTTCATCGGTCAAGGAGATAGGTCCAAGTTCTTTCCTAATGGTTGAAGAGTCCAAGGTAACCAATAATTCAGGCTTAGAAATCAATTATGGACAACAACCATTGAATCCTGCTGCATTAAGTCAGGAAATCCAAAGAGCAATTAATAGGTTTAATCAACAAAATAGATAAATGTATTATGAGAATTAAAGATTTTACTCTGCTCCTGCTGGCTGCAGCCATGACAGGAACGGTATCAGCCCAGGGTATCATTTCTTCTATAAATGGTGGTAATTGGGGTGCACCCACTACAGGAACGCCATTTTACCCTAGGGTCGGATTCTTCGGGCCAGATTTCCAGTCCACAGTCGTCAATCCTGACAACACGGTGACTTTCAAGTACCAGGACCCTAACGCCAAAAGCGTAAAGCTATGGACCCAGTTCAGTGAAACGGTTGAAATGACCAAGGGTGAATATGAAATCTGGTCAGTAACGGTTGGTCCAGTAGAGCCCGATATCTACCCCTATCATTTTGAGGTGGACGGCCTTAGCCAGATGGACCCCAAGTGTGAAGATTATTTTCCCAACGAGACCTTCAAGAACAGCCTTCTGGATATGCGTGCCGACAAACTGAGCGCACTTAAGGATGTTCCCCACGGCAGCGTGGACTATCTGAACTACTGGTCACCCGGACTGGATATGTTCATACCGGTGATTGTCTATACCCCGCCGTTCTACGATGATCCCAAGAACAAGGACAAGAAATACCCCGTCATGTACCTCATAAGCGGTACTACCGATACTGAGGAGGTCTATTTCAAGGTAGGTAAGATGAACCTTATCCTGGACAACCTGATTGCCCAGGGCAAGGCCAAGGATATGATCCTTGTTCTCCCGTACGGTAACCCTACATTGCTTAAGACCGAGCGTGAGCCTCAGCGCCAAGGAGGCGGAATGGGCGGCTTTGGCGGCATGGGTGGAGGCTACAACTTCAACCAGGATTTCACCGACGTCCTGATGCCTTTCGTGGAGAGCAACTACCGCACCATCAACGATGCTGACCATCGTGGTATCGGCGGATTCTCACGCGGTGGCAACCAGGGTATGGCCATCGGACTTGCCAATCTGGACAAGTTCTCTTATCTATGCTCATACAGTTCATTTACTCAAGTCCGTGACAGCCAGTTTGAGGATTCAGAGGCCTTCAACAAGAAGGTTCATCTGTTCTGGCTGGGCATCGGCACCGATGATTTTCTGTACGGAAACTCAAAGGATCTGATGCAGATGCTTGACAAGCACAACATCAAGAACGTAAAGGTATTCACACACGATAAGTACGGTCACACCTGGATGAACGCCCGTTACTGGTTGGAGAAGTCATTCCCGCTGCTGTTCCAGGACCAGAAGGTTATAGACAAGGCCGTAGCCGAGAGCATGAGCCTTGAGGAGGCTGAGAAGGTTCGCCTGGAGAAGCTGGGCGGCGCAGAGCCCTCACGTCTTACAGGCTCACTCATGTCAAGTCTGTTCCCCGCAGGTGTAAAGTCACCGGAGTACAATGCTGATGGCACCGTTACATTCCGTTTTCAGGCTCCCGATGCAGAGAGTGTTGAACTTGGCTGCGATATGTTACCCTTCCGTGACAGATCAAAAGCCATGGAGAAAGATGACCGTGGTGTATGGACACTTACCCTAACGCCTCCTGCTCCCGATATTTATCGTTACTCGTTTATGGTAAATTACAGGACGTATGCAGACCCCAATAATATGCATATTGCTCCGAGTCAGGCTTTCAAAAGCAGCCTGGTTGACGTACGTGGTGCTGAACCCGGTGTTAAAGACATCCAGAATGTACCTCACGGCAAGGTCTCATACCGTTACTACTATTCAAAGGCATGCGGCCTGGAGCGTCCTCTATGCGTATATACCCCTGCAGGTTATGATCCAAACGGCAATGAGAAACTGCCCGTACTGTATCTCCTTCACGGCTTGGAAACATATGAGTCTTGGTTCAAGCTTGGCAGGATAAATAACATTCTGGACAATATGATAGCCAAGGGTGAGGCCAAGCGCATGATTGTGGTTATGCCTGAATCCAATCCTTATCCTGAAATGATTGCCCAGGGCAAGGCAACCCAGGAGAACATTGATGATTATACGCTTTCCAACAAGGATCTCCTGGATGATGTTATTCCCTTCATAGAAAAGAACTACAACGTCCTGAAGAATGCCGATAGCCGTGCCATAGCAGGTAATACAAAAGCTGGTCGTCAGTCTCTGGCTTTAGCATTCAGCAATCCTGACAAGTTCCACTATGTGGCAGCCTTTGCGCCGACACAGATTAACGGGCAAAACAATGAGATTGATGCCAATTTCAGGAATGGTACGTTCAAACCCGCAACTGAGGTGAAGGAAAAGATTAAGTTCGTGTTCATCGGAACAGGAAAGGATGACACCTTGTATGTGTTGTCTGATATGTTTGACAGGTATCTGACCAATGTGGGTATCAAGCATACATTCTACGGCCCTGAGGCTGGCCAGACATGGATGCACTTCCGCGACTGTCTTGAAAAGACCGTAAAACAACTCTTCAAATAACAGCATTAGGAGTATCGCAAAACTCTCATTTATGGTTTATTATGAAAATGCGCCTTTAACACAAGACGCATTTTCACTATAAATCAGTTTAGATAACAGCCAACCAAATAAATCGCATTATGAGAAAGAAAGTCCTCTTGCTTGCCTTGACATCAGTGTTGATGTCACTCTGTGTTCCGATGGGTGCTCAACAGGTTTTTCCTGAAGGAGCTACCAAGGAGGAAGTGATGCGCAAAATTCCGGGACTTGTGATAGACGATGAAGGCAATGCCACTATGAATGGTGAACCTGTTTCCTTTATATCCTTGGGTTATTCAGTTAAAGTCCAACCTTCAGAGCCATCAAAGCCAGATACCGGCATTCATATTCTTGATTCGAGAACTAATGATGACAATACCGTTGCCCTGACACAGCTTACAGCCGATATGATTGAAAAGGTCAGGCCTTATCATTATGGTATGACCCGTGAGGAATATCGCGAGTTACAAAGGAAATCAATAGAGTCTGAGTATGTCATTAAGATTGGAAAGATTTCTAAAAAAGCAAGGGCAAGACGTGAAGACAAAGAAAACTACACCAAAAAGACATATAAAGTACCAGAGGGGATAACATTTAAAGAACTGATCACCAGCCTGCCTGGCATTGAAATAGATAAAGCGGGCAGGTTTATCACAAAAGAAAGGAAAAGCAGTGTAAGCCATATAGGTTTCAATAATCAAATTGTACTTTTTAATGATTCCTATGATCCATATTATACCAATGATATTAAACTGGTAACAGACCCTATACAGTCAATAAGTGATTCATCAAGAAATTTCAGTCGTCTCACTTATACAGATGATGCAAAATTGGGCACAGGAACTGTTTATGTACAAATAAAGCAACGGATATACCATGAAGAGTTGACAGATGACTCAGATATCATAATAGATTATTATCCGAATGTATCGCCAGATCTGGTAGGTGGCAACTCAGAGTATGTTGACCTGGGCTTGAGTGTAAAATGGGCCTCACGTAACGTTGATGCTTCCGGACCTGATGAAATGGGTGGATTATATTCCTGGAGTGAAGATGACATAGCTCACGTCAAATGGGGCGCTAGCTGGCGCATGCCCACTACAGATGAGATAAATGAACTCATTTACAACTGCACATGGAGCTGGGCGTCAATGAACGGCCAGATAGGTTTCCTCATAACAAGTAATAAACCCGGTTACACGGACCGCTCCATTTTCCTTCCTTATGCCTTTTTCGGCACTTCAGGTGACCTGAGTTACTGGGCTGGTTCTACAGATCCCGACAATCCTGACAGTGCGGACTGTCTTTGGATTCATTTGTACTCAGATCTTGTGTGGTCCGGTTCCTGCTACCGCACATGGCCACGGCCCGTACGTCTCGTCTGCGAGTAAATCAGTTTAGACAACAAGCAAATCAATAGCATTATGAGAAAGAAAGTCCTCTTGCTTGCATTGACATCCGTACTGATGTCACTCTGCGTTTCAGCCATTGCCCAGCAGGCTTATGTGAAACCAGAAGTCTTTGCCCGGTATGTCATTGAGATAGGAGATATATCGGAAGAGACAATGGCAAGACCGAAAGGGAAAGAAGATTATACCCAAAATGTATATAAATTCCCGAAAGAGATAACAATTAAAAAACTGATATTCAGCCTACCATGTACTGAAAGAAACATTTTTGGCAGATTAGTCACAAAAGAAGGGAAAAAAACAGTGCGCAGTATTTTTTTCAATTATCAATGGGTGTTATATGATAGTCATCTGTATTATAAAAAAAATACCAAACTGAAAATATCGCCGTACGCTAATGATTCCCCTTGTCGGATTTATGATTATGAAGAAAATACTAAACTCAACAATGGAACTGTCTTTGTAAAGATTAGAAACTCGAGCAGCCGGCTCCAAGGTGCAGATATTGAAATAGAGTATTATCAGAATGTGCCCTATGATATGGTTGGTGGTAACTCAGAGTATGTTGATCTGGGTTTGAGCGTAAAGTGGGCATCACGTAACGTTGGCGCTATCGGACCTGAAGATATTGGAGATTTTTATTTCTGGGGTGAGACAGAAACCAAACAAGGTTTTGATAGTGAATTAACCTATAAGTTCCGTGACGGCCATGGAGGTTACACCAAGTACAACGATACTGACGGAAAGACTGCGTTGGACCCGGAAGATGACGTAGCTCACGTCAAATTGGGAGGCAGTTGGCGCATGCCCACAACGGATGAGATAAATGAACTAGTAGAAAAATGTACCTGGAGTTGGGCATCAGTAAATGGTGAGATAGGTTTTCTCATTACAAGCAATATACCTGGTTACACAGACCGCTCCATTTTTCTTCCTTACTATTATGCCGGCACCTCGGGAGATGTGGCTTACTGGTCAGGTTCGTTTAATGCCAGCTCCGGTAGTGGTAGTGCCAGCCTTTGGATATGTTTTGATGGCTATGTGAAATCTGGCTACTGCTACCGCAATTGGCAACTGCCTGTCCGTCCCGTCTGCGAGTAATTACGAAGGCCTTTAGTCTATAGATAGAATGACTTTATAAGGCGTCTTATATATACGCCAAAGAACATCTTCTCAGGGAGACTGCATTTCTGGAATTCATATCTCAGAATCATATCCAGACAGGCAAACCTGCCGGCTTGACTGTCAAACTCAGAATGGTCATCCTGACCGGTGTATGCTTTTGCAAAGGCATCCCAGAACAGATGTAGCTGCTGCTCTGTCATGTGGAAAATATCCTGAACCTGTTTCATGGGCGCATACACATTGCAGATCTGGTATAGATGGCCGATGTCAAACATCGGGTCACCATAGCCGAATCGGTCCAGGTCTATCCATATCGGCTTATCACCTGACAGTACAAGATTTCCCATATTGAAATCACCGTGACTGCAGGTCTTAATGTCCTGTATGGTCCTGGCAAAGTCTTTGAGTATGCGGCGGTTCTTGCGGCTTACGAACTGTACCTTGTCCAGGGCTCTAATGAGTTGCTCCTTACGGCTGGGAAAGAAATCCGTGTCACACTGGGTGCTGAAAAGTATCTTGCCGTTACTGCACATGATCTGTGCCATCTCTTCTATGCGCTGCGGCTCATCGTGACAGATACGTGAAAGGGATCTTTTGTCCTTTATGCGTTCCGTTATAGTTGCGTACAGATCTCCCACCCGTACCATCTCATGCATCTTGGGAGTGGGTAACCCTAACTTCTCCACTGCCTTGGAAACGTCAAACTCATGCTTGACAAACTCCAGAGTGTTTATCTGCTTTCTATCTACTTTCAGAATCAAATCCGGCTGAGACGGATTCTCATATGTGATTCCGTTGCCCCCTTGCCCCACTTGGGTCCAAGCGCTCAAATCAATGTTTTTATACTCACTCATAGTCCGTTTTATAATAAAATAGTACCAATGGGGCCTGACCCCTTTGGTATCATTTTCCTTTCAGAATCTTCTTGATGTCGTTGAGTTTGTTCAGGGCCTCGATGGGGGTGAGGTTGTTGACATCGATTGAGAGCAGCTGGTCGCGTATCTGGCAGAGTACGGGATCGTCCAGCTGGAAGAAACTCATCTGGAGGCCTTCACGGTGCTGACCGGTCTCTACGCTGGGACGTGAAATGCCCTTGCCGGTGCTGGTGGCCTCCATCTCCTTGAGGATTGTGCCGGCGCGCTTTACTATGCTGCGCGGCATGCCGGCCATCTCGGCTACATGGATACCGAACGAGTGCTCGCTGCCTCCGGGTACCAGCTTGCGCAGGAACAGCACCTTGCCGTCGGTCTCCTTTACAGATACGTTGAAGTTGCGGATGCGGCTGAACGACTGCGCCATCTCATTGAGCTCGTGATAGTGGGTGGCAAAGAGTGTGCGGGCGTGGGCCGATGGGTGCTCGTGAATGTACTCCACTATTGCCCAGGCTATTGAAATACCGTCATATGTTGATGTTCCGCGGCCCAGCTCGTCAAAGAGGACAAGGCTGCGTGCGGTCAGGTTGTTCAGGATGCTGGCGGCCTCGGTCATCTCAACCATGAATGTTGACTCTCCGGCCGATATGTTATCGCTGGCACCCACACGGGTGAATATGCGGTCAACGACGCCGATGCGTGCGCTGTCGGCAGGCACGTAGCAGCCCATCTGGGCAAGCAGCGTGATGAGTGCGGTCTGACGCAGCAGGGCTGATTTACCCGCCATGTTGGGACCGGTGATTATGAGTATCTGCTGGCTGTCACTGTCAACGAATACGTTGTTTGAGATGTAACTCTCACCCGGTGCCATCTGGGTCTCGATTACCGGATGTCGGCCCTCCTTGATATCTATTATCTGGCTCTCGTCAACCACGGGGCGTACGTAATGGTGCTCACGTGCCACGCGGGCAAAAGAGAGCAGGCAGTCTATGCGGCTTACCTCGGTGGCGTTCACCTGTATGGCGGGAACGTACTCCAGAATTGATGCGGCCAGCTGGGAGAATATCTGTGATTCAAGCGCAAGTATCTTGTCTTCGGCCCCCAGGATCTTCTCCTCATACTCCTTGAGTTCAGGGGTGATGTAACGCTCGGCATTGACCAGAGTCTGCTTGCGGATCCACTCTGCGGGAACCTTGTCCTTGAAGGTGTTGCGAACCTCAAGATAGTAGCCGAACACGTTGTTGTAGGCAATCTTAAGGCTGGAGATTCCGGTCTGCTCAGCCTCACGCTGCTGGATCTGCATCAGGTAGTCCTTGCCGCTGTAGGCAATGCTGCGCAGCTCGTCCAATTGAGGGTCGATTCCATCGGCTATTACACCGCCTTTGCTTATAAGTAGCGGGGTATCGGGACGTATGGTACGGATGATATTAT
>JAEEGH010010732.1_pt1 | contig 20945 bp, 17 predicted proteins | sample 9134181 | NCBI WGS metagenome assembly JAEEGH01 (sample SAMN16246544, study PRJNA631951) | gut metagenome | biome: gut microbiome; feature: rumen; material: DP-attached | host: Bos | place: Iran: Karaj | collected 2018-10
GGCCCATGCCCGCAAGGGGGTGATCATCGCTACGGGCGGCTATGCTGCCAATATCAGCAAGGTGATCGAGACAAACCGTTACTGGAACAAAGAATACCTCACCAGCCGCATGGCCTCGACCAACCGCAGTTCGCTGCAGGGTGATGGCCTCGACATGGCAGAAAAGGCGGGGGCTTCACTGACGGGTATGGGCTGGACACAGCTCATGCCGCTGTCGTATACCGACTATGGCAATCTCGCCTTCGGCAGCGTGTCGGATGCCGTCTTCATCAGTCCCAAGAACGGACGGCGATTCGTCGACGAGTCGCTGGAGCGTGACGTCCTTTCGGCAAAGGCCTTCGAGAGCGGCATCAGCCTTTACGGCAAGCGAGGGGTCTACCTCTATATCGGCGGAGAGGAGACCACGGAGCCGAACGAGAAGCGTGGTGTGGACGTGGCTGGCAAACAGTATGCATGCAAGCCGGCACAACTGCCTGAGTTGCTGAATAAACTGAAGATCAATGTGAGTGCCGACGCCATCCTGAAGACCATCCGCGACTATGACGCGGCCGTGATGGAGGGCCAGCAGCCTGCCGACGTGAGCAAGCGCTATGCCACCAACACCATCGGCAGGGTGACACGCCTGGAAGACGGCACCTACGACAAATCGACCTATGCGCTCGACTCTACCCTACTCACCATCCGAACGTTGGCGCCTGCCACCCACCATACCATGGGCGGACTGGTGGTGGATGATCAGCGCCATGTGCTCGATGCCAACGGCAAGCCTATCCCCGGCCTCTATGCTGCGGGCGAGGTGACGGGCGGCATCCACGGCGGCAACCGCCTGGGCGGCAATGCCCTCACTGAGATCCTGGTATCCGGCCGCATCGCCGCCACCAGCATCACACAGGATGCAAAGAAATAGCGTTATGATTTACAAGGGCTGAAATTTCAGCCCTTGTAGTTTTATTGCTGTTTTGAATATTATTTACAAAATGGAGGCATATCCAAAGTGCGCTACAATAGAAAAAACAAATAATATTTGGTTTTCTTCCCACTTATTCGTAACTTTGCAGCCTGATAGATTATAAATAAGGTATGAAGATACAGATTATCAATGGCCCGAACCTGAACCTGCTGGGGCAGAGGGAGCCGGGCATCTATGGCTCAGAGTCGATGGAGAACTACCTGCCGGAGCTGCGCAAGCGGTTCCCGGATGTGGAGATCGACTACTACCAGAGCAACGTGGAGGGCGAACTGATCAACAAGATGCAGGAAGTGGGTTTCTTTGGAGGCTACGACGGCATCGTGCTGAACGCAGGGGCGTACACCCACACGAGCGTGGCGCTGCACGACTGCATCAGGAGCCTGAAGTGTCCTGTGGTCGAGGTGCACATCTCGAACGTTCACCAGCGCGAGGAGTTCCGCCACAAGTCGATGATATCGGCAGCGTGCAAGGGTGTGATCTGCGGATTCGGGCTCGACTCGTATCGCCTGGCTGTTGCAGCATTGGCTAACGACAAGTAAGTAATGATTAACGACAACTATGACAACTAAGACAACATTATTGGCGACACTGTCGCCACAGGCAGAAGTTCTGCCTGAAAAAAGTTGTCTATGTTGTCTAGGTTGTAGTCAAAAAGAAAAAGTGAATAGCGAGCTGGAGGAGTATATTCTGAGGCATTCGGAGGCGGAGCCTGAGTACCTGTATCGGCTGTGGCGGGCGACGAACGTACACACGATACACGGACGGATGGCAAGCGGACACCTGCAGGGGCGGCTGTTGAAGATGCTGGTGGAGATGATCCGGCCGAAGAGGATCCTCGAAGTGGGGACGTTCAGCGGCTACAGTGCCATCTCTATGGCCGAGGGACTGCCAGAGGACGGAAGGCTTTATACGTTCGAAATCAACGATGAAATGGAGGATTTCACTCGTCCGTGGATCGAGGGTTCGGCTGTGGCAGACAAGATAGAGTTCATCATCGGCGACGCGCTGGAGGAGGCTCCGAAGCTGGGCATCACGTTCGATATGGCGTTCATCGACGGCGACAAGCGGACGTATCGCGAGTGCTACGAGATGGTGCTGTCGATTCTGAGGCCTGGGGGCTTCATCCTCGCAGACAATACGCTCTGGGACGGTCATGTGGTGGACCACGCCTACGACAACGACCATCAGACGCAGGGCATCGAGGCCTTCAATGACTTCATCGCCCAGGACAACAGAGTGGAAAAGGTCATCCTGCCCCTCCGCGACGGCCTCACTCTCATAAGGAAGAAAACAACAGATTAATAAAAACGACAACTATGACAACTAAGACAACATTATTGGCGACAACTGTCGCCACAGGCAGAAGTTCTGCCTGAAATAAGTTGTCCATGTTGTCTAAGTTGTAGTCAAATAAAGCAAAAGTTGTAGTCAATTAATAAAAAAGATATGCAAGAGACAAGACAAAACAAGATAGCAAGGCTTCTGCAGAAGGAGCTGTCGCTGATTTTCCAACAGCAGACACGTGCCACTCACGGCACGATGGTCAGCGTGACACGCACGAAGATCTCACCAGACCTGAGCATCTGCACGGCCTACCTCAGCATCTTCCCATCCGAGAAGGGTGAGGAGATCCTGACGAACATCAACGCCAACGTGAAGGCCATCAGATACGAACTGGGCACGAAGGTAAGGAACCAACTGCGCATCGTGCCTGAGTTGCGATTCTTCATCGATGACTCGCTCGACTATATCGACCGTATTGACGAACTGCTGAAGAAATAAGCAACGGACTATAGGACTAACACGACTCTTACCACAAGAAAAGTCCTTAAGTCGTGTAGTCCGTTGCAAAAAAATAGAAATATGAATTTTCCTTTCTTTATCGCAAGGCGGTATCTGTTTTCGAAAAAGTCGACGCACGCCATTAACGTGATCAGCGCCATCTCGGTCATTGGGGTGGCGGTGGCGACGATGGCACTGGTGGTGACACTCTCCGTGTTCAACGGCTTCCACGACCTCGTGGCTACGTTCTTCACCTCATTCGATCCGCAGTTGAAGGTGACGCCAGCAGAGGGTAAGACGGTAGCTGCCGATGACCCTGTGCTCACGGAAATCCGACAGTTGCCGCAGATTGAGGTGGCTACGGAGTGCGTGGAGGACCAGGCATTGGCCGTCTATCACGGTCGGCAGGCGATGGTGGTGGTAAAGGGTGTGGACGATAACTTTGAGCAGCTCACGCATATCGACGAGATCCTTATCGGCGATGGGGAGTTCTGTCTGCACGCCGCTGACATGCACTACGGCATCCTTGGCATCCGTCTGGCAGAGCAACTCGCCACAGGCTATGCCTACAAGGAGCCGATGAAGATCTACGCCCCACGAAGGGAGGGACAGTTTGACATCACCAATCCCGAAGATGCCTTCGAAGAGGACGAACTTTATTCGCCAAGCGTGCTCTTCAACGTGAAACAGGCGAAGTACGACCAGAACTATATCCTCACAAGCATCGGCTTTGCCCGTAGGATCTTTGACCAGCAGGGCATGCTCTCGTCGTTGGAACTGCGCCTGAAACCAGGCAGCAACTTTGAGGCTGTGAAGAAAGAGATCAGTAGGCTTTGTGGTACGAAGTTCGTGGTGAAGGACCGTTTTGAGCAGCAGGACGATACGTTTAAGATTATGAAGATCGAGAAGTTCATCGCTTATATCTTCCTGACGTTTATTCTGATGGTGGCCTGCTTCAACATCATTGGTTCGCTTTCGATGCTGATTATCGACAAAAAAGACGATGTGGTGACGCTGCGGAACTTAGGGGCGTCAGACAAGCAGATCGTGCGCATCTTCCTTTTCGAAGGTCGTATGATTTCTGCTATCGGAGCTGTTATTGGCATCGTCGTAGGGTTATTGCTCTGCTGGGCACAGCAGGAGTTCGGATTGGTGGCGCTGGGTTCAAGCAGCGGCTCGTTTATCATCAATGCCTATCCCGTCAGCGTGCATCCTGAGGATATCATCCTGATTTTCATTACCGTGCTGCTCGTGGGCTTCCTCTCCGTGTGGTATCCCGTGCGCTATTTCGCTAAGAGGCTACTGCAAGTGTAACTGTTTCTCCCCCTGAGTAGGGGGAGCTAGAGGGGGTCTGAGCAGTGGCAGGTCTGAGGATGAGTCTGAGGCGGATCAGACCACCCCTGGCCCCTCCCGCTCGGCTTTGCCGCTTGCTACCGTAGGGACGCAAGAACTCAGGAGGGGAAATGATTAGATTAGATGGCTGCTAATGCCAAAGAATAGTATTTGGATTCGGGACTGTCGGCCCTGGAAGGCAGCACGCAACAACATTGTGTGCCCTGTAATACGCCAGCCGTCTTCGCATAGCCGAAGAGGGTGAGTGTCTTGTAGAACACGTTTCCTGCCACGATATCAGGGAAGATAAGGGCGTCGGCCTGTCCGTCGATGATGCTGCGGATGCCTTTCTCATGCAGGCTCACGGAGTCAAGTGAGGTCTTCAGGTCTAAGGGACCGTCGATGATGCAACGGCCGAACTTCCCTGTCTGCGCCTCAGCGATGATCTCCAGATAGTCAACTGTATAGGGAAACACCTTGGCGCTGACCTTCTCTGCACAATGGATGAGCGAGATGCGTGGCTCCTCGATGCCGAGGGCGTGACAGACGTAGTTCACGTAATGGATCTGCTGACGACGCTGGGCTTCGGTAGGTACGGGGATAACGGCCGCGTCGGTAAAGAAGAGCAATTTCTCGTACTTGGGAATCTCTGCCATCGCAATATGCGTCAGCACATGGCCAGGACGCAGGATGCCTGTTTCACGGTCAAGGATGGCCTTCAGGATGATATCCGTATTGATGAGGCCCTTCATCAGGATATCTGCCTCACCATTCTTACAAAGCGCCACAGCGCGACGGGCACACTCTTCCTTGTCGTCGCCGTCAACATAGATGGGCTCAATGAATCCCATCTCCTGTCCTTTCTCCACTGCATAACGGGTGCTGGCATCATTGGCACACACCACAGCCACTCGCTTCTTGTCGCCCCGCTGCTGCAGGAAGACAATCATGTCGTTCAGATTCTTAATGGTTTGCATATCGTCGCGTTTTTATTGTTTCTTTTCCATCGCAAAGCCACCCTCAATGCCCTTCAGCTTCTTGGACAGTTTGACGATGGCATTATTGGTCGTCGTGTCGTGGATGGCTCCCAGAGAGACCATTGCACTCATGATCCTGCCGGCAGGTAGCACGAGTGTCAGTTCTCCGTCTTCCAGATGCTGCGTCACCGCTGCCGTCTGCACATTGTGGATGCCCAACAGCAGTTTGTCGCCCAGCATCCAATGGCCCTCAGCCTTATGGCCAGCCACACAACGTTCGAAGGTGCCGTCCTTGCGAAAGGTGAGGTAAGTGTTCTCAGGCGTAATATTGGCCTTTTCGAAATAGTTCGCCAACAACTTCTCCAACTTGCCAGCAGACGCATTGCCGATGGCTTTGACGATGATACGGCCAGAGGTGACCACCACGGCAGGCTCCTTAAAGACCCATGTGCCCAGGATGGTCTCGGCTGTCGCCACCTTCTCAGCAAAGGCTCCCTTTACTGTCGAGACAGCCGCTTTCACACTTCCGGCCTTGAAACCGGCCTTGACGCTGTCGATCACTTCCTTGACATCCTGTCCCCGCACGGTCGTGCAGAATGCAGACATCGCTAAAAGCAGCAAAGCATAACGAATAGACTTCCTCATGACGGTAATATTTACGATTTCGGGTCAAAGATACAACAAAAAAGTGAAAAATGAAAAGTGAATCGTGAAAAATTTGCTTCTGCCAACAAAAATTATCCATTATCCATTGTTCATTATCCATTTTTCACTAACTTTGCAGCAAAATAACTACAATAACAAATGATCCCGTTATGAGAAAAAAGCATTTACTACTCGCCCTGAGCCTGTTTGCTGCAACAAGCATCGCACAAAAGGGACAGTCTTGCGTCCCTTCGGTAGCAAGCGGCAAAGCCGAGCGCCCATTGTGCGATCAGGCACCTATGGTACTGAACTATGACCGTCCTGCTGACTTTTTCGAAGAGTCGCTGCCCATCGGCAACGGCAAACTTGGTGCCCTTGTCTATGGTGGCACAGACGACAATATCATCTATCTGAATGATATCACGCTCTGGACAGGCAGGCCTGTGGACAGGAATCTCGATGCCGATGCCCACGAGTGGATTCCGAAGATCCGCGAGGCCCTCTTCAATGAGGACTACAAACTCGCAGATTCATTGCAGCACTATGTGCAGGGACCGAACTCGCAGTATTTCCAGCCGCTGGGTACGTTGCATATCAAGGACCTGGGGCTTGGAGCCGTCAGCGACTATCATCGTTCGCTCAGCCTCGACTCTGCTATTATTAAAGATAGGTATGTGCGCAATGGAAAGACCATCGAACGCGAGTATTTCGCCTCGAACCCAGATAAACTTATCGCCATCCGGCTGCGTGGTGACATCAACTGCCGCATCGCCCTCACGGCACAGGTGCCCCATCAGGTGAGACATAATGGCCCGCCAGAACTCGGCGTGTCTGACAAAGGGCGATGGGGGAAACATGGACAGTTGACGATGACGGGTCATGCCACGGGCGATCCGATGGAGAGCATACACTTCTGCACCATATTGAAAGCCAATACAGACGGGGAGGTGACAGCCAGCGACTCATCGCTGACCATCACCAACGCTAAAGAAGCTATCCTCTATATCGTCAACGAAACCAGTTTCAATGGCTTCGACAAGCATCCCGTCCGTGAAGGTTCCGACTATCTGCAAGATGTCGTGAGTGATATCTGGCATACCGAGAACTATAGCTATGAGCAATTCTACGATCGCCACCTCACGGATTACAAGGCCCTCTATGACCGCGTGAAGATTAGGTTATCCGGAGATTCTGCACAATCCGGATATGCTGGGAACACCGACGCCCTGCTCAAGGCCTATACCGATAACGGCGGAAATAACCGCTACATCGAAGAGCTTTATTTTCAGTTCGGGCGCTATCTGCTGATCTCCTGCTCAAGGACTGAGGGCGTACCTGCCAATCTGCAAGGCCTCTGGACACCCCATCTCTGGTCTCCTTGGCGAGGAAACTATACGGTGAATATCAACCTCGAAGAGAACTATTGGCCCGCCTTCGTGGCCAATCTCGCAGAGATGGCTCAGCCGCTCGATGCTTTCATCCAGTCTCTCGCTGCCAACGGTGTCTATACGGCTAAGAACTATTACGGCATCAATGAAGGTTGGTGCTCAAGCCACAACTCAGACATCTGGGCGATGACGAACCCTGTGGGTGAGAAGAACGAGAGTCCGATGTGGGCCAACTGGAATATGGGAGGCGCATGGCTCGTGAACACGCTATGGGAACGGTATCAGTTCACGCAGGACAAGACCTATCTGCAGACGGTGGCCTATCCGCTGATGAAGGGCGCAGCACGTTTCTGCCTGCGTTGGCTCATCGAGAATCCCAAACAGCCAGGAGAACTGATTACAGCCCCCAGCACATCGCCAGAGAACGAGTATAAGACGGACAAGGGCTATCATGGTGTCACTTGCTATGGCGGTACTGCCGATCTCGCCATCATCCGCGAACTTCTTACAAATACCATCGCAGCAGGGCGTATCTTAGGCGAGAAAAACAAGGATATGGAGCAGGCTCTCGCACGACTGCACCCTTATACCATCGGACACATGGGCGATCTGAATGAGTGGTACTACGACTGGGATGACTGGGATCCGAAGCACCGTCATCAGAGTCATCTGATAGGTCTCTATCCTGGTAATCATGTCTCTGATGCCGATTTGCTGAAGGCTTGCGCGAGGACGCTTGAGATCAAAGGCGATGAGACGACGGGCTGGAGTACGGGTTGGCGCATCAACCTCTGGTCACGACTGAAGAATGGGGAGAAAGCCCATCAGATATACCGTAAACTGTTGACGGCCGTTGCACCCGAGAAGAGCAGAATGCCTAACTACAGTAAAGGGGGCGGCACATACCCCAACCTTTTCGATGCCCATCCGCCTTTCCAGATCGACGGTAACTTTGGCGGAACGGCTGGTGTCTGCGAGATGCTGATGCAGAGTAAGGATGGCGTGATTGAATTGCTGCCAGCATTGCCTGAGGCTTGGAAAGATGGTAAAGTGAGTGGGCTTTGTGCCCGTGGGGGCTATGAAGTGTCGTTTGAATGGAAGGGAGGTTATGTGCGCGATTGTAGCATCAAGGCCCGCAAAGGCGGAACCGTCACCTTATTATATAATGGTCAGCAGAAAACACTCAAACTCAAGGCTGGTCAGACGATGCCCGTAAAGACTTGGTAGTATCTGTTTCTCCCCCTGAGTAGGGGGAGTCAGAGGGGGTCTGAGCAAGCGGCAGTTTCTGTGGAAGTGTTTGAGGCTGACCAGACCACCCCGCCCTAACGGGCACCCCTCCTACTCAGGAGGGGAAAGAAGATACCCCTGCGCCTTCAGTTCCTTGACGGTATTAAGCAACTCATCATACCACTCTTCACCAAAACGGCGAATAAGGGGCTCACGCAAAAATTGGTACAGAAGGATTTCTTCCTGCTGGCCTTTGGCAACAGCCATCTTGCAGACCTCCCAGCGGTTGTAGTTCAGTCCTATGAGGTCGTTGCCTAAACGTTTCTCACGGATGGGATACAACGCACAACTGACGGGTTTGCAAAAGCGTGTTTTCCCAGCCCTGAAAGCCTTTTCCAAAGCGCAGAGACAACAATTGTCTATGTTTTGTAAACTATCATAGTAAGTAAACACGCAATCCTTCCCACGGACGATGCTCGTCACCAGATCACCCTCCTGATCGGTATAGGCCACACCCTGCTTGTCGATCACGGCTTGGGCAGAGGCTGAGAGGTCGCCCCAAACAGTATCCAGACAGTCTTCTATCTCAGCTATCTCATCGAGTGTCACAGGTGCTCCAGCGTCACCCTCGACACAACATTGTCCCTTGCAGGCACTGAGGTCACAGCAAAACTTCTCTGTCAGGATGTCTGACGAAATCAGCACGTCGCCTACTTGGATGATGGGAGGTAATTGATTCATCTTCTTTTTTGTTTTACCATCGGATAGGTGTTAGGCCATTCTGTTCAAGATAGGCGTTGCAGCGGGAGAACTGATGCTGGCCGAACCAGCCACCACGATTCGCACTGAGGGGTGAGGGATGGACACTTTCGAGCACAAGGTTCTTCTGCTTGTCGATCATGTAGGCCTTCGAACGGGCATAGCCGCCCCAAAGCATATAGACGAGGTGTTCGCGCTGTGTGGCGAGAGCCTGAATGGCGGCATCCGTAAACTTCTGCCAGCCCAGCGCAGAGTGGCTGTTTGCTTGATGCGCCCTCACCGTCAGCGAGGCATTCAGCAGCAGCACTCCTTGTTCTGCCCAGCGTGTCAGATTGCCTGAGGTAGGGATGGGTGTGCCGAGGTCTGCCTGAATCTCCTTGAAGATATTCTGCAACGAAGGGGGAAACATCACCCCGTCCTGTACGGAGAAACTCAGCCCGTGGGCCTGTCCTGGCTCGTGATAAGGATCCTGGCCTATGATGACCACCTTCACCTGGTCGAAAGGACAGAGGTTGAAAGCATTGAAGATCAGCTTACCGGGAGGATAGCAGGTGGTCGCCTGATACTCCTGCCGAACGGCCTGTGTCAGCTGTGTGAAATAGGGCTTCTCAAACTCCTGTCCGAGATGCGCCTTCCACGTGGGTTCGATCTGTACATTCATAAAAACGCGATTTTGGCTGCGAAGTTAATCATTTTATCCCGAATAATGCAACATTTTCCGAGAAAAGTCATTCTTGCAGCCAAAATAGGGACCCGAAGCTGTCACAGCGTCGAGTCCCCTGCAAACTTCAAACAACCAAAAAAATGGTGTCTGGCATAGTCTGGTGATGAGGGCACCAGACTATCTCTTATCGGATGAACAACAGTTCACGATACTTCGGCAGTGGCCAGAGTGAGTCATCGACGATGAGCTCCAGCTTGTCGATCTCATAGCGGATCGTGTCGAGTTTCGGCTCCACCTTGTCGTGGTAGGCGATGGCCTTCTCGTGCTCGTCCTCAATCTTATTCGCAAGCTTGCGGGCGTTGACAAGTTCCTCGACTCCCTTCTCGATGGCAGAAGTGCGCTCGGCAATCTCTTCGATGATCTTGAGGTTGCGGGCGTTGAGCTTCTCGGCCTTGTCGAGGGGGAAGACAGTAGAGACACTGTCCACATTCTTCAACAAGGCACTCTGATAGCGGGTGGCCACAGGGATGATATGGTTCATGGAGAGGTCGCCGAGGACACGGGCCTCAATCTGAATCTTCTTCGTGTAGGTCTCCCATTTCACCTCGTTGCGGGCTTCGAGCTCTTTCTTCGTCATCACACCCAGGCTCTCGAACATCTCGATGCTCTCAGGATCGAGGTAGCGCTCGAAGATCTTCGGGCAGGACTTCTCAACGTCGAGTCCGCGCTTGGCAGCCTCCTGTACCCACTCGTCAGAATAGCCGTTGCCGTCGAAGCGGATGGGCTTACAGGTCTTGATATCCTCACGCAGCACATCGATGATGGCGTGGAAGGTAGCGCTGTGGCTGGTGCCTGCGAGTTTCTTCTCGAACTCAGGAATCTTGGCATCCACACGCTTCTTAAAGCTTACGAGAGCCTCAGCGACGGCACTGTTGAGGGCGATCATCGCACTGGCGCAGTTGGCCTCAGAACCTACGGCACGGAACTCGAAACGGTTTCCAGTGAAAGCGAAGGGTGAGGTACGGTTACGATCAGTGTTGTCGATGAACAGTTCAGGAATCTCAGGGATATCCATCTTCAGGCCCTGCTTGCCGGCCATAGCGAGCACGTCATCCACGTCGGCTTTCTCAATATGGTCGAGCAACTCACTGACCTGTTTGCCGAGGAACGACGATACGATGGCGGGAGGAGCCTCGTTGGCGCCCAGACGGTGAGCGTTGGTAGCACTCATGATAGAGGCCTTCAGCAGTCCGTTGTGCTTATAGACACCCATCAGCGTCTCTACGATGAACGTGGCGAAGCGCAGGTTCTGCTCAGCGGTCTTACCAGGGGCGTGCAACAGAATGCCGTTGTCTGTGGAGAGCGACCAGTTGTTGTGCTTACCGCTACCGTTGATGCCAGCGAAGGGCTTTTCGTGGAGCAGCACGCGGAAACCGTGCTTACGGGCCACTTTCTTCATGACTGACATCAGCAGCATGTTGTGGTCTACGGCGAGGTTCGTCTCCTCGAAGATTGGTGCCAACTCAAACTGGTTGGGAGCCACCTCGTTGTGACGGGTCTTACAGGGGATGCCGAGTGCGAGTGCCTCGAACTCCAGATCCTTCATAAAGGCCTGTACGCGCTCAGGGATGGAGCCGAAGTAGTGATCGTCCATCTGCTGGTTCTTGGCAGAGTCGTGCCCCATCAGGGTACGACCAGTCAGCAGGAGGTCAGGACGGGCGGCATAAAGGCCTTCGTCCACGAGGAAATACTCCTGTTCCCAGCCGAGGTTAGATGTCACTTTCTTCACAGCGGGGTCAAAATAGTGGCAGACATCTACAGCGGCCACGTTCACAGCGTGCAGGGCGCGCAGCAACGGAGCCTTGTAGTCGAGTGCTTCACCGCTATAAGAGATGAAGACGGTGGGGATACACAGCGTGTCGTCGATGATGAACACAGGCGATGTGGGATCCCAGGCAGAGTAACCACGGGCCTCGAAGGTCGAGCGGATACCGCCAGAGGGGAACGAAGAGGCATCCGGCTCCTGCTGCACCAGAAGCTTGCCTGTGAATTCTTCTACCATACCGCCCTTGCCGTCGTGCTCGATGAATGAGTCGTGCTTCTCGGCAGTACCCTCGGTGAGAGGCTGGAACCAGTGTGTATAGTGCGTCACGCCATTCTCCGTGGCCCACTGTTTCATACCTTCTGCCACAGCGTCGGCTATCTCACGGTCGAGACGGGCGCCATTGTCCATCACGTCGATCATCTTCTCGTAGACATCCTTCGGCAGATACTTGTACATTTTCTCACGATTGAAGACCTTCTTGCCAAAATACTTTGCGGGTCTCTCACTTGGTGTTTTTACGTCGAGCGGCTTCTTTTTGAATGCCTCGCCGACAACCTGAAATCTTAATGCTTCCATACTTGTTCAAATTTACGATTTACTATTAACGTTTATTTTCCAATTTTGTGATTGTGTTATTTCTTCGACCACGCCTCGATACGGTCGAGGGCTTCTTTCGTTGTTTCATGACTACCGAAGGCGGTGAAGCGCACGTAGCCCTCGCCACTGGGACCGAAGCCGACACCCGGGGTGCAGACCACATTTGCACCATAGAGCAGTTCCTCGAAGAACTGCCACGACGAAGTGCCGTCAGGCGTCTTCATCCAGACATAGGGTGCGTTCTCGCCGCCATAGACCTCGTAACCCAGACGGCGCAGGGTGTCGAGCATCAGGCGGGCGTTGGCCATATAGTAGTCGATGGTGGCCTGTATCTGTTCCTTACCTTCAGGGGTATAGATAGCCTCGGCGGCACGCTGGCTGATATAGCTGGCACCATTGAACTTCGTACACTGGCGACGGTTCCACAGCTGATGCACAGAGTGACGCTCACCCTCGAAGTCGGCCACTGTCACGTCTTTGGGAACGATAGTATAGCCACAGCGCACACCCGTAAAGCCTGCCGTCTTCGAGTAGGAATGGAACTCGATGGCGCACTTGCGGGCACCACGGATCTCATAGATGCTGCGGGGGATCTCCGGATCGCGGATATAAGCCTGATAGGCGGCGTCATAGAGGATGAGGGCATCGTTCTTCAAGGCGTAGTTCACCCACTTGCGCAGTTCCTGCTTGGTGATGACCGTACCCGTGGGGTTGTTGGGATAGCACAGATAGATGACATCCATGTGACGATCCTTGGGAATCTCTGGCACGAAGCCGTTCTCCGCCGTGATGGGCATATAGACCACATTCGTCCAGCGACCGTTCTCAAAAGTGCCGCAACGCCCGATCATCACGTTTGAATCGATATACACGGGATAGATGGGATCGGTCACGCCGATAAAGTTGTCCCAGTGCAGCAGTTCCTGGATGTTGCCCGTGTCTGATTTCGCACCGTCGTTGATGAACACCTCGTCGGGGTCGAGATGGATGCCACGTGGCAGGAAGTCGTTCTTGAGGATGGCCTCACGCAGGAAGGCATAGCCTTGTTCCGGACCGTAGCCGTGGAACCCTTCGGCAGTAGCCATCTCGTCCGTAGCCTTGTGCATGGCCTCGATGACTGCCGGACAAAGGGGCTGGGTCACGTCGCCGATGCCGAGGGAGATGACGTCAGCCTTGGGATGCATCACCTTGAAGGCATTCACTTTCTTGGCGATGTCAGCGAACAGATAGTTGTTCTGAAGATTTAAAAAATGTACGTTTACTAATGCCATAATTCTTATGTTGTTTGAAGTTTTGCCAATTCTATTTCCCCGTCGAAGACGAAGGTGGCGGGACCAGTCATATAGACATGATTGTCGCTCTCCCGCCACTCGATGCTGAGCGTGCCGCCATCCATCACGATTTGCGACTTGCGACCGGCTTTGCCTGTGAGGGCTGCGGCCACCGCCGTTGCACAAGCGCCTGTTCCACAGGCCATCGTGATACCACTGCCGCGTTCCCAGACACGGGTGCGGATCGTGCCGTCGGCCTCCACACGGGCGAACTCGATGTTACAGCGTTGCGGGAAGGCTGGATGATACTCCAATGCGCGACCGTTCTTGTCCACTTGGTCTACGTCGTCAGTGAAGATGACGAAGTGGGGATTGCCCATCGATACGAATGTTCCCTGACGCAGGCCACGAGAGGGGACATATTGCGATTCGTCCTCCAATATAGGTGCGCCCATATCGACGGTCACAGCAGAGACCTCCCCAGTCCCGACCTCCAAATGTAGCACCTTCACTCCCGACAGCGTCAGCAGCCGTATCTCAGTCTTATCGGTCAGTCCGCGCTCATAGAGATATTTCCCAATACATCTCGACGCATTGCCGCACATCATCGCCTCTGAGCCGTCGGCATTATAAATATGCATCGAGTAGTCAGCCTCAGGCACGGGCGATGCACCTATCAGCACCAGTCCGTCGGAGCCGATGCCCTTGTGGCGGTCGCTCAAGGCGATGGCTGCGGCCTGCGGATTAGCAATCTTTTGCTCCATCATATTGAAATAGATGTAGTCATTGCCGCAACCATGCATCTTCGTAAACCTGATTTTTTGTGTCATATTGCTACTTTTGCTTGAAGTTTGCTTTCTTTTTGTTATCATTTCGGGTGCAAAGGTAGACAAAAAGTCAAATATGACAAAGAAATGCCTCCATTTTGTTTGTAAAAAATTCAATTAACTATCATTTTGTAAAGCCCAAACACGCAGTTAGTGCCATTTTCCTTACATCTTGCATGTCCATCCCATACTTTTCTTGCAAAGTGTCAGTTTGACACAAAAAGCGAGATGAGATGCACAAAAAAACAGAAATATTTCAATGAGAATTCCGATTATATCGCGGAAAATGTTTAACTAACTACCCACACCATTAACTGGCCAAGGATGGTACAATAGGGTTGGATCCTGATGGACGGCGAAGGCAACAAGCTCTAGCAAAAGGAATACATCATCCGTGGCAAAGAAAAAACTCACGGACACTACTGTAAAGTATGTGGCAACTACAAATGCAATGAGTAGTTTAGCGGCAAAGAATATAAACAGCACATCTTCATACTTTCACCCAGACCTTATGTGAATGGCTTCCTTTGGCGATAATGCCTGATGCTGGGTCTGATGTGATGCGCTTCAAGTCGCGAGAGGCCATCGAACGGCTTACGTGGTTAGCAATGGTATAGTCGCTTAACGTGATATAGCCGCGCTCGCTAATCAGTTGGCGGGCGCGCTGCATACGCTGTTCGAGTGTAGAGTCAGGGCTCTCGAAACGCTGCACGCCTGGTTGTGCCCGTTCGAAGGTTGACTCGCGGTTAATGTCCTTGATCAGCTCTTGGTCGACCTTGAAATTGACGCCCTTCGCACAGACATGACGGTAGTTCTCCTTGTGTTTCAACTCATCGCCAGAAGTTCCAGCCTTCTCGTCGCTGAAGCCAAGTGAAAGCGAGAACACGCCGAGTCCGTCTATCTTCATGCTGTGTCCGTTGGGCAATGCCGATTTCATTGCCACAGTCAGCCCGTCGAGCACGCCTCGGATAACGCCTTCGCTGAACGACGGCGAATAGCTGTGTATCAACTCCACCACCTTGTCGTAGTCGAACATCGTGTAAATCTGCATCTTCGGGAACAGAGCACTTTCGCCGTCTCCCATGCCATTCGGCAATTCTTGTAGTACGTAACTTGCCATCTTTCTATGTTTTTTTTATTTGTCCCAACTGTTTATTTCTCCAATACTCTCAATATTTTCTGTTTTAAGGCTTGCAACTTATGTTTCAAACTCTGCAACAGATATTTCAAAGCCTAAGACATATATTTCAAGGCATGCAACAACATTTTTCGCTGCAAAGGTACAAAAAAGTATTGAATGGAAGAAAGATTTATTAAGAAAAATGATGGATAATTGCGAAAACTGCAATCATGTAGTCGGTCTGTCAAGAGTTTAGCGTCAATCTTTTTTTGCGGAAAAACACCCTCGCGATAAATTTTTCCATCTAAGTACATCGTTTCTCATAAATAATTTGTACCTTTGCACCCGCATTCTCCAAAGAGTGCAAGACATACTGCTCGTTTCCTCTTGAATTGCGACCTCAGAAAGAAAAAGAGCAACCCTATATTCGGAGCTTGTGCTTTTAGCGCAGGCTATCACCATAGGATATAGGGGGCTGTCGCAAGCCTAAGAGGAATATGGGAAGAGGCTGCGCTATTCTTTTTCCCAAAGACATATAAGGCTTCCATATAAGCTATTGTGGGAAGTGTATCGAGCCTAAAATAGAACAGTGACTTATATCATATAACAACGAAAAGTAAAAATTATGAAACGTACATTACATTATTATTTACTCTTGGCAGGCCTGTTGCTTGCCGGTAATGGGGTTTTTGCCCAGACATTAGAAGAACGCATTGTGAACGGTGATTTCGAAGGCTCAGACTACAGTAGCTTTGCCATTAATGTTAAGGACGAAGGTTCGCGGGATCTTGATGCCAACGATATTGTCGTTGATGATGATGACGCGAACAATCATTGTGCCAGGATTACATTTACTGCAAATCCTACGAGTACTGAGTTCATTATCAGATTGACTGAGCCCTTCTCGAAGGGTGACATGATTCAATTTTCTATGCGAGCAAAAACAAGTTCAAGTAGAGATGCGAACTTGACTTCAGAGGAATTGGGTCGATTTACAGTAAAAGGAGGAGGAGAATGGAATACGTGTACTTACAGTGGAACTGTCGGTGCAGAAAAAAACGGCTGCCAGACAATAACTCTACGCTTCAACAGACCAAGTAGTAAGGCAGATGTCTTTCATTTCGACGATATCAGTTTAAAGGTCATGAAGGACGCTCCTATCGAGTTTGCCGATGCTAAAGTAAAGGAAATCTGCGTCAACTTCTGGGATACCAATAGGGACGGTGAGCTGAGCTTGTACGAGGCCGCTGTTGTAACAGAAATATACGACTATATGTTTACATGGAAAACGGATATTACCAGTTTCGACGAACTGCAGTATTTTGTGGGTCTGGAAAAGGTTCATGGATTTTTTGGTTGTAGTAACCTAACCTCTATTGTACTGCCTAATTCAGTTAAGACTATCGAATCTGAGGCTTTCTCTGGTTGCACCAGCCTGAAGTCCGTAGTAATTCCTAACTCAGTAGAATACATTAATAGTGAAGCATTCAAAGATTGCTCAAGCCTAACATCTATTGAGCTTCCTAACTCCTTGCTCGAATTATATAACAGTCCTTTTGGTGGTTGTAGCAGCCTTACTTCTTTGATTATTCCTAAATCTGTCAAACGGATTAATAATAATCCTGCAGCGGGATGCAGCAGCCTGATGTCATTGACGGTAGAAGAAGGTAACAAGCACTATGACTCCCGTGAGAATTGTAATGCTATTATCGAAACATATTCCAATACATTGGTTGGGGGATGTAAAAACACAATCATTCCCAACTCCGTGACAAACATTGGAGCTGGCGCTTTCTCTGGCAGTGGTTTGACTGCCATAACCATTCCAAACTCAGTGACTTGCATTGGTGAAGGAGCTTTCGGTGGTTGCAGTGGTCTGACGTCTATTTCCATTCCCCACTCCGTGACATCTATCGATAGGTGGGCTTTCGAGGATTGTGGCCTGACCTCCATCACCATTCCCTACTCTGTGACAAGTCTGGGATATGATGTGTTTGGTGGTTGCAGCGGCTTGGAAAGCATTGAGGTTGATAGTAATAATGAGGTTTATGACTCCCGTGAGAATTGCAATGCTGTTATCATGACAGCAGATAATAAACTGGTAGTAGGTAGTAAAAATACCATCATTCCCAGTTCGGTGACGACAATCGGAGGTGATGCTTTCCATGGGTGCTCTGGCCTGACAGCCATAACCATCCCAGACGGTGTGAAGAGCATAGAAGGTGGCGCCTTCGAGTGGTGTACTGGCCTGACATCTGTCAGCATCCCCAATTCGGTGACGAGTATTGAAACAATGGCTTTTTATGGATGCGCCAGTTTGAAAGAAGTATTTTCATATATAGAAGATCCCTTTGAGATATACAAAGACGTATTTGGTGGATATTTTGTAGATGATCAATATGTTGAATTCACCACTGCAACTCTGTACGTTCCTGTTGGCACAAAGGCCAAGTACGAGGCAACACCTGCTTGGAATCTGTTCCAGAATATAGTCGAGAAAGACCTAACTTCCATCAAAGAGGCAGTGCAGCAGACGTTCAGCGCTACAACTTCCGTCATCTATAGTCTTTCAGGTCAGAAGCTAACAATGCCAAAGAAGGGCCTCAACATCATCGACGGGAAAAAGGTCGTGATTAAATGAGGGAAAGATAGCGTGGTAACAAGGGGGCAGAGTTTGGCTCACCTCATTGCCAGATTCTTTTCTTCATAGAAGCCACAAATCGGAATGCTTTTAGCGAATTGCTCGTTGGGGCATCCCGATGGCTTTACACCTTAATTACATATATTGCTTTCGCTCAGCGAAACATTTCTGCCACTTTGTTTGGAAATCTCGGAAAGTATTCGTATCTTTGCGGCACAAACTGATGCGTTATGAATAAAATCCTTTTTATCGTCGGTTCGCTGAGGAAAGGTTCCTTCAACCGACAACTGGCCCGCAAGGCAGAACAGATGATTGGCGCACGCGCCGAAGTGACTTACCTGGACTATAAGGATGTGCCGCTGATGAATCAGGATATCGAGTTCCCTGAGCCTGAAGCCGTAGGCCGTCTGCGGGCTGCAGTGAAAGAGGCTGATGGCATCTGGGTGTTCACGCCAGAGTATAATTTCAGCTATCCTGGGCACGTGAAGAACCTGTTCGATTGGCTGTCGCGCCCATTGGTGGCAGGTGACTATGAAACACCAACCGTCATCAACGGCAAGAAAGTGGCCCTGAGTGGTGCAGGCGGCAAGATGGCTACAGCCAAATGTCGTGAGAAACTGACGGAACTACTCACCTCCGTCAAGGCCGATGTGATGGAACAGCAGACGGGTATCGTGCTGAACCTTGAGGCCTGGACGGAGGGGCGTATGATTCTCAGCGATGAGCAGAAGGAAGCTCTGAAGGATCAGGTTGAGGCTTTCCTGAAGTTCGTGTGAAGGTAGGCGTCGACCTTCTGGGCAGTCTGACGGCCACTGGCCATCGCGCGGACGACAAGGCTTGCACCGTTGGCGGCATCACCACAGACGAACACATTCTCTGCATACTGCGGATGCTCAGGCTTGAGGAAGCCCATAGCCAGCAGCACGAGTTCGGCCTTGATGATTTCCGGCTGACCCTTCTCGACCATAATAGGACGACCACCCTCAGGATTCGGTTTCCATTCGATCTCCTGCACACGGACTCCTATGAGTTTGCCGTTATCACCCAGGAACTCCAATGTGTTGATGTTCCAGCGGCGGGTGCAGCCTTCCTCATGCGATGAAGTAGTCTTGAGGGTGCGGGGCCACTCGGGCCAGGGATTCTGCGGATCCTCGGGACCTTCCACGGGCTTGGGCATAATCTCTATCTGAGTGACGCTCTTACAACCCTGACGATGGGCAGTACCGATACAGTCAGAGCCTGTGTCGCCACCGCCGATGACAAGGACATCCTTGCCTTTGGCGGTGATACGCTCATCCTTGCTAAACTCCATACCAGCCAAAATGCGATTCTGCTGTGAGAGCAGTTCGAGGGCGAAATGCACGCCTTTCAGCTCGCGGCCGGGAGCCTTGAGATCTCTGGCAGTCGGTGTTCCTGATGCAATTACGATTGCATCAAATTGAGAATTGATAATTGATGATGGATAATTATCGGGGGCGGAGCCATTGTCAATTGTCAATTTTCCATTATCAATTGCTACGGCACAGCCGTAGACAAACTCGATACCTTCGGCCTCCATTAGGCGCAGACGACGGTCGATGATGGCCTTGTTGAGCTTGAAGTTGGGGATGCCGTAGCGTAGGAGCCCGCCTGCAGCCTCGTTCTTCTCGAAGACTGTGACGCTGTAACCCATGTGGTTAAGGTCGTTAGCTGCAGCGAGTCCGGCAGGTCCTGCACCGATGACGGCAACCTTCTTCCCATTACGTACGATGTCTGTGCGCGGCTGGATATAGCCCTCGCGGAAGGCGGCTTCGATGATGGCGGCCTCGTCTTCGCGGTTCGTGGTTGGTTCGTGGTTAAAACGGTTCAGTACGCAGGCCTTTTCGCAGAGTGCAGGGCAGATGCGACCTGTAAACTCAGGGAAGGGGTTGGTGCTGCTGAGCAGGCGATAAGCCAGTTCCCAGTCACCTTTATACAGGGCGTCATTCCATTCCGGCGCCTTGTTGCCCAGCGGACAAGCCCAGTGGCAGAAGGGTACGCCGCAGTCCATGCAACGGCTTGCCTGCAACTTACGCTCGCGGGTGTTGAGTGTCTGTTCCACTTCACTGAAGTCGTGGATTCTATCTTGAATAGGACGATAACCGGCCTCCTGACGGTGTATCTCCATGAATGCTTTCGGATTTCCCATCTTTTTTACTTTTTTACCTTTTTACCTTTAATAGTCGCGCTGGATGTCAGCGATCTTCTCGTGAAGCTTCTTCATCTTCTCTTCTTCAAGCACACGTTTGTACTCGATGGGGATGACTTGGATGAAGTCCTCGATATAGCGATGCCAGTTGTCGAGCATGCGGCCTGCGAGGGCAGAACCCGTGTGCAAGTAGTGCTGACGGATCAGTTCAAGCAGTTCCTTACGGCTGACGCTGTCCTCGACCAATGAGAGTTCCACCATATCCATATTGCAGAAGTAGTCGAACGTGTGGTCAGGGTCATAGACGTATGCCACGCCACCACTCATACCAGCTGCGAAGTTTCGTCCTGTCTTACCCAGCACGACGACTCGTCCGCCAGTCATATACTCACAGCAGTGGTCGCCGGCGCCCTCAATGACTGCGATGGCACCCGAGTTGCGCACACCGAAGCGCTCACCTACTTTACCGTTGATATAGAGTTCGCCGCTGGTGGCTCCATAGAGACCCGTGTTGCCGGCGATGATATTCTCTTCGGCCTTAAATTCTTCGCTGCGACGGGCTGGCGGAAGAATGCTTATGCGACCGCCAGAGAGTCCCTTGCCGAAGTAGTCGTTAGCCTCGCCCTCGAGCCTTATGTCGAGCCCGCGAACGGCGAAGGCGCCAAACGACTGACCAGCCGAGCCCTTGAACTTAATCTTAATCGTGCCCTCAGGCAGACCTTCCTCGCCGTACTTTTTGGCGATGACGCCGCT